>CAJDUI010000013.1_pt1 | contig 34772 bp, 32 predicted proteins | sample 7390031 | NCBI WGS metagenome assembly CAJDUI01 (sample SAMEA7055675, study PRJEB34461) | soil metagenome | biome: terrestrial ecosystem; feature: Peninsula; material: soil | place: Antarctica | collected 2016 | reverse complement strand
CATCGTGTCGTGGGCTCTGCGGATCACGGAGATCGACCCGCTCGAGTACGACCTCCTGTTCGAGCGCTTCCTGAACCCCGAGCGCATCTCGATGCCCGACATCGACATCGATTTCTGCCAGGCGCGCCGCGGGGAGGTCATCGAATACGTGACGAAAAAGTACGGGCGCGAGAACGTCGCCCAGATCGTGACCTTCTCGCAGCTCAAGCCCAAGCTCGCCGTCCGGGACGTGGCGCGCGTGCTCTCCCTGCCAGTCTCCCTGGGGGACCGGATCGCCAAGCTCGTCCCCGACGGGCCGGACGTGAACTTCGAGCGGGCATTCCGCGAGTCGGCGGGGCTCAAGGAAGCCATGGCCGACGAGTCCGTCGCGAAGGTCGTGCGGATCGCCGAGCGGCTCGAGGGGCTGTCCCGCCACGCCGGGATCCACGCCGCCGGCGTGGTCATCGCCCCACGACCGATCATCGAGTTCCTGCCGCTCTACCGGACGAACAAGGACGAAATCACGACGCAGTTCGACATGAACGCCGTCGAGAAGATGGGCTTGCTCAAGATCGACTTCCTCGGGCTCATCACCCTCGACATCATGGACGCGGCGGCCGAGGGCATCCGCGAGCGGACGGGAGACGTCGTAGACCTCGAGAGCGTGCCGCTCGACGACGAAAAGACCTACGAGCTTTTCCGCGCGGGCCGGACCGCTTGCGTGTTCCAGTTCGACTCTTCGGGTATGCGGGACCTTCTGCGTCGGGCCAAGCCGAAGGTGTTCTCGGACCTCGCCGCGCTAAACGCCCTCTACCGGCCGGGCGCGCTCGACGCCGGGACGGTCGAAGATTATGTGCGCCGTCGCAGCGGCACCAGCAAGGTGAGCTATCCGCTGCCGGAGATCGAGGACATTCTCCAGGAGACGCTCGGGATCCTCGTCTATCAGGAGCAGGTCATGCGGATAGCCTCGCGGGTCGCGGGCTACTCGCTCGCGGAGGCCGACCTTCTCCGCAAGGCGATCGGCAAGAAGCAGCGCGAAATCATGATGGCCGAGGGGGAGAAGTTCATCGCCCGCGCCGTCGAGCATGGGACGCCGACGAAGAAGGCCCAGCATCTGTGGTCGCTCATCGAGCCCTTCGCGCGGTACGGGTTCAACAAGTCGCACGCGGTCGCCTACGCCCTCGTCGCCTACAAGACGGCGTTCTTGAAGGCGCACTACCCGGTGGACTTCCTCGCCGCTACGCTCTCGGCGGAGATCGGTTCGACGGACGGCATCGTGAAGGTGATCGGGGACTGCACGGAGATGGGGATCTCGGTTCTCCGTCCGGACATCAACGAGTCGCGCAAGAACTTTGCGGCGGTCGGCAAGTCGATCCGGTTCGGCCTCGCGGCGATAAAGGGTGTGGGCGACCTGGCGGCGGAGTCGATCATCGCGGAGCGCCGGGAGCGCCCCTTCGCGTCGTTCACCGACCTTGCGAACCGGCTCGACCCGCGCCTCGTCAACAAGCGGACGGTGGACGCGCTCATTGCGGCCGGCGCCCTGGACTCCCTCGGGAAGAACCGGGCCACGCTGGAAGCCGCGGCAGAAAGGGTCGTTGCCCTGGCCGCGCAGCAGCGGGAAGAAGTGGAGCTCGGCCAGTCGAACCTCTTCGCGGGAGCGGGCTCCGAGGCAGAGAGCCGGGCGGACTCTTTTGCGGAGTTGCCGGAGTGGTCGCTCGAGGAGAGACTCCGCCGCGAGAAGGAAGTCCTCGGGTTCTACGTGACGGGACATCCGCTGACACGCTTCGCCGAGGAAATCGGGCAATTCACCGATACGCGAGTTCCGGAGCTCCCGTCACGCGTCGACCAGACCGTCCGCATCGCCGGGGTGCTCGTCAACGTCAAGAAGCAGAAGATCAAGAAGGGCGTGAACGAAGGGAAGACGATGCTGAAAGCGACCCTCGAAGATACGGGCGGCGGCGTGCCCGTGTGCATCTTCGCGAGCCTCTACGAGAAAGTCGCGCCCTGGATCCGCGCCGATCTGCCGGTGGTCGCGACGGCACTCGTAAGGGAGTCGGGCGGGTCGCTCGAGCTCACGATCCAGGACGTGACACAGCTCGAGGGAATCAGTGAACGGCTCGCCCGCGAGATGGAGATCCGGATCAACCTGACGCTCGCCGACGAGACGCTGATGGAGCGGCTGAAGGATCTCCTGCGTCTTCACACGGGAACGACACCCCTCGCTCTCCGCCTCGTGCGGCCGGGAGACTTCGAGGTAAAGCTGAAGGCGGCCGATTCGATCCGGGTGAGCCCCTCGCCGCGGCTGACGGGGGAGTTGCGCGCGCTCACCGGCGAGGACTCGGTCCGCTTCAGTTTTTAACGGAGTGAGCATGGTCCGGGCAGAGCCGTGCGCCCCCTGAGTCTTGAGGCGCTCGCGCCCGACGTGGGCCGACGAGTTGCCGTCGCGCGGGCAACAGCCCGGAAGATCGGCACGCCCCTCTATCTCGTCGGAGGCGCGGTCCGCGACCTTCTGCTCGGCCGGCCCGTCGTCGACGTGGACCTCGTCGTCCCCTCGGACGCGCCCGCTTTCGCGCGGCGGCTTGCCGTCGATCTCGGCGGCCTCGTGAAAGTCCACGGCCGCTTCGGGACGGCGACGGTCGAGCTGCCGGACGGAGGGCGCCTCGACCTCGCGACGGCACGGGCCGAGGAGTACGAGCGACCTGGCGCTCTGCCACGGGTCCGCTCCGCGTCCATCGCGGACGATCTTGCGCGCCGGGACTTCACGATCAACTCGATGGCGGCCGAGATCAGCCAGCCGGAACCCTCCCACCTCATCGACCCGTTGGGCGGTCGTGAGGACCTCCGGCGCCGATGTGTCCGTGCTCTTCATTCGCGCTCCTTTTTCGACGACCCCACGCGCGCCTTTCGGGCGGTGCGCTACGCAAACCGCCTGGGGTTCCAGATCGAGCCCGGGACGCGCGCCTCCATCCGGATGGCCGCACGGAGGGGAGCGGTCGACGCGATCTCCGGGGACCGGCTGCGCCGCGAGATCGTGCTTCTCTTCTCCGAGGCGGGCCGGGCGGCGGGGGCGCGCGAGCTTGCGCGCCTCGGCCTGGCCGGGGCCGTCCACCCGTCGATGCGCTACGACGCGGGGGTGGGCCGGCGCCTTCGCGACGCCGAGCGCCTTGCAGATGAATTCCCGCAGGCGACCTGGCTCGTGTACCTTCTCTCCTGGATGGGCAATTCTTCCGAGCCGGCCGCACGGACGATCGCGGCGCGTTTGAGCCTGCCCCGGGAGTCGCGGGACCGCGTCACTGCCTGGCCCGCCAGGCGCCGGCGGCTGGAGCTGGCCTCGGCGGGGCGACCGGGCACACTCGCCGAGCTCATTTCTGCGCTCGACGACGACACGGTGCTCGCTGCGGTCGTGACCGCCCGTCCGGACTCGAGGCGAATAATCCTCGCGGCCCGGGAGGCGGCTCGGGGGTTTCGTCTCTCGATCGGGGGCGCGGACCTGATCGCCGCCGGAGTTCTCCCGGGGCCCGCGGTCGGCCGCGCCCTCGCCCGGACGCTCGCGGCGCGACGCGACGGGGCGATCCGCGCGGAAGAGGAATTGAGGTTTGCTCTGAAGGCGGCGCGCGGGTGAAGGCGCTTCTCTTTCTCGCCGCGGCCCTGGCGGCGCCCGTGCTCGAGGCGACGGCCGGAGCGAATCGGCCTTCATTTTGTCTCGAGTGGGTCCGGCAGTCGCGGGAAGGATATGAGCGAGTGACCCTCTTCAGTGACCGCACGGTCGTCTGGAAAACCGTTGCGGGAGGAAAAGAGGAGGTCCGCCGAAAAACTCTCGCCCCCGAAGAGCTCGACTTCTACTGTTCGTACTTCGCGCGCCGCGAGCTCTGGGAGATTCCGGAGGACCTGCGGACCGGTCTGACCGGGGATTTCGCGGCGCAGGCGTCCGTCACCCTCGTCCGCGACGACGACTCACGCAAGCGCGTGCGCTTCGACGACCTGTCCGCCCTTTCTGCCGATGCGGCCGCGCTCCGCTCCGCGCTCGAAGGCCTGAAGACGATCTTCACGAACCCGCTCGCGCCCGCGTCGCGGTTCACCGCGGACGTCCTCTCCGCCGGAACGAAACTGAAGCGATTCGATGGAGCGATCTTCCGGGTCGTGCGACTCGAAAGGGAGAAGGGGATCGTCGAGATCGCGGGCGTGTCCGAGCCGTACTCCCAGTTCGTCCCGATCGAGCAGTTGCGCTTCCAGTTCTCACCGCCGGAGTGAATGAAGAAGCTGTCAGCGATCACCTCTCAGTTGTCAGCCGGACGGAGACGTGAGGTCAAACCGCAACGCTCTTCGGTTCGGATACTGGCAGGGAAGTGGAAGGGGAGACGGCTCGACGTTCCAGCGGGGGCGCGGCCGACGTCCGGACGCGCTCGGGAGGCACTCTTCGACATCCTCCAGGCAGCTATCCCGGGAAGTCGGGTGCTCGACCTTTTCGCGGGGAGCGGCGCGGTCGGACTCGAGGCGCTCTCACGAGGCGCGGCCCGGGCCGTTTTCGTCGAGATGGACGCAAGCGACGTCAGTTCCAACGTCGCGCGGCTGGGTGCCGGGGCGGGGGAGGCGTCCGTCGTCGAGGAGGACGCGGGGCAGGCGGCGGCCTCGCTCGCGCGCCGGGGCGAGCGATTCGACGTCGTGTTCGCGGACCCCCCCTACGCGCTCGGGGAGACCGCGCTCTCCCGCACGGTCGTCGCGCTCTTGGCGCCCGGGGGAAAACTGATCGTTCAAACCGACTCGGGAGACCGCACTCCGACCCTGCCCGGCGTGGCGCCGGCCGGACGAAGGGCTTACGGCCGCAACGTGTTCTGGTTTTTCGAGGCGCCTTAGCTGAACCGTTTGCCCCGGCCGGGACGGGAATGGTAGGCTGCGCCGTTTCGTCCGCCCCTCATTTTCGGCAAGGAGTGCGTTGATGCTCAACAACGGAAGGCACTTTTTCACGTCGGAGTCCGTCACCGAAGGGCACCCCGACAAGATCGCCGACCAGATCTCCGACGCGGTATTGGACGCGGTGTTGCGCGACGACCCGCTAGGTAGGGTCGCGTGCGAGACGCTGGTCACGACCGGGCTCGCCTTCATCGCCGGTGAGATCTCGACGAAGACGTACGTGGACCTGCCTTCGATCGCCCGTCAGACGATCAAGGAAATCGGTTACACGCGGGCCAAGTTCGGTTTCGACTACGAGACGTGCGCGGTCATCTCCTCGATCGACGGGCAGTCGGGTGACATCGCTCGCGGCGTCGATACGGGCGGGGCCGGAGACCAGGGGATGATGTTCGGGTTCGCCGTCCGGGAGACCGAGCACTACATGCCGCTCCCGCTGACGCTCGCCCACGGGCTCGTACGGCGCCTTTCCGAGGCGCGGCGGAAGGGGGAGCTCGAGTTTCTGCGGCCCGACGGGAAGTCCCAGGTGACGGTCGAATACGACGGAGGCCGTCCGGTGCGAGTCGAAGCCGTCGTCGTCTCGACGCAGCACGCCGAAGCGATCAAGCACCACGACCTCAAGGAGGCCGTCATCGAGGAGATCATTCGCGCCGTCATTCCCGCGGAGCTCCTCACCCGCGACACGAAATTCCACGTGAACCCAACCGGCCGGTTCGTGATCGGCGGTCCGAAGGGGGATTCGGGGCTGACGGGCCGCAAGATCATTGTGGACACATACGGCGGGAGCGCGCCGCACGGCGGCGGCGCCTTCTCCGGGAAGGACCCCACCAAAGTGGACCGATCGGCGGCTTACATGGCGCGCTACGTCGCGAAGAACCTCGTCGCGGCCGGACTCGCCGATCGCGTCCTCCTCCAGCTCGCGTACGCCATCGGCGTCGCGGACCCGGTCTCCGTTCACGTCGAGACGTACGGAACCGGAAAGCTGCCCGAGACGAAGATCGTCGACCTGGTGCGGGAGCACTTCCCGCTGACGCCCCGCGGGATTATCGAGACCCTCGACCTTCGCCGGCCGATCTACAAAGAGACGGCGGCTTTCGGGCACTTCGGGCGGCCCGAGTTCTCCTGGGAGCGGCTCGACCGGGCCGCGGATCTCGCGGCCGCCGCGGGCGTCGAAGCCGACGCTGCGGTCGCGCCGGCGGGACGATGAGTACCGCGGTGGCGGCCGGGCACGACGTCTCGGATCTCTCTCTTGCCCCGACCGGAAAGCTTCGGATCGAGTGGGCCGACGCGAGCATGCCGGTCCTGCGCCAGATCCGGGAAAGGTTCGAGAAGGAGAAGCCGCTCGCGGGAACGCGTCTCTCCGCGTGCCTCCACGTGACGACAGAGACGGCCAACCTCGCCCGCACGCTCGTTGCGGGAGGGGCGGAGCTCCTGCTCTGCGCCTCGAACCCACTTTCCACGCAGGACGACGCGGCGGCTTCGCTCGTGGCCGACTACGGCGTTGCCGTTTACGCCATAAAGGGTGAGGACCACAGGACCTACTATGACCACATCCGGGCGGCCCTCGCCTATCGCCCGAACCTCACGATGGACGACGGCGCGGACCTCGTCTCCTCGCTCCTCTTCCTGGCCCTCGGGAAGGATTCGGAGGTGGACCCCGTCATCCGCGGCTGGGCCGCCGGTCTCGCGCCGGCCGAGCGGTCGTCGCTCCTTTCCGGAATCATCGGAGGCACCGAGGAGACCACGACCGGCGTCGTGCGGCTGCGCGCAATGGAGAGCGCGGGAGTCCTCGAGTTCCCGGTCGTCGCCGTCAACGAGGCGAAGACGAAGCACCTCTTCGACAATCGGTACGGGACCGGCCAGTCCACGCTCGACGGCGTCATCCGTGCGACGAATCTCCTGCTCGCGGGTCTGAACGTCGTCGTGGCCGGATACGGCTGGTGCGGCCGGGGCGTTGCGATGCGGGCCCGCGGACTCGGTGCACAGGTGATCGTGACCGAGATCGATCCGACGAAGGCGATCGAGGCGGTCCTGGAGGGCTACCGTGTGATGCCGATGGAGGAGGCGGCGCCGCTCGGCGATCTCTTCGTTACGGTTACCGGGAACAAGTCGGTCCTTCGCGAGGAACACTTCCAGGTCATGAAAGACGGCGCGGTGATCTGCAACTCGGGACACTTCAACGTCGAGATCGAGATCCCGGCGCTCGAGGCGCTCGCGCAGTCGCGCCGCCGGACCCGCGAATTCGTCGAGGAGTTCGCGCTCGCCGATGGCCGCCGGATCCACCTCCTCGCCGACGGAAGGCTGATCAACCTCGCGGCGGCCGAGGGCCATCCCGCCTCGGTCATGGACATGTCCTTCGCGAACCAGGCGCTCGCGGCCGAATACATGGTCAAGAACCACGCGCGCCTCGAGAAAAAGGTCTATCCGGTGCCGGAGGAGATCGATCGCGAGATCGCTCGACTGAAACTGGCCTCCATGGGCACGTCGATCGACGCGCCCACCGCGGCGCAGTTGCGTTACATGACTTCGTGGGAGGAAGGGACGTAGGCTAGAGCCCCGAAGCGAGCGACCAAAGGCAAGCGTCTACGTCCGCAGGCGGACGAGGAGGAACGCGGCCGCCGTCGAAAAGAGGACGTGGGGCGACCAGGCGGCCAGGAGGGGAGGGAGCGCTCCCACGTCGCCCAACTTCCCGAACAGCGCGTTCGCGACGAGGAAGATCATCCCCAGGACGAGGCCGACGCCGATTCCGGCGAGCGCGCCGCGCCTTCCGATCCGAAACGCGAAGGGGAGCGCGAGAAGTGCCATCACCGGCAGGAGGAGAGGCCGCGCGAGCTTCGACTGAAGAGCGGTCTCGAGGCTCGCCGTCGGATACCCGCTCTTCTTCAACCGCCGCGCGTAGCGCTGGAGCTCGCGGAACCGCATTTCCGCGGGCAGCCGGCGCTCGGCGGCGAAGGCGGCGGGCGGATCCCCCTCCGTCCGTTCCTCTAGAAACGTCTCGAACGAGGCGGTGGATCCCTCCTTGAAAACCCGCTTCCAACCCTGCCGGAGGATCCACCGGCGAGAGGTCGGGTCCCACGCGGCCTGCCTTGCGCCAGAGCGCCGCACGATCTCGAAGCCGTCGCCGAACTCGTAGATCGAGGGAGAGACGAGGAGCCCCCGATCCGGGTCGCTCTCTTCGCGGTGCCAGATACGGCCGTCGCGCCCGTAGTACCAGTTCCGCTCGGCCGGCGTGCGCGCGTTCCAGTCGGCGGGGCGGCCGAAGATGCCGTTCTTGAAACGGATCTCCCGCTGCTTGGCGATCGGCAGCACGTACTCGCCGACGGCGAAGGCGAGCACCGCGCCGATCACGGCCGCCACGAGAATGGGCGCTCCGAGACGGTGGAGGGAAATGCCGCTCGCCTTGAACGCGGTGTCCTCGTTGCTTCTCGAGATCATCCCGAGGCAGATGAGAGACGCGATCAAGACCGTGAAGGGCGCCAGGTCCATCGCGATCCCGAGCAGGAACGCCTGGTAGTACCCCGCGAGGATCGGGCCGGAGGGACGGTTCCGGATGATCTCGTCCACCTTCTCGGAGTAGTCGACGATCGCGGACAGGATGAGGACCGAGGCGGATACGAGCGCGAGGGTCGTGAAAAACCGTCCGAGGACGTAACGGTCGAGGATGGCAGGGAATCGGAGGAAGCCGGCAAGCCACGCGCGCCGCGACTTCTCCGGAGCCGCCTCCCGCGGAGTTCGCCTCAGGAACCGGAACCGCCCTCGCTCCCTTCCGGTCCAGCGGCCGAGGACAACGCCGAGCGCGATCAAGAGCGCGTTCGGGAGCCACATCGCAAGGGCGGGGTCCATCTTCCCCTCCTGGGCCCACGTCTCTCCGTTCGAGATGAGGAGGTAGTAGACGACGAGGATGGCAAGAGAGAGAGCGAAGCCGCTCCCTCTTCCGCCGCGCCGCGAGGTTTCCGCGAGGGGTATGCCGATCGCGGCGAAGGCGAAGCACGCGAAAGGGATCGAGAACTTCTTGTGAATCTCGACGAGGGCGAGACGGTGCCGCTCGGGCGACACTTTGCGCAGGCGCCGTTCCGTCGAGAGCAGCTCGCCGAGCGACTGCGCGCGGAGCCCCTTCTCGTAGGAGATGCGAGCCTGCGCAGTCGCCTCGATGTCTTCGGAGAAGAGGATCCGCTGAAAATCGTTGCGGTTGGTCCGGTATCGCGTCGGGTCCTCGAGATTCACCTCATGGACGACGGAGGAGTAGAGGTCGAGCCACAGCTTTCCCTCTTCGAGAGCGAGCGCCCCTTTGCGCGCCACCACGACCCGACTCGTCCGGCCGTCGTCGTCGCCGATCTTCAGGAACACCCCTTCGAAGGACCGCCCATCTGCCCCCACCCGGTCGAAAAAGAGCGTTACCCCGGGTCGGGGCTCCCGGAAGGTCCGGGGCTGCACGAGGTTGACCACGGACGTCGCGGCCAGGCGGGCCACCGACCGGGTCAGCTGCTCGTTCGCGCGCGGGAGGACGAGGTTGTAGAAGAAAAAGACCCCGGCGGAAAGGAGCGCGGCTGCCGCGAGCGCCGGGCGATGGATCGCCCACGGTCCCACTCCGCAGGACCGGAGCGCGACGAGCTCGGAATCTCCCGAGAGGCGACCGATTCCGATCAGAACCCCGAGCAGGAAAGCCATGGGAACGGTCAGCACGACGATCCACGGGATCGACAGGAGCACCAGCCAGCCGACCTGGGAAAGCGAAGCGCTCCGCCGCACGAAGAACTCCGTCATCAACAGAATCGTCCGGACGAGCAGGATGAACGTGTAGGCGGCAAAACCGAGAAGGAATGGTGGGAGGATCTCCCTCAGGACAGACCGGGAAATCAGGCGCATCGAGGGCCCAGAGTCACGGGTCGGGGCGGGAGAGTCAAGGGCGCAAAATGGCAGCGGGCGCGTTGACCGGGCCTTTCCCGCAACCGGATTTCAATGTCCGATAAGATAGATTATGTAAAATCGAGTATTATGGAGAACGCCGCCCGCGGCGCCCCGCTACCCGAATTGGTCCGAGGAGGGGTCCCAGACGATCCACTCCATATGCCCCACGGCCTCCGAGTGCATCAGCTCGTCGACCGTGGCGTCGCGCCGGTCGTTCCACACTTCCGCGAACCACCGCCGGGCGAGCGCCGCATTGTTCGACATCGCCGCCTCCTCCTAAGTGTGCGTGAGCATCAGGACGTAACCGTCGGGGTCCTGCACGCGGAACTCGCCGCGCGGGTTGTAGAACGGGTACTGGATCGGACCCGCCTCGATTCCCGCCGCCACGAGCTCCCGGCGGGTCGCTTCGACGTCATCGTAGTAGAGGTAGAAGAGGACCGCCTGCTCCTCCGGGAGAACGGGAGCGCTCGCCAGGGAGAGCATGAGGCGCGCGATGTCCCGCTCCATCCAGACCCAGGACGGATCCTGCGACTCGGGAGGTGTGAACGTATTCGTCACCTCGAACCCGAGCGCGGTAAAAGGCGATCGACTGCGGGACGCTCGTGACGTGGGCGAGCGGGACCAAGGAGCGAAGTGCCACGGTTTCCGCCGGCGTCAACGGGACGTTTTCACCTTCACGGTGGCCCTCGTTCGCGCGACGATCTTGCCGTCGATGATGAGCTCAGCTCGGTAGGAAGCCAAACCGTCCTCCCGCAGGTGAACCGACCCACGAAGAGAGCGGCCCTTCAGGTCCCGCTTTTGGCCAAGGCGCACGAGCACGTCCGAAGACCCGTACTGGCCTCGTGTTTCCGGATCCAACGCGGTGACAAAGAATCGATCCGGAACCTCGTCCCCTTCGTCGAGAGGGACGAAACCTTCTGCGAGAGCGAGCGACACGAACATCTCCGGAACGCCTTTCGGAGGGGGGGTCGCGACGTCGCTACCGGCGTTCGAGCTGACGAGACCGAGCACCAAGAGGGCGCCTAGAACTCGAGCCATTTCGGAACCTCCTCGTCTGCAGCTGTCGTCGGGTTCCTATCTCTTCGGGAGCTTGATCTCCCCCGACTCGAGCTGCTTGATGACGTCCTTCAGGGTTTGAATGAGCTCGGACTTCTCGACCCGCGACTTCGCGAAGGAGAGCGCGAGCTTGAAGGGGCCGCCCTTCGGTTTGTAAACGAACGCGAACCGGCCCCGCCGCCGGGAGTCGGGCTCCTCTTCCTTCTTGGACGCCCGCAGGTCGTCTCGCGTCGATCCGGCGGCGATGCGCCGGATCGCCTCCCGCATCTTCTCCGGATCCTTCGTGCGCGCGATCTCGAGGAGGACCGACTTCGCCTCGATGTCGGCGCGCCGACATTCGTCCCGGAGGTCCTCCGGAATGTCGAGGAGCGACATCGCCTCGGTCACCGAGACGCGCGACTTCCCGAGCGAGTCGGCGATCTGCTGCTGGGTGTACCCGTGCTTCTCCGCGAGCCCGGAAAACCCCTCGGCCTCTTCGAAGGGGTGGAGGTCCCGGCGGTGGAGGTTCTCGATGAGCGCGATCTCCAGGACCTCCGACTCGGGCACGTCGAGCTCGATGCAGGGCACCTCGGCGAGCCCCGCCTCCAGGGCCGCCCGGAAGCGCCTCTCCCCCGCGATGATCCGGAAGCGGCCGCCCGGGACCGGCCGCACGAGGAGGGGTTCCAGGACGCCCTTCGCCTCGATCGACTTCGCGAGCTCGCGCAAGTCTCCGACGCTCGTCCGGGGTTGGTCCGGGTTCGTTTCGATCTCCTCGATCGAGATGAATCGCCCGATCGACTCGCCGAACCTCTCCGCCAGGGACTCGACGAAGTGGGAGTCGTGGCGCATGCGCGATTCGGTGGGAAGTCCCCTTTTTCGGCTAGACACGAGAAAGAACCTCCTCGGAGAGAGAGTAGTACTCGGCCGCGCCGGTCGAACGCGGCGAGAAGGTGAAGATCGATTCCCGGTGCGCCGGGCTCTCCTCGAGGCGCACGCTCTTCGAGATCGTGGTCTTGAAAAGCTTGTCGCCGAAGACCGTACGAATCTGGTCGTAGACGTCCTTCGCAATCACCGTCCGCCGGTCGTGAAGGGTGATCACGACGCCGAGAAGCCGGAGCGCCGGGTTCGGCCGCGCCTTGATCTTGTCGATCGTCTCGAGGAGGTCGTCGGTGCCCTCGAGGGCGAAGTACGAAGATTGGATCGGGATCAGGATGTGCGAAGCGGCGACCATCGCGTTGACGGTGATCATGCCGAGCGTCGGAGGCGTGTCGATGACGATGGCGTCGTATCTTTTTCGCGCGCCCTCGAGCTTGTCGCGGAGCCGGAAGTGCCCGTCTATCTCGCCGAGGAGCTTCGACTCGATTTTCGCGAGGGCGATCCGAGCCGGCGCGACGTCCAGGTTCGGCAGCGGCGATTTGACGACGACGTGCGACATCATGACGGCCTTTTCCGTGAGGACGTCGAACATGGACTTCTCTATTCCCCGCCGGTCGAGGTAGGACATTGTGCTGTTGGCCTGAGGATCGAGGTCGACGAGAAGGGTCTTCAGGCCCTTCGTGGCGAGGGCGGCTGCGAGGTTGATTGCGGTGGTGGTTTTCCCCACGCCACCTTTTTGATTCGCGATGCAGATGACCACGAAAATTGAGTATAGCTCTCGGTTCTGAGTGATCCCTTTCTGGGACAGCACGCAAAGCTGTCCGCTCGTGGGCTGAGAACCGGGTACCGAGAACCTCGCAGGCTACATTCGGTACTTCCCCAGGTCCTCCGGGTTCACTTCCTCGAGCCACTTCCTGAGCCGTTCGGGGTCGGCCTCATCGCCTTCGGGTCGCAGGGTCTTGCTCCTTTCGAGGACGTCTTCCTCGACGAAGATCTCGGCGTCCACCCGGAGCGCGAGCGCGATCGCGTCGCTCGGACGACTGTCGACATCCCATCGCGTGTCTCCGCGCAGGAGGTGAATCCGAGCGAAGAAAGTGTTTTCCCGCAGATCGTTGATCACGATCCGCTCGACGGTGGCGTCGAGCTCGCCCAGGAGGTTCTTCAGCAGGTCGTGGGTCATCGGGCGCGGGGTGGCGATCTTCTCCATCTGAATGGCAATCGCATTCGCCTCGAAGATCCCGACCCAGATCGGGAGAAAGACGCCATTCTCCGCGTCCCGCAGGACGACGACGGGCATGTTGGAGACGGGGTCCATCAGAAGCCCTTTGATCTCCATTTTGACCATCGTTCCTCCTTTTAGGCCGCGGTCTCCGCGAGAACCGAGTTCGGCAAACCGCGGGTCACCCGGACTCTCAGGTACTCGCCGGGTTTCGCTTCGTCCTCCCGAGCGTTGGTCACGTGGGCGATCCGGTTGCAAGGCGTGCGCCCCTTCGGTTGCCCGCGACGGTCGCGGCCTTCCACCAACAACTCGAGCTCGCGGCCGACGAGGCCCGCGTTTACTTCTGCCTGGATCCGTGACTGGAGCTCCAGAAGCTTCGCAAGCCGGTCGGCCGCGACGTCTTCCGGCACCACAGTCTCGCTCCCCCACCGTGCGGCGGCCGTGCCGGGCCGAGCCGAATATCGGAAAGCGAAAACGTTCGCGAATCGCGCCGCACGGAGGAGCGCGAGCGTCGCGTCGAAATCCTCGTCGGTCTCCCCGGGAAAGCCGACGATGAAGTCGGACGAAAGAGCGACCTCCGGCAGAGCCCGCCGGACGCCGGCGACCTTCTCGAGGTACTCGGCGGCCGTGTAGCGCCGTTTCATCCGGTAAAGAATTCGGTCCGAGCCGGATTGGGCGGGCAGGTGGAGATAGGGTGCGACGACGCCGCCGGAGGCGATCGCCTCGGTCATTGAGTCGTCCAGGAAGCGAGGGTGCGAGGTGAGAAACCGGAGCCTCCGGATTCCCGGGATTGTCCCGACGCGGCGAAGAAGCTGCCCGAACCCGAACCCTTCCTCGGGGTCGCGGTAGGCGTTCACGGTCTGCCCGAGGAGCGTCACTTCCGTGTAGCCTTTTTCGACGAGCGCGCCGATCTCCTCGAGGAGCTCCGACGAGCGGCGGCTGCGCTCCCGTCCTCGCGTGAAGGGGACGATGCAGAAGGTGCAGAACTGGCTGCAGCCCTCGATCACGGTCACATAAGCCTGGAATCGGGAGGCGCGGGAGATCTCCCGGAACTGATAGACGGGAGAGTCGACCGGAAGCTCGACGGAAAGCACGCGTTTTCTCTCCGTTCGGACCTTTCGGACGAGCTCCCCGACCTGCTCGACATTGCCGGTTCCGAGGACGAAGTCGACCCAGGGAGCCCGCTCGAGGATTTCCTCACCACCGACCTGCGCGACGCATCCGGTCACACCGATGACGAGGTCGGGGGATTCCTGCTTGCGCCGACCGAGCACGCCGAGCGCGCTGTAAACCTTCGACTCCGCCTTCTCGCGGACAGAGCACGTATTCAGAATCACGACGTCGGGAGGCTCCTCGCCCGCCGCGGCGCGGAAGCCATCTTTTTCGAGCTGTCCGGCCATGCGCTCGCCGTCCAGCACGTTCATCTGGCATCCCCACGTCTCGACGCGGTACGAAGGCAGCGTGTCGGGGCCTTTCATTCTCGTAGCCAGCCGGGAAGGGCTCCCCCCCGCCGTGCGCGGTCCGGAAGGTCCGCCAGGTCTTTCTCGGCGGCGGGCAGGTCCAGGCGTGCGGTCGCCAGTTCCTCGCGCGCCTTGTCCCAGGACGGTTTGATGACCTTGTCCCGGTATGCCCCATCGTCCCAGGCGTAGTAGTCGGCCTCGAGCCGCGTCGCGTCCGCCTCGAGCCGCGTGATGGAGTCTCGTAACGCGATAACCCGCTCGCGAAGGCGGCGGGACTCTTCCCCCCAGTACGCCTCCCCCTGGCCCCGAGCGGCCGGAGTCGCCTCGACTCTCTGAACGGCGGCCGACGCCGTGCCGGCTGCGGGTGTCACTGGCGCCTTCGCGGCTTCCCGGGGGGTAGACAGAGGACGTTCAGAAGTCGAGAGCTTGCCCTTGTCGGTGTCGGTCACGAGGGATTCGTTGCTGATCCGCAAAGGCCCCGGCTTTCCGCTATCGCGCGTGACCGTACGGGCGGCAACCGGAGTTTTTCCGAAGCCTCCGGTCAACCGAGGAGGTGGGGTCGGAGTCGTCTCCGGGGCTCCCGCAAGAGTGCACGGGCCTGCGAGCATCGAAGCGACAAGCAGTCGGCCGGGAAAGAGTGATCGGGTCATCGTCCGGGTGGCTAGGGCGCCGTCGTTCCGGCGCGCCCGTAGGCGTCCTCGAGCCGCACGACGTCGTCGAGCTCGGGCGAGGAGACCTCGATCAAGTCACAAGCGGCGTCGGCGTACATCCGGTGCCGCACGCCCGGGCGGAGCCGGTAGGCGCTCCCTGCCGGCAGTCGGATCTCCGTCATCTCGCCATTCACATCCACCGAAAGGCTCACCTCTCCGTTCAGAACGTAGAACGTCTCATCCTTTCTTTCATGGTATTGCAGCGAGAGTGACTGCCCCGGCTCGAGGTGCAGGATCTTCCCCGCGTATTTTTCCGTTTCGGCGAAGATCAGCTCGTGGCCCCACGGTTTGGATACGGTTCTCACGTGCGTACTCGGAACATTCTTTCCACCTCGGCGGCTTCGGCGCAGTCGAGCGCCTTTTCGGCCAGGACTCGCGCCCGGACCGAGTCCACGGCCGAGAGCGAATCCTTTACACCGGCGATTGCAACTGGCGTCACGGAAATCTCCCGGATTCCGAGACCCACGAGGACCGCGATACCGATCGGGTCGGAGGCGAGCTCGCCGCAGACCGCCACCGGACGCCCGCTCGATCGCCCGGCGTCGACGACCGATCTTAACATCCGAAGGATTGCCGGATGGAGCGGTTGGTAGAGCGCCGCCACGTCCGGGTTGGCGCGGTCCACGGCGAGCCCGTACTGAGCGAGGTCGTTCGTGCCGATCGAAAAGAAGTCGGTTTCGGGAGCGAACCGATCGCAGAGGAGCGCCGCCGATGGGATCTCGATCATGATTCCGAGCGGCGGCGGCCTGGAGACACCCGCCCGCCGCGCCGCTCGTCCAAGGGCCGATCGAGCTTCCCGCAGCTCGCCAAGCGAGGCGACCATCGGAAGGAGGATCGAAAGGGCTCCTTTGCGGGAGGCGAGACACAGCGCGGTCAGCTGGGCGTCGAGAATTTCGGGGTGGGCAAGGCAGTACCGGAGCCCCCGCAACCCCAAAGCGGGATTCTCTCCTCCCCCGGGACCGATCCCCTTTTCCCCTCCCAGATCGTAAGTCCGAACGACCACGGGGTGGGGTGCGGCGGCGGCCAGAAGTTCCTCGTAAACCGCGCGCTGCTCCTCGACACCGGGTGGGTCCGGCGAGGACCTCAAGTAAAGGAACTCGGAACGGAAGAGACCGACCCCCTCCGCGTGGTGTTTCTCGAGCGCGGGGATCTCTTCGGCGAGCTCCAGGTTCGCTCGCACGATGATTCGAACTCCGTCGCGCGTTCTTGCCGGCCGTCCCGTCCGAACCCGCAGGCGCCGTGCCCGTTCGCGCCCTTCGCGGACCCGCAGAAGGCTGCGCCGCAGCCGCTCCTTCGAGGGGTTTGAGTCGACGGTGCCCCGATCGCCGTCCACGACGATGGGCCGGTCGGGCGAGATCGCGCCGCAGAGGTTCCGGATGCCGACCACCGCGGGCAGCCCGAAGGATCGGGCGATGATCGTGGCGTGCGACGTGGGTCCGCCGCGCTCGAGCGCAAGAGCGCGAACGCGCCGGGGGTCGAGTCGGGATGCTTCGACGGGCGAGAGCTCGTCGGCGACGAGGATCGAGCCCCGCGGCAGCTCGAGGGGGCGGAGCTCCTCACCGCCGCCGAGCTGCCGGGCGATCTCGCGAGCAACGTCGTGGATGTCCGCAGCCCGCTCGCGCATTGCCTCGGAATCCGCCGACTCGAAGCGCTTGCCGAGCTCCCCGCTCACTTCCGCGAGCGCCCACTCGACGTTCACGCGATCGTTCTTCGCGCGATCGAGGATCGCCCGAATGAAAGTCTCGTCGGCGGCGATCATGCCGTGCGCCTCCAGGATCGCGGAGAGCTCTTCTCCGATTCCACCCGCGGCCTCGCCGGAGTGCCTTCGGAACTCCTCCGCCGCGAGTCGGGAGGCGCGGCGGAGGCGGCGTTCCTCCTCCTCGATCTCCTCGGGGGCCACGGCCCGCCGAAACGCGGGAAAGCCTGCGAAACGGACGATGACGGCGCGTCCGACCGCGACACCGGGAGATACGGGAATGCCCTGGAGCATAGGTGTCCCGGCTCCGGCTCAGTCCTCCTCGTCAAAGCTTCGGGTGATCAGGTCCTCGACCGCAGCGAACGCGATCGCCTCGTCTTCGCCACACACAGCGATCGTCAGAGCGGTTCCCTGCGAGGCGGCAAGCAGGAGGAGGCCGAGGATGCTTTTGCCGTCAACCTCTTCGCCGTTCTTGCAGATCTTCACGTCGGACTTGAACTGGCTCGTAACCCGAGCCGGTTGCGTATCTCGATCTCCCGCTCGATCACGGCGACTCCCGCCTTTCTGCGGCGGAGACCGCGTCGGCGTCGGCGAGAAGATCGGACGCGACGTAGATCGACCTCTGTCCCCGGTCCTTCGCGACGTGCGCGATCTCGACAACCCCCTTTCCGCTTTTCTGAAGCGCAGCGCACTTCAGAAGCATGGGCAGGTTGACGCCGGTCACGATTTCTACGCGGTCCCGCTTCAAAAAAGGAAGCGTGAGGTTGGTCGGCGTTCCACCGAACATGTCGGTCAGGATCACCGCGCCGCCCCCACGGTCGGCCTCTCCCAGCCCTTCGGCAATGCGCTGGCTTGCGTCGTCCCCCACCTGGCTCCAGTCGAGGGCCACGGCGACGATCTGCTCGATTCCCGGCTGAATCGTCAACGCGGCGGACTTCAGCTCCTCGGCGAGGCGGCCGTGCGTCACGATCAAAATGCCGATCATCCGCTCTCCGGCCGCGACCTGTAGAACATCGGACCGATCATCTCACTCGCGGGTCGCGTCCCTGTGGGAGACGCGCACGGGAAGTCCTCGCTCCTGGAGGCTGCGCGCGAGCTCCTCCGCGACGTAGACCGATCGATGCTTGCCTCCCGTGCAACCGATGCCGATCGACAGGTAGCTCTTGTGTTCGCGCTCGTAGAGCGGGAGCAGGTAATCGAGGAAGGCCGACAGTCGCTCCAGGAACTCCCCCGTCTGCGGGTCCTTCTCGATATAGGCGGCGACAGCCGGGTCAGTGCCGATTTTCCGCTTCAGTTCCGGCACGAAGTGCGGGTTCGCGAGAAAACGGACGTCAAAGATGAGGTCGACGTCGTGGGGAACGCCGAATTTGTAGCCGAAGGACGTCGCGGAGACGACCATTCGAGCAGCGCCCTCTTCACCCATGAACGTCTTCTGCATGAACGAGCGGAGCTCGTGGACGGTCATGGCCGACGTATCCACGACGACGTCGGCGAGAGCCCTTACGTCTTCGAGAAGTGCCCTCTCGTTGCGCAAGGCTTTCAGAAGCGGGCGGTCGACCGAGAGCGGGTGAGGACGACGAGTCTCCGAGAAGCGACGGATCAAGGCTTCTTCGGAAGCGTCGAGGAAGACGAGCCGGGTTCCCGGGACCCGCCGGCGGACGCGGTCGAGGATCGGCGGAAAGCGCGAAGCGAACTCCGGGTTCCGCACGTCGACGATGACGCCCACCCTCGGTGCGGAGACCTCCGAGAGGAGCGGCTCGACGAGCGGCAGGGGCAGATTGTCGACGCAGAGGTAGCCCATGTCCTCGAGGCACTTGAAGACGTAGCTTTTCCCGGAGCCGGAAAGGCCGGTGACGATGAGAAGGCTCTCGGGAACGCTCGAGCTCTCGGGCGCCGTTGCCGGCCGGCGCCGGCTCTGCCCGGCCGCGCGCGCAGAGGTAGGGGCGCGGATCGCCGAGGGGCGTGCTCCGCGCCGTGCCGGTCTTTCCCGCCGCGGGCTCTTCAAGCGCGTTTCAAACCGGGCGAGATCGCGTTGCGGGCGATCTCCTCATCCACCCGGAGAGCAAACTCCTTCGCCGCGTCGTATCCCTGGGACTTCAGAAGCTCGTTTCGCGCCGCGATTTCGATGAGGAGAGCGATGTTCCGACCGGAGGCGACGGGAAGCTTTCTGTACGGGCGCGCGCGATCGAGGATGGAGTAGGTCTCCCCGTCGAGACCGAGGCGGTCGTACGTCTTCGTCGGGTCCCAACGTTCGAGCTCGATGACGAGCTCGATCGACTTGGAGGCGCGGACCGCCGACACGCCGAAGAGGTGCTTGATGTTGATGATGCCAATCCCGCGCAGCTCCATGTGGTACCGAAGCATGTCTGCCGCGCGCCCCACGAGCGCGTCGTTCGGATACTTCCGGATCTCGACGACGTCGTCCGCCACGAGCCGATGCCCCCGCTGGATCAGATCGAGGGCCGACTCGCTCTTGCCAATACCGGAATCGCCGAGCAGCAGGACCCCCATTCCGTACACGTCGACGAGGACGCCGTGAAGAGTCGTCGACGGAGAAAGCTCGTCTTCGAGAACGCGGGTGATGGACTGAATGACGACCGAAGTCGTTCGCGGCGAAACGAGGAGGGGCACGTTTCGCGCAATGCACTCGCGGGCGAGCTCTTCGGGAACCTCCTGGCCTTTCGTCACGACGAACGCCGACACCGGCAGCGCGCAGATCGCGGCGATTCGTTCGCGCCGGAGCGGTATTGGCATCGTTTCCAGGTAGTTGAGCTCGCTCTCCCCGAGAACCTGTATCCGTCCCGGCTTGATGAACGAGAGGAAACCGGCGAGGGCAAGGCCCGGGCGCTGGATGCGACCCCAGGAGATCGGCCGGTCGAGCCCGCTCTCCCCCGCAGCGACCTTCATCTCGAGGTCGGATAGAGCGGGCGAACGGAGGATCTCAGCGGTGAGGCTCGTCATGGTACGTCCCGTGCGCCGGCGTTCACGCGATCACGCGGGAACGGCGAGGTGGCGCTCTGCATCACCCCAGAGCGCGGCGATCTCGGCGGCTCCCCCGGCGTTTCGGAGACTCTCCGCGACGCCCGGGATCCGGATCAGACGCGAAATGCGCGCGAGCGTCTGAAGGTGGAGGGCCGGCGCGTCCGAGGGTGAGAGGACGAGGAAGATGACGGTCACCGCCTGTCCGTCGGGGGCGAGAAAGTCGATTCCTGCCCGCGAGGTACCGATCGAGACAACGACGTCGGCCAGCTCCCGGACCTTGCAATGCGGGATCGCGAGCCCGCTTCCGAGGCCGGTCGAGCCCATGGCCTCGCGTTCGAGGAGCCGCCGCGCTAGGTCCCCGGCCTTGGCCCCGATCCCGACGCGTTCGAGGCCGCCCGCCATTTCCGCGAGCGCCTCCTCGACCGTCGTCGCCGTGAGATTCGGGAACACGAGGTGTTCCTGGACAGCGAGGGGCGCGATCAGCATTGGATGAGACCGAGGTCCCCGTTCCGCCGCTTGTAGATCACGGCGACCTTTTCCGTCGACGAGTCTCGAAAAACGAGGAACTCCTGGGCAGAATCCTCGATGGAGAGCGCCGCATCCTCGACGCTCATCGGCTTCAGCGCGAGGCCTCTCGTGCGTATGACGCGGCGCTCCGGAGGCGTCGGTGCGGCGCCCCGAGCGGCTTTTCGTTGCGAAGCCGGCGGCTCGGACGGCTCGGACTCGAGAAGCCGCTGCGAGACCCGGTTCTTTCGGTCCCGCCGCTTCGTGGAGTCCTTCATGGCCTGGGCGTCGATCTTCTCGAATGCGAGGGCCAATGCGACCTTCGGGTCGGCCGTCGTGTACTCGTGCGCATTCCACCGCTGGCGCCGGTGCGTCGCGATGATTTCCGCCCCGAAGCGATGCTTCTCGTGGGAGAGCACGACGCGGACGTCGGCCGGCCCTCCGAGGTGACGCTCGAGCCGTTCCGCGCGCTGGCGGGCCAGGCTCTTCATCGCTGGAGTGACCTCCACGTTGCGACCCGTGCATTCAACGGCCATGGATCCTCCGGGGCGCCCGCCTAAAAACTCTTCGCCGCCTAGAAACTTTGCTTGCGCTGCGAGGAAGAGGGGATGCGCAGCTCCTCGCGGTACTTCGCCACCGTCCGCCGGGCAATCTGAATTCCCTCCGCCCGGAGCTTCTGCATGATCCGCGCGTCGGAATGCGGACGGCTCGTGTCCTCCTCCGAAACAATCTTCGCGATCTTGCTCTTGATCGAGAGAGAGGAAACTTCGCTCCCCTGCGTGGAGTCGATGCCGCTGTGGAAGAAGTACTTCATCGGTAAGAGGCCGCGCGGGGTGTGGATGTACTTGTTCGAGACGACCCGTGAGACCGTCGACTCGTGCATGCCGATGTCGTTAGCGACATCCCGCAGCACGAGGGGCCGCAGGTGTTCGATCCCGTGCTCGAGGAACTCGCGCTGGTGTCGGACGATCGAGTCCGCTACCTTGTAGATCGTGCGCTGTCTCTGGTCCAGGCTCTTGATCAGCCAGACGGCCGACCGCATCTTGTCTCGCAGGTAGGTCGCCGCCTCTTCTCCGATCGCGCCATTGCCGCCGCGCAGCATCCGCCGGTATGCGGCGGAGATCCGCAGCTTCGGAAGGCCGTCCTCGTTCAGCTGGATGACGTACTCGTCGCCGATCTTGCGCACGCCCACGTCCGGCTCGACGTAGATCGTCCGCTCGTCCGAGTACTTGCGGCCCGGCTTTGGCTCCATGTTCTTGATGATCTCGACGACCGCCTGGATCTGTTCGAGGCCGACGTTCAGCGTTCTCGACAGCTGTGAAAACTGCCGGTTGAGAAACCCCTGCCAGTGCTCGGTGACGATCTGCTCGATGAGATGGTTCTCGATGCCGAGCGCGCGGATCTGCAGCATGAGGCAGTCAGGCAGATCGAACGCACCGACACCGGGCGGGTCGAGCGCGCGGACGACCGACAATGCCGCTTCGACCCGCACGTCATCCTCGAACCCCGCCGCGCGAATCTCGTCCCGCGAGACGCGGAGGTACCCGTCCTCGTCGATATTGCCGATCAAGTACTGAGCGATCTCCCGGACGTCCGGTTCCGAATCGGACATCGAAAGCTGCCAGTTCAGGTACTCATTCAGGCCCTGCGGCTTGGAGAGCGTGTTCTCGAGCGGCACCTGCTCGGTGTCCTCGTACTGGCGGGGGTTGTAGGAGCTATCGAGGTAGTCCTCGAAGTAAGAGTCGAAGTCGATTTCGTCGAAGGAGTCGCGCTCCTTCTCTACGGGCGCGTCCGCTTCCGCTGCTTCCGCGGTGGCGGCGGGGACGTCCGCGTCGGCCTCTTTTGCCGCGGTCGCGTCGGCCTCGGTCTCCGCCTCGCTCGTGTGCTCGGCGGACGCCGCCTCCTCCTCTTCCTCGAGGAGGGGGTTTTCCACGACCTCCTGGGTCAGGACGTCCTGGAGCTCGAGCTTGGACATCTGCAGCAGCTTGATGGCCTGCTGCAGCGACGGGGTCATGACCAGTCGCTGGGAAAGCCTGAGGTTGAGCTTTTGCTCTAGTCCCATCGAAGATGCCAGCGCCTAGCGGAGCTGAAACGCCTCCCCCAGATATATCTTTTTTACGACGGCGTCATTCGACAAGGCAAGCGGTGTGCCAGCCCGCAAAATCTCGCCAGCGTTGATTATATAAGCTCGATCGACGATGGACAAAGTCTCGCGGACGTTATGGTCCGTGATGAGAACGCCAATGCCCGAGGAGGCGAGGCGTCGGACGATCGACTGAATGTCGAGGACCGCGATGGGGTCGATTCCCGCGAAGGGCTCGTCGAGGAGGAGAAAATAGGGGGAAACCACGAGGCTGCGGGCGATCTCGACACGCCGCCGCTCTCCTCCGGAGAGCGTGTAGGCGCGGTGGTCGCGCACCGTCTCGAGACCAAACTCGGCGAGGAGTGCGTCGGCGCGCTCTCTCTGGGCTGACGGGGTCAGATCGAGCGTCTCCAGGATCGAGAGCAGGTTCTGCGCGACCGTCATCTTTCGAAAGACCGACGGCTCCTGGGGGAGATACGAGATCCCGGCGCGAGCGCGCCTATACATAGGCAGACCGGTCAGGTCCCGGTCGCCCAGACGGACCGTCCCCGAGTCGGGCTCGACGAGTCCGACTACGATCGAGAACGTCGTCGTCTTGCCGGCGCCGTTCGGACCGAGGAGCCCGACGATCTCTCCACCGGCGATCTCGACCGAAACTCCCCGTACGACCGCCCGGCCGCCGTACGATTTCTCGAGCCCCTCGGCCGAGAGGCGCGGACCGTCCGGGCCGGGGCGCACGGCGAGGTCGCGTCCGCTCTCTGACAGGCTCCGCTCCGGGCTCTTTCCCACGGTTCAAGGATAGTGGATTGGCGACGAACAAGGACGGCATCGCCAGGCGGCGGTCATGGAGAGGCCTGGCCCGGGGATTTTGGGCCGGGGGCGGGGACCGCACGGCCCCCCGCTCGAGCCAGTGGAACTATCGAGGACCCGGACTACTCGGATTTCGTCTTGTGGATCGTTTCCGTCCGCCCCCCTGCCGGGGCGCTCACCTCGACGTTCTTGCCCCGGCCCGTGATGGTGAGCGTGGATCCGGCCACCCGGTTTCCTTCCGCGTCGGAAACCCGGGCGGGGTTGCCATGCAGCACTGTTCGCCCCTCGTTCGGATGGTCGACAGCCCGGTCTGCCAGGGCCGTGCGTCCCGTCGAGCGGTCCGCGAGCGAAACGCCGCCCGAAAGCTCCACCCGGTCGAGTTTTCGGTCCTTCCCGAAGAAGGCAACGCCCCGGTCCGCCGAGGCGCGCCAGGAACCCTGCGTCACCGTGACGGTGTCCTCGAAGACCGCGCTCGACTCGCTTTCGCGATAGACGAGGCGTCTCGCGGAGACGACGCCGGGCTCCTCCTTCGTTCCCGTCGAACTCCGGCGCCGGCGCCGGCGCGCGCGCGAGCACCGCCCGGACCTTCCCGACCGCCACCGCCGTGCGTTCCGCGTCGTTCAGCGTGATGTCTTCTCCGAAGAGTGAGGAGGAGCCCTGCCAGAGGCTGGCGCTGCCCGAGAGCGTCGCGAGCCGGGCGCGGCGATCGAAGACGATCCGATCCCCTTTTCCAAAAGTCGGGCGGGACGGATCCCCGAGAAACGACGACGCCTGTGACGGCCGCTCCTTCTCCGAGAGAAAGACCGCGCGCGCTTTCCCTTCGGCGGAGAGAGTCTGGCGGTCGCGGTCGATCTCGATGCGCGACGCGGATACGCGGGAACCGCCCTCTTCGACCGTAGCCGGCGTCTTCGGCGTGCCGGTCAGAATCCAGACACCGCGGTCGGCGAGGTCCACGATGCGGTTCGCACTCCCCTTTCGCCCCTCGCCCTCGACGCGGACCGAGCCTTCGAGGTCGAGGGTCTGAAACGCTCCCGACGAGGCGAAGACGGCGCTCGCGCGCTCGGATTCCGCGTTTCCTCGATCGCTCCGGAGGCGGACGTCGCCCGTTGCGCGCGCCGAGACCGGGCGCCCCGATACGAAGTCGAGATCGAGCGACCGGCCCGAGATCCGGCGGCCGGGCTCGTCCACCGTGGCCGGAGCTCCCTTGAGGTTGATCGAGCGAACGTCTCCGGACAGGTCGAAAAAGAGCGCGCTCTCGTCGGCCGTGTAGTTGCGAACGACTCCCCCCGCGGCCGCCGGGGCCAGTGCGCCTCGAACCGAGACGAACGCGCGGGCCCACTCCGGGGCATTCCCGTCGGGCGAGAACTTCAGGAGCATCCGCTCGGCGGTGACCCGATCTCCTTTTCCCGAGGACGCCTCCGCGTTCCCTTTCAGAAGGACGACCCCTTCGTCGCGGCGATACTCGCCCGAGTCGCCCGCGATTGACGAGAGTCCGCCGCTGCCCTGTCGCGTCCCGGAGCCCCGGATCGGGCCGGCCAGCGAGAGGACATGGGTTGTCAGATCGTATTCGCCCGACCGAGCGGTTACGTCGAAGCTGCCGCGCGTGAAATGGAGCGCGCCCGGCGCGCGCAGGGCTCGCCGCGTCGGGTCGAACTCGATCGTCGCGGTCTCGCCGAGTGCGCCGTCCCGGGGCTCGACCCACCGCACGTTTCCCGACAGGACTGCGGCCTTCGTCCGGTCGTCGTATCGCGCTCGGTCGGATTGTACGGTGACGGGCGGCCCCTCCTCCGGGTAGACGGTGAGCAAAACGCGCTCGAGCGAGTAGAGGTTGGGAGGCAGCCCTGCTCCCGCCCCGAAACCGACGGTGCGGTCGGATCGGATCCGAAAAAGCGGCTTCTCGCCGACCGACTCCGTGTAGTCGAAACCGGATAAGAGAGTCGTCGGCTCTCCCGCCTCAGGGCTCTCGCCGGGGACCCCCGGTGCGGGTCCCGCCCGGGTGCCCCCCTCGGAAGCCGTGATGTTCTGTCCCGAGCGGAAGAACACCGCCAGGAGAAGGAGAAAGGCGGCGCCGAAAAAGAGGATCGCGATCTCGGCGCGCTTCAACTTCACGAAGTCGCCGCGAGCGCCTCGGGCACCACCGCCGCCGGAAGAGGGACACCGGCCATCTCCCGACCTCCGGTGTCCACGATCTCCACTTCCGGTCGGCCGCTCCAGCGGCTGCGCGCGACCCGGTAACGGATCCGAAAGTCACCGGACGCGGAGCGCTCGCCGACGTTTCCCGCCTCCCGCCAACTGACGGCGTCGATCGACCCGGAAGCCCGGAAGAGTCGGCCGCGCCAGCCGCTCTCCTTGATCGGCCGGAACGGAGTCTCCGCGCGGACCGCGCCGCAGGAGAACACGGGCCGCGGATTACCGGCCCCGTGCGGCTCGAATCGTGAGAGATGGACGAGGAGTTCGTCGGATATCTCTTCGAGAGCGAGCTCGGCATCCGCGGTGTCCCGACGGACCAACCGCTCGCGCGGGACGCTCAGGGCGAAGTGGGCGAGAGCGTCGGCGCGGAAGGCGGCAAAGTCCCGCATGGCCACCGTCCCGCCGACCGCCTGGTCGTGCCCGCCAAAGTCGAAGAACCCGCCGCCCATCTCTTTCAACGTCGCGTGGAGCGACAGTCCCGGGATGCTCCGTCCGGAACCGGAAGCCCTCTCTCCTTCGAGAGCGAAGAGAAGCACGGGCCGGTTGTATTCCCGCGCGAGCCGCGCCGCCGCGATCCCGAGCACGCCCCGGTGCCAGGAGGGGTCCCCCTCGACGATCAGCGCGTCCCGGTCCGGATCGAAGTCCCGCTGGATGCGCTCGCGTGCCGCGAGGACGACGCGGCGCTCGATCGACTGGCGCTCGGAGTTTCTCGCGCAGAGCTCCGCGGCGATTTCCCCGGCGCGAGTTCGGTCCCGTTCCTCGAAGAGCGCGAGCGCGAGCTCGGCGGTATCGAGCCGACCGGCCGCGTTCAAGCGGGGCGCGATCCGGAAAGCGACATCCTCCGCGCTGGGGGGGCATCCGGGTGGGACGCCGCATGCCTCGAGGAGGGCGACGAGCCCGGGCGCGCGCGCGCGCGCCAGCGCGGCAAGCCCGAGCGCAGCGATCGTGCGGTTCTCACCGGTGAGCGGGACGATGTCGGCGATCGTCCCGAGACACGCGGCACGGAGGAGAGACTCGGTGGAAAGGGACACCCTCGCAGTCCGCGCGATGGCCTGCGCGAGCTTGAACGCGACGCCCGATCCGGAGAGGTCGGCGCAGGGATAGGAGCTGCCCGGCATGCGGGGGTTGACGATGACGGCGCCCTCGGGCACGCGGTCCGGGACGACGTGGTGGTCCGTCACGATGACGTCAACGCCGGCCTCGCGGGCCGAGGCCACGCCTTCGACCGCGGTGATCCCGCAGTCCACCGTCACGATGACGGACGGCGCGAGCTCCACGATGACCCGACGGACCGTGTCGGGCGTAAATCCATATCCATCCTTGAGCCGGTGCGGGATGAAGGCGATCGCGGTGGCGCCCGCGCGGGTGAGCGCCGCTTTCAGCTGCGCGACGGCCGTGACCCCGTCAACGTCGTAATCGCCGAACACGACGATCCGGCGCGCGTGCCGGGCAGCCGCGACGAGCCTTTCGGAGGCCTCCCCCACTCCGTCGAGCCGAAAGGGGTCGTACAGGTGCGACTCGTCCGGGTGAAAGAAGAGGTTGGCCTCCTCCGCCGACTCGATTCCCCGCGCCATCAGAAGTCGCGCAACGATGAGCGGAACTCCCGCCTCGCGCGCGAGCTCCGCGGCGCCGCCGGACCGGTCTGCCACCGGCGACGCTCGATCCTCCGGCGCTCTGGTCGCTTCCATCGGGTAACTCTCGCTCGGGGAGTCGGACAAACGATGTCCGCCAGTGAGATTACTCGTGCTCCGCCACCTCGTACCGGCCCATCGCGCGGAACAGGTGCCGTTCGACTGCCTCCCCCACCGCCGCGGCCGCGCCCGCCGGATCCGCGTGTGCACCGCCCGGAGGCTCCGGAATGATCTCGTCGATTACGCCGAAGCCTTTCAGGTCGACGGCGGTCAAACGGAGCGCCTCGGCCGCCTCCTTCTTGCGCGACGCGTCTTTCCAGAGAATCGCCGCGCAACCCTCGGGGGAGATGACCGAGTAGGTCGCGTGCTCCATCATGAGGACTCGGTCTCCAACCCCGAGCGCGAGCGCCCCTCCCGAACCGCCTTCGCCCGTGACGACGACGATGATCGGCACGCGAAAGCCGGACATCGCCCGGAGGTTGACGGCGATCGCCTCCGCCTGACCGCGTTCCTCGGCGTCGATTCCCGGATAAGCGCCCGCCGTATCCACGAACGAAAGAATGGGTCGCTCGAACTTATCCGCGAGACGCATCACTCGGAGGGCTTTTCGGAGGCCTTCGGGCCGGGGCATTCCGAAATTCCGCCGGACCTTTTCCTTCGTGTCCCGCCCCTTCTGGTGGCCGACGACCGCGACCGGCCGACCGCGGAAGTGTCCGAGACCCGCAACGATCGCCGGATCGTCGGCGAACTTGCGGTCCCCGTGAAGCTCGACGAAGTCGGTCAGAAGCGCCTGGATGTAGTCGAGGGTGTACGGACGGGCCGGATGTCGGGCGACGAGAGTCTTCTGCCAGGGAGTGAGGCCGGCGTAGATTTCGCGGGAGACCCGTTCCACTTTTTCCCGGAGGCGCTCGAGCTCTTTCCTGTGGGCGGCGTCATCGGGGAGGGCCGAGAGCTCCTCGATCCGCTGGCGGAGGCGCAGGATCGGCTCCTCGAACAGACCGTCTTCGCCGTTCACCTGCGGCCATTGTACTGGCCTCAAGCCGTGAGCTCTCTTCTACATCAGGTCCTGAGGATCGACGTCCGTGGCGATCTGAGTCCCCCCGGGCGGCTGGTCGGGAATCGCTTCCTCGAGGACTTCGAGCACCGCGCCGCGGTCGGGCGCGCGGAGGAGGCTCTGGAAGCGCCAGCGTCCCTGGAGCCGCTCGAGCGGAGCCGGCGCGGGCCCCGACAGGCGGACGTTCCTCCCGCGGGCTGCGGCCGATAGGGCACGTCCGACGTCCGCCGCGGCCGCTTCCGCTTTCTCGCGGTCGGGAGAGGAGACGAGCACACTCGCGAGCTCGGAAAAAGGGGGATAGAAGAACGAGCGGCGGAATTCGAGCTCTCCCTCGGCAAAGCCCTCGAGGTCGTGCATCGCGGCCTGGCGGATCGCCGGATGTCCGGGATGAAAAGTCTGCACGTGCACCGTGCCCGGCGCCGCCCCGCGGCCCGCGCGGCCGGACACCTGTGCAAGCAGCTGGAACGTCTTCTCCGCGGATCGAAAATCCGGGAAGTTCAGGATCGAGTCGGCGGAGAGTACGCCGACCGCCGTGACGTTCGGAAAGTCGTGGCCCTTTGCGACCATCTGGGTTCCGATGAGGCAGAGCGCACGACCCGAGAGGACGTCGTCCACCACGGCTTCCACGCCTCGGCGTCGCGCGGAGTCGCGGTCGAGGACCGTCGCCGGCACGTCCGGAAAGAGATCGGCGAACCGCTCCGCGACGCGCTCGGTGCCGGCTCCGATCGCCTCGAGGAGCGCGCCGCCGCACTCCGGACAGCGCTCCGGGCGCGGGCGCCGCTCGCCGCAGTAGTGGCAGACGAGCCGTCGGCCGCGCTCGTGCACCGTCCGTGAGACGCTGCAGTTCGAGCAGCGGAAATCGAAGCCGCAGTCCCGGCAGAGGAGATACGGCGCGAAGCCCCGTCGGGGCTGAAGGAGGATCGCCTGCTCTCCCCGCGCGAAGACCTCCCGGAGGCGTTCGACGAGGGGCGCGGAGAAGAGCGGCACGCCCTTCTCTTCGGGGAGCGCTTTCTCGTGACGGAGATCGACGATCGAGACCGCGGGCAGCGGGCGTTCTTCGACGCGGGACGTGAGCGTCAGGAGCGCCATCCGCCCGACCCGCGCGGCGTGGTACGTCTCCATCGAGGGCGTGGCCGAGCCCATTACGAGCGCCGCCGCGTTCGCCTTCGCGCGGATCGCCGCGACCTCCCGCGCGTCGTAACGGGGGCTCTCGCGCTGCTTATAGGAAGCGTCGTGTTCCTCGTCCACGACGAAGAGGCCCGGGTCCGCAATCGGGGCGAACGCGGCCGAGCGGGGGCCGATGACGACCCGGGCTTCTCCCGACCGAACCCGGTCCCAGGCGCGGGCACGCTCCCCTTCGGAGAGCGCGGAGTGGAGAACCGCGGCCCGGTCGGCGAACTGGCGTCGCAGCTCTCTCGCAAACACGGGGGTGAGCGCGATTTCGGGAACGAGCCAGACGGCGCCCCGGCCGAGCTCGAGCGTGGCGGCGATCGCACGCAGGTAGATCTCCGTCTTCCCGCTGCCGGTGACTCCCTGGAGAAGGGCGGGGAGATACCGCCGCGCCCGGATCGCTTCGAGGATCGTTTCGAGCGAGCGCGACTGCTCGGGCGTCAGGACGAAATTCGCCGAGGGCGCCGGAAACGGGGAGGGAAACTCGCGCTCGTCCCGCCGGTCGGTCTGCTCGAACGTCGAGAGGACGCCCTTCGCCGCGAGTGTCCGGAGCACGGAGGGGCCCGCGCCGGTCGCGACGCGGATCTCCGCCGCGGACGCGGGACGGCCGAGCGAATCGAGCCAGTCGGCGACGGCTCGGCCCCGCCGGCTGCGGCGCAGGTGCTGCTCCCTTTCCGCGCGGGGGAGGCGCCCCGGGAGGTAGGCGATCACCGGCCGCTTCACGGCGCGCCGCTCCGTCGACAGCGCGCGAATCCAACCCCGCTGCTCGAGCGACCGCAGCACCTCGCGCGTCGGCCGCGCTTGCGGGGAAAGCTCCGCGATCCGGGCGCTCTCGCCGCCGGCCAGCGCCTCGAGGATAGGGCGCTCGTCCCCGGGAGCCCGCGCCGCGGCGAGCGCCCCTTTTTCCGTGATGCGGTATCGAACCGACCCGGCCGCGGGCAGTCTCGCGGGAAGCACGCTCTTCAGGACTTCGCCGGGAGCCGCGAAGAACCTCTGCGCGATCTTCGTCGCGGTTTCGAGGAGCTCGGGGGGGCAGACCGGCTCGTCGTCCAGGACCTCGAGCACGTCGCGGAGCGCACCCTCCCTGCGGTCGGGATCCCGAGGCGCGTCGGAGACGACGATCCCCGTCAGGACCCGCTCGCCGAAGGGCACCCGCACGCGCGTTCCGGGCAACGGCATCGAAAGCGTGTCCGGTATCCGGTACGTGAAGCTCCGCCGGATCGGGAGGGGCAGTGCGACGGAGACGGCGCGCATGGAAGAGCTTCAGCCGTCAGCTGGCGGATAGCTGGCAGCTACGTTTGCGACTGCGGCACTTCGTCGTCCTCCTCCGGGTCGTCTCGGACGAAGACATGAGAACGCTGGATCGGGTCCCATCGGTAGCGGCGGGTGCTCTCCTCCTCCTCGAGGTCCGGCGTGATCATGATCGAGTCGCGGTCGACCGACAGGTCTCCGTCGGCGAGCGAGACGTCCCGTTCGAGGAAGGTCCCGGGCGCGAAGCGGGACGGATCGGTCCCGGTAAATACGGCGATCGAGAACCACGGGGAGTTTCGGTCGGAGTCCCGGCGCACGAAAGCGAGAACGAAGTCAAGAATCCCGTCGTTGTTCACATCCCCGCGGAGGAAGTACGGGTGGTACACGCCGTACAGCTTGCGAAACTCCTCGCTCTCCTCCTCCCTTCGGTCGGAGTCGGTGGCGACGCGGAGGTTGCGGTTGGCGCGGAGGAAGTCTTCTACGGCGTCCCGCCGGCAGGCCGTCGGCGCGAACGCGACCAGAGCCGCCAGCACGAGAAGGGCAGCGGCGGTGCGCCGGCTCAGGCGGCCCGCGCCCTCCGCGTCGCCTGGTCGAGGCGCCGGGCAACGACCTCCCAGTTCACGTTTTTCAGAAACGCCGCGAGGTACGACTTCTTGTCCGTTCCGAAGTCGATCATGAAGGCGTGCTCCCAGGTGTCGAGCGCGAGCAGGTGCTCCTGGTTGATCATCACGCCGTTCGAGTGCTCCCAGATCTGGTTGTGGTGGAGCTTCCCGTCGATCCGGTCGTACGTCAACAGGACCCAACCGCCGGTCGCCGTTTCCGCGCATGCCCTCAGATCCTCTTCCCAGTTCGACGCGCTCCCGAAGGAGCCCTCGATGGCGCGCGCGAGGTCGGCCTTCGGCTTTCCGCGCGATCCGCCGAGGTTATCGAAATACATCTCGTGCAGGTAAACGCCATTGTATGGCACCGACTCCCGGCGCTTGAGCTCCGAGAAGCGGCCGTACGAGAAGTTCGCGTTCCCCTTGCGCTCCTCGAACGGGATCTTCGCGATCTCCGCACGGATCTCGTTGATCTTCTTGACATAGCCCTCATAGAGCTTCAAGTGCTGCTCGATCTGCGCGGGCGAGAAGCCGGGCAGCTTGCCAACGAGGTGTTCGTACTTCTTCGCGCGGATCGTCATGATTTCTCCTTCCGGGCTGCACGGCGGTTCAGCCGCCGAGAGCCGGTCGAGAAGAATGCTACTGTAGGAAGGCGCGTGCGAGGAGGTTGGGATCCCTCTGTCGGCAGGCGAGGAGGACTCTCTGAGACGCGAGATGGACAGCCTCGGAGTGCGCGAAATCCCCGACGAAGCCTACTGGGGCGCGCAGACCTCGCGGGCGATCGAAAACTACCCCGTCTCCGGCGAGCGGGCCCACCCCGATCTGATCGTCGCCTACGCCCGGATCAAGAGGGCGTGCGCGGAGACGAACCTCGAGATGGGCCGGCTCGACGCGGACAAGGTTCGCGCGATCCTCCAGGCTTGCGACGAGGTCCTCGAGGGGAAGCACCGGGACCAGTTCGTCGTGGACGTCTACCAGGCGGGCGCCGGCGTGTCCTTCCACATGAACGTGAACGAGACGATCGCCGGGCGGGCCGCCGAGATCCTCGGGCGTCCGCCGGGCGACCGATCCGCCGTCAACCCGAACGACGACGTCAACCTCGGCCAGTCGACAAACGACACTTTTCCGACCGCCCTTCACCTCGCCGCCCTCTCCGTCGGTCGGCTCCTCTCGGAGGAAATCGGGCGGCTCGTCCAATCGTTCGCGCGCAAGGGAGACGAGTTCCGCTCGGTCGTGAAGTCGGGCCGAACGCACCTCATGGACGCCGTGCCGGTCACGCTCGGGCAGGAGTTCCGGGCGTACGCCTCCGCGCTCTCGTATCGCCGCGTTGTGATCGACCGCGCTCTGGACGGCCTGAGGGAGCTCGCGCTCGGCGGCACCGCGGCCGGGACCGGTCTGAATGCGCCGGCGGGCTTTCGGGAGAAGGCAATCGGGCGCCTCTCGGCGTTGACAGGCGAAACGCTTCTGCCGGCCCGCGACCCGCGCGAGGCCCTCCAGAGCCGGGCGGCGGCCGGCGATTACTCCTCGGCGTTGCGCGCGTTCGCCGTCGAGCTCGGCCGCATCGCCAACGACCTTCGCCTCCTCGCGTCCGGACCCGTCACGGGTCTCGACGAGATCCGGCTTCCTGCGGTGCAGCCCGGCTCCTCCATCATGCCGGGAAAGGTCAACCCCGCGATCCTGGAGTGCACGAACATGCTCTGCTTCCAGGTGATCGGCTTCGACACCGCGAACACGCTGGCGGTCGGCGGCGGCCAGCTCGACTTGAACGTCATGATGCCGCTTCTCGCCTACAACCTCACTCGCGGGCCGCAACTTCTCTTGAACTTCCTGCCGGTCCTGCGCGGGCGATGCGTGGACGGGATCACGGCGAACGTCGAGAAGGGTCGCCAGTACCTCGAGGACTCCCCTGCCGTCATCACAGCGCTGACTCCCCGGATCGGCTACGCGACCGCCGCGGAAGTCTTCAAGGAGGCGGTCGCGCGCGGCGTCCGCGTGAAGGAAGTTCTCCTGGAGAAAAAGATCCTGTCCGAAGAGGAGCTCGCCGCCGCAATGACTCCGGCGAACCTTCTGGGACCGCTCGAGTGATTCGTCTTACGCCTTACGCCTTAAGTCTTACGTCTTACGAGGAGGATTGACCCATGACCTGGCCGCAGGACTGGCAGACCAACGTGACGTTCTTTCTCCGGTGGGGTCACTTGCTTGCGGGAATCACCTGGATCGGGTTGCTCTACTGGTTCAACCTGGTGAACGTGAATTTCCAGAAAGAGATCGACGCGGCGGTGAAGGGAAAAATCAATCCGTCCCTTCTCACCCGATCGCTCTGGTGGTTCCGCTGGGCCGCGGTCGTGACCGTCGTGACCGGCCTGATCTACTACGCGATCCTTCTCAACACGGAGAACCTCGACGCGAAGATGCCGATCGTGCTCGGCATCTGGATCGGCGCGTGGCTTCTCCTGGCGGTTCTCTACCGGGCTTCCGTCGCCGGCGGATTCCTGAAGGACGGACGCGTGCTTGCGGTCATTGTCGCTGCGATCGTCCTACTGGCGGCCTGGCTCGTCGTACCCGTCATCCGGGCCGGCGGCAGCAATCGCACGATGGCGATCGGCGTCGGCGGCGGGCTCGGAATGGTGATGTTCATGAACGTGTGGATGATCATCTGGCCGCTTCAGAAGAAGATCATCGCCGCGACTCGCGCGACCGCCGAGTCGGGGACTCCCGCTCCCGCCGACGTCCCGAAGTGGGCCCGCCGCGCGTTTCTCGCCTCGCGCACGAACGCGTGGCTCTCGATCCCGATGCTCTTCTTCATGGGGGCCGCGAGCCACTTCCCCGTCTTCGGGACGGCGGTCGCGCCGTAGAGGCGCGCAAGAAGTCGCCCCTTAAGCGATCGGCAATCGGAGTCTAGGGCTTCCGCTCCGCCGCCCAGTTCTGGACGAGGGTGACCGGGTCCAAAACCTGTTCGCCTGGCCTCAGGTTGACGAGGAAGCGCTCGCCATCGGGCGTGACGTCGAACTGCGCGCCCGGCGGCGGCCGAAGGTGGGTCTGGAACAAGGCCTTCGGGATCCCCGCCTGAAACGTGGGCGCCGCCCGCACCTCGACCGCCATGATCTCGTCGCCCGGTGCCTGGTAGACGATCTCCCGTCCGCCCCGCGCCCAGCGCGGCGCCCGGCCGCCGGCCGACGAGATCTGCCACTTGCCCCCCGGACCGGGAAACGGCACGACGTAGACCTCCTCCTTGCCCGACTCGTTCGAGACGTAGGCGATGGAGCGCCCGTCCGGGGAGAAGCAGCCCAGGATCTCGTTGAACGCGCTCTGCAGAAAAGGCTTCGCCTTGCCGTCCGCGGCCGAGTACGTCCAGAGGTCCATCTGGGTGTGCTTCCGCGGGTCGTCCGCCTGAAACAGGAGAACGCTTCCATCCGGCGACCAGTCGAGGGCCATCTTGAACGCATTCGAGGTGAGGAGCGGCTCCTCCTTCGCCGTGCCCGCGGAATCCCTCTGGTAGATGTCTCCCGGGCTCTTCCGGGCGGATGAGAAGACGACCCGGGAGTCGTCACGAGACCAGAGAGGCCCGAAGTCGTCCGATGGATCAAAGGTGAAACGAGTTTGCGTGTTCGGTTCGAGATCGTAGATCCAGATGTCCCCGACCGCCTGAGGATCCAGGACCCGGACGGCAACTCGCTTTCCGTCGTTCGACATCCGCGGGGTTGCGA
>CAJDUI010000012.1_pt1 | contig 36362 bp, 30 predicted proteins | sample 7390031 | NCBI WGS metagenome assembly CAJDUI01 (sample SAMEA7055675, study PRJEB34461) | soil metagenome | biome: terrestrial ecosystem; feature: Peninsula; material: soil | place: Antarctica | collected 2016 | reverse complement strand
GGCGAGATCGTCGAAATGGACGACAACCCTTCCGCGCGGGGCCGGATCCGCAAGGTGCGCCACCTGATCGAAATCCTCGCGGGCGATCGTGTCCGGGCGGAGAACTAGGAATGGCCGAGAAAAAAGTAACTAAGAAAAAGGCTCCGGCAAAGAAGCGGGCCGCAAAGCCGGCTACGAAGGCCGTCACGAAGGCGGCAACGAAGGCGCCAACGAAGGCCGTCCGTCGCGGCCGGACGACAGAGGAGAAGAGCCCGCGTCCGCCTCGGGTAAAAGCGCGCGCCGACTCCCCCGCGGGTCCCCGGCCGACGGGCGTGCAGGACCTGCGTCCATCGTCGGGAGCCACCCGTCCGCGGAAGCGCGTCGGGCGCGGTCCCGGCAGCGGGTGGGGCAAGACAGCGGGACGCGGCCACAAGGGGCAGAAGTCCCGGAGCGGTTACCACCATCAACGCGGATTCGAGGGTGGCCAGATGCCGCTCCACCGCCGGGTCCCGAAGCGCGGTTTCACCAATATCTTCCGGCGAGAGTACGACGTCGTGAACCTCTCCGACCTCGATCGCTTCGACGAGGGCGACAGCGTGACGCCCCAGGAGCTCGCCCGACGCCGGCTCGCGCACGGGCGCCGGCCCGTCAAAATCCTGGGTGGCGGTGAGTTGAAAAAGGCCCTCACTGTCCGAGCGCACAAGTTCTCGGAGTCGGCACGGACCCGGATCGAAGCGGCCGGCGGTCGTTGCGAGGTCCTTACAACGTCGCCATGAGCGCTTTCCAGAGCTTCCTGAACATCTTCAGTGTCCCCGACCTGCGCAAGCGGGTCGTGTTCACCTTTCTTCTGCTGGCCGTCTACCGGCTCGGCTCTCACATCCCGACGCCGGGCGTCGACCCCGCGGCGATCGACGCGTTCTTCCGAACATCGGGCGGATCACTCTTCGGGTTCCTCGACATCTTTTCCGGCGGTGCGCTCCGAAGGCTGTCGGTTTTCGCGCTCGGCATCATGCCGTACATTTCCGCGTCGATCATCCTGCAGCTCTTGACCGTTGTCTGGCCCTACCTCGAGAAGCTCTCCAAGGAAGGAGAGATGGGTCGCAAGAAGATCACGCAGTACACCCGCTACGGAACCGTGCTCCTCTCGTTCATCCAGGCATCGGGCATTGCCCTCTGGCTCGAGAAGCAGGTTGCGCCGGGCGGCTCGCGTCTGGTCCCGGAGCCCGGCTGGGGCTTTCGCCTCATGACCGTTCTAACGCTCACGACGGGCACGATCTTCATCATGTGGCTCGGGGAGCAGATCACCGAGCGCGGGATCGGAAACGGAATCTCGCTCATCATCTTCGCGGGGATCGTGGTCGGCCTGCCGGGCGCGATCTTCGGCCTCTTCCAGCAGATCCGGAACGGAACGATCAACATTCTCACGCTGATCGGCGTGCTCGTCTTCATGATCGCGATCATCGCGCTCATCGTCTTCGTGGAGAGGGCACAGAGGCGAATACCCGTCCAGTACGCGAAACGAGTCGTGGGGCGCCGGGTGTACGGCGGTCAGAACACCTATCTGCCGCTGCGGGTAAACACCGGAGGCGTCATCCCGATCATCTTCGCGATCTCGATCATTCAGCTGCCGAGCTATCTCGCGACTTTGATCGGCGCCGACTGGACGCTCCGGGTGGCGGAATCCCTCGGCCAGGGACAGCCGCTGTACGTCCTCCTCTACGCGCTCGGAATTCTCTTCTTCTGCTATTTCTACACCTCGATCGTTTTCAACCCGACCGACACCGCCGACAACATGCGCAAGTACGGCGGCTTCATCCCGGGCATCCGGCCGGGAAAGAAAACGGCGGACTACATCGACACGGTTCTTTCGCGGCTCACGATCATCGGGGCGGTCTATCTAACTTTCGTCGCTCTCTTGCCGGACTTTCTCGCCCGCGGCTTCCGGTTCGCGAGCCTGCCGTGGATCGGCGCGGGGCTCGAGACCGCTCTCCCGCGGTTCTTCTCGGAGGGCTTCGGGTTCGACTTCTACTTCGGCGGAACCTCTCTCCTGATCATCGTCGGCGTCGCTATGGACACCGTGCAGCAGGTCGAGTCGAAGCTCGTCGAGCACCACTACGCCGGCTTCCTGAAGAAGAGCCGCGTGCGGGGGCGTCGAAACTGATGCGCATCGTTTTTCTCGGTCCCCCCGGAACCGGAAAGGGGACCCAGGCGAAGGTTCTCGGGAAGCGCCTCGGCGTGCCCGCCATCTCGACGGGCGACATGCTCCGGGAGGCGGTCCGGCGCGAAACCGCCCTCGGCCGGCACGCGAAGGCGATCATGGAGGCGGGCGCACTCGTGCCCGACGAGGTCGTGATCGGTCTCATCCGCGAGCGCATCGCGTCGCCCGACGCCGCGCGGGGCTTTCTCCTCGACGGCTTCCCGCGGACGATTGCCCAGGCGGAAGCGCTCGAACAGCTGCTGGAAGACAACGGCACCCCGCTCGATCGCGTCGTGAACCTCGCTGTGCCGGAGGCAAACCTCCTCGACCGCCTTTTGGGCCGGTGCGAGCAGGAAGGCCGCTCCGACGACCGGCCGGAGACGGTCCGCGAGCGTCTGCGTGTCTACATTGAAAAGACGTCCCCCCTCGTTGCGTTCTACGAGGCGTCGGGCCTCCTCGCGCACGTGGATGGCTTCGGATCCGTCGACGACGTCACCGACCGGATCGAACGGGCGCTGACCCGGACGGAACGGACGGCGAGGCGGGCATGATCACGATCCGCAGCTCCGACGAGCTTGCGCGGCTCGAGCAGGCTTCCCGCGTGGTCCTGGAGACGCTGGATGTCCTCGAGAGGGCGGTGCAGCCCGGGGTGACGACCGAGGAGCTCGATGAGATCGCCGCCCGCGAGATCCGCCGCCGGGGCGCCCGGCCAGCCTTCCTCGGCTATCGAGGGTTTCCGAAGACGATCTGCACGTCGGTCAACGACGAGGTTGTGCACGGCATCCCGGCGAAGCGGGCTTTGAAAGAGGGGGACATCGTCGGGATCGACTGCGGAGCCGTTGTCGAGGGTTACTACGGCGACGCCGCCCGCACTCTGCCGGTGGGACGGATCGACCCGGTGCGGACGAAACTGTTGAACGCCACCCGCGAGGCTCTCGCGGCCGGCATCGCCGCCGCGCGGCCGGGCGCACGAGTCTCCGACATCGGGGCGGCAGTGGAAGCAATTGGCGTTCGGAACGGTTATGGCGTCGTCCGGGAATTCGTCGGTCACGGAGTGGGGACGGCCCTCCACGAAGAGCCCCAGGTCCCGAATTACGGCCCCGCGGGACGCGGTAGCACACTTCAGTCCGGAATGGTCCTCGCGATCGAACCGATGTTCAACCTCGGCACCGGGGAGGTCACGGTCGATCGGGACGGTTGGACCGTTCGAACCCGGGACCGGAGTCCCTCGGCCCACTTCGAGTACACGGTGGCAATCGAGAAGACCGGTGCGGTAGTTCTGGGGACCGGCCGGCTGGGGGCGAGCACCGGAGCGCGGGAGGCGGCGGCGGTTCCGGCATGACAAAGGAAGATGCGATCGAGGTGATGGCAACGGTGGTCGAACCGCTGCCGAACGCGATGTTCAAAGTGGAGCTGGAGAACAAACATCAGGTGCTCGCGCACATCTCAGGGAAAATGCGGAAGAACTTCATCCGGATCCTTCCGGGCGACAAGGTCCTCGTGGAGCTCTCTCCCTACGACCTGACGCGCGGAAGAATCATTTATCGGTACAAGTAGAACGTTCGGAGCGAATGGTGAAAGTCAGGGCGTCCGTAAAGAAAATCTGTGTGAAGTGCAAGATCGTGCGAAGGAACGGCATCGTCCGGGTGATCTGCTCGATTCCCAAGCACAAGCAGAGACAGGGGTAGCAAATGGCGCGAATCGCCGGGGTTGATTTGCCTCTCAACAAGAGGGTCGAGATCGGCCTGACTTACATCTATGGCATCGGACGCTCCAAGGCGAACGTGATCCTGGAGAAAGCGGACGTCCGCCCGGATACGCACGTCAAGGACCTGTCCGAGGATGAGGTCGTCCGAATCCGAAAGGTCGTCACCGATGACGTCAAGGTCGAGGGAGATCTGCGCCGCGACATCTCCGTCGACATCAAGCGCCTTATGGACATCGGCTGCTATCGGGGGATGCGCCATCGGCGCAACCTGCCGGTGCGCGGCCAGCGCACGCACACGAACGCGAGGACTCGCAAGGGCCCCCGCCGCATGACCATCGCCGGCAAGAAGAAGGCTACAAAGAAATAGAAGCCGCGGGGTCTGACCAGCGGGTCTGATCCCGCAGGGGTCAGATCCGCAGCCCTGACGGATGAACGAATAGATCGGAACGAGAGGAACCATGGCAGAAGCACCCGCGGTATCGGCAACCCCGGAAAAGACCCCGACCAAGAAGGGCGGCCGGAAGCCGCGTAGCGGCAAGAGAGAGAAAAAGAGTATCCCGCACGCGATCGCAACCGTGCAGGCCTCCTTCAACAACACGATCATCGCGATCGCGGACCAGGAGGGGAACATGCTCGCCTGGTCGTCGGCGGGTCGGATCGGTTTCAAGGGCTCCCGCAAGGGAACGCCCTTCGCGGCCCAGCTCGCCGCGGCAAACTGCGCCGAACACGCGAAGGAACATGGCGTTCGTTCGGTCGATGTGCGGGTAACCGGGCCGGGCGCGGGGCGAGAGTCGGCTATCCGCGCTCTCCAGGCGAACGGAATCGACATCAAGTCGATCAAGGACACGACGCCGATTCCGCACAACGGCTGCCGCCCCCGGAAGCGCCGTCGCGTATGAGACGCATATGGGGTCTGATCCCGAAGGGGTCAGATCCCTCTTCGTAGCTGAAAGCAAGAATTTCAGCGTCCGTAAACCGGCTCCTCGATTCCAGCCGGGAGGAAGGACGTAAAGCAACAATGAGGAATCGAGGAGGTTTTCTTTTTGGCCCGTTACACCGAATCGGTTTGCCGGCTTTGCCGGCGCGAAGGGATGAAGCTGTTCCTCAAGGGGGATCGGTGCTTCAAGGACAAGTGCGCCATCGAAAGGCGCAACTACCCGCCCGGCCAGCACGGGCGGCGTCGAAGCAAGCTCCTCGGGTACGGAATCCAGCTTCGCGAGAAGCAGAAGGTCAAGCGGATCTACGGCCTGCTCGAGCGTCCGTTCCGGCTCACGTTTCAGCGCGCGGAACGACGCAAGGGCATCACCGGGGCAAACCTCCTGCAGGAGCTCGAGCGGCGCCTCGACAACGTCGTGTACTCGCTCGGCTTCGCGGCATCGAGGGCTCAGGCGCGGCAGCTCGTCCGTCACGGGCACGTGACCGTAAACGGCCGGAAGGTGACGATCCCGTCCTTCCGCGTTTCCAAGGGATACGTCGTCACCATCAAGGACAAGAGTCGCTCGAACGAGCAGATCAAAGCTTCGGTCGAAACCGCGCGCGCGCGCGGGGTGCCGGCCTGGCTCGACCTCTCACCGGAGACCTTCAGTGGAACGGTCCTCGAGTTGCCGAACCGGGAAGACATCAAGCTGCCCATTCAGGAGCAGCTGATCGTCGAGCTGTACTCCAAGTAGCAGATTGGGGACAGGTTTAGTGAATAACTGGGGACAGGCTTAAGCCTGTCCCCGGATGGAGTGAAAAATGACGCTCTGGAAAGGTTTTCAAAAGCCGAAGCGGTTGGATTTCGAGCCCGAAACACTCACCGCGACGTATGGAAAGTTTTACGCCCAGCCGTTCGAACGGGGCTTCGGAACCACGATCGGCAACGCCCTGAGGCGGGTTCTCTTGTCCTCGATCGAGGGGGCCGCGATCACGGCCATCAAGATCGAGGGGGTATTGCACGAGTTCTCGTCGCTGCCGGGGGTGGTCGAGGACGTGACGGACATCATCCTTAACCTGAAGCAGATACCGCTCAAGATGCACACGACGGAGGAGAAGATCCTCACCCTCGACATCACCCGCAAGGGGAAAGTAACGGCGGCGGACGTGGAGGGGGATTCGGTGATCGATATCCTCGAACCGGATGCTCCGATTGCCACGCTCTCGGAGAACGGCAAGCTCCAGATGGAAATGCGCGTCTCGATGGGCCGGGGGTACGTATCGGCGGATAAGAATTTTGACGAAGACATGGGGATCGGTTACATCCCCATCGACTCCGTCCATTCGCCGGTGCGCCGCGTCAACTACCACGTGGAGGCCGCGCGCATCGGGCAGGCCACGGACTACGACCGGCTCGTGCTGGAAGTGTGGACCAACGGCACCGTTTCGCCGGCCGACGCCGTCGGTCTCGCGGCGACGCTCCTGCGCGATCACCTGACGATCTTCGTGAACGCAGAAGTCGAAACGGCCCTCGAGGGCGAGGGCGTCGGCGAGCTTCCGGAGAACCTGGCCGAGTACCTGAACAAGTCGGTCGACGAGCTGGAGTTGTCGGTCCGCAGCGCGAACTGCTTGAAGAACGCGGGCATCCGGACCATTCGGGAGCTCGTTCTGAAGAGTGAAAAAGACATGCTTGAAACGAAGAACTTCGGCCGGAAGTCGTTGAACGAGATCCGCGACATCCTCCGCCCGATGGGACTTTCGCTCGGCATGGAGGTCGAGACGGCTGAGGCCAGGAGCGAGTAGTCATGCAGCACAACCGGGCCGGGCGAAAGCTCCGGCGAACGACCGCACATCGGCTGGCGATGTTCTCGAACCAGCTCGCTTCCCTGATGACGCACGAGAGGATCCAGACGACCATCTCGAAGGCGAAGGAGCTGCGCCCGCTTGCCGAGCGACTCATCACCACCGCCAAGAACGACGGCCTCGCGGCGAGGCGGCGCGTTTATCAATGGATACCGGACCACCTCACGGTGAAGAAGATTTTCGAAACGCTCGCGCCCCGCTTCGTGGATCGGCCGGGCGGCTACACCCGGATTTTGAAGCTCGGCGCCCGAAAGGGGGACGCGGCGGAGGCAGCGATTCTCGAGTTCGTGGACTTCAAGTTCCGGCCGAAGGAGAAGGGGCCGCGCAAGGAGTCCCTGTCCGACCGTGCCCGCCGCATGTCGGGCGGTCGCGTCGAGACGGTTCGCAAGCAGAAGGCGGACTCCGAGGGAGAGGGCGCCGGAGAGGATGCCTCGAAGAAGGCGCCTCGGAAGGGGCGTGAGGGCCGCGGCGGCGCGAAGGCTGCTCGACCGGGCCCGAAGAAGGGCCCGAGTCGGACGGGACCGTCAAAGAGGGGAACGAGTTAACCGGGAATCACGGGGACGGACCACGGTTCTCGGCCGCACCGACTCATGAGAGAACGACGATGAAAACCGTGGTCAGTCCCCGAATTGTAGCCGCCCTCTGGGGCGGCTTTCTTTTGGTCCTGACGTCGTGGCCTCACCCTCCCTCCATCGCCGCGGGCGGATTTCCCGTCGACAAGCTGACGCACTTTGCGCTCTATGGCGTCCTGGCGTTTCTTCTCGACCGCGCGGTCCGGTGGAAGGGGCGACGCCGGTTTGCGTGGACCCGGGTCTTGACGATCGCGGGAACCCTGACCCTTTGGGGCGCGCTGGACGAGGCGCATCAGGAGTGGATTCCCGGAAGGCGGATGGACTCGGACGACCTCGCCGCCGACGTCGCCGGGGCGGTGACCGGCTCGGTGCTCGCGGGGGTATTCAGCGGCCGCAGCCTTCGCGGCGGGCCTCTTCCAGCTTGAACTCTTGAGAGCCGCCGGTCGCGAAGCGACCGGCGCGGCTGAAAAGCAGCCGACCTACCTCTTGAGGTACCCCTGGCCCGCCGCGGCCTTCGGTCCCCCCTCGGCGACCAGAATCCGCTGGTTCAACTCCTTGATGCGCTCGTTCAACTGAGCGATCTTCTGCAGCGAGTCCTTCGAGACGCGCTCGTTCTCCGCCTGGAGCTTGGCGATCTCAGCCTCGAGATCCGCGGTCGCCCGGTGCCGCTCATCGCCGGTGCGACGAAGCTCCAGGTTCTCCGCGCGGTGGCGGACGATCTCCTCGTCCTTCTCCGTCAACCGCATGCGCCAGTTGTGTTCCTGCTGCTCGTAGAGCTGCTTCGTCTCGACCAGCCTCGCGATATGGGAGAAGTCGTTATCCGAAGCCATGGAGCCTCCTTCTCGGCGCTCTTCGATCTCTGGAAAAAGCTTCCGGAGCTTCAGGGAAAGGTCTTCCGGGTCGGTAGAGAGCTCCATCGCGCGCTCGTACGTGATCCGCTCGTTGACGAGGAGCGCGATAAGCGACTGGTTCATCGACTGCATGCGGTAGTACGCGACCGAAGTCTCCATCTCCTCCTGGATCTCCTTCGTCTCGCCCGTTTCGATGTGCTTGGCGATCTTTGGAGAGTTGACGAGGATCTCGACGACGGGGAGAAGCCCGGAGCCGTCCGACTTCTCGATGAGCTTCATCGAGACGATCGCGCGGAGGACGAGGGCAACCTGCGAACGGACCTGGCGCTGCTGGTTCGACGGGCAGGAGTCGATGATCCGGTCGATCGACTGGCTCGCGCTGTTCGTGTGGAGAGTCGAGAAAACGAGGTGACCTGTCTCGGCAGCCGTCAGCACGGTATGGATCGTCTGCCAGTCTCGCATTTCGCCGACCATGATGACGTCGGGATCCTGCCGGAACATGTTCTTCAGCGCGTCGGCGAACGACGGCGTGTCCGTCTCGAGCTCGCGCTGCGAAACCGCGGCCTTGCCATCGGCGAACAGGTACTCGATGGGGTCTTCGATCGTGACGATGTGCACCTGCCGCTGTTCGATGACCGAGCGGAGGATCGCGGCGAGGGTCGTCGACTTTCCGGAGCCGGTCGGGCCGGTGATGAGGACGAGTCCCGCGGGCAGGGGCACAAAGGTTTCGAGCACCTCCGGAAGGTTCAGATCCTGGAACGAGGGGAGTTTGAAGGGGATCCGCCGGAAGACCGCGGCAAGCGACCCCCGCTGGACATACACGTTGGCCCGAAACCGGGCGACCCCCGCGAGCCCGTAGCCGAGGTCCACCGACTGGTGCACCTCGAGCTTCTGGCGCTGGGCCGGGGTCAGGATCTCGAGGAGCATTTCCTGAAGCTCTTTCGGCTGGAGCGCCTCGGACTTCAAAGGGACGAGCTTTCCCTTTATCCGCAGAAGCGGCGGCCTCATCGGCTTCAAGTGAAGGTCGGATGCCTCCTTGGAAGCCATGAAACGGAGGAACTCCTCGAGTTTCAGGATGAGACGATTATAGCCGGAACGGGCATCAGGGTCTTCGGCGAACCCGGGTCGCGCTTCCCGTCGCCTTCCGGCGCTGGAGCCAGTCGCGCGCCTCGCCGGTCGTGCGGATCCTCCCTGCGAGGGCCTCGATGCGGACCGCCTCGAGGAGTTTTCCCACTTCCGGTCCGGGGAAGATGTCGAGCCACGCGAGAACGTCGGCGCCCCGGACGCTCGGAATCGTCCGCCGCCGTCCTGCGAGCGCGCGCAGCCGGCGGGCGAACGGACGCGAGCGTGGGTCGCCCGCCTCGAGGAGAAAGAGGGCGTCGGCCGCATCGTCACGCGCTTCGAGCAGAAAGCGCCACACCTCATCCCCTCTGGGACGTCGTTTCGCCTGTTCCGCCAGAGCGAGAAGGCGGATAACGGCGCTCGCCTCCTCGTTTCCCCAGCGAAGCCGGCGGAGCCACGGCCCGACTTGCGTCTTGCCGAGCCCCAGGCGGCTCGCGAGGAGCGCCAGCCGGAGCCGCCGGCGGCGGTCGGCCGGGAGGCGAACGGCGGTCGGCGAATCGAGCGGGGCGAGGGCGCGCGCAACGGCACGGGAGCGCCGGGGGGAGATCGCCACGCCGAAAGACGGCTCGAAGAGACCGGCGCCGGCAGCCCATGTAAGCGCCGGGACGGCCCTCTCTGCCCCCAGGAGCTTGTCGAGCTCCTGCTGCACCCGCTCGCGGGCGACCCGGGCGATCTGAGGAGCGATCTGACGGCTGGCCCGGGAGGTCGCCCCATCCGGCGTGAGGCCGTGCGTCGCCAGGAAGCGTGCGGCGCGCAGCGCGCGCAGCGGATCGTCCACGAAGTTTTTCTCCGCTACGAGGCGCAGCCGCTTCGAGGCGACATCGGCGAGGCCGTCGAACGGGTCGAGAAGGGCTCCGGAGCAGAGGTCGACCGCGACCGAATTGGCCGTAAAGTCGCGGCGCGAGAGGTCGGCTTCGATCGACCCCCCCTCGATCTCGGCGAGGTCGAGCATCCGGCTTCTGCCGGCGATGCGGACCACCCGAGCAGTCCGCTCTCCCGAGATGAGGACGGCTCGCCCCCACCCGAGGGTCTCCATTCGTCGGGCGATCTTCTCGACATCGCCGTCGACGGCGAGGTCCACTTCCGTGACCTCCCGGCGGAGAACGAGGTCCCGGAGCGCGCCGCCGACGATCCAGGCGCGAGCGCCCACGCGGGTGACGACGCTCCGAAGGGCGGCGAGGGGCGGGTCTGCGAGGAGCTTCGCGAGCCGCGCGCGGGCGATCCGCGGCACCCGAGCGTCAGAAAATCTGCTCTTACGGCTTACAATCTTTCGAATGTCTCCCCGTCCCTCCACGGTCACTCCGGACGTCGCGCGCCGCATCGCTGCGCTCGCCCGGCTCCGTCTCCCCGAGAGCGAGATCCCGCTCTGGGCGCTGCAGCTCGACCGGATTGTCTCTTACATCGACCAGTTGAAGGAGCTGCCCGACGACGCGGCTTCCGCCGGCGAAACCCTTGCCGCGACCCCTCTTCGTCCGGATGTCGCTTGTCCCGGGTTGGGCGACCGGGCGCTCGAAGAGAACGCCGGGGCGACCGCTCACGGGTTCGGGGTGGTTCCGAGGGTGGTGGGAGCGGAAGAATGACCGTGAGGCCGCTCCGGAGCCCGCCCTGGAGCCGCCGCTGAGCTCCCGTCCTCCGGGAGTCGTCCGGACCGCGGCCGACGTCCGGGCGCGCCGTCGGTCGGCCGAAGAAGCTCTCTCCGAAGCGCTCGTCCGGATCGAGACCAGTGACGGCCGGATCGGGGCGTTCCTGGAAGTGACACCGGAGCTCGCCCGGGAGGAGGCTCGTTCCGCGGACGCCCGGGTCGCCGCGGGCGAGGATCTTCCGCTCGCCGGCGTTCCGATGGCGATCAAGGACAACATGTGGGTCGCCGGCCGTTCGACGACGTGCGCATCCCGGATCCTCCAGGGATTTCGCGCGCCAGCGGACGCGACCGCCGTCCTGCGGCTGCGGCGGGCCGGCGCGGTTTTCGTGGGCCGCACCAACATGGACGAGTTCGCGATGGGCTCGTCCACCGAGAACAGCGCGATCCAGATCACCCGAAACCCCTGGGACCTCGAAAGGATCCCCGGGGGGTCTTCGGGAGGTAGCGCCGCCGCCGTCGCGTCCGGGATGGTCCCGGGGAGCCTTGGCTCGGACACGGGAGGCTCGATCCGGCAGCCAGCTGCGTGCTGTGGCGTCGTCGGATTCAAGCCGACGTACGGACGGGTGTCGCGATACGGGCTCATTGCGTTCGCCTCGTCGCTCGATCAGATCGGACCCCTGACCGGGAACGTCCGCGACGCCGCGCGCGTATACGGGGTGCTCGCGGGTGAGGATCCGCTCGACTCGACGAGCTCGTCCTTCGACCCGGGGGATCCCGAGCGGGCGACCGAGAGAGGCGGCGGCGGACTTCGGGTCGGCTTCCTGGCCGAGGCGGAAGCCGAGGGTCTCGACCCGGAGGTCGCGAAAAACCTCGAAGAGGCTCGCCGGGCATTTGCCGCGACCGGAGCGCGCATCTCTTCCGTTTCGGTTCCCCGCGCCCCCGCGGCGATTGCGATCTATTACGTCGTCGCGAGTGCGGAGGCGTCCTCGAATCTCGCGCGTTACGACGGCATTCGGTACGGCCCCAGACACCCGGCGACGGATCTCGCTGCGCTCTACGTGGAAAGCCGAACGCGGGGATTCGGACCGGAGGTCAAGCGGCGGATCCTCCTCGGCACGTTCGCGCTCGCGGCCGGCTACTACGACGCCTATTACGGCCGGGCGATGCGGGCGCGCGCACTCTTGTCGGAGGACTTCGATCGCGCTTTCCGGGACGTGGACGTGATCGTGTGCCCGTCGATTCCGTCTCCCGCCTTTCGGATCGGGGAGAAAACCCAGGACCCCCTCACCATGTATCTCTCCGACATCTTCACGGTTCCGGCGTCGCTCGCCGGGCTTCCGGCGATCTCGCTCCCTTCCGGCTTCTCGCGCGAGGGCCTCCCTCTGGGAATCCAGGTGCTCGGCCCCCGATTTGGCGAGGAGAACGTGTTTGCGGCCGCGGCCGCCTTCGAGCGCGAGATCGCGTTGCCCGACGAACTGCCCGCCGGGGTGCGGTGATGTCCCGGATCGGAAGTCGGTCGTGTGCGTCGGCGCTCCTCGTTCTCCTCGCGTCTCGCGCGCTCGGACAATTCGAAAGCGACAGGACGATTGTCGTGTCTCCCGAGCTCAAGGTCTCGATCGGCGAGGGGGACGAGATCACCCTCGCGGCCCGCCCGCTGCCCGGCGAGGGACTCGACGCGTTTGTCCGCCGCTTTACGGAGAATGCGCGGACGAAGAAGGAAATCCTCTCTCAGAACGAGGGAGTGAAGCTCCTCCGCAAGGGGGTCTTCGTCCGAGTGCCTTACCGGCTGCTGTCGGAGAACTACCGCCGGATTGCGATCGAGTCGCTCTTTCCCGACGACTCGAGCGACGCCCAGGGATGGAATCACCAGGTGAAGGCGCTCACCGGAAAGCCGGAGAGCTTGTGGAGGATCGCGGAGTGGTTTACGGGCGACGGCACGAAGTACCGGGACGTCCGCGCGGCCAACGGGCTCGGCTCCCTTCAGACCCAGCGCGGGCAGGTCGTCCGGATTCCTCTGAAGCTCCTCTCGACCACGTTCCGCGACGAGGCGGGAGCGGCCGCGGCCGAGGCGCCGATTCCGCTCCAGTTCGGGCGCGACGAGAAGGGCCGCTATGCGATGTACCGGCTACGGCGCGGGGAAGCGCTCTACTCGGCCGTCGTCGTCCGGTTGACCGGGCGCGTTCACGCCGAGGACGTCAACGCGAAGGCGGCAGAGATCGCAGAGAGGAGCGGGATCGAGGACGTGCGGGCAATACCCGTGGGTTACGCGGTCAAGATCCCGGTCGAAGACCTCACGCCGGAGTTCCGCCCGCCCGACGACCCCGCGAGGATCGAGGAGGAGAAAGGAAGGCTTCAGGCGACGCAGTTCGTCAACCGGGTCCGCGCGGCCGATCTCGCCGGGGTCACGTTCGTCCTGGACGCCGGTCACGGCGGGCGGGACAGCGGCGCCCTGGTCGCCGGCGTCGAGGAAGCGCGTCACGTCTACGACATCGCGTGCCGAGTCGAGCGCCTTCTCGCCCGGCACACGCGCGCTTCCGTTGTCCTGACGGTGCGGCGTCGGGCGCCCTGCGGCGACGGGAGTGACGACAAAGTGCAGGACTCGCGGTCGGCCCGCGTGATGACGACGCCTCCCTACGACCTCGTCGATCCGGTGGCCGGGGTCAATTTCCGGTGGTACCTCGCCAACTCCGTCTTGAGACGCGCCGAGCGAGACGGAGGTTCGGAAGACCGGACGGTGTTCGTTTCGCTCCACGCCGACTCGCTTCACCCCGCGGTGAGGGGTCTCATGGTGTACATCCCGGGAGAGAAGTACCTGAAGAGCTCCTTCGGAAAGGCGGGCGGGGTCTACGCTGCCCGGCGCGAGGTGCGTGAGGCGCCGAGGGTGAGCTTCTCCCGCCGCGATCGGATCAAAGCGGAGGGGGTCTCTCGCCACCTCGCAGAGAAAATCGTCTCGGCGTTCCGGTCGCTCGGTCTCCCTCTCCACGCGTTTCAGCCCATCCGGCGGAACGTCATTCGGGGAGGGCGCGAATGGGTTCCCGCGATCCTCCGCTACAACCAGATTCCCGCGCGCGTTCTCGTGGAAGTGTGCAACCTGAACAACCCCGATGACCGCCGCCTTCTCGTCTCCGCGGCCTACCGCGACAAGGTCGCGCAGGCGATCGTTTCGGCGCTCGTGGAATTCTATGGAGGGGAGAAAGGGCAGAGGGTGGCGAAAGGACGCCGAGAGTCGCCGGCGATCAGCGCTCCGGAGAACTGAGTACAAAGAACCGAGAACCCTCTCCTACCTTCCCGGCGTCTCCCCGAGAAACGCCACCCACACCGGATCCGTCGCGATCGGCAGGTACAACGGATCCGAACGAAGGACCTCGCGATCCAGGGGGCCTGCGCGCTCGAGCTCCCGGAGGGTCTCGACGGTGCGCGTTGCGTCCCCGGCTCGCGCGTACACCTGCGACTGGAGGCCGAGCGCCTTCCACCGGTCCGCGAGGAGCGCGCGCGCTCCCTCTACCGACTCGACCGCCTTTCCGCTCTCGCCGAGGTTCGCCTCGGCGATGGCGAGCGCGGAGAGAGTGTCCGGGTCGGGACCCGTGGCGTTCAGGTAACTACGAAGGCGGTCTCGTGCCTCGGCCGAGTCGCCCTCGGCGAGCGCGAGGAGGCCGAGTTCCTTCGCGGCGCCGGGAGCGGCTTCCGGTCGAGAGAGGGAGAGAAGAAACGCGGCCTTCGCCTCGTCGATTCGCCCTGCCGCCCGAAGGGCGAGGCCGATGCGATAGTCCGCCGGCCCCGCTTGCGCGCCGGCGGCGACCGCGGCCCCCCATGCGCGCCGGACGTCTTCGAGCCTTCCATCCCGCTCCGCGCGGATCGCGTCCCGCTCGGCCGCCTGCCAGGGAGGAGGCGCGAGAATCTCCGAAATCTCATAGGTCTCGGAAAGCGCGCGGCGGACGGCGAGCGCTCCGTCCACTCCGAAGAGAATCGCCGGGGCTGCCGCGGTGAGATAGAGGACCATCCGACCGGAACGGGTGAGCCGCGCTCGGACAAAGGCGACGATGGCGAGTATGGCCGCCAGTCCGAGCAGGCGCGGGAATGCCGCCGCTCTCGCTTCCTTTACACGGTCGCGCCGGCGCACACTGCTTCGGCCGAGGGACACTCCTGCCTCGGCGGCGAGCGACACCGCCGGGTCCGAAAGGATCACGTCCCGAACCACCCAGCCCTTTTTCGAGGGGGTCAGAAGCCAGCGTGTCTTCAAGGTGCCCGCGGGATAGCGCAGCCCGAGGAAGAGTGCTGCCGTCTCGCCCTCCGCCCGCGCGTGGGACCAGGAAATCTCGGTCGCGGGCATCTCACGCGCCCCGAGCGTTTGAACGAACCGCTGGCGCACGATGACCCGGATCCTCTCGCGCTGCCGATCGGAGAGATCGCGCCAGATCTCGACGCCGAGGAACCCGCTGGCGACGGAATCCGCGTCCAGGACCTGTTCGAACGGACCGGAGTGACCGGCAAGGAGGGCGGCGGCCACCCGCCGGCCGGTCTCCGCTGCCTCTTCGACGGAGGCCGCCGAGAGCTCCGCGGAGGCCCGCGCCGCTCCCGCGAGGAGAGCGGCCGCCAGGGCGAGGATTTGTCGCGTCGGCCCGGTCAGGCCGCGATCGGCTCGAGCCGCTCGACGCGCGGAGAGAGCGACTCCGCTCCCCGCTCCGTGCAGAGGATGTCGTCCTCGATCCTCACGCCGAAGCGGCCGGGAAGGTAGATCCCCGGTTCCGAAGTGAACGTCATCCCCGGCTCGAGAAGCGTCTTGTCGTGAGCCACCATGTACGGCGCTTCGTGGACGTCGATCCCGAGGCCGTGGCCGAGGCGGTGGGTGAAGTAGTCCCCGTAACCCGCTTTCTCGATGACTTTCCGGGCCGCCGCGTCCACCTCGGAGCACGGCACGCCGGGAGCCGCCCGATCTATGGCCGCGCCCTGCGCTTCGAGAACAACGTCCCAGATCTTCCGATACTCGTCGGAAGGCTGGCCGAACCACGTCGATCGCGTGATGTCGTAGTAGTAGCCCTCGGGCTTGTCCCACGCGTCGATGAGAACGGCTTCGTTCGGTGCGAGCGCGCGCTCGGTGGAGGCGCCGTGCGGGAGGGCCGAGGAGGGACCAAACTGAACGACGTTTTCCCCGCCGACGAGCGCGGAAATCTCCGCCTCCGTCGCTCCGGGGCGGATCGCGGCAAACGCCCGGCGAAAACGGGGGAGCGCGACCGCGATTGCGCGCCGGATCGCTTCGATCTCCTCGGGCGTCTTGATCATCCGTGTCGCTCCGAAAAGTGCCCCCGCGGAAATCGGTTTCCAGGCGGGCCGCCGCGCGAGGAGGCGCTCGACGTCGTCATATGCGGTCGATGGCTCGATTGCCAGCGTGCCGGCCGAGGTGGGAAACAGCGAGGCCGCCTTCGCGAACGGGTCCTCGGTCTCCTCCCACGTGAGGACGTCGCCGACGGCCGACATTCCTCGCAGCCGGCTTTCCTCGAACGCCGGGCAGAGGACGATCGGGTCGCGGTCTTTGAACATCAGGAGCGCCGTCAGCCGCTCACTCCGATGAAAGTCGATCCCGGTCAGATAGAAGAGGTTCGACGACGGCGTGGAGTAGAGGCCGTCGGCGGGGATGCCTTTCAGCTTTTCTCTCATCGTCTCGAGCCGTCGTCGGTAGATTTCGCGATCGAGCGTCATTTCCGGATGCTAGCAGAGCGACCGGACCAAACAGCCCGACGGAACCCGGGGTTGACGATGGCAATCGAGAAATTTGAACTCAAATCCAAGAAACCGGTCTGGCGTTGGCATCCCTCCGCTTCCGTCCCTCGAAACATGGCTCTAATCCCTTTTGCGACGGGAGTTTGGAGTCCTCCGACTTCCGTCGTATCCCTTTGTCCCCTTCGGCCTCAGTTTTGCTATCGTAAAGGCACGTACGCGCCAACATTTCACAGTGGAGAAGATTCGACGACTCCGGAGAGTGAGCCTTCCGGGGGCAAATCTTCATTTCGGAGGCCGTCCGCTTGCGGACGGGAAGGAGGGTCAATGAGGGGGAATCAACTTCGGTTGACTGCCATCTTGGGCATCTGTCTCCTGGCTTTGGCGGGGCTCGCTTTCGGGCAGGCCAAGAGCGGAAATATCTACGGGAGAGTCGTTGCCGAGGACGGGAGCTCGCTGCCCGGCGTGACGGTCACGCTGGCCGGCGGCGGCGCACCTCAGACCTTCGTGACCGACTCGCGCGGAGACTTCCGCTTTATCAACCTCGCCCCGGGTGACTTGTACAGCCTCAAATTCGAACTGGACAACTTTGCCACGGTCGATCGCAAGGAAGTCGCCGTCAATACCGGCATCAATACCGACATCAAGGTCGGTATGAAACTCGCGAAGGTTGAAGCGTCCGTCACCGTAACGGGCGAGACGCCTCTTCTCGACACGCGCAAGGTCGGCACCGGGGCGGTCATCACCCGCGACGAGCTCGACAAGCTCCAGCTGGCCCGCGACCCGTGGAACGTCGTGCAGACGGTCCCGGGCGTCCAGATCGACCGGATCAACGTTGGGGGCAACCAGAGCGGACAGCAGTCGATCTTCGTGGCCAAGGGCTCGGGAACGACTCAGGGCACCTGGAACCTGGACGGGGTCAACATCTCCGATGTCGGCTCCGGAAATTCTTCGCCGACTTACTATGACTTCGACTCCTTCCAGGAGATCCAGGCCATCACCGGAGGGAACGATCCCTCGATCGCGACCGCCGGCGTCACGCTCAACATGGTGACGAAGCGCGGGACCAACGACGTGCACGGCACCGCGCGCGTCTTCGCAACGGATCGACATTTTCAGTGGGATCCGGAACTGTCGGCGGAGATGAAGCGCCAGCAGGCCGCCGCGGCAGGCGTCGGGCGTTTACCGGTAACCGGATCCAGGGGATCCAGGACTACGGCGCCGAGCTGGGCGGGCCGCTCATCCGCGACCGGGCCTGGCTTTGGGGCGCGTATGCCCGGCAGCAGATCGACTGGATCACGGCAACCGGCCTGTCCGACAAGACCACCCTCGAGGACGTCAACGGAAAGCTGAATCTGCAGGTCCTCGACTCGAACGCCCTGACCGCGTACTTCCTGCGCGGGGACAAGATCAAGTTCGGGCGTGAGGCGAGCAACCTGAGGCCTCAGCCCACGTCGAGGGACCAGAAGGGGCCGTCCTCTCTCTACAAGATCGAAGACAGCCACGTCTTCTCGCCCAACCTGTTCGCGACGCTGCAGTACTCGTACTTCGACGAGGCGTTCCAGCTCTTCCCGCAGGGCGGGTTGGGGCCGCAGGCTCTGCAGGGGTCGGACCAGGTCTGGCAACGGAGTTACGCGGCGTCCCTCTTCCGGCGCCCGCAGCACCAGATCGTCGGCTCGACGTCCCTTTTCTTCAACACGGGCTCTCTCGGCCATGAGCTCAAGCTCGGCGGGACCTATCGCAAGGCCTCCGTCGGAAACGAGACCCTCTGGCCGGGCGGCGGAACCATCGGGTTCGAAGCCGGCAGCGGAGTCTGCGGCACGCCGGCCGCGCCCATCAGCTGCGCCGCGCTGACCCGGCAGTCCAACCGCAAGGTCGCGCTGGAGTATGCCGGCCTCTATCTCTCCGACGTGCTCAAGGCGGACCGGCTGACCCTTTCCCTGGGCGTGCGCTACGACTGGCAGGTCGGGCACGTGCGTTCGAGCGAATCCCCGGCGAGCGCGCTCGCTCCGGAGCGGCTACCTGCGGCCGTCGCGCCTGCCCTGGACGACGTCATCGAGTGGACGGACATTTCCCCGCGGGTGGGTCTGACCTACGCGATCGGCAAGGACCGCCGCACGCTCGCGAGGGCGAGCTACGCGCGTTATGCCAACAACCTCTGGGCGTATCCCGTCAACCAGCTCTCCGCGATTCCGGGCGTCGCCTATCTCTACTACCCGTGGAACGACGCCAACCGGAACCGGATCGTGGATACGGGTGAGCTCGATTTCAGCGCGTTCGCGCGCCCGCCGGTCAACTTCAACCCGGCGCGGCCGACCGACCCCGTCTCGCCCCACGCCGTTGATCCAAACCTCGAAGCCGAGACGACGGACGAAATCGTCATCGGCATGGACCATGAGCTCATGCCGAACTTCGCGGTCGGAGTGGCGTACACGTACCGCCGTTACGACAACTTCTACTTCAATACCCGGTACGATTCCGCGACCGGCCGGATCCTGAACCGTGACGACTACGTCTTCGACCACAACAACACCGGGACTCTTCCCGACGGGACCCCTTTCAGTGTGCCCGTCTACGCGACCACGGTCCGTCCGGTGCCGCCCGGCAACTACTTCCTCAACCGGCCCGACTACACCCAGACGTTCAACGGCGCCGAGCTGACCTTGACCAAGCGCCTCTCGAACGGCTGGATGGCTCGTGCGAGCGCCGCCTGGAACGACGCCAAACAGCACGTCGGCAGCGGGGCCTGCATCGATCCGACCAATACGTTCTTCACGGCCGGCGAGGACTCGGTGCCGGGCATGTGCGAGGACGGCGGCATCGTCGCTCCCAACGCGGGCGGCGGCAGCGGCGCCTTCGGCCAGGTCAATCTGAATTCGAGATGGCAGGCCAACCTGAACGCGATGTACCAGCTTCCGTTCGGATTCAATGTCGCGGCCAACTATTTCATCCGCGAGGGATACCCGATCGCCTGGTACGTTATTGACACCGGCTCGGCAGACCGCGTCACCCGCCGGGTCTATGTGACGAACATCGACGAGGAACGCTACAACACCGTGGACCAGCTCGACATGCGCCTGGAGAAGGTGATTGGGATCACGTCACAGGTTTCCATGACTCTGACAGCCGAGATGTTCAACGCCCTGAATCGAAACACGATCCTCCAGCGCAACGCGCGCATCGGAGTCCCCTCGCGGACAGTGGGCACGAACACCGTCTTCGAGATTCAGAGTCCCCGCGTCATCCGCTTCGGCGGGAAGGTCTCCTTCTGAGATCGATCCGGACGTAAAATCCGGCCCGGCGGGCAGAGCCCGCCGGGCCTTTTTGTTTGCCGTCCGATTCCACGGGGGGAACATGCATCGTCGATTCACTGGCGCCTGGACGCTGACCGCGGTCTTTCTCGTCGCGACGAACGTCGTTGGACAGGATTGGAAGGGTAAGGCTCGAATCGACGGCCGCGTCGTGAACGAGAAGGGGGAGCCGATCGTCGGCGCAAAGCTCGCCTTGAGACGCGGCGCTGCCGGCCCCGACATCGTTACCGACAAGAAAGGCCGGTGGGCGTACCTTGGGCTCGAGAACGGCGAGTGGTCGATCGACGTCGAGGCTCCCGGCTACCTCGTCGAGAGGGCCTCCGTCCGACTGTCCGAGCTCTACCGCCTGCCTCCGATGCGGATCCAGCTCGAGAGAGCTCCCGAGGCCGCCCCGGCTTCGGAGCCGGCCCTCCCGAAGAACACGTCCGCGGACGTCATCGCGGCGGTTGAGCGGGGCAACCAGCTGCTTGGAGAGAAGAGCTACGCCGGCGCACGCGCAGAGTACGAGAAGGCCCTCGCGGCGGTGCCAGACAACCCGGTCATCCTGCGCGGCATCGCACAGACCTGGTACGGCGACAAGAAGCTCGACGAGGCGATCGCGACTCTCGTGAAGGCGTCGAATCTCGATCCGAAAGACCACCAGACGCTCCTCCTGCTCGCGAACCTGCAACTCGAGAACGGAAGCGTCGAGGATGCGAAGGCGACCCTCGCGCGGATTCCTCCGGAAGCGGTCCGCGATCCGGCGGTGTTCGTCAACCTCGGGATCCTGTTGCTGAACAAGAAGAAGCCGGAGGACGCGTGGGTGCACTTCGACCGCGCCGTCCAGCTCGCGCCCGGGGACGCTGAGAGCTATTTCTATCGGGGTCTGACGGCGGTTCAGTTGAAGCGCAAGCTCGATGCGAAGGCCGACCTCCAGAAGTATCTCGAGCTCGCGCCGCAGGGTGGGCAGGCCGCCGACGCGAAGGAGCTTTTGAAGTCGCTCAAGTAAAAACCTCGTGCTCGCGGTTCTCGTTTCCCTCCTCCTCGCGGCGCCTCCTTCGCCGATCAACCCGGTTCGCGCACGCGACCTCCTCGTGCGACTGCTCTCCGAGGATGAGGCGGCGCGTTCGACCGCACGGGTCGCGATCACGCGCTCACGGGATCGGTCGCTCCTGCCGGCGCTCGTGGACGCGCTGTTCTTCTCGTCTCCGGCGGCGCGCGGCGACGTCGTCCGGTCCCTGGAGTCGCTCTCCGGCGAGAGCCTCGGATCCAACTACCGCTACTGGGTCGAGTACCTGGGTGGACGCGAAGAGATTCGGCCGAAGGAGGGTTACCGGGCGTGGAAGGCGGCGCTCTTTGACCGCATCGACCCGGCGTTCGCGCGCTTTCTGGATCCGTCGGCGCCGATCACGATTCGGCCGGAGGAGATCATCTGGGGAGGAGTCCGCAAGGACGGCATTCCCGCTCTGAAGAATCCGAAGACGCTGCCTGCCCGGGACGCGACGTACCTCGAGGAGGGCGAAACGGTCTTTGGGATCGAGCGAAACGGCGACGCGCGCGCCTACCCGCAACGGATCCTCGACTGGCACGAGATGGCGAACGACGTCGTGGGCGGCGAGCCGCTGGCGCTGTCCTACTGCACGCTCTGCGGCTCGGCGATCGCGTATTCGACGCGTACGGCGGACGGCAAGGCTCACCTCTTCGGATCCTCCGGCCTCCTCTACCGGTCGAACAAGCTCATGTACGACGAGGAGACGCACTCCCTCTGGAGCAATCTGACGGGCGAGCCGGTCGCGGGTCCCCTCGTCGGACGGGGCAACACCCTCGCGCCGATCCCGATCACGGTGACGACGTGGCGCGAGTGGCGGCGCCGACATCCGACGACGACGGTCGTCTCGAGAGAGACCGGCCACGACCGTGACTACACGCCCGGCGCCGCCTACGGCCGATACTTCGCGAGCCCGGAAACGATGTTTCCCGTCTGGAAGAAGAGCCCGGCACTCGCCACGAAGGAGTGGGTCTACGGCTTGCGGGTGGGGGGGCGCGCGAAGGCCTATCCGCTCGATCTCCTCTTCCGCGAGCGCGTCGTCAACGACGACCTGGGCCCGGTACCGGTCGCCCTCGTCGCCGATCGGGAGAGCGGTGCGGTGCGCGCTTACCTTCGGGAGAACCGGTTCTTCGCGGAAGGTCCGACGAGCGACGAGCTGGTCGAGCCGGCGACCACGGCCGTGTGGAAGGTCGAAGAGTCCGGCCTTCGACCCGTCACCGGCGGCCGCGTGCAGCCCCGGATCGCCGGGCACCGGGCATACTGGTTCGGCTGGCACGCCTTCTTTCCGGACACAGAACTGTACGAAGGTTGCGCCGAGCGTCCGTCGGGGGGAAGATGAGCGACGCGAAAGGAGTGTTCATGCGCTCCGCGAAGCCTTTCCCGTTCGCTTCAGCCCTCGTCGCGCTTCTCGGCGCCGGGCTCTCTCTCCCGATCGTCATCCACGCGCAGTCGCGTCCGGAGGCGAAGAAGGGAGACCTCCAGGAAGAGGCGCGGGTCGTGCTCGTCGAAGTTCCGGTCAACGTGACCGACCGGAACGGGCGTCCCGTCCTGAACCTGTCGGCGGCGGACTTCGAGATCTTCGACGACGGAAAAAAGCAGCCGATCACGGGCTTCGAGGTTCTCGACCAGCGCGGTACCGTCCGTTTTCCGAGCCCGGGCGAGCCTCCGACGAACCCGGCCGCCCGCCGGCACTTCCTCCTTCTCTTCGATCTCTCGTTCGGGTCGCCGCAGGGCATCGTTGCCGCTCGAAAGTCGGCCCGCGACTTCGTCGTCACGAGGATGAAGGAGCTCGACCTCGCGGCGGTCGCAACTTACTCGGTCGAGACCGGAATGCGCCTGCTCGTAACCTTTACGACCGATCGTTCGCAGCTCGCGTACGCCATCGACACGCTCGGGCTGCCGAGTCTCGCCGATCACATGGGCGATCCGTTGAACCTCCTCATCACCCCGCCGACGATGGCGATGCCGAGCGGCTTCGGCTTTCTCGGAAACATGCGGGGCTCGAACCCCGACACGGGCCTCGACGCCGCGGTCGCCGAGATGGTCGAGAACCAGATCCTGAGGCAGAAGAACCTCCGATCGATCTACCGCGACCGGGTCAACCGGCTCGTGGACGCGCTCGGTCAGATGGCGACCGCGCTCGACAGCGTGCAGGGCCGCAAGCACATCCTCTATCTCTCGGAAGGTTTCGACAGCCGCGAGCTCACCGGCGCGACTTCGAAGGGCGCCGGAGCGCAGGAGGCGGAGTGGACGATTCGTGGACAGTCGTGGCGGGTCGACTCCGACGCGCGGTGGGGAAACACGGAGCTTAAGAACTCTCTGCAGAAGGCACTCGCTCTCTTCAACCGTTCCGATTGCGTGATCCACGCGATCGACATCGGCGGGCTGCGGGCGGGCCCGGACCCTCCCGGGAGCGATTCCGGCTCGGGCGGACAGGACTCGCTCTTCTACATGTCCAACGAGACCGGCGGCGATCTTCTGAAGAACGCGAACGACCTCGGGCCCGCGTTCGACAAGCTCCTCGAGCGCACCGGCCTGATCTACCTCCTCGCGTTTCAGCCCGTTCGGGTGCCGGAGACGGGAAACCGCTCGTGGCACGTCTCGCACCGGACCGGCTACTACGAGGCGAAGAAATACACGCAGCTGACCCCGATGGAGAAAAAGCTCGCGACGTCGAGTGCGATCGCGGCCGCGGTGCCGAAGACCGACATTCCGGCGTGGATTCTCGCGACTCCGTTCCCGACCGGCTCCGGCGCGGAGCGCGTGCCCGTCATCGTCGAGATCCCGGGTGACCGCCTGCTCGTGAACCACACGGCGCCGAAGATGAACTTGAACCTGTTCATCTACGCGATCGACTCGAAAGGCGTGTCCCGGGACTACCTTTTCCAGACGATCGGAATGGATCTCGCGAAGGCTCGCGAAGCGCTGCGGCAGGGTGGCGTGAAGTACTACGGCGAGCTGGCGCTCCCAGCGGGCGAGTACACGCTCCGCGCGTTGATCCGGAACGAGGAGACCGGCCGCTATGGCGTGAGCGTCGCTCCGCTCACGGTGCCCGACGAAGCGGCCGCGGCTCCGTTCGTCCTGCCGCCGCTTTTCCTCCAGGAGGGCGAGTCCTGGATCATGGTCAAGGCGAAGCCGCGGGACGCGGCGAAGCCGGCGCCCGAGTATCCCTTCGCGATCGGGGGCGACTCCTTCGTCCCCTCCGCCCTCGCCGACATTCGCAGCGGTCAGGAGACGCAGGTGTGCCTCATCTCCTACAACGTCGGCGGCCCTGAGGACATCCTCCAGTACACCGGCCGGATCCTCGGGGTGGACGGGCGCGCGCGCGGGAAGCTCGAGCTCGCGCTCCTGAAGACCTCGGACCGGGAGAGACAGGGGGCGCGAAAAGTCCTGCTCCGGTTCCGCCCCTCGGGGCTCGACCCGGGCCGCTACGCCCTCGCCATCAACGTAAAGGATCCGAAGAGCGGGAAGAGCTCCGAGGCGAGTTTCCCGTTCGATATCCAGTAGCGGCTGTCGTTCGAGGTGCGTCCTTCTGTCATTCCGAAAAGCGGAGCGACGAGGAATCTGGTTCCCTTCGGGATGACAGAAATTCGCTCGGGATGACAGAAGATGACGCGCCGCTAGCGGTGCGTCAGATCCCGCCCCGTCATCTCCTTCGGGACGGTAAGTCCCTGTAGTCCCAACAGGGTCGGCGCCACGTCGCCCAGGGCGCCGCCGGGGTCGAGGTGCGTGATGGTGTCGCTTGCGATCAGAAGAGGGACGCGGTTCGTCGTGTGGGCCGTGTGGGGCCCACCGCTCCGCGGGTCGAGCATCTGCTCGGCATTTCCGTGGTCCGCCGTGAGGACGAGCTCCCATCGGTCTTCGCGCGCTGCCTCGTCGAGTCGGGCGAAGCAGCGGTCGAGCGTTTCGACCGCTGCGACCGTCTCGGGGATCCTGCCGGTGTGTCCCACCATGTCCGCGTTTGCAAAGTTCATGACGATGGCCTCGAAACGGTTTGAAGCCATCGCTCGGACGGCTTCGTTCGCGAGCTCGGGCGCGCTCATCTGGGGGTGAAGGTCGTACGTCGCGCCCCGCCACGAGGGGACGAGCAACCGCTTTTCGCCGGGGAACGGCGCTTCGACCCCGCCGTTCAGGAAGTAGGTGACGTGGGCGTACTTCTCGGTCTCGGCGAGCCGAAGGTTCCGCACTCCCGCGTCGGCCCAGGCCGCCGCGAGAATTCCTTCGAGGGCGGGGGTGGGGAACGCGGTCGCGAGCTCGAAGTCCTTCTTGTACTCGGTGAAGCAGACGAAGCCGACGTCCGGTCGGGCGCCCCGATCGAGCTCCGGAAAATCCGGCCCGGAAAAGGCGCGGGTCAGTTGCCGAGCGCGGTCCGCGCGGAAGTTGAAGAAGACCACCGAGTCGCCATCCTCGATTGGTCCCACGGGGAGGCCGTCGCGCTCGATGACCGTAGGCGCGATGAACTCGTCCGTCTCGCCGCGCGCGTAAGCGTCCAGGACGGCGGCACGCGCAGTCGGGACGCGAAGCCCCCGCCCGAAACGCAGCGCGTCCCAGGCGCGCGCGACACGGTCCCACCTCGAGTCCCGATCCATGGCCCAGTAGCGGCCCGTGATGGTCGCAATCTCGGCACTGCAGACCCCGAGGTTCGCCTCGAGCCTCGCGAGGTATTCGAGTGCCGAGCGGGGCGAGGTGTCCCTCCCATCGGTGAAGACGTGGACGCGCACGCGCGGTGCCCGGCGCCGGCGAGCGAACTCGAGAAGGCCCAGGAGATGGCGCTCGTGCGAGTGCACGCCGCCGTCTGAAACGAGCCCCATGAGATGAACCGTCCGGTTCGACCGAGTCGAGCGGTCGAACGCCGCGGTGAGCGCCGGGTTCTCGAAGAACGACCCGTCACGGAGCGCAAGGTCGATGCGGAGGAGGTCTTGCGGCACCATTCGCCCCGCACCCAGGTTGAGGTGCCCGACCTCGGAGTTCCCCATGAGTGCGGCGGGAAGCCCCACGGCCTCGCCTGCAGCATCGAGCGTCGTCCACGGGTGCGTGTGTCGCCACCGGTCGAACGTCGGAGTTCGCGCAAGCGTGATCGCGTTTCCCTTGGAGGGAGGCGCTTCTCCCCAACCGTCGCAGATGACGAGGAGTACACGGCGGGAGAGTAATGTCAGGCGCTATCCCGTGAGGTGCGTGTGGACGATGCGCGCGAACTCTGCGACGCCGACCGCACTGGCGAAGGAACCGCGCGGCGCGTGCGGCGGGTCGCCGTCGAACATCTCGGAGATGGATCCCGCGCCCGACTCGCGAATGTGTGCCCGGAGCGGAGCGAGCCAACCCTGCACTGTCCGCAGCGATTCCGCCGAGCGGCCGACGACCCGGAAGTGGGCGTCGACGAACGGCCCCAGGAGCCCGGGCCAGACGGTGCCTTGATGAAGAGCCTGGGCCCGCTCCGCAGGGGGGCCCTCGCACCGCGGTCGATAGCGGGGGTCACGGGGATCGAGCGTGCGGAGACCGAACGGAGTCAAAAGGTGACGCCGCACCGACCAGTAGACCGCGCGCGCGCGGTGGGGCGGGAGCAGGTCCTCGTCGAGAGAGACGGCGTAGATCTGATTGGGCCGCAGACTTCGGTCCGGTCCGTCCTCTCCGACGACGTCGTAGAGGCGCGCGTCTTCCTCGCACCAGAAGAGCTCGTTGTACCTCCGGGACACGCGCCACGCGTCTCCTTCCAGGTCCCGCGCCCTGGCGTGCTCGCCCGATAGCCTCTCGAGTCGCGCGGCCGCTTTGAGCGCCGCGTGCCACAGCGCGTTGACCTCGACCGGCCGGCCGTGACGGGGTGTGACCGGCCCACTGCCGACGACGGCGTCCATCCACGTGAGCGCGCGGCCCTGCTCTTCACCGGCGAGAAGGAGGTCGTCCCCGACGCGAACGCCGAAGCGCGTCCCTTGCCGGTACGCGTCGACGACGTCGCGGACGGCCGGGAGGAGCGGCGAGGGGCTCGAGGGGTCGCGGCGCGCGCGCCCGAATGAGTCGACGGCGAGCACGAACCAGAGCGGCGCGTCGATCGACGTGTAGTCGGGCGCCGTCTGGTCCTCGAAGAAGGAGTTGGGCAGGGCCCCCCGGTTCAGACCGGCCGCGAAAGAGTTCAGAACGCGAGCGAAGGGGCGATACCGCCCGCCCGCAAGCGCGAGGCCGGGCGCCGCAATCATCGCATCGCGCCCGCGGTCCGAGGACCAGGGAAAGCCCGATAGGAGAGTCGCGCCGCCATCCGGCGTCTCTCCGAGAAAAACGTCGGCGCGTCTCGCGAGCTCGTCGAACGCCGCGTCGCCCGTGCGCGGGAACGCGTCGCGGCGTTCGCGTTCCGACTGCCAGAGGAGGGCTGGGTCTTGGTGCACGTCGTCCCGCGAGAAAATCGCCCAGCCTTCGGCGCCGGGAGCGAGCTCCCACTTCCAGAGAAGGGGACTCCAGAGGTCCTCCTCCGCTTCGTAGCCTCCCTCCTCCTCGACCGGATAGTGAAAGCGCCGGTACCACGCGAGGTCTTCGGCTATCCGCGCTCCGAACGCTCGAATCGTGAGCGACGGAAGGCCACCTTGCGCGCGCACGATGGCCGCATCGCCGGAAACTTCGGTCGCGGCGAGGAAGCCGAACTCGCGCTGAAGGGCGTCGACACCCCGGAATGCAAGCAGCGGCCGCACCGTGAGCTCGACGGGCCGCTCCCCACGGTTGACCCAGCGGGCCAGTGTGGCGGAGCGGCCGTGCGGAAGACAAAGTGATCGCTCGATCGAGAAGTTCTCGGTGCGGTGAAGCCAGGTGGGGAACGGCTCGAGCGCGAATCGCGTCAAGCTCGCTCGCCCATCCGGGTAGACCGCGTCCCGGTAGATCTGCGTCGAGATGCCGGTTCGCTCGCCGTCGGCGACGACGAACTCCTCGCAGCCCGCAACGAGGAGGACCCGCTGTCGGGGAGAGTGCACGGCCGGCGCGTACCAGCCGTGGTACTTGCGCGTGCGGGCGCCCGCCGCGGTCCCGGACGCGAAGCCGCCCCGACCGTCGGTCTCGAACCACTCGACGGAAAGCGCACGCGCGGCGAGATCCGCGCCCGAGTAGGTGAGCGGGTTTCGGACCTCTTTCTCCGCCGTCGTCTGCTCTTCCATCGCTCCCCCACCCGGTTGCCGGCGGCCGATTATTCCTCATCGGGAGCGCGAGCGTGGGGGGGACATCGAAGGTGCAGCAGGGGCCGCCGGTCGATCCGAGTGCGGGTTAAGATCGGGGCGACGACTGCACGGGACCCGCCGGGTAATCGGCGGCGCGGTTCCCCGGGAGGATTAACTTGAGCACCGTTCGCGAAACGATCGATGAACTTTGCGTGGATACCATCCGCACGCTCGCGATCGACGCCGTGCAGCAGGCGAACTCCGGCCACCCGGGTCTTCCCCTCGGCGCCGCTCCCATGGCTTACGTTCTCTGGTCGCGCCATCTGAAGCACAACCCGCGCGATCCAGCGTGGCCCGATCGGGACCGGTTCGTTCTGTCCGCCGGGCACGGATGCATGCTCTGGTACTGCCTCCTCCACCTGACCGGCTACGACCTGACAATGGACGACCTGAAGTCCTTCCGGCAGTGGGGTAGCCGCACTCCCGGGCATCCCGAGTATCGGGTGACTCCCGGCATTGAAGCGACGACCGGTCCCCTCGGCCAGGGGACGGCGAACGCGGTCGGGATGGCGATGGCCGAGCGTTTTCTCGCGCATCGCTTCAACCGTCCGGGACACGAGATCGTCGATCACCGGACCTTCGCGATCGTGTCGGACGGCGACCTCATGGAGGGAATCTCCAACGAGGCGTCCTCGCTCGCCGGCCATCTCGGCCTTGGCAAGCTCACGTTCCTCTACGACTCGAACCTGGTGTCGCTGGACGGACCGACGTCCCTGACGTTTACGGAAGACGTGGGGAAGCGATACGAGGCGTACGGCTGGCAGGTTCTCCGCGTGGACGACGGGAACACGGACCTCGACGGAATCGACACAGCGCTGGCGGAGGCCGATCGCGAGAATCGCCGTCCGACTCTCATCATCGTCCGCACGACCATCGGCTACGGCTCCCCGAACAAGGCGGGGACGTCGGAGGCTCACGGCAGCCCGCTCGGGCCGGAGGAGGTCGTCGCGACGAAAAAGGCGCTCGGCTGGGAGCAAGAAGAGCCGTTTTTCGTGCCGGAGGATGCACTCGCCCACTTTCGCGAGGCGGTCGACCGGGGCGCGCGGTCCGAGTCCGACTGGGCAAAGCGCTTCGATGCGTGGGCGGCGGCCTTCCCGGACCTCGCAACGGAATGGCGCCTGGCCGCGGAGGGAAAGCTGCCCGAGGGATGGGACGCGGACCTGCCGACGTGGAAGGCGGAGGAGAAGGAAGCGACGCGGGTCGCTGCGGGGAAAGCGCTGAACGCGGTCGCCGCGAAAGTGCCGTGGCTCCTCGGAGGCGACGCGGACCTCTCGGTGTCGACGAACACGAAGCTGAAAAACGAGGATGACTTTGACGCCCGGTCGGGCGCGGGAAGAAACGTCCACTTCGGCGTCCGCGAGCTCGCGATGGCCGGCATCGCCAATGGGATGGCGTACCACGGCGGGGCGCGCCCCTTCGTCGCGACCTTTTTCTGCTTTTCCGACTACATGCGCCCGTCGGTGCGGCTCGCGGCGGTTTCGGAGCTGCCCGTCGTGTTCGTGTGGACGCACGACTCGGTCGGGCTCGGAGAGGACGGTCCCACGCACCAGCCCGTCGAGCACCTGATGTCGCTCCGCGCGATGCCCGGCTTCACGCTCATCCGTCCCGCGGATCCGAACGAGGCGAGCGAGGCGTGGCGGGTGGCGATGGAGCGGCAGAAAGGGCCCGTCGGGCTCGTTCTCTCGCGGCAGAAGCTGCCCGTGTTCGATCCCGCAAAGTACGCCGGTGCTTCCGGTCTCGCGCGCGGGGCCTACGTCCTCGCGGAAGCCTCGAAGGCAAAGCCGCGGCTCCTCCTGCTAGCGACGGGGAGCGAGGTCTCGCTCGCGCTCGCCGCGCGCGAGAAGCTCGAGGCGGAAGGCATACCGACACGCGTCGTGTCGATGCCGTCGTGGGAGATCTTCGAGGAGCAGGGGCCCGCGTATCGCGACGAGGTCCTTCCTCCGACCGTCGGCGCCCGGCTCTCGATCGAAGCGGGCAGTACGCTCGGGTGGGAGCGTTACGTCGGCGACCGCGGGGACTCGGTTGGCCTCGACCGCTTTGGCGCTTCCGCTCCGGGTGAAACGGTTCTCTCGAAGCTCGGCTTCAACGTGGAGAACGTTGTCACCAGGGCGAGGGCGTTGCTGGCCGCCCGATGAGGCTCGCCGTCGGCTGCGATCACGCCGGCTTCCCTCTCAAGGGATTGGTCATCGAGAACCTTCGCGGGCTCGGCCACTCGGTCGAGGATCTCGGAACGGACTCGACGGCCCCGGTCGACTACCCCGACTACGCGCGGGCGGTTGCGGTCGCGGTTTCCTCCGGCCGGTGCGAGCGAGGCGTCGTTATCTGCGGGAGCGGCGTCGGCGCGTCGGTGGCCGCGAGCAAGGTCCCGGGCGTTCGCTCGGCGATTTGTCACGATACTTTTTCGGCCCGGCAGGGAGTGGAAGACGACGACATGAATGTTCTCTCTCTTGGGACGAGGGTGATCGGCCCCGCCCTTGCAGCGGAAGTGATCGGAGCGTTCGTCAACGCAACATTTTCCGGGGCGGAGCGACACGCGCGCCGCCTCGCCAAGGTCAACGCCATAGAGGAAGACGCGCGAAGGGGCGTCTTCGACGTGGCAAGGAGGGTTCCATGAAAGAGAAGAATCCGCTGCTCAACCTTCGGGATCTCGGGCAGAGCGTCTGGTACGACTACATCCGCCGGGACCTCTATATGAAGGGGGAGCTCGAGAGACTGATCCGCGAGGACGGTCTCGCCGGGATGACGTCGAACCCGACGATCTTCCAGAAGGCGATCGCGGAGACCGACCTGTACGACGACGCGGTGCGACACGCCGGAGCGGACGAGGCGGATTCTTCCGCCGTTTTCGAGTCGCTCGCCGTCGAAGACGTGCGCCGCGCCGCCGACGTGTTCCGCCCGGTGTTCGACGAGACCGGCGGCAACGACGGCTTTGTGTCGATCGAGGTCGGCCCGCACCTCGCAAACGACACGGAGGGCTCCACGCGCGAGGCGCACCGCCTGTGGGGGAAGTGCGAACGGAAAAATGTGATGATCAAGATCCCGGGAACTTCTGCCGGAATTCCCTCCATTCGCCGCTGTCTCGCGGACGGGCTGAACATCAACATCACGCTCCTTTTTTCCGTCGCCCGTCATCGTGAGGTGATGGAGGCCTACCTTTCCGCACTCGAGGAGCGGGTCGCCGCGGGCCGGCCGATCGACACGCTGCGGTCCGTCGCGAGCTTCTTCGTCAGCCGCGTGGACTCGAACGTCGACAAGAAGCTCGACCGGATCGGGGGCGAAGCCGCCCGCGCGCTTCGCGGCAAGGCGGCGATCGCCAACGCGCGGCTCGCCTACGAGGCCTTCCGAGAGGTGTTCGGGTCGGAGCGCTTCGCGCGCCTCGCGAAGCGGGGTGCCGCGCTCCAGCGTCCGCTTTGGGCATCCACGTCCACGAAAGACCCCACGTTCCCCGACCTCTACTACGTCGAGGCCCTCGTCGCGCCGGACTCCGTCGACACCATGCCGCCGGAAACCTTCGAGGCCTACCGGGACCACGGAGACCCGAAGGTCCGGATTTCGGACGACCTCGAAGGCGCGCGGGAGACGTACCGGAGGCTTGCGGAGCTCGGGATCGACGAGGCGACGGTGTCCCGGGAGCTCGAGGAAGAGGGCGTGAAGAAGTTCTCCGACTCTTACGACTCCCTGCTCAAGGCACTCGCAGAAAAAGAGAAGGCGATGAGGGTCGCCTGAACCTCGCGTTGGGACGTTACCGCGACGCGTCGCGGGACGCCCTCCGCCGGCTCGACGCAGCGCACGCCGTCGAGCGGGCCTGGGCGGGCGACGCGAGCCTCTGGAAGAAGGACGAGGCCTATCGGAAGACGATCGGCGGCTCGCTCGGCTGGCTCACGATCGCAGAGCGAGTGACGGCGCAGCTGCCGGAATTCGAACAACTCGCGGAAAAGTTTCGCGGGCGCACGGACCGCGTTCTCGTACTCGGTATGGGAGGGTCGTCTCTCGCGCCGCTCGTCTTCGCTTCGTCCTTCGGGCGGCGGGAAGGCTTTCCGCGCCTCGAGGTGCTCGACTCGACGGAGCCCGCGAGCGTGCTTGCCGCCGCGGAGAGTGCGCCGCCCGGCCGCACCCTCTACGTCGTTTCGTCGAAGTCCGGAACGACCCTCGAGCCGAACCTCTTTTTCGACTACTTCTTCGCGCTGGCCGAGGGTGAGCTCGGCGCGAAGGCGGGAGAGCGCTTCGTCGTAATCACCGACCCGGGGACTCCGCTGGAGGAAGTCGCCCGCTCGCGCAACGCCGAAGTGATCGTGCTGGCCGATCCCGCGATCGGCGGCCGCTACTCGGCGCTCTCGCCATTCGGCGTCGTGCCGGCCGCTCTCGCCGGCGTGGACGTTTCGACCCTTCTCGCACGCGCGCGGAAGATGGCGGAGGCGTGTCTCGTTCAGAAGGCGGAGGAGAACCCCGGAGCGGTGCTCGGCGCGGCGATGGCGGCGCTCGCGCTCGAGGGGCGCGACAAGCTGACGTTCTCGGTGGGGGCGCCCGTCGACCGGTTCGGCATGTGGGCGGAGCAGCTCGTCGCGGAGTCGACGGGCAAGGAAGGGAAGGGCATTCTGCCCGTCGAGGGAGAGCCCCTCGGCCGGCCGGAGGTGTACGGCGAGGACCGGTTCTTCGTCCGGATCGGCGGAGCCGACGACTCCCTCGTTGCCTCCCGACTCGCGGATCGGCGGGGAGATGTTCCGGTGGGAGTTCGCGACCGCGCTCGCCGGCGTGCTCCTCGAGATCAACCCGTTCGACCAGCCGAACGTTCAGGAGGCGAAGGATCGGACGAACGAGATCCTCGCCGATGCACAAGATCCGCCGGGCTCGGACGCGCCCGCCCCCGCGGCGGCTCTCGGGCCACTGCTCGATTCGCTGCGCGCCGGGGACTACTTCGCGATTACTGCCTACGTGCCCTCGACGCCGGAGAACGAGGAGCGCCTCGAGCGAATCCGGCTCCCGGTCCGCGACGCGAAGCGCGTCGCCACGACGGCCGGGTTCGGGCCGCGGTTCCTCCACTCCACGGGCCAGCTCCACAAGGGCGGGCCCGACACGGGCGTGTTCCTGCAGGTGACGGCGGATTCCGCCGCTCCCGTCCCGGTCCCGGGTCGGCCGTACGGCTTCGAGCGAGTCGTCGCCGCGCAGGCGGCCGGCGATCTCGCGGCGCTCCGCTCGCGCGGCAGACGGGCCCTCGGGGTGCACCTCCCCGATGGTGCCGAGGGCCTGGACTCGCTCGCACGGGACGTCCGAGCCGCGGCCGGCGCGAAGCCCGACAGCAAGGAGCGGCGATGAAGATCGGTTTCGTCGGTCTCGGACGCATGGGCGGCAACATGGTGCACCGACTTCTCGTGGGCGGCCACGAGGTCGTCGCCTGGGCGCGGTCCGCCGAGTCGGTGAACGAGGCGGTCTCGCGCGGCGCCGTCGGCGCCGCTTCCCTCGAGGACGTCGTCGCTCGCCTCGATCCGCCGCGCGTGGTGTGGCTGATGATCCCCGCGGGCGATCCGGTCGAGACGTCGATCGCGACCCTTCGACCTCTGCTCGCCCCGAACGACGTGATCGTGGACGGCGGCAACTCGCGGTTCTCCGACTCGGCGCGCCGGGCGGCCGAGCTCGAACGCCACGGAATCGGGTTTCTCGACGCGGGGACGTCGGGCGGGATCTGGGGGCCGAAGTACGGCTACTGCCTGATGGTGGGCGGCCAGCCCGCGCCGTTCCGCGCCGTGGAGTCCGCGATTCGAACTCTCGCCCCGCCGGACGGTTACGCGCACGTCGGGCCGCCGGGGGCGGGTCACTTCGTGAAGATGGTCCACAACGCGATCGAGTACTCGATGCTGCAGGGGTACGGCGAAGGTTTCGAGCTCCTCGCCGCGTCCGGCTACGACCTCGATCTGCCGCGCGTGGCGCGTCTCTGGACCACCGGTTCCGTCGTGCGGTCGTGGCTTCTCGATCTGCTGGTGCTCGCGCTCGAAGCGGACCCGAAGCTCGACTCCGTCACGGGATACGTCCAGGACTCGGGCGAGGGCCGGTGGACCCTCCACGAGGCGATCGAGCGCGCCGTGCCCATGCCGGCGCTCGCCGACGCCCTCTTCGCGCGGTTCGCCTCGCGGCAGGAGGAGTCCTTCTCCGCGAAAGTCATCGCGGCGCTGCGCAACCAGTTCGGCGGTCACGCCGTACGGAGTGTGACCGCCGGGGTTCCGGTCTCTCCCCTCGAGCCCGCGCCGGCTCCGGTCCCCCTCGCGGAAGAGAAGAAAGACGGATAAGGGTCCCTTCGCATGAAGTCCGAAGAAGAAATCCGACCTCCCGCCACTCTCGTGATCTTCGGCGCCTCCGGCGATCTCACCCGCCGGTTGCTCGCCCCCGCGATCTCGCACCTCTACCGCGACGGCGCGATCTCTCCCGACTTCGCGGTCGTGGGGCTCGCGCGCACTCCTTACGGCGACGAGGAATTCCGCCTCCGACTCGAGGAAGGAGCGAAGGAGTTCACGCCGACGACGCAGGGGCGGCCCGGAGAACTGCCGGCCATAGTTCGGTACCTCGCGGGCGATTTTGGCGACCCGGCCCTCTACTCGCGGCTGAAGCAGGTTCTCGACGAGATCGAGGGGACGCGCCAGGGCCACCGCAACCGGATCTTCTATCTCGCAACGCCGCCGGAGGCGGATCCGGAGATCGTGCGGCTGCTCGGAGAGCAAGGCCTGTCGAAGCACGAGAGGGGATGGACGCGGATCGTCGTCGAGAAACCATTCGGCCACGACCTCGACTCCGCGCAGAAGTTGAACGTGGCGCTGCGGGCCGTCTTCGAGGAGCGCCAGATCTACCGGATCGACCACTACCTCGCGAAGGAAACGGTCCAGAACATCTTCGTGCTCCGGTTTGCCAACGGAATTTTCGAGCCGCTCTGGAACCAGCGTTACGTCGACAACGTCCAGATCGCCCTCGCGGAGACGGTCGGCGTCGGTCACCGCGCCGGGTACTACGAGCAGGCAGGGGTTCTGCGCGACATGTTCCAGAACCACCTGCTGCAGCTCCTCTGCCTGACCGCGATGGAACCTCCCGTCAAGTTCGAAGCGGACGCGGTGCGCGAGGAGAAGTTGAAAGTTCTCCAGTCGATCCGCCCGTTCCCCGAGGACCGCGCGGACGAGTGGGCGGTGCGGGGACAGTACGGCCCCGGAGTCGTCGAGGGCAAGACGGTTGCCGGCTACCGGCAGGAGGAGAACGTTGCGTCGGACTCCAGAACGGCGACGTACGGTGCGGTCAAGTTCGTCGTGGACAACTGGCGCTGGGCGGGCGTCCCCTTCTACGTCCGCTCCGGCAAACGCATGGCGAAGCGGATCTCGGAGATCGCGATCGAGTTCAAGGGCGTGCCGCACCACTATTTCCGCCACGAGAGCGGAGAGCTGCCGCCGAACGTGCTGCGACTGCGCATTCAGCCGGAGGAGGCCGTGTCGCTGAAGTTCGAAGCGAAGATCCCGGGAACGGTCGCCGACGTCGAGTCCGTTTACATGGACTTTCCTTATTCGGACCTCGGCGCGGCGTCCCGCGGCGGCTACGAGCGTCTTCTCGTGGACGTGACGCACGGCGACCAGACCCTCTTCATCCGGGGCGACGAGGCGGAGGAGGCGTGGCGCGTGCTCGAGCCGCTCCTCCGCGCCTGGGAGAAGCAGCCCCCGTCCGATCTCCCAAACTACGCGGCCGGTACGATGGGACCGGAAGCGAGCGACCAGTTCCTCGAAAAGGACGGCCGCCGGTGGCGCACGCTCGGGAAGTGAACGAACTCCCGGCCGAGACGTCCTCCGCGTTTGAGGTCCGCGTCCTTCCCGATCCGGGTGAAGCCGCGCTTGCCGCCGCTCTCGAGCTGGAGCGCGTCGCCCGGGACGCCGTCTCCGATCGCGGCATTTTCCGAATCGCGCTCTCCGGCGGGTCGACGCCCCGGCTTCTATTCGACGTCCTGACCCGGCCGCCATTTCGGGAAGGCGTCGCCTGGAGGCAGACGCGCTTCTTCTTCGTGGACGAGCGCTGCGTTCCGCCGGACCATGAGCGGTCCAACTTCCGCCTGGCGACGGAGCACCTCTTCGAGCCGCTCGCGATTCCACCGGATCGCATCCTGCGGATGCGAGGCGAGGACGACCCTGAGTCCGCGGCCAGCGACTACGAGGGCGTGCTCGCCGCCGAGTTTGGAGGGGCCGCCCGATTCGACTTCGTGCTCCTCGGACTCGGCGCGGACGGTCACACGGCTTCGCTCTTTCCCGACACGGCCGCGCTCTTCGAAGACCGCCGCCCGGTCGTCGCGAACCGGATTCCGAAGCTGG
>CAJDUI010000003.1_pt1 | contig 37467 bp, 43 predicted proteins | sample 7390031 | NCBI WGS metagenome assembly CAJDUI01 (sample SAMEA7055675, study PRJEB34461) | soil metagenome | biome: terrestrial ecosystem; feature: Peninsula; material: soil | place: Antarctica | collected 2016 | reverse complement strand
CTCGGCGCCGGGCCCGCCGCCCTCGGGTTGATCGAGGGCGTGGCGGAGACGACCGCTTCCCTGACGAAGGTCGGCTCGGGAATCTGGTCGGACCGGGTACGCCGCCGCAAACCGCTCGTCGTCGCGGGTTACGTGATCGCAACGATCGCCCGGCCGCTCATCGCCTTCGCCCAGCTCTGGAGCCAGGTCCTCGCGATCCGATTCGCCGACCGCGTCGGGAAGGGGATCCGCACCTCCCCCCGCGACGCGCTCGTCGCCGACCTCGTTCCCCGAGAGAGACGCGGTAAGGCGTTCGGGCTTCAGCGGGCGATGGACAACGCGGGCGCGCTCGTCGGCCCCCTCGTCGCGGCCCTCCTCCTGAAGCTCGCGCTCGAGGAGCGCACCGTGTTCCTGCTGGCCGCCGTGCCCGGCCTCGCGGCCGTCGTCGTCCTCCTTCTCGCGGTGCCCGACGCGCCGCGGAGGACCGAGACGCGCCCGGTCACGCTCGGCCCTCCGGAGCCGCTCCCCCGCTCGTTCTGGAGGGTGATCGCCGTATTCGCCCTCTTCACGCTCGGCAACTCGACGGACGCCTTTCTCCTCCTGCGCGCCGAAGAGTCAGGCGTCCCGCTCTGGCAGCTCCCGCTTCTCTGGTCCTTTTTCCACGGCGTGAAGGCGGTCACGGGAGTGCCGGGCGGAGCGATCGCGGACCGTGCAGGGCGCGTGCCCGCCATCGCGGCGGGATGGCTCGTCTACGCGGCCACGTACGCCGGGTTCGCCTTCGTTTCGGGCCCGACCGCCGTCTGGGGGCTCTTCGCGTTGTACGCCCTCTTTTTCGGCCTGACGGAAGGCTCCGAGCGCGCCTTCGTCGCCGACCTCGTCCCCGAAAAGCTCCGCGGCCGCGCCTACGGCTTCTTCCACGCCGCGATCGGTGTCGCCGCGCTCCCGGCCTCGCTCCTCTTCGGGATCCTCTGGAAACGGTTCGGCCCGAAGGCGGCGTTTCTGACCGGCGCCGCTTTTGCCCTCGCCGCGGTGATCGCACTCTGGGCGGTGACCGGGATGATCCGGGCGAAGGAACGGGGTTACGTGAAGGAAGCCGAAGGAGGATCGTGAAGAACGCCGTCCGGAGGAAGAGCGCGAAGCCGCGCAAAGGCGCCTCGAAAACGGCGAAGCCGATGGCGCGCCTGCCACTGCCGAAGAAGGGCGAAAAGCGGCACGCCGACCGGACGAAATACGAGCGCGCCCGGGAGAAGGAGCGGCTTCAGAACGAGCACGGCCGCTGATACCATTCCAGGCGATGGGTCCGGTCTGGAGGTTGATCCGAGGCGAAAAGGATGTCTGCCACCGGTGCGGACGCGAGATCGTGGACTACCCTGCCGTCGGGACCGTCGTCGACTTCCGCTTCCGGCCGGAGCAGAAGTACTGCTGGGACTGCTACAACTCCCTCCAGCCCTTTATCGAGGACGTCGGCACCGACTCCCCCTACCAGCCGGTCACGACGCCGGCCATTCCTTGACCGACGGGGCGGCGCGCCTCGCGGGGTCCTTCCGGGAATCCGATCTCGCGACGATCGCCGGAAAGGTCTTCTCCGGCGAGCGGCTCTCCTTCGACGACGGCGTCCGCCTCTTCCGAACCCATGACTTTCTCGGTCTCGGACGGTTGGCCAACTTCGTCCGCGAAGAACGCCACGGCAACGCCGCGCACTACAACGTGAACCGGTACCTGAACCCGACCAATCTCTGCTGGGTCGACTGCGCGCTCTGCGCCTGGGCGAAAAAAGTGAACGAGCCGGGGGGCTATGAGCTTGCAATCGACGAGTGCGTCGAGGAAGCGGGCCGCGGCTACAGCGAAGCCGTCACGGAGTTCCACATCGTGGGCGGCCTCCACCCGACCTGGCCGTACGACTACTACACCGGTCTCCTGAGTGCCTTGAAGGAGCGGTTTCCGGCCGTCCACCTGAAGGCGTACACAATGGTCGAGATCGACTGGATTGCGCGCGTCGGAAACCGGTCAATCGTCCAGACCATCCGCGACCTGCGCGCGGCGGGCATGGACTCCTGCCCGGGAGGCGGAGCCGAGATCTTCGAGAGGACCGTCCGGGACGTGATCTGCCGCAACAAGATCTCGGGCGAGCGGTGGTTGGAGATCGCGCGCGCGTGTCACCTCGAAGGAGTCCGAACGAACGCGACGATCCTCTACGGCCACGTCGAGACCGTCGAAGACCGCGTGGATCACCTCCTGCGGCTGCGGGAACTCCAGGACGAGACCGGCGGATTCACGGGTCTGATCCCTCTCGCCTTCCACCCCGAGAACACGCCGCTCGCGCACCTGCCGGCCACTTCCGGCCAGCTCGACCTTCGGGTCATCGCGGCCTCCCGCCTTCTGCTGGACAACTTTCCGCACGTCAAGGCGTACTGGATCCAGATCGGAACGCGCCTCGCCCAGGTGGCGCTCTTCTTCGGAGCGGACGACCTCGTGGGGACCGTCGTCGACGAGACGATCACGCACGCCGCGGGCGCGACGACCGCCTCCGGGATGACGCGCGGCGAGTTCGAGCGGATGATCCGGGAGTCGGGCCGCGAGCCCTTCGAGCGCGACGCCGAGTACCGTCGGGTCGTTCGGGGCGAAGGCGGGATGCCGGTGGCTTCCTCCGCGAACCGCGAGCCCGCCTCCGTCCCGGCCTGAGTCCCGCATCCGCGCGAACGTCGATCGGTCCGCTATGTTCGCGGTCCGGAGGCGTGACATCGCGCCACCGGACTTCCGTAAAACGGGCGCCCAAAAAAAGGCCCCGGTTTCCCGGGGCCTTTCGAATTCACCCGCTCGCAATGCGCTCGGTCGTCCTCAGTTCTGATGGCTGAAGGTCGCCGAAGTCTTCGTGTTTCCCGCGGCGTCGGTCGAGCTCACGTTGTACGTATAGAGCACTCCGCGGACACCGGTGAAGGTCATCTTGTGGCTGGTGACCATGCTGGCGTTGGTGAAGGTGCCTGACGCTCCCGAGAGGAACGTGACCTGGCTGTTGGAGGTTTCGTTCGTCGTCCAGGTGATCTCGAACTTGTTGCCTTTGGTCCTCCGGGAGGCAACGTTGGAGATCTCCGGCGGCGTCGTGTCGCCGGGCGGAGGGGGAGGTCCGCCCCCGTTCAGCGCATCGAGGGCCGCCTTCGCCTGGACGAGACCCCAGCCGTAGGAGTTGTCCCGGCCGGCCGTCCCCAGGTCCTGGGCCGTCGATTCGAGCGCGCTCCGGACCTGGGCGTTCGTCCAGCCCGTGTTGTGGCTCCACACGAGCGCCGCGACTGCCGAGACGTGCGGCGTTGCCATCGAAGTGCCGTCGTAAAAGTCGTAGCCGCTGGCGGGCGCCTGAAGGAGCGAGACGAGCGTGCCCGAGCGGCCGAGCTTGTTTGCGACCAGAAACTGGCCGTCCGACTGAGCGAGACCGATGGCCGGAATCGTGCTCGAGTTGCCGGCGCCCAGCGTGCCGCTGAAGCCACCTGCAACGTTGTTGTAGATCGCCGCGCCGACTCCGCCCCCGGTCTGGACGTTGCGCACCTTGTCGACGAAGCTGATGTCTCCGCGCTCGCAGAGGACGACTTTCCCGCTCCACGTTGCGTCGGCCGCACTGCAACGGCCTCCGTTGGCGAGGAATCCCGACACGCTCCCCCGAAACGCGTTCTCGATCCAGGTGCCCACGTACGTCAAGCCGTCGACCGTCAGGTCATTCCGATCGATAAAAGGGACCGTGGATTCGACGGAAACTCCGGGGGCAGCGAGATCCACCTGGTCGTTCTTCTGCGAGAAGCTCGCAACGACCCTGGCAGAGTCGACCGCTGCCACCGAGATCACCGAGCTGTAGGAGGCGGGATAGGAGTAGGTTGTGTCGCCCGCATTGCCCGCGGCGGCGACCGAGAGAATGCCGGCGTTGTACGCGTTCTGGAAGGCGTTCTGCTCCGTCGTGCTCGCACCGCCTCCGCCGAGGCTCATGCTCACAACGTTCGCCCCTGCTGTCTGACATGCATTCAGAGCGTTGATGAGCGTCGATGTGTAGGTCCAGGAGCAGTCGTCTCCGAAGACCTTCACGATGTGGAGGTTGATCGCCTGGTTCGGAAGCACTCCCACGACCCCCTCGGAGTTGTTGATCGCCGCGATCGTTCCGGCAACGTGGGACCCGTGTCCGCAAAGGTCGGTCAACGGGTCGCCGGTGCCGGCATTGGACGACGAGGTAATGCGTGTGTCCGAAAGATCCGTGTGGTCGCGGTAGTAACCCGAGTCGATGATGCAAATCTTTCGGTTCGCCGCGAGGGCGTCGCTCACCAGATCCGCCTGCACCATCGGGATCCCGTAGGGGATGCGCTGGGCGAGCGGATAGCGGGGTGCGTCCACCTCCACCAGCTTCACGTTCGGGTTATGCCGGAGGCCTTCGAGGGCGGGCTCCGGCAGCCAGGCGGCGACCGCGCGGAGCTCGGGAAACTCGTACACGACCGATCCGCCGGCCGCCCGAATCGTGGCCGGACCGTGGGTTCCCCACGCGTGGAACTCGACCAGGTAGCGGTCCTGGCCGGGAGGGCCACCTTCCTGAGCGGACAGGGCCGAGGGAACGAGGAAGGCCGCCGTAATTGCAATCGCCACTGCCACGAGCCGTTTCATCCCAAGGAATGACATGCCGCTCTCCTCCAAGTTCAAAGCTCAGGCGCTGTCGCCTGAGGCGTGGTCGAAAATTGCGATGTTTGGATAAAGAAATCGAATCGAAGTCTACATTATTCCGACAATCGGGTCGCCTCCCCGCGTCCAGACGTCCGGGGGCGTGATTCCGGTCAGCCTGTCCGCCTCGACGGTGGCCTGATCCAGGGCATCGCCGATCTGCGCGAGCGCCTCCCGGTCCGGCTGGTCGTCATGGATGGGAAAGGGCTGCCCATATACGACGACGTTTTTCGAAAAGGGGAGGGGCAGGAGGTACCGGTCCCAGGACGCGAGAAACCGCGGCCGGTCGCTCGAGAAAGTGATCGGGAGGATCCACCCCCCGGTCAGGCGCGCGAGCTGGAGGATGCCGGGCTGCACGACGCGGGGAGGCCCCTTCGGGCCGTCGACGGTCAACGCCGCGGTACTCCCGGAACGGACGCGGCGAACCAACTCGCGGAGCGCCTGCGAACCGCCTCGGGTCGAAGATCCCCGCACCACTGCATAGCCGTTCCGCTCGAGCCACCCGGCGATGATCTCGCCGTCCTTCGAACGGGACGCCATGGTGACGATCCCCTCGTGGCGATGCGCCTGAATGGAGAGAAACATCCGACCGTGCCAGAGCGCGAAGAGGGTGGGAACACCCCGCGCCTTCACCGCGAGATAGCGGTCGAAGTGGACTCTTCGGGTTTTCAGGGTCGCGCGGTAGACCGACAGAGCCGCGCCCGCGACGCGGGAGAGGAGCCCCGCTTGCACCGGTTAGCGACCCACGCCCTTCGTGAACGCGGCGATCACGAAGTCGGCGCCATTCGGGAGAGCCGCTCGCGCCACGAGGTGCTGCACGTCGTACGCGTCCCCCAACTTCGACCAGAACCGCGTGCCGGCGGGAAGCTTGCCACCCGCGCGGCGGGCAACTTCCAGCTCTCCGTCGTCGAAAGGCTTCTCGGCGGCAACGTCGCGGGCGAGGAGGCCGAGCATCTCCTGCGTGCCGGCGGGACCCACGATCTCGCGGCGGGCAATCTCCTTAAAGAGGCGCGCGGCATCGTCCGTGGTTACCCGGTTCCGGTTCCGGCCGCCGTCCCGGAAGACCTGCTCGCGGCCGTATGCGTCCTCGCAGAACGTCTTCTGGTTCGCGTTCAGGTTGGCGTACCCCCGCTGGAGAAAGAAACGGTTGACGGCGTTGCGCTTCTTCTTCCACTTCCCCAACTTGCCCGCGCTCGGGATCTCGGGGCCCGACGTGGTGTCGGTGATCGCGTCCATGACAAAGCCGGTCGCATCATTCGAGGACACAACGATCATGTCGCGGACGGCGCGCACGAGCTCGGGCGTGTCGGCGAGCCGCCCCGCCTCCTTCTGCACTTCGTAGTAGGCGAGGTAAAAGGCCTTTACGACGGACGCCGGGTAGTACGCGACGCCCCCCCGGTGCGCTCCGGCGGCGAGCTTCCCTCGCGTACCGCTGTCGGCGAGGTCGATCACCGAAATCGAAATCCCCTCGGGAGTGAGGCCGGAGGCCGCGAACTCCGTGACGACCTCGGTAGCTGCTCGGGCGAGCATCGCGTCGAGCTCGGCCGAGCGCTCGAGTGGTGCGGGCGGATCGGCGGCACGAAGAGCGGCCGGGAGGAGAAGAGAGAGGAGAAGGAGACCGGCTCGCGTCAGGACTGTGCTCCGAGGGGCGGCCCGGTCGTCGTCCGCTCCCGCCGACGCCGACGAAAGATGAGATATGCGACGGTGCCGACGGCGAGCCAGGGCGTCGCAATCATGAGCAGAATCGAATAAAAAAAGCCGCGCCCGAGCGAAGCGGAACCGCCGGGCGTGTCGGCGTCGGACGTCGCGTCCTTGCACAGCGGGCATCCGGAGAGCGCCGCCGGCAGAAGGAGTGCCGCAAGAACGAGAAGAGCCACGACACGCGGAAGAAGCGCCATCGGTCCGATGCTAACGAATCGGCCCGTGCGGGTAAAGATGGTAGAGCATCACGTAAACGACGACGCCCGTCAACGAGACGTAGAGCCAGATCGGAAACGTCCACTTCGCGATTCGCCGGTGGGGGTCGTCCCGGCGCTTCAGGCCCAGGTAGAGCGTGCGAAGCACGAGGGGGAGCACGACAACTGCAAGGACCGTGTGGGAAGTGAGGACGGTGAAGTAGAGCGTGCGAGCCCCGCCGGTCCCGAGGAAGCGGATCGAGCCGACCCGCGCGTGGTAAGCGAGGTAGGAGGCGAGAAACAGCGCGGACGTCGCGGCTGCGGCGAGCATCCAGCGCCGGTGGCGCGCGACGTCGAGTCGCCGGATGGCTCGATAGGCGACGACGAGAAAAACGGCGCAGGTCGCGTTCAGCGCCGCGTTGAGCGTCGGATGGATCATCGTCGGAAACGCATCGGCGAAGCTGAGGACAGATCTATTGGAGGGCGGGGGGACAAATTTATCAATCTGTCCCCAGTTAGAAGAGATAAATGATCGTGAACAGGATGATCCAGACCAGATCGACGAAGTGCCAGTAGAGGCCGATCGTCTCCACGCCCTGGTGGTGCTCCGTCGTGTACTTGCCGAGCAGGGCCTTCCCCGTCACGAACGCCATGCACACGACGCCGCAAAAAACGTGGAATCCGTGGAACCCGGTCGTCGTGAAGAAGACGGATCCGAAGAGCGACACGTGCGGGTTGAAGCCCGCGTGGAGCAGGTGCTTGTACTCGTATGCCTGGATCCCCAGAAAGATCGCGCCGAAGAGAAGGGTCATGGAGAGGAAGAGCTTCAGCTTCCGCTGGTCGCCTTCGCGCACGGACTGGAGGGCCTTGACCATCGTCACGGACGAACAGATCAGGATGAAGGTGTTCAGGGCCGTGAGCCAGATGTTGAGGATCTTGTTGGGGTCGGGCCACGTGGGGCTCGCGAAGCGCAGCACGATGTATGCGCCGATGAGTCCTGTGAAGAACATGACCTCGGAGCAGAGGAAGACCCACATCCCCATCTTGTCGTGGGGAATCCCGGTCGCCGACGGCGGCTCGAGGGCGTGGTCGTGCGCGGTCGCGTGGTCGGTCATCGTTGCCTCATGGTTTCGGCAGGAAGTGTTCCGCCATCCCGACCGAGACCAGGATGGCCCCGAGGATGAGGGTGGACGCCACGATGATGCCGAGGCTCTTTCGTTCGTACTTCAGGTGCATGAAGTAGAGGGCGACCAGCAACGCTTTGAAAGCCGCCAGCCCAACGAGTCCGCCGATCAGGATCGCCTTCGGAGCCTTCGCCAGGACAAGGGAATATCCGACTTCCAGGATCGTCACCGCGAGAAGGATCCAGAAGATCGTCATGTAGTTGGGTTGTTTGTGTTCGTTCATCGTCCCTCCCGCTCAACTTCCCGCCCGCGAGATGATGAAAAGGATCGAGCCGAAAAAGAGGACCGCCCCGACGAGCACGATGATGAGCAGTACCCGCCGGTTCGCCTGCGGACGCGCGGCGACGGTCATCGGTCGAGCACCATGATTCCGAGCACGGCGGGCAGGTAGAGGACGGACACGAGAAAGAGCCACCGCGCCGATCGGAGGGAGCGTCGGATTGCAAAAACGACGGCGCACCCGACAAAGAGGGCGCCGAGGCCGACCGCGCTCCAGAGGTAATACTGCCCCGCGCCGGCAAACGCACCCGCGAGGAGGGTGACGGGCACGAGCGCCGCCGCGTATGCGACGGACTGCCGCGCAGTCGAGTCGCCGCCCGGGTCGGTGACGGGCAACATGGGGAAGCCGCCGCGCGCGTAATCCTCCCGGTAGATCCAGGCGATCGACAGAAAGTGCGGCAACTGCCAGAGGAAAAGCACTGCGAAGAGAGCCCATGCCTCCCGACCGAGCGAGCCGGTCGCCGCGGCCCACCCCATCATCGGCGGAATCGCGCCGGGAACCGCCCCAACGAGCGTGCAGAGCGAGGTGATGCGCTTGAGCGGGGTGTACGCGAGCACGTAGCTCGCGAGCGACGCCGCGGCGAGGAGCGCCGTCAGGGCGTTGACGGCGGAGGCGAGAAGGACGAGCCCGACACCCGAGATCGCGACGCCGAACGCGAATGCGTCCGGGGGCGCGAGGCGTCCGGATGGAAGCGGACGAGACCGCGTTCGGGACATCCGGGCGTCGGCGTCACGCTCCGCCCACTGGTTGAGCGCGGACGCGCCGCCGGAGACGAGAGCGGTGCCGACGAGCAGCGCGATGAACACGGTCGGCTGAAAGGAGGCTCCGACGCCGAGGGCGTACCCCACCGCCGTCGTGACGAGCACGAGGAAGGTGATCCGCGGCTTCGTCAGCAGGACGAAGTCGGTTGCCCGCGCGGGGGCCGCGACGAGCGCCGCTACTTCCATGCGAGGACAGGGCCGCGTCGTTCGCTTCCCGAGCGGCGGTCAGAAATTGTTGAAGCCGGAGCTTTCGAAGCTCGAGTCCGGGACGCTGCTCCCAAACACAGGGCGAGCGCGGTCCCGAGCAGGAGCGCACCGGTTGCAACGTGAGCAGTGGTGATTGCGACGGCCTTCCCCGAAAGGACGGTGGTCGCTCCGAGCACGATCTGCACGAGAACGAGCGATCCCAGGAATACGCCGGCTCGTTTCAGCGCCGGCCGGCCGGTGCGCGCGGCGGCGGTGGCGGTCGCGAAAACGACCCCCGTGACGACGAGGGCCCAGAGGCGGTGCGCGAATGCGATTGCCACCGGGAAAGACTCGAGCGGAGGAACCATCCGGCCGAGCGAGAGAGGAAAGTCGGGGATCGCGAGGCCCGCTTTCGTGTGGCGCATGACGGCGCCGATGGCGAGCTGGAGAAACACCGCGCCTGCCGTCAGAGCGGAAAGAAGCGAGACGCCGTCGAGCGGCCGCGCCTGTGGCACCCAGCGCGGCGACGTGACGACAGCGATCGCGACGACGAGACAGAAAAACGCCTGCGCGAGGCAAGCGTGCGCCACGGAGACGGCAGTCGGTAGCAGGAACAACACGGTGAGCCCGCCGAGGATGCCCTGTGCGATGACACCCACGACGGCGATCACACCGAGCCGCCGCACCCAGCGCCGGCTTTCCGACCTCGCGAGCCAGATCGCGAGGATGAGCGTGAGGACTCCGACGGCCGTCGCCACCATGCGGTGGCCGTGCTCATAGAAGACGCCCCCCACCATCGGTGGCATGAGCTGGCCATAGGAAAGGGGCCAGTCGGGGACCGAGAGACCGGACTCCGTCGAGGTCACGAGTCCGCCCGCGACGATGAGAGCGAGCGTCGAGACCGCCGTCAGCAAGGCGAAACGATGCAGTGCGCGGCTCCTCGTCCTCACTTCCGACCCGGCCGCGTCAGCCGCCGTCTCAGCCATGAGGAGCTACGGAGCGGCCGGACGGCGCCTCGTTCTGCGGCCAGTGGTCGTCGGCCCTTTCCGGCGCGCTGTACTCGTACGGTCCGCGATAGACCGTCGGGATGTCGTGGAAGTTCTCGTGCGGCGGCGGCGACGTCGTCTGCCACTCGAGCGTGTTCGCCCGCCAGGGGTTCGGCCCCGCCTTGCGTCCCCGCCGCATCGACAGGAAGAAGTTCAGCACGAGTATGACCTGCGCCGTCCCGAGCACGAAAAGCGAGATGGTCATGAACTGGTTCATGGGCTGAAGACCCTTCAAATGCGCGTAGTCCGTGTAGTCGTAGATCCGCCGCTGCATCCCGCGCATCCCGAGAAAGTGCATCGGGAAGAAGACGCAGTTGTACGCGACGAAAGTGAGCGCGAAGTGGATCTTTCCCCACCTCTCGCTCATCATCCGGCCGAACATCTTCGGGAACCAGAAGTAGAGGCCCGCGAAGGCGCCGAAGAGCGACCCTCCGAAGAGCACGTAGTGAATGTGTCCAACGATGAAGTACGTGTCGTGGATGAAGATGTCGACCGGCGTGGACGCCATGAAAATCCCGGACAGACCTCCGATGACGAACATCGAGACGAACGCGAGAGCGTTCAGCATCGGGGTCGTGAACTCGATGGAGCCCCCCCACAGGGTCCCCAGCCAGTTGAATGTCTTGATGGCCGACGGGACCGCGATCACCATCGTGGAAATCATGAAACTCGTGCCGAGAATCGGGTTCATGCCGCTCATGAACATGTGGTGTCCCCACACGATCCAGCCGAGACCCGCGATGCCCAGCATCGAGTAAGCCATCGCCCGATACCCGAAGATCGGCTTGCGGGCGAAGACGGGGAGGATCTCGGAAGTGATCCCCATCGCCGGCAGGATCATGATGTAAACCTCGGGGTGCCCGAAGAACCAGAAGAGGTGCTGCCAGAGGAGCGGCTGGCCGCCGCCCGCGTTCGTCAGCGGCTGGCCCGATATGACGAGCCCGGCCGGCAGGAAGAACGTCGTGCCGAGCAGGCGGTCGAAGAGAAGCATGATCATCGCGCCGGAAAGAACGGGCAGGGCGAGGAGCAGCAGGACGGCCGTTACGAAGAGCGCCCACACGGTGAGCGAGAGTCGAAAGAACGTCAATCCCGGCGCCCGGAGGTTGATCACGGTCGTGATCAGGTTGACCGCGGTGAGAAGCGAAGACAACCCGAGCAACAAGAGCGCGATGAGCCAGAGCGTCTGCCCCTTCGGCGCGATGGCGGAGAGCGGAGCGTATGACGTCCAACCCCCGCCCGCGGCGCCCCCCGTGACGAAGAAAGACCAGATGATTACGACCGCGGCCGGCACCGCGGTCCAGAAGGAAAGCATGTTCAGCGTGGGGAAAGCCATGTCGCGCGCCCCGATATGCAGGGGCACGACGTAGTTTCCGAACGCGCCGATGAGCAGCGGCATGACCGCGAAAAAGATCATGATCGTCGCGTGCATCGTGAACATCGAGTTGTAGAACTCCGGGAGCATCACGCCTCCCGGCATCCCTTCGGGCATGAGCTTTCCCATGAAACCGATGGGTTTGCCCGGCCACGCGAGCTGCCACCGTACGAGGGTCGCGAGCAGGCCGCCGATGACGAGCATGAAGAGGGAGTAGAAGAGGTACTGCTTCCCGATGACTTTGTGGTCGAGAGAAAAAATGTACTTGCGCCAGAACGACGTCGGGGCGGGATGGACTCCGGGCGGGAGCTCGCGAGGGAGGGCGATCGTGCTCATGAGCTCTGGTCTGCCTCCTTAGCGGCCTCCGCCGCCTGATCCGCCAGCCACTTGTCGAATGCCTCGGGCGTGTCCACGGTGATGAACCCCTTCATGCGGTAGTGCCCGAGACCGCACAGCTCCGCGCACGTGATCTCCCAGTTACCCACGCGCGTGGCCTCGAACCAGATCCGGGTCGTCATCCCCGGCACGGCGTCCTGCTTGACCCGGAACTCGGGTAGAAAAAACGAGTGGATGACGTCCTTGGACCGGAGCGACACCACGACCGGACGTCCGACCGGGATGTGCATCTGGTTGAGAGACACGACGTCGTCGCCGGTGTTCAGCTTACCGTCGGGCCCGGCGTATCGCAGGTTCCACGCGAACTGTTCCGCCATGATCTCGACGTTCATGGCGCCCTGCGGCATCGACTGCTTGATCTCCGCCCAGGAGCGGCGCGACATCAATGCGAGCACGACGCAGATAACTGCTGGCACGATCGTCCAGATCACCTCGAGCCGGTTGGAACCGTGCGTGTAACGGGCGGGCCTCCCCTCGCGACGGCGGTACCGGAAAAGGAAAAACAGGAGGATCCCCTCGACGACGACGAAGGTGATGCCCGTGATCCAGAGGATCAGATAGAAGAGCCCGTCGATCTGGCCGCCGTAGGTCGAGACGTTCTCGGGCAGCTTGAGCCAGAAAGGCAGCGCGGTGGCAAGCGACGGCAACGCCGCGGCGACGAGCGTGAAGAGCGCGACCCGGAGGCTCCGGCCGCGCGATGGAACGCGCGGGGTGAGTCCCGTCAGCGTCTCCGGCACGAAGCCCGTCAGCCTTTGAAGCTGAAGTCGACCGTCTTGGACTCCGATCCGCTGACCGACACGTTCTGCGTCTGCGCGCCGTACTTTTCGTGCCACGCTTCGATCACGTAGTTGCCGGCCGGCAGGTTCTTGAGCTCGAAGGTCCCCTGATCGTTCGTCACTGCGTAGAACGGGTGGTTCAGGACTCCCGCGTACGCCCCCATCCACTTGTGGACGTCGCACTTGAAGTGGAGTCCGACCTCCGGCACGTCGAACTTCTTCACCGTCTCCATGCCCTGGAACGGCTGCCCGATGTTGAACTCCGGGTTCTTCTTGGGGAGGGCGTGGATGTTGTGCAGGGTCGCATCGCTGTTCAGGATCTTGAGCGGCTGGCCGGCCTGAATTCCGAACACGTGCGGGTGGTACTGGCATCCCCGCTGGTCGATCACGACGGGAGTGGTGGGCGCCGCGAACGAGCCGGTGGCCCCGTCCTTGACGTAGACGAAGACCCACTGAAGCGTGTTGTTCGCGTTGACGACGACCTGCTCCGAGTAGACAGGGGCGGCGTGGGCCCCCTTGCAGAAGGCGTCCGCGTCCATCTTGAGCTTTTCCATGGAGGGCGCGGTTCCCTCGAAAGCGACCTTCCCGGTGACCGTCGCGCTACCCGCCGCGACGGCAGGAGCCGCGGCCGGCGCGCCGGCAGGCGCCGCGGCGGCCGTCGTGGTTTCCTCTTCGTCTTCGAGAAGTGCGTCCTCGTCCTTGCCGCCCCCGCAGCCGATGAACGAGACCGGGATCAGGATCGCCAGGAAGAGGAGGAGAGCGCGCTTCGACATTGGTACTCCTTCGAAAGTTTCGAGTCACCGTCGCCAGTCGGATCGGGCCGCTGTGTCACGCGATGTCGTGCACACCGGGGAGTTCGGTCAACGCGCCGAAGACCGAGCGGATCATAGGAGAAGCGCGGACCGCATTTCAAGCCGGAGGCCGACTCCTCTGGTATCGTGCCCGGGAGTGGCCTCTCCGCGAATCGAAGCGATCGGCCTCTCGAAGTCGTTCTCGGGCGCTCTCCTCTTCTCGGACGTGTCGTTCGCGCTCGACGCCGGGGTTCTCGCGGTCACCGGACTGAACGGGAGCGGGAAGACAACCCTTCTGAAAATCCTCGCCGGCCTCCTCCGCCCGACTTCCGGCGTGGTGCGGATCGAAGCGGACGGGCGCCCTATCTCGAGCGACGAAAGCCGCTCCTCCGTCGGGTGGTCGGGCCCGGACCTCTCCTTCTACCCGGAGCTCACCGCCTCCGAGAACCTCGCGTTCTTCCGCCGCGCGTCCGGATTCGCGGCCACCCGGGAAGACATCCGGTCCCGACTGCAGGCTGTGGGCCTCTCCGGAGCCGGCCAGCCCGTGGAGCACTTCTCCACCGGGATGAAGCAGCGCCTGCGGATCGCATTCGCCCACCTTCTCGACCCCCCGATCCTCATTCTGGACGAGCCAATGTCGGGCCTCGACCCGGAGGGCCGCGCGGCCGTCGGGCGGATCGTCGCCTCGGCGCGGGAAAGGGGCCCCGTGCTGCTCGCCTCGACGGACGTCGGGGAGCTCCCGGACCCCGACGAGGTGCTCGAGCTTTCAGCGGGGGACCTTGCGGTCCCCCGTACCCCCAAGCTCGTGAGAGGTGACGCGTGAGACGTGAGACGCCGCAACTCGGGTTCCTCGCTCGCGCTTGGGCGATCTGCGCGAAAGACGCCGCGCAGGAGCTGCGGCGCCGCGTGGCTGCGGCCTCCATCTTCTTCTTCGCCGCGACCGCGCTCACGCTCGTCTCCTTCGCGATCGGTCCTTTTGGCGTGCCCGAGGAGGCCCGTGCCGCGGTCAACGGGTCGCTTCTCTGGATCATCCTTTTCTTCTCGGCCGCAACCGGACTGCCGCGGGCGTTCGTTCGCGAGGAGGAAGCGGGCACCGGCATCGCGCTTCGCAAGCTCGCTCCCGGGATCGTCGTTGTCGCCGGGAAAGCCCTGTTCAACTTTCTCCTCTTTCTCGCGATCGCGGCGGTCTCGGTCCCGGCGTTCGCCCTTCTCCTCGAGTGGAGGATCGGCTCGCCGGCGGCGCTCGCTGGCGTAGTCCTCCTCGCCGGCTGGGGACTCTCCCTCGTGTCGACTTTCCTCTCGGCGCTCGTCGCCCGCGCGGGTCAGCGGCAGATACTGTTCGTCGTCGTGTCGTTCCCGCTCGTCGTCCCGCTCCTTCTGCCCGCCATCGCCGCTACGATCGAGGCGTCCCGGGCGGGGATCGCCTGGCGGGAGCTGCGCGTGCTCGCCGCCTACGACGGCGCGGCGACGTCTGCAGCGTACCTGCTCGCCGCGGTGGCGTGGGAGGATTGAGGGTTATTCAGAGCGGTCAGTTCCGAGTGCCGCTCAGAACTGAGAAATGAGAACTGCGATCGTCGAATGAAGCTCCTCAAACTCCTCCTCCTGCCTTACATGTCCGCGTTCATCGCCGCGGCGTTCCTCTGGCCTTCGCCGGCGGAAGGGTTCATCGGCGAGTCCTCCCGCATCGTCTTCTTCCACGTCCCGTGCGCATGGGTCGCCGCGCTCGCGTTCCTGGTCGCCGCCGGATACTCCATCGCCTACCTTGCCCGAAGAAACCCCGGCGCGGACGCAATCGCCCACGCGGCGGTCCGGCTCGGGGTCGTCTTCGCCCTGCTGACGCTCGCAACGGGCTCGCTCTTCGCGCGCATCATGTGGGGGTCGTTCTGGAACTGGGATCCGAGGCAGTCCTCCTATCTCCTCCTCGTGTTTCTCTACGCCGCGTATCTCTTTCTTCGCGCATCCATCGACGACCCCGAACGCAGCGCGCGTATCGGGGCGGCCTACGCGGTCTTTGCCGCCGTATTGATGCCCTTCCTCGTGTTCGTGGTGCCCCGCGTGACGGAGTCGCTGCATCCGCAGACGATCATCAATACGGAGGGGACGATCCTGATGGACACGCCGACGAAGGTCGTCTTCTTCGCCGGCCTCGCCGGGTTCACGGCGATCTTCCTCTGGCTCCTCGAGCTCGATTCACGCCTCGCCCGGCCGAAAGCCGGGGCTTCCTTCGGTGCCGGAAATCCGGCTCGGCCCGCCGGCGGTTCGCTCGATAAGGGGAACCACCGCTTGATTTCACGCAACCCTGCGGACACACTGCGGCCGTGAACAGCCTCGCTTTCCTCGCGACGGTCAACGTCGTCGTCTGGGCCGGCCTTTTCCTCTACCTCTGGCGGCTCGACCGGCGGATCACGGACCGCGAAAGGGGCCGGTGAAGAAGGGTTACTGGATCGCCACGGGACTCGCCGCCGCTTTCGCGGTACTCGGGGTCACCGCGTTCACGAAGACGCTCACGCCCTACCTGACGTTCGACGAGGCCCGCAAGGCGCGCGGCGCCATCCAGGTCATGGGCGGCCTCGACAAGGCGACCGACCGCTATGACCGAGGGAGCCAGCGCCTCTACTTCGACCTCGTGGATGAGCGCGGGGGGCGGATGCCCGTCGTCTATGGTGGCATCCGACCGGGGAACTTCGGCGACGCGATTTCGATCGTCGCGATCGGGCGGTACCGCGACGGCCGGATCGAGGCCGAGAAGCTGCTCGTGAAGTGTCCCTCCAAGTACCAGGGTGCCGAGGTCGAGCGAGCCTATTCAGCGGGCAAGGTCTCCCGGGGGACCTAGAAGTCATGTACTTCTGGCCGGGGGTCGTCGCCATCTGGTCGGCCCTCTTCTTCGGGCTCGCCTCTCTCGTGACGTACGTTCGCGTCGATCGGGGGCGAACGGACCTCCTCGCAACGGCGCGGAGCGCCTACGGCGCCTTTGCGACCTCGATCGTCGCGGCGAGCGCCGTCCTGATGGCGCTTCTCCTCCAGCACCGCTTCGACGTCTCCTACGTCAACTCGTACTCGGCTCTCGACCTCCCGTTCCACTTCCTCCTCTCGACGTTCTGGGCGGGTCAGGAGGGATCCTTTCTGCTCTGGTGCTTCTGGGGCGCCATCATCGGGCTCTTCGTCTGGCGGAGCGCAAAGGAGCAGGAAGCGCCAGTCATGGTCGTCTACCTCGCGACTTTCCTCGGCATCGTCGCGATCCTCTGCAAGCAGAGCCCGTTCAAACTCCTTCCGCCGCCGGTGCCGGCGGACGGCGTGGGACTGAACCCCCTGCTGCAGGACGCGTGGATGGTGATCCACCCTCCCGTGATGTTCATCGGCTTCGCGTCCCTGTCGGTGCCGTTCTCGTTCGCCATCGCCGCGCTGTGGAAAAAGAGGTGGGACGGCTGGGTCACGCGGGCGATCCCGTGGGCCCTCGTCTCGTTCGTCACGCTGGGGACAGCGATCCTCATGGGAGGCTACTGGGCGTACAAGACGCTCGGCTGGGGAGGTTACTGGGGGTGGGACCCGGTGGAAAACACCAGTCTCGTTCCGTGGCTCTTCACCGTCGCACTCGTCCACGGAATGTTTCTCCAGAGAGTCCGCAAGCGCCACCGCAAGGTGAACCTGATTCTGGCGTGTACCTCGTTCGCGACCATCCTCTACGGCACGTTTCTGACACGGTCCGGAGTTCTCGCGGACTTCTCGGTCCACTCCTTCATCGACCTCGGGATCACGGGCTGGCTCGTCGGGATCCTGGGATTCTTCGTCCTCCTCTCCGTCGGCCTGATCGCCGCTCGATGGAGAACGATCCCGGTGCTCGAGGAGGAGGAGACGGGAGTGCTCACCCGGAGCGTTCTCTTCATCCTCGGGATCGCCGTGTTCTGTGCGCTCGCCTGCGTGATCCTCCTCGGTACGTCGGCTCCCCTCCTGACGCGCCTCTCCGGGACGCCGTCGCAGGTCGCGATCTCTTTTTACGGAAAGACCGCCGCGCCGGCTGCGCTCCTTCTGCTCGTCCTCTCCGGTCTCGTTCCGTTCGTTTCCTGGAAGGCGTCGCCGCCGTCGGAGGTCCTTCGAAGCGCGCGGCGTTCGCTCGCCGTGGGCGTCGCGGTTCTCCTTCTCGCGCTCGTTCTCGGGGCCCGAGAGCCGTCGAGCCTCGTGATGCTCTTCGCGGCCGGCTTCGCCGCGGACATGAACCTGCGAGCGGTCCTCCGGAAAGGGCGGACCGGCAAGCTCGGCGGCGCCGGAGGCTACCTGGCCCACGTGGGGGTCGGGATCATGATGGCGGGGATCGTCGTGTCGGGCGTCTATGCGCGGACCGAGCGCGTGACGCTGACGCGCAACGAGCCCCGGAAGGTGGGCGACAAGACGCTCACCTTTCTGCGGGTCGTTCCCGGGACCGCAACGCGGAAGCAGGCGATGGAAGTGCGCGTCCAGACGGCCGCGGGGAAGGTCGGGTACGCGTACCCGAAGATGTACGTGAACTCGAAGACCGGTCAGCTCATGGCGAACCCGGCGATCCGGCGCTCCGCCGTGCTCGACGATTACCTCGCCCCGCAGGAGTACGACCCCGGGCAGCCGGAGCGCGTCGGCCGCGACGTTCAGCTCTCGAAGGGCACGACGACGAGCATCGAGGGAACCGGCTTCACGTTCCGCGACTTCAACGCGGACCGGTCCGCGATGATGCAGGGCGGCAACGAGATTCTCGTCCTGACCGAGGTCACGATCACGCCTCCCGACGGATCGAAGCACGACGCCACTCTCCGCTACGTCCACTTCATGGACGGACGGGAGCCGAATGCCGAAGAGCTCGCCGTTCCCGGAGTCGCGAAGGGGTTCATGAAAGTTATCAGCGTCTCCCCGTCCGATGGAACGGTCGCGCTTCGTCTCCGGGGGATGGCGAAGGACCCGGCCACCGAGCTGCAGGCCGCGACTCGCGAATCGCTCTCGATCGAAGTCACCCGCAAGCCGCTCATCAACCTCGTGTGGGGCGGCTTTTACGTGATGATGGCGGGCGGTCTCCTGGCGCTCGTGAAGCGTTCCCGCGAATCGGCGCGCGCGACCGTACGCGCGAATGCCGACGCTCCCTCCGCCGCGGCTCCGACGCCGACCGGATCCATCCCCCTTCCCGTGCCGGCCCGCTCGAGTCTCCCGACCGAAGCCTGACGCCTGCGCGCGCCGGGCGCGTCTCAGAAATCGAGAGTGAGGCCGTCTCGCGCGGCGAAGACTTCACAGCCCGGGGCGCGCTCGGCGGCGAGAGTCGACAGGGCCGCGGAGAGAGCGTCGTCGCCGAGCTCGATCGGTCCCGTACCGAAGTGAGAAAACACGGCGCGGGACACTCCCGCTTTCGCGAGCCACCCGAGCTGTGCGCGCACCGTGGTGTGGCCCACCAGCTTTCCACTCGGGTGACGGCGCACGAGCGAGGCGGTCAGGCTGGACCCGTCTCCGACGTAGAGCCACGCGTCCGCGAGCGCCTCGGCCGGTGTGTCGAAGGTGACGATGTCGCCCGAATATACGAGGATGCGTCCCGAGACTTCGATCCGCGCGGCAACGCCGGGGCACCGCACCGAGTGAACGACGGGGATCGCCGTGAGTCGAAAGGGCCCGACCCGCACCCGCCGCCCCGGCTCGAGAACGGTTCGCTCCGCCGCCGGCATCTCCGCGGTCAGCTCGTGCGTAATGGCGGAAGCGTAGACCGGCGTCCGTGTGCCTTCCTGAAGCCCCCAAGAGTGATCGGGGTGTGCGTGTGAAACGAAGATCGCGTCCGGCCGGATCTTCTTCAGGAGACCCTTCTGGTTCTCGCCGAAGTCGCACAGGAGTCGGAAGCCGTCCGCTTCGATCGTGAACGCAGAGTGCCCGGTGTGAGACGGGGACGACTCCTCGACGTAACCCTTCGTTCCGTAAAAGTGGAGGCGCACGGAAGGAGTTTAGTTTCCGAGCCGATCTAGAATGACCGCCTTTTGAAACTCGGCCGACTTCAGATCGACGTCGTTCGTGGTCCGGAGTTTCGGCTGGACGGCGGCGCAATGTTCGGGGTCGTGCCGAAGGTCCTCTGGGAGCGAAAGCTGCCCGCCGACGCGAGAAACCGGGTCCGCCTCGCGACCAACTGCCTCCTCGTTCGTGGGGACGGCTTCGTCGCGCTCCTCGAGTCGGGCCTCGGCGACCGGTGGGACGCGAAGGCAAGTGACCTCTACGCAATCGATGACCGCACGACGCTTCCCGGAAGCCTCGCCGAGCGCGGCGTACGACCGGAGGAGGTCGACGCGCTCGTGCTCTCCCACCTTCACTTCGATCACGCCGGCGGCGCGACGCGCAAGGACGGAGAGCGCGTCGTCCCCGCCTTTCCGAACGCCACTCTCTACGTGCAGGCGGAGGAGCTCGCGCACGCCCGGTCTCCCCACGAGCGCGACCGCGCCTCGTACCGGCCGGCCGACTGGGAGCCTTACGCGGAAGCGGGGCGGCTCGAAGAGCTCACTGGCGAGGTCGAGGTGCGCCCCGGCGTGACGGCCGTGCCCGTCCGCGGACACAACGCGGGGATGCAGGCCATCCGGGTCGAGTCGGAGGGAAACGTCGCGTTCTACTTCGCCGACGCCCTCCCGACCTCCGCGCACGTTCCCGTGCCCTGGATCATGGGCTACGACCTGTACCCCGTGGACCTGATCGAGAACAAGAAGCGGCTCCTGGCGAGCGCGGTCCGCGAGGGGTGGATCTGCGTCTTCGAGCACGACCCGGACGTGCCCCTGGGGCGGATCATCGAGGATCCGGACGGAAAAAGGCGGGTCGAACGCGTACCGGACTACTGACGGAATTGCTGGCCGCTTCGCGTCGGAGGCGTTACGGCAGCGGGCAACGAGGAGGTCACGCTTGCACACGCCCATAGATCGAATCGGAAGGAAGAGCCTGGTTTCTCTCGCGCTCCTCGCGGGGGCACTTCTCACGGGAGGCGCGTGCCGCGCGCGCGAAAACGCGCAGGCGGGTGCGCCCGAAACGCCAGCCGCTTCGGTTCCCGATCCGGCGGCGCCGATTGTCGTCGCGAACGCGGGGTTCCGGACACCCGAGTCGGTGCTCTATGACGCGGAGTCCGACGTCTACCTCGTCAGCAACATCAACGGAGGGGAGGTCGCGGCCGACGGCAACGGATTCGTCTCCCGGCTCGACCCGGACGGCCGGATGCTGGACCTCAAGTGGATTGACGGCAGCCGGCCGGAGCAGGCGCTCGACGCTCCGAAAGGAATGACGATCTCGGACGGGGTGCTCTACGTGGCAGACATCACCTCCGTGAGGATGTTCGACCGCGCGACCGGGAAAGCAACCGGCAAGGTGACGATCCCCGGTGCGACGTTTTTGAACGACGTCGCGGCGGCGCCGGACGGCGCGGTGTACGTGAGCGACAGCGGTCTGAAAGAGGGCAAGTCGGGTCTGGAGCCCTCGGGCTCGGATGCCATCTACCGGATCGTCAGAGGCAAGCAGAAAGCGGAGCGGGTGATCAAGGACAAGAGCCTCGGGAACCCGAACGGCCTTCTCGCTGACGCCGAAGGCGTCTGGGTCGTCACCTTCGGGAGCGGAGAGCTCTATCGCGTCAGCCGGGAGGGAAGGAAGGAAGCCGGCGAGAACCTGCCGACGGGCCAGCTTGACGGGATCGTGCAGATCGCCGATGGGTCGGTTCTCGTCTCGAGCTGGGAAGGGAGCTCGATCCTTCGCGGATCGCCGGGCGCCGGGTTCCTCGCGAGCATCGGCGGCGTCGCCTCGCCCGCGGACATCGGCTACGACTCGAAACGGAAGCGCGTGCTCATCCCACTGTTCCTGGGAGACGCTGTCGAGATCCGCACGCTCGTGCCGGCGGCGCCGGCGGAGACTCCCGCACCGTAGGGGCTCCTAGATTTCGCGAAGCGCGGTCGTGATCTTCAAGCGCGCGGCCCGGAAGGCGGGGAAGAAGCCGCCGAAGAGACCCATCGCAAGCGAGAACGCGAGTCCACCGGCGAGAAGCGAGGGGGTCAGGCGGAAGTTGAACAGGATCTCGGAGAACGTGCGGAAATTCATGGTCCCGGTCGGTTTCGTAATCACGAGGTTGAAGAGCACGAACGCGAGCGCGGTCCCCAGGATCCCCCCGGCGAGGCAGAGCACGAGCGCCTCGAGGACGAAGGAGATGAGCACCGATCGGCGCGAAAACCCGATCGCCCGCAGAGTGCCGATCTCCCGGATGCGCGCGGAGACCTGCGCGTACATCGTGTTCATGGCGCCGAAGGAGGCGCCGATGGCCGTGAAGATGCCGACGAGGATCGCGAGGACCTTGATGGGCGCGCCGGTCACCATCTGCTCTTCGAAGTACTTCTTCTCCGTCTTCCCTTCGAACTTCAGGCGCTGGTCCCCCTTGACCGCCTGAATGTAGCGCTGCGCCGATTCGGCGTCAGACGTGCGGACGTAGACGATCGAATAGATCGGCCGCTTGGTCTGGGCCTGGAGATCGGAGACGTCCGTCCAGATCTCGGAGTCGTAGGCGGAGCCGGACGCGTCGAAGTACCCCACGATCGGCCAACGATAGCTGCCGGCCTTTAGCGTGTCCCCGATGCGGACGCTCGCCATTCGCGTGGGAAGGACCTTCGAGACGACCGCTTCGTTCGTGCCGGGGCGGAACATGCGCCCCTCGACGAGCTTGATCGATGGCCGGAGTTGCATCCCGATGGGCGAGGTCCCGCGCACCTGAACGTTGGTGCTCTTGCCATCGAGCTTCGGCACGTTGACGAGCGTCAGGAGCTCGGGCGAAACGAGCGGGCGGCCTTCGCTGTCCCTCTCGATGCCGGGGAGCGCCCGAATGAGCTCCGCCGACTCGCGCGATACCACGCTCTGCATTTCGGCCTGAGCCCCGACTCGCATCGTCACGACGTTGCGATCCGACGCGTTCGTCGAGAGCGTTCGGGTGACGCCGCTCCAGAGCGAGAGGACGAACAGGAACACCGTCACCACGAGAGAGATGACGAAGACCGTCATCCCGGTCGAGACCTTCCGCACCATGAGGTTACGGATGTTGTATTTCAGAGGGATCGCCATGCTTCTCCTCCGACCCGCGTTATTCGGTGGCGGGATCTGACCCCTGCGGGATCAGACCCCGCGTCAATCTCTAAACCACCTGCCTCAATCCGTCCACGATTTTGATTCGTGACGACCGGATCGCCGGGACGAAGCCCGCGAGAACCCCGACGCCGACGGCGACGAGGAACGCGCCGAGGAAGACCTGCCAGGTGACTTTGAAGTTCAGGAGAAAAACGGAGAGAGACGTTTTCGAACCTCCCGCCACGATCGCCGGAATCAGCAGGAACTTCGCGAGAAGGATCCCGACAACGCCGCCGAGAAGCGCCATGAGGACCGACTCGGACAGGATGAACCCCAGGATGTGCGACGGGCGGAAGCCCAGCACGCGCATCACCGCGATCTCGGTGACTCGCTCGCGCGCCGACATCGCCACCGTGTTCGCCACGATCAAGGTCACGGCGAAGAGGATGATGAGAGAAATCCAGCGGATGAGGCCCTTGACGTTCCCCATCATTTCCATGAACGAGGCCTGGAACTGCTTCTCGGTCATCGTCTTGGTCGGCGCGTCGCTGTTCTCGAACGTCCGGTCGATCGCCGCGGCCACGCGGTGAAGATCGCCGACGGTCGCGACCTTCAGGTAGTAGATGCCGGTCACCTTGTTCGCGCCGAACCACTCGGCCTGGTTCAAGTACTCGTTGTGGAAGAAGATGTTCGACTCGTCTCCCGCGCGGTAGCTCCCCTTGTAAACGAGGTCCAGGTTGACCGGGATGTAGGTCCCCCTGAGCGCGATGTGGTCGCCCGGCTTCCAGCCGAACTTGTCCTCCAGGCTCTTCCCCGCCACGAACGAGTTACGCTCCGCCCGCCACGCCTTCTCGACATCCGGGTCGATCGTCGCGTCGTCGAAGATCTTGAAAAAGACCTCCGGGTCGGCGGAAAGCTGGCCGAACCAGTTCTCCGGCTTCTCGTCCTTGTAGACACCGCCGAACCAGATCTCCGGGGACACGGCGACGACGCCGGGGATTTGCTCGATCCGCTGCCGCTGTGAGAGCGGGATAAACGACGCGAGGCCCGTGGCGTGCTGCACGACGAGTCGGCTCGCCCCGCGGCCCCCGGAGGGGTCCGCTTCCATCGCGTTCAGGAGCGACACGAGGACGACGATCAACACGAGCACGAGGATGATCGAGCCCGTCGTCAGGACCATCCGCGTCTTCTTGCGGAAGACGTTCTTCCAGACGAGGCGGAAGTACTTCATCGGTTTCTCCTCACACGCGCCGCATGTGGCCGGTCTCGGTCAGCTCGTCGGACTCGAGAACGCCCTTGTCGAGGTGCACCATCCGGTGCGCGCGGGAGGCGGCCTTCGGGTCGTGGGTGACCATGACGATCGTCTTTCCGAACTCCTCGTTCAGCCGTTTGAGCAGCTGGAGGATCTCCTCCGCGGACTTTGCGTCGAGGTCCCCCGTCGGCTCGTCGGCGACGAGAATGGTCGGGTCGGAGACGATCGCCCGCGCGATCGCGACGCGCTGCTCCTGCCCCCCGGAGAGCTGGCGAGGGTAGTGTTCCATCCGGTCGGAGAGTCCGACGATCGACAGCGCGGTCTCGACGTGGCGGCGCCGCTCGGCCCGGGAGAGCTTGGTCAGGAGAAGCGGCAGCTCGACGTTCTCGAACGCCTTCAGAACCGGAATCAGGTTGTAGAGCTGGAAGATGAACCCGATCGTGTGCGAACGCCACTTCGCGAGCTCGCTCTGGGATACGGTCGAAATGTCCACGCCACCCACCAGAATCCGGCCCCGCGTCGGCTGATCGATGCCGGCGATGAGGTTCAGGAGCGTCGTCTTCCCGGATCCCGACGGCCCCATGAGCGCGAGGTACTCGCCCTGCGGAACCTTCAGCGTGATGTCCTTGAGGACCGGGATCTCGAGTGCGTCGCGGCGATACAGCTTCTCGACGTGGTCGAGCACGATGAGGTCGGTCATTTCGTTTCCTTCCGCCGCCGGAGCGGCGCTCACGATTCTTCTCCCACGCGGACGCGGTCACCGTCCCGCAGCTCGCCCGGCGACGTCGAAACGAGCTGCTCCCCCCCCGAGAGACCTTCAGCGATTTCGACCTGCCCCTCGGACTCCGGTCCGGTCCGGACCGCATGAAAGCGGGCTCGGCCTTCCACGATCCGGAAGACGCCCGTTTTCCCATCAACGGTGCGGACCGCCGACTTCGGAACGAGGACTCGCGTCCGGCCCGATTTCCCCCGGGTCGCCTCCGCGGTGAACGATACGCGGGCGGACAGATCGGGAAGGATCCTGTCGTCGGCGTCGTGGAACGACACCTTCACGCGAACCGTCGCCTTCTGTCGGTCCGCCGCCGGGACGATCTGCCGGAGGTAGCCGTGGTACACCTTGTCGGGCACGGCGTCGAGAGTGATCTCTGCCGGCTGGTTCGTCCCGAGCTTCGAGAGGTTCGCCTCGTTGACGTCCGCGCCGACGTAGAGCGTCGAAAACTCCACGAGCGTCACGATCGCTCCCCCGGACCCCCCTCCCGACGGCGACGACCCGAACGGCGAGACGGCCTCACCCACGAAGGCGCGCTTCGCGGTGACGACGCCCGCGAAAGGCGCGCGAATTACGGTGTAATCGAGCAACGCTTCGACGTATCTGCCCGCCGCGCGCGTCGTCGCCTCGCCCGCGACCGCGGTGTCGAGCGAAGCCTTCGGGACCAGACCCTGGGCGTGCAGGGAGCGCTGCCGTTCGAGCTCCGCTTTCGCATTGATCCACGCGGCCCGTCTCTCCGCGAGTTGCGCGTCGATGTCGGTGTGGTCGAGGCGAGCGATCACGTCCCCCTTCTTCACGCGCGAGCCTTCCGTGACGTTCAGCTCGGTAATTCGGGAAGTGAGCTTCGGCGAAAGGTCTGCCTTGCGCTCCGCCTCGATGTACCCGGTCGCGGTCAGGAGGGTCGTTGCCTGGCCTTCGGTAAGAAGCGAGGCGGTGACGGCTTCGACTGTCTGCGGGCGGAACGACCGTCCGGCGAAGAACCAGGCCGCGACTCCGAGGGCGACCACGAGGATCGCTGCGAGGAGCATCAGTCCCCTCGGACGGCCGGACTTCTCCGGCTCCCTGCGGATGCGCAGGTCGGATAAATCGGGCGCGGGACGGGGGGGTTCCTGGCTCATTCTCGGGAAGGGACCCATTCTATTGATTCCGCCGGCATATACGCGCTCCGGCCGTCCCGGGTTGCGGAACCGGACGCTCCCCGCACCCGGTCGCGCGGCGCGGATCGTGCAACAATTTCCGAGGATGACACGCTGCGGAAGTCTTCTCGTCTTCGCATTCCTCGTTCCGGGGTACGCGCTAAGTGCGGAACCCACGCTCTATCGGATCGAGCTCGAGGGAGGCCAGACCTTCCTCGCGAAGGCGCCGCCCGTTCCCCGAGCGAGCCGACTCGTGTTTTCGAGGCATCCCGACGGCGCGGTAATGAGCCTGAAGCGGGCGGATGTACATCGCGTCGTGAGCGTTGCCGCGGGCCCGCCGAAAGCCGTTGCCCGGGATATCCGGCCGGGGACGCTCGTCGTGCTCGGACCGACCGGGGAAGGCAGCGCCGGGACCGAGGTCGCCGGTGAGAGGTCGGTGCCGAGGCCCGGCGAAGCCCCCGATGGGCGGGCCCTCTTGAACCCGTCACGGCAGTACCGGCCGGAGTGGGACTCCAGCCAGGTTCCCGGGCAGACGCTCGCCTATCCCGCGTCCCCGGCCGATTACCGCGAGGGGCGCACCCTGTCATACCCGCCCGGAGGCGCCGTGCAGTCCGGAACGGGTCAGCCTCCGACGGGCGTCCCGAGTGGACAGCCGCCGAAAACCCCGTAGCGCGAGGGCGCCGACACGCCCCACGGGCGCCGTTCGGCTCGCTCCCTGCTTCGTCGGCCGCAGTGTTACCCTTCGTGCGAGTGAAAGTCATGCGGAAGCGTCTCGCCCTGACCGCGGTCGTCGTCCTCTGCGCATTCGCCCTCGGTGCCGAGGAAGTCCTCTATCAGATCGACCTCGTTCCCTCCGGAAGGTTGATCTCCAAGGATCTTCCGGTGCTCAGAGGAACGACGTACCTCTTTCATCAGTTCCCAACCGGAACGCTCAGCAGCGTTCGCAAGTCGACCGTGAAACAGATCGCGAAGATGTCTTCGACCGCTGCCGCGGCCGTCAGTCCCAGGAATCCCATCGTTCCGATCCGTGATCTCCCGATGCAGGGCAGCGCCACCGGCTCGGGCGGAGGCCGGCCCTCCAACATGGGGCGTGCTCGGGCCGCCGCAGCCGCCGCGAATGCGGGCACGGCCGGGCGAACCGCATCTCCCGACTAGCTCCCGGCTCCCCTCAGATGTGAATGGCGTGTCCGGAGACCGCCTCCGCGGCCTCGTGGATCGCCTCGGAGAGCGTCGGGTGCGCGTGGATCGTGCGCACGAGATCTTCGGACGTCGCCTCGAGCTTGAGCGCCGCCCCCGCCTCCGCGATCAACTCCGTCGCTTTCGGCCCGACGATGTGCACGCCGAGCACCTCGTCGTACTTCTTCTCCGCGACGATCTTCACGAAGCCGGCGGTCTCGTTGACGATCCGCGCCTTTCCGACGGCGGAGAATGGAAACTTTCCGACCGCCACGTCGTAACCGCGCTCCCGTGCCGCCGCCTCGGTCAAACCGATCGAGGCCACCTCGGGCGTGCAGTACGTACAACCCGGGATCTGGTCGTAATTCAGGGGCCGCGTCTCTCCCCTCGCCATGTGCTCGACCGCGACGACGCCCTCCGCGGAGGCGACGTGGGCGAGCCACGGAGTCGGAACGACGTCTCCGATCGCGTAGACGTTCGGAATGTTCGAACGCATGTTGCCGTCGACCTTGATGTACCCGCGGTCAGTCTCGACGCCGAGAACCTCGAGCCCGATTCCTTCGGAGAGCGGCTTGCGTCCCACCGCGAGGAGGATCTTCTCGGCGCGGAATGTTTCGGTCTTGCCCGCAGAGGAGCGCGCGAGCACCTCCACCCCCCCCTCGCCGCGAGTCACTCGCTCGACGCGGGTGTCCACGTACACCGCGATCCCCTGACGCTTGAAGGACGCCGCGAGCTCGCGGGACACCTCCTCGTCCTCGAGCGGTACGATCCGCGGGAGGATCTCGACAACGGCCGTCTTCGAGCCGAATCGCGAGAACATGGAGGCGAACTCGACGCCCACCGCACCGGACCCGATCACGAGGAGCGACTTCGGGACTTCGGCGAGCTCCAGGATCGAGTCGGACGAGAGGATGGACTTGTGGTCGATCTCGATGCCGGGCAGCGACCGCGGTGTCGAGCCGGTGGCGATGAGAACGTTCTTCGCGGAGTAGGTCGTCTCGCTGCCATCGGGGCCAGCGACGGTGACCTTGCCCGGTCCCGCGATGCGGCCGAAGCCGGCGGCGACATCCACCTTGTTTTTCTTCATGAGATACGAGACGCCGTTCGTCGACTGACGGACGACCTTGTCCTTGTGCTTCATCGCCGCCGGAAAGTCGAGACGAACCTCCCGCGCCGTGACTCCCACGTCGGCGCCGTGCCGGGCTTCTTCGAGCACGTCGGCGGTGTGGAGAAGCGCCTTGGTCGGAATGCAGCCCCGGAGCGTGCAGACTCCTCCGAGCTTCGGCTCACGCTCGACGAGAAGGATCGACATTCCGAGCTGCGCCGCCCGGATCGCGGCAACGTATCCGCCCGGCCCCGATCCGATGATCGCGACATCGTAAATTTTCGATTCGTTCATGATGCGATCCTATAATCCGCCCGTGTCCGGCCGACGCCCGATCGCGATCGTCCTCCCCTTTCTCGCCGCGCTGCCGCTCCTCTCCTGCGGCGGAGAGAAAAGGCCCGGGACCGAGGGCATCAAGGTCGGGTTCTACGGCGCGCTCACCGGCCCCACCGCGACGTTCGCCCAGTCGGGCCGGAATGGCGTGGCCCTCGCGGTGGACGAGATCAACGCCGCGGGCGGAGTACTCGGCGGAAAGCGCATCGAGCTCCTCGTCGAGGATGACCGCGGCGAGGCGACCGAGGCAGCCTCCGCCGTCACCAAGCTCATCACGCGCGACCATGTCGTCGCTCTCATTGGCGAGCAGGCGTCTTCGCGCAGCATCGCCGCCGCTCCCATCGCGCAAAGCTACGGCGTGCCGATGATCTCTCCGACGTCGACCAACGTGGAGGTCACCAAGAAGGGTGACTACATTTTTCGCGCCTGCTTCACTGACCCGTATCAGGGAGCGGTCCTGTCCTCGTTCGCGCGAAAGGATCTCGGCGCGAAAACCGCGGCACAGCTCGTCGACGTGCGCAACGACTACAGCGTCGGACTCGCCGAGGCCTTTCGCAACTCCTTCGAGAAGGCAGGAGGCCGCGTCGTAGCGGAGCAGAAATACTCCGAGGGTGACAGCGACTTCTCCGCCCAGCTCACCGCGCTCCGTCCTCTCGCCCCGGACGTGCTCGTCGTCCCCGGCTACTACACCGACGCCGGACTCATCGCCCGGCAGGCAAAGGCGCTCGGGCTCCGCGCGGTGCTGCTCGGCGGCGACGGCTGGGACTCACCAAAGCTGATCGAGATCGGCGGCGACGCTGTGGAAGGAAGCTACTTCTCGAACCACTACTCCGTCGATGATCCGGCCCCGGCCGTGCGGCAGTTCGTGGCCGCATATCGGAAGAAACACGGCGCCGAACCGGACTCGATCGCCGCGCTCTCCTACGACGCCGCGCGGCTCCTCGCCGACGCGATCCGGCGCGCTGGCTCGACGGAGGGCAAGCGAATCCGTGACGCGCTCGCCGACACGAAGGACTACTCCGGCGTAAGCGGGAAGATCACGATGGACGCGGACCGCAACCCCATCAAGCCAGCGGTGATCCTGAAAGTCGAGAGCGGTCGATTCCGCTTCGTGACGTCCGTCGCGCCCTGAGCGCGGACCCGGGCGTAGGACCTACGACTTCGGTTTCGGACCCGTCCCCTCGGCCGGCTCGAGGATGAACTCGTCGAACGAGACGGTGCCCGCGCCCATTGTCGCCAGTCCGGACTGGCCCGCGATCGGGCGCGGGTCGGTCGCCCGGAGCAACGGCTTCCCGTTCCAGCGCGCCGTGATCGCCTTTCCCGACGCGTCGACGGAGAGAACCCCCCATTCGTCCTCGACTTTTGCCGCGCCGCGGGCAAGCTCGGTCGCCTTTCCGTCACGATACGAGGAGAGGCGGGCCTCGCCGCTCGTGAGGTCGATGAGCAAGAGCAGGAATGCCCTCTCCCCCGTCGCCCGCAGAACGACCCCGCCCTGTCCGGTTCCCCGGCGCAGTGCCGCCGAGATTCGACCGTTCTCAAACACGTACTTCCTGCGAAGGACGGCGGCGATCGAGCCGGCTGGGCGGCCGTCCAGGATCTGGATCAAACGATTCGGCGTGGAGGGCGGGTTCGTATCCGCCACGACGCGCCACTCGGCCGCACCGCCGACGCCCCATATGACGGCGTCGAAAAACCCGGGGGGGCGCATCGCGGCGTCGGAGTCGAAGTGGCTCCGGATCTTCTCCGCCGACCCGACGGCGGCGAAGGAGAGGCCGAGGGCCAGGAGCGCGGCGAGCCGGGTCGGAGACATTCGACGAATGAAAGGGCGCCCCGGCCAGTAAAATTCCCCCGTGGACCGAGCCAGGCACTACCGAATCTCGCGCAACGAGTTCACGTTCGTCCTCGATCGCGACGGCGTCGCTGCCCTGAAGGGCCTTCCCGATTTCGAAGGGCGCGAAGAGCCCGCCGTCGTGGAAGAGTTTCTAAGAACGCGCGTGGAGGCGTGGGCCGAGGCGCTCGTTTCGGCCGGCGCGGACGGGGGAGACTACGAGGTGCGCGTGGACGGCCATCAGGGAAAGGCACACCTTTCACGGAATGGGACGCTCGTGTTCAGCGCGGACCTCTGAGCTTTCTCCCTGTCATCCCGAGCCCTTCGCGACAGGCTAGAACGACACGATCCCCCGGACCCGGTCCTCGACGGCGAGAAACGCCTGCCTCGAGTAGGGGTCCACGAGGACGCGCACCACGGCCGGGGTTGGAAGGTCTCCGGCGAGCGCCGCCGAGAGGCGCTCGCCGTGCGTTTCGAGGAAGTCCGCACCCAGCTCCTCGTCGGTCTTTCCCCGGGCGCCGGGGAGCTCGCGCAGGTTCGCGAGGTCCGGGGGTTCGAGCCGAAACGCGTAGCCCGCATGCTCCCTGGACACGGCTTCACGCTCAATCGCGAGGCTCGGACGGGACGGCGACCGGCGGCCCGAAGGAGACGCCGCCTCGGAGCGGAGCGGGGGCGGCGGAGTCCCGTTCTCGGGATCGGTCATCGCCCCGCCAGTATGTTCTTGGAGATCACGATGCGCTGAATCTCGCTCGTCCCCTCGTAAATCGTCGTCACCCGGGCGTCCCGGTAGTACCGCTCGACCGGGTAGTCCCGAGAGTAGCCGTATCCCCCGAAGACCGCCACCGCCCGTGCGGCGACCGCGTTTGCCATCTCCGTCGCAAAGACTTTCGCCATCGAGGACTCCTTCGAGAATCTCACGCCCGGCCTCTCTGACCGGACCGCCGCGCGATAGGTCAGCCAGCGCGCGGCTTCAATTTGAACCCGCATGTCCGCGATCTGAAACGCGATCGCTTCGTGCTCGACGATCTTCTTTCCGAAGGTCTCGCGAGTCCGCGAGTAGTCGACGGCGGCCTCGTAGGCCGCACGGGCGATCCCGACGCCCTGGGCGGCGATTCCGATTCGGGAGTGGTCGAGCGTCGCCATCGCGATCGGGAACCCCTGTCCTTCCTCTCCGAGCCGCCTCCACGCGGGAACTCGCACGTTCTCGAGGTAGATCGCAGCCGTCTTCGATGCGCGCAGGCCCATCTTTGCCTCGGGAGCGCCGATTCGGAGCCCCGGGTCGTCCGCAGACACGAGGAACCCGGTGATTCCGCGGGTGCCCTCCTCGGGAGCGGTCATCGTCATCACGAGGTACCAGTCCGCCTCCCCGGCATTCGTGACCCACGCCTTCGAGCCGTCGAGCACGTAGTCGTCTCCGTCCCGGCGCGCGCGGGTCTTCTGGTTCGCGGCGTCGGAGCCGGACTGCGCTTCGGTCAGAGCATAGGCGCCGAGCGCACGCCCCGCGGCGACTTCCGAGAGAATCTCGCGTTTCTGCCTCTCCGAGCCGTACTTCCAGAGCGGATAACAGAAGACGGAGTTGTTCACGGACATGATGACGGCCGTGGAAGCGCAGACGCGCGAGAGCTCTTCGACCGCGAGAATGTAGGCGAGCGCGTCGAGGCCGGCCCCCCCGTACTCCTCGGGAACCATCATGCCGAGAATTCCCATTTCTCCGAGCTTCCGGACCACCTCGCGCGGGAAACGTTCCTCCCTCTCGCGCAGGACGACGCCCGGGGCGATCTCCTGTTCGGCGAACTCGCGGACGGCGTCGCGCACGCGAATCTGGTCCTCCGACAGCTCGAAATTCATGCGGGAGGGCTGGCCGGCCCCTGGGGCCCGCCTCCGCCCGGACCGCGCCCGCGCCGCCGGCGGCGCAAACGACGACGCTTCCCGTCAGGACGGGGCGCCTCGGAACCGGACGCCTCGGGACGGGGACCTTCGGGGCGCGACGCCTGGGGACGGGGCGCTTCCGGACGCGATGGTCCGGGAGTCGAAGCAGGGGTGGGCCCGGCCGGGCGGGGGGGACGCGCGGCCCGAGCCGGCTGGGGCGACCCGCGAGGCCGAGGGCCTGCCTTTTCCCCGCCGCCGCTTCGCGTTTCGCCTCCGCGGCCTCCCCGCCGTCGCCGCCGCTTGTCTCGGCGAGGCTCCGGAGTGTCCACCCAGCCTTCCTCGAGGTGCCGAAACGTCACGAGAATCTCCGGCCGGTGCGCGCGAGTGCGGATGTACTGCACGATCTGCGCTCGGAGCTCCTGACCGGCGCCGGCGGACAGCGTGGGAATCCTCTCCGCGTCGAAGAGGACCATGCGCGTCCAGGCGACCAGACGGCGGCGGCCGTCCGGCGCCACCAGATCGAGTACGAAGAGGTCGCGCTCGTGATCGAGGGCGTGACTCGCGTGCTCGAACTCGGGCAGCGCCTCGCGGCAGAGCCCCTTCAGGAGCTCGAGGTGTTTCTCGCCGCCCTCGAGGGTCTGCTCCATCGAGACGACGCGGTCGCGAAACATTCTTGTTTGAGGCATCGCAGCAGTTCTCGGTTCTCAGTTCTCTGATCGCTTATCCAATCGTGACACCGGCATCGCGAAAGATTTCCCGCGCGATGATCAACCGGTGGATCTCGCTCGTGCCCTCGTAGATCTCGGTGATCCGGGCATCGCGGAAGTTGCGCTCGACGGGATACTCCTTCGTATAGCCGTACCCTCCGTGGATCTGGAGCGCGCGGGTTGTTACTCGCTGCGCCATCTCCGCCGCGAAGAGCTTCGCGATCGCCGCTTCGAGAGAATATCGACCGCCCCGCTCCCGCACCGCGTCTTTCGCCGCTGCCGCGCGGCGCGTGAGGAGGCGTGCGGCGTCGAGGTCGGTCGCCATGTCGGCGAGGTAGAAGCGGATCGCCTGAAAATCCGCGATCGCGTGCCCGAACGCCTGCCGTGATTTTGCGTAGGCGACCGCCGCCTCGTAAGCCTCGGTCGCGATGCCGACCGCCTGGGCCGCGATCCCGATCCGGCCGCCGTCGAGCGTCGCCATTGCGATTTTGAATCCCTCGCCCTCCTCGCCGAGCCGGTTCTCGGCCGGAACGAGAACGTCGGTCAAGAAGATCTCGACGGTCCCGGAGGCGTTGACGCCGAGCTTGATCTGGTGGCGGGAACGATCGAAGCCGGGGCTGTCCGCATCGACGAGAAAGGCCGAGATTCCGCGGGGGCCCTTCTCCGGCTGCGTCATCGCGAAAAGCAGGCAGACGTCGGCGGCCTCGCCGCACGTGATGAACACCTTCTGCCCGGAGATCCGGTAGGAGTCTCCTTCGCGGATCGCGCGCGTCTTCTGGTTCGCCGCGTCCGAACCGGCGTCCGGCTCCGTCAGGGCAAAGCAGCCGAGCTTCTCGCCGCGGGCGAGGGGCGTGAGGAATCGCTTCTTCTGGTCGTCGTTGCCGAACTTCTCGATCGGGTCGCAGACGAGCGAGTTGTTGACGGAGAGAATGACGCCCGTGTTCGCGCAGACCCGCGAGATCTCCTCGATCACGATCGAATACGAGACCGTGTCCATCCCGGACCCGCCGTGCTCGGCTGAAACCGCGACCCCGGCGAGCCCGAGTTTGCCCGCCTCGGCGAAGACATCCCGGGGAAATTCGCCCGTCTGGTCGATGCGGGCGGCACGGGGGCGAACGACGTCTTCCGCGAACTCTCTCACCGCGGAATGAAGGAGCGACTGGTCCTCGGTCAGCTCGAAATCCATCGCGCCGGCAGTATAAGGCGCGCTGACGCGGGGGTTCTCAGTTCTCAGTGGTCGGTTCGGAGCGAGCCGAGGAAGGAAAGAAGGGCCGTCACGTAGCTCGGCCAGGAAGCCAGCTGAGCGGCTCGGCGGAGCCCCGGCTCGTAGTGGCCCGGAGCGCGCTCGAGGACACGCCGGACCGCAGACGCGAGCGCAGCCGGATCTCCCGGCACGAAGAGCTCCCCCGTGACCCCCGGCACGACCGTCTCGGCCAGCCCGCCCACCGCCGCGGCCGCCATCGGCCGACACGCCGCGATCGCCCGCGCGGCGATTCCGCTGCCCGAAACGTAGCGATACGGGAGCACGACAACGTCACACGCGGCGAGCCACCGGGACATCTCTTCCTCCGACACGTACTCGTCGCGCCACAGGATCGAATCGCGGACCGGGCTTCCCCTCCACCGGCTCTCGATCGAGCGCGCCTCCGGAAACACCTCGCCGACGACCGCGATCCGCGTCCCCGTCTCGCGGACGAGAGCGGGCGCGGCGTCGAGAAGCAGTTCCACGCCTTTGTAGCGGCGGACGAGTCCGAGGAAGAGCACGAGCGGGCCGTCGATCCCGAGGTCGCGGCGGGCCGGCGCGCGCGCGGCGAGTCGTCGGGCGTCCTCCGAGCCGTGCACCACGAAAGCGTCCGCCGCCAGGAACGCGCCCTGCGCGAGAAAGCGGCGCACGAGTCCGGTCTCGTGGTCGTCCACGTTGTGACAGAGGAGTACCCGAGCCGTTTTCGGGGAACGCTTCCCGACGTGCCGGAAGACCGCGCGCAGCGGAAGCCCCCAGAAGGACGTCCACCACGGAGCGATCAACACGTCCGGCTCGAGCGACGCGATCTCGAGCGCGGTCCTTCGCCACGAGGGGGGCGACCGATAGTCGAGGATCGGCCTTCCGGCCGCGGCCGCGGCGTCCGTCGCGGAGGTTCGGTCGAATCGGCGCGGATCGAGCCAGCGAGGGTAAGGGCGCGAAAACGTTAAGTAGGTGAGCGATACGAGGGGCGCCAGCTCGCGCGCCAGGAGCGCCGTCTCGCGCGCGATCCCCCCCCGATCGGGGGGAGAGGGTCCGAGGATGACGATCCGGGGGGTGGAAGACGTCATTCGGCTCGGTGCAGCCAGAGCCCCTTCAGGTACTCCCCCTCCGGACAGTCGAGCGACACGGGATGGTCCGGGCCCGCTCCCGCCCGCGCGACGAGCTCGAACCGCGCGCCGGCCTCGATGCTCGCGGAGAAGACGATCTTCTGAAAGAGATCGCTTGAGACGAGGCCGGAGCAGGAGCACGTCAGGAACCAGCCGCCCGGCGACACGAGCGACATCGCGAGCCGGTTGACGTCCTGGTATCCGCGCGCCGCGCCCGAAAGGTCGCCGCGCTTCTTCGCGAAGGCGGGAGGATCGCAGACGACGAGGTCCCAGGACTCCCCCGCGGCGGCTCGCCGGCGCAGGTCCTCGAAGACGTCGGCGCGGACGAAGTCCCCGTCCTCGGCGGGGAACCCGTTCGCGAGCCGGTGCTCCCGCCCGAGAGCGAGCGCCGCGGGCGACGACTCGACGGCTACCGCGCGCGCCGCGCCTCCCGCGAGCGCCGCGACCGAGAACGCGCCCGTGTACGCGAAGAGGTCGAGGACCCTTCTCCCGCGCGCCGCGGCGCGCACCCGGTCGCGGTTGTCCCGCTGGTCGAGGAAGAATCCGGTCTTCTGGCCGCCCGAGACGTCCGCGGAGAAACGGAGGCCGTTCTCGAGAAACGGAGCGAGGCCCGACTCGTCCGCGGGTTCCGGAGCACGCCGCACTTTCCCCCGATCGCGCTCGGCCCCCGTCTCCCGCACGACGAGTCGCGCCACGGGAAACGTCTCGCGCGCAGCCGCCTCGAGCTCTTCGCGCCAGCGCACCGTCCCCTCCGTCGTCAGGTCCATGACGGCGGCGTCGCCGAAGACGTCGACGTGCACGCCCGGACAGTGGTCCCCTTCCGAGTTCACCGCGCGATAACCGGTCGTCTCCGGCGGAAGAACTTCGAGGCGGAGCCGGCGCGCGGCGTCGAAGCGCTCGCGAAAGAGGGCCCGATCGACGGCGCGGCCGTCAAAGCTCCAGAGTCGCGCGACGATCTGCGAGCCGGGCGAGAAGGCGCCGCGCGCGAGCGTCCGGCCCGACGCGTCGGCGACTTCGGCCGTGCCATCCGAGCCATCCCCGCTCTCCGACGCGATCGCGCCGGAGAAGACCCAGGGGTGCCTCCGCAGGACGGACGCCTGGCGGCCCGGCTTCAGGACGAGGCGGATCAATCGCCGCCGAGGATGTAGGCGCTGTTCGCAAGAGGCATGGTGGCGGTCGAAAGTATATGGAACGCCTGGACAATGAAGAGGGCCCCGCGAACGGGGCCCTTTGGGAAAAAGAGGAGATCGCTTTGTTTGTTCTACGGACCGAAGGGCGAGGACGTTTAGGGGAAATGGCGGCCGTTCACCTCTTGTTCAATGCCCAGGCGTACTCGAGCCTTTGCGCCACCGACGCGAGCCAGGCGGCCGTCTCGGAGCCGGAGACATACCGCGCCATGGACTTCGAAACGCTCCCCGCCGCCCGCGCGAACCACGGGCCGAGATTTAGGCGGGTTATCATCGAACCTCGACGCCGCAGAGGTGCTGGAACGCGCGGAAGGCGGGTAAAACGACTATGGAAACCGAGAAGAAACGCATCCTTGTCGTGGACGACCAAGCCAGTGATACCCGGCTGATGAAACTCTACCTGGAACGGACCAACGATTACGTGGTCAGGGAAGTGAATGACGCCAGGGCCGCGCTTTCCGCGGCGGAGGAATTTCAGCCGCACCTGATCCTGCTGGATGTGATGATGCCGGGTATGGACGGCGGGGAATTGGCCACCCGTTTTCAGGAGAATCCCAAATTGAAAGCCGTGCCCATTGTGTTTCTGACGGCAGCCATCACGAAAAAAGAAGTCGAGGCGGGTGGTGGGCGGGTCGGGAAGTTTCCCTTTCTGGCCAAGCCGGTCGTCCTGTCGGAAGTGGTCGCCTGTCTGAAGCAACACCTGGGCGGATGACGCGCCGGCGGCGGCCGAACCGAATACGAGGCAAGGCCAGGCACAGTTAAGAACGGAACAAGTATGGAACAAAAAGCTACTCTCGACGGCGACCCAGTCGCGGTGGAGGTCGTCGCCGAAGTCCGGCGCAAAGAGATTCTGCTGAAGGCGGGAGCCTTGCAGAATGCGATCTTCAACAGCGCCAACTTTTCGAGCATCGCCACCGACGAGAGAGGCGTCATCCAACTCTTCAATGTCGGCGCCGAGCGAATGCTGGGATACACGGCCGCCGAAGTGATGAATAAGATCACCCCCGCCGACATTTCCGATCCGCAGGAGGTGATCGCGCGCGCCAAGGCATTGAGCATCGAACTCGCGACCACGATTACGCCGGGCTTCCAGGCGCTGGTGTTCAAGGCCTCGCGCGGGATCGAGGACATCTATGAACTGACTTATATCCGGAAGGACGGGAGCCGCTTTCCGGCCGTCGTGTCGGTCACGGCGCTACGCGACGCGCAGGACGCCATCATCGGCTATCTGTTGATTGGCACCGACAACACCGCGCGCAAGCAGGCGGAAGAGGCGCTGCTCAAGGCGGGGGCCCTGCAGAGCGCGATTTTCAACAGCGCCAATTTCTCGAG
>CAJDUI010000041.1_pt1 | contig 38903 bp, 40 predicted proteins | sample 7390031 | NCBI WGS metagenome assembly CAJDUI01 (sample SAMEA7055675, study PRJEB34461) | soil metagenome | biome: terrestrial ecosystem; feature: Peninsula; material: soil | place: Antarctica | collected 2016 | reverse complement strand
GCGGTCGCCGTGCCGGCGGGAAAGCACCGCGTCGAGATCTTCTGGAGCCCGGCGTCGTTTCGCCGGGGCGTCCTGTTGCAGGTTCTCGCGTTCCTTGCGGCACTCGGCGCGGTGATCGGCGGAGTCTCGCGGCGCGTTCGCCCGACGACGGCACCGGTCAGACCGGATAGCCTTCGGGAAGTTTCCTGAGTGCTCACGTCGCAAGGGTGATTGAGGATGCTCCCTCTGGAACCTGGTCTCGAGGAACTGGCCCGCACGGTGCGTGTCTATGTCTTCCGTCAGGCAGCCGAAACCGCGCTTGTGCCTCAGACCGCCCGGATCGCGACCGCACTCCGACGCTCACAGGCTGAAGTCCGCGAGGCTTTAGAACACCTTGCCGCCGGCAAGGTGCTCATTCTCGCGCCGAATGGCGGCGCCATCTGGGCGGCAAACCCGTTCTGCGCGGTCCCGTCGGGGTTCCGGGTGCTTGCGGATGGGAAGACGTATTGGGGAATCTGCATTTGGGATTCGCTGGGTATTCCGGCCGCTCTCGGTAAGGATGCCGTGATCAGCGCGCCCTGCGGCGATTGCGGCGATCCGATGACCCTTGAAGTGCACGATGACAGCCTCGTCCGGAGCGAAGGTGTTGTTCACTTCGCTATTGCTGCACGTCACTGGTGGGACAACATTGGGTTCACGTGAACGACAATGCTTCTCTTCCGGTCGGAAGCGCACGTCGACCGCTGGTGCCGGGCTCGGGACCTCCCGCGTGGGGCCGTCCTCACCCCGGAGCAGGCATGGCGGCTTGCCCGTGGTTGGTACAAAGACAAGTTGCTGGAAGACTGGCGGCGGCACACGCTCGAGGAAACGGAGGCTCTCCTGGAAGGTCTTGGGATGACCGGTCAATTCTGGAATCTTCGAGAAGGATAAGACACTCGTCGCGCTCGCCGACATCCACCCGCGACTCAATGCCGTTGCGCGCCCCCTCATCGCCTGACGTGGGGGTGCAGCGGACCCTGCGAGTCCTCCTGCTGCTGTTCGCTGCGGCCTGCGTGCTCTCGTCATCGCGCGCCGAAGCGCACGAGGGCTGGGGCATCGTCGTGGACGCAACGGGCCAGGTCTTCGTCGGCGATATCCCGGCAAACGTCATCTGGAGGATTTCGAGGCGCGGCAACGTCGAGAAGGTTGTGATGGGCAAGCACTCGCACGCGCTCGTCCTGGATGCGGCGGGGAACCTGTACGGAAGCAATCCCCATCTCACGCTGCCCATTCGGAGCGTGTGGCGGCTCAATCCCAACGGCCAGCTGACCGACGTCATCCCGCCCACCGAGAAACTTTCGCTCGGACTGCAGTCGTTCGTCATGGACGGCGCGGGCAACATGTACTCGGTCAACGCACGAAACGCCCGGACGGCGGAGCTGCGGCTTCTGAAGCGAAGCCCCGATGGCGAGATCACCACGGTGGCCGGGAGTACGGTCGGTCACGAGGACGGAACCGGCTCGCAGGCGAAGTTTCTGGGAATCGACGGAATGGCGTGGGGACCGGATGGAGTGCTGTACGTCGCCGATGGCCCGTACATCCGGCGGGTGGCCCCGGACGGAGCCGTGTCCACGCTCGGCGTCGGACCTCTCACGGAGAGAAAATGGGATGAAGACCTGTTGGGGGTCGCCGTCGATGCGCGCGGGAACGTTTATGCCGCCGACCACGCCAATCGGCGCATCCGCAGGATTACCCCCGCGGGTGCGGTGAGTACCGTCCTGCGGACGGGTTCGTTCTGGGCGCCGACGGGAATCACCGTGGCTTCCGACGGGCTATACGTTCTCGAACACCTGCGGATGCCGCTCGCGATTCTTGGTGATCTGGCGGTGGGGCCGTATCTGCGAGTCCGCCGGGTGTCCGGGGATGGCGGAGTCACTCAACTGGCGCGCATCTGGGGAAGGCGAAGTGTCGCGACCGCGGTTGTGACCGCCGCAGTGGTTGGTCTGCTCGTTGGGGTAAAGCGTTTTCGCGGCCGGGGTCGCAGTCCGCGTTCCGGCGTGTAGTTCGCTATTAAACTTTCCTTGTTACCAGACTACACGCCTGACCCCTGCCGTTACCGTACTCTGGCCGACGCGGTGTTCGAGTACGCGGAGACGACCCCCGTCACCTTGTATGCCTGCACGCGGTAGTCGTACGTTCCCCTCGTGCGAGTTTCGGCGAACGTCGTGACGTTCGCTCCGACGGTGGCGATCCGCGCGAACTGCCCGCCCTTCGACTTGCGCTCGACGTAAAAGCCCGTTTCGTTCGCCGAGTTGTCCGTCCAGCGCAACGTGACGTTCGTTCCGGAGACCGTCGCAACGAGGCCGTTCGGAGCGGCCACGCTGTCGGCGGAGACGGTGATCGCGACCGTCTCCGATCCCGTGGCACCCTGGTTGTCAGTCACGGTCAGCCGGGCCGTGTACGTTCCGACTGCCGCGTAAGTGTGCGAAGCCGTGGCGCCGGAGCCCGTCGCTCCGTCACCGAAGGTCCACGCGTGGGACGCGATCGTGCCGTCCGCGTCGCTCGACGTAGTTCCGTTGAAGGACACGGCAAGCGGGGCGACGCCGGCCGTCGGGGCCGCCGTGATTCGCGCCACGGGCGACTGGTTTCCGCTTCCCGCGGGTACGACCAGCAGCGTCACGCTCTGCGCCGGAAGGGTGAGCGCGACGTTCGATCCCGAGACCGTGACGTCGGAGAGCCGGTTGATCGAGTTGGCCGCCGTGAGCTGCCAGACCTGGGCGGTGCCCGCGGGCGTGAAGTTCGCGAGCGAGACGGTCGCGGGCGCCGTCCCCGACAGATACTTGCTGATCAGCATCACGGTCAGCGCCCCGTCGGAGGAGCGGACCGCGCCGAACGACGCGACGCTGTCCGGGTTCGGCGCGGCCGCCTTCACGCTCGTGTCGCCGAAAGATGACCGGTTGCCGTCGTAGTTCCGGTAAATCTTCATCGCCTTGTACGTCGGCGTGGTCGCGGCCGGCGTCGTCCAGCGCGCCGCCATGTCCAACCCCTCCCGCCCGAAGATTCCGTAGATGTCTGCTTGCGCCGTGGCGCCGTTAATATGCCCTTCCGCGCCCCAGTTGTACTCGGTGATACCGGTCTCGGTGCCGGGATACCAGGATGTCACCCACCCCTTGATGCGCGGGACGAGTTGCACCCGGTCGTTGATCCACGTTTCATCTAAATACGCAGGATCCCAGAGGGCGCGCGTCGAGCGGTTGCGGCGAAGCTGCATCGCCGAAGACACGTCGTTACTGAATTCTCCACCCTGCGGATAGAAGTGGACCGTGAACACGTCCAGGAGCCGTTGACCGGTCCGCGTGTTCTCCTGTCGCAGTTGATCGAGAAGCCACGGAAGATAATCCCACCCCGCGTGGCCAGTGCGGTCGGGCAGGTTCGCCCAGCCGTTGCGGCTGCCCCACTGCTGGTCGTATCCGCTGAAGATGTACCCGCTCCATCCCCACTCTTCGGGGCCGACGACGACGGCGGACGCGTCCGCGGTCTTCACCCGCGCGGCGTAGTCGAGGATCTTGTCGCGAACCTCCTGCATCGTTGCGCCCGTCGGGTGAACGTCCCGGTGAGTCGAGTGCCAGATGCTCGGCTCGTTGTCGAGGATGTAGTAACGGAGCCCTCCACCGGACGCCGTGCCCCACCGCGCGACGAGGTGGTCCATCCACGCCTTCTGGAAGAGAGAGTCCGCCGGCACGTTCGCGTCGTTCGGGTCGTTCCCGGTGACCTCGGCGCCGCCGACCCAGATCCCGTTGCCCGCGTCGGGGAACCACTGCCAGTCGTTGCCGGTCTGCTGGCCGTACTTCGCGATCGAGAAGCTCGCGAGCTTCGATCGGTTCGTGCCGACCTTCGCGACCCATCCGGCCATCGGTATCGTGAGCATCGGCGCGGCGCCGGCCGACCGTGAGGTGGCGATGAACGTGTCGCCGACCTCTCCAGGAACGGCGCTCGGGGAGGCGATGCTCTGGAAGTACCAGTCGTTCGCCCGGTTGTCGGCGTTCAGCTGCCAGTTGTACCTCGTCGTGTTGTTGCCGCCGCTCCGGTTGAGCGGGGCGTTCAAGTCGTTCAGTTCGGCCGCGCTCGCGTGCGCGACCCCGTAGATGCGCGGGTCGATCGCCCGCCGGTTTGCGTTCGCGTCCACGCTGATCGTCACCGCCGGGTTCTGGCCGGAGGCGGCTGCGGCGACGGTGAGAGCGAGTGTCACAAGGTAAGCGCTTCGGCAGGGACGTCGGTTCATCCAGGGCTCCTTTTCGAACGCCTCCGCAACACACGGCGGACGCCTCTGAACACACCGGTCAGACGCCGGTCGGATCGGAATACCGCAACTTTTGCTCGAACGAAGGACAGATTCTAACCCAGACGGGGCTCCGAATCGGTGACCGAAGGCACGGCTACCGGCTACGGAAACCGCTACGGCATGAGCTGAGGCAGAAGACCCAGGTGCCCGAGCAGGCGCAGGTAGATATCGGGCCGACAGCCGTTCAGAGGGATCACCCCCCAGGCATAAAGGAGCGCCGCGACCACGTACGGCGGAAATATCCAGCGGAACGCCTTCGTGTCGATCACGTCGCGGAACCCGACGACGAGGGCGAAGGGAGCCATCGCGAGGAAGTAACGGCTCCAGTCCTCCGTCGAGATGAAGACATGGAGCGCGAACTCGAAGACGCAGTACCAGAAGATCGAGGGGAACGGGCGGAGACGCGACGTCCCGACCGCGTAGACGAGCGCGAGCAGGATGTGAAACTCTGCCTGGTGGTAGAGCCCCTTCCGGAAGAGCTCCGGCAGAAACCCGAACGGCCGGAAAGCCGCCATTTTTTCGCCGTGCTGCGAGAAGTACTCGAGGAAGTTCCCGGTCCGCGCCGCGCAGAAGAAGAAATACGCGGCGAGCGCCGCGGGAATGAGCGCCAGCCAGGCGAGCTCCTTCAGTTTCCGGCGCCGCAGCAGAACGACGGCGAAAGCCGGCGCGATCATCAAGCCCGAAATGCGTGTCAGCGTCGCCAGCGCGCCTGCGGCGGAGGCCTTTCCCACCTTCGACCGCTCGAAATAGAAGATCGCGGCGAGCGTCAACGCCATGTAGACGGCCTCGGTCGACCCGGTGGACCGATAGAGGAGCCAACGCGGCGGGAGGAACAGGAAGACGAGGGTCAGGAATGCGGGCGAGGCGACCCTCCAGACGTCGCGGCAGAGTCGGTAGAAGAGAACGGTCGCGACGCACGTCGCGAGGACCGACACGAGCAGGAGCGCCTGCTGGTATCCCACGATCGACATCGCGCGAACGAGAACGGGATAAAGCGGCAGGTGGACGAGGAAGTAACGCGGCTCGTATACGTACGCGAGCAGCGGGTTGTCCGGCCGCACGTCATAGAGCGTCCGGGCGATCGTCAGATAGTTCGGACCGTCCCAGAAGCGATAGACGGTCGTCATCTCCGCGAGGAAGGGCGCGTAGACGAGGAACGATCCCGCAACCGCTGCCGCCAGGAGAAGGAACTCCGGGCGCGCTCTCTTTTCCGTTACCTTCCGAGGGAGCACCGGGGAAACCGATGCGCTCACGCGACTCTCTCCTTCGCCAGTCTCCGCAGCTCGAGCAGAAGCCACAGAACCGCGCCCCACCAGACGCCGTGCCAGCCGGGAAGGTGCGTGAGCGGGAGAGCGAGTCCGTCCGGCGAGCCGAGGAAGAATGCGGAGACGAGCAGCGTATAAACAGCATAACCCGCGCCGCCGTACAGGGCGCCGAGCGCGATCGGCCACACGAAGTAGTACTGGGCGACGCCTGGCAGGAAGACGAGCAGAAGGAGAAAGAGGAGCAGTGAGGCGCGGCCCACGTCGAGCCGGCGAAAGGCGATGATCCCGACGCCCGCCGCAGCGAGGAAGAGCGCGGTCGGCATCCAGCGCGGGACCCCGGGGATGTCGAGAAGCGTGGAGGCGCCGTAAGTCTCCGACAGGCTCCGATATCGGAAAACGCGTTCATAGACCCAGCCGGGCGACCCGAGGTACGGGAGAAAGGAGGCGAAGAAGACGGCGTAGGGGGCGAGCCCCGCGACCACGGGCAAGCCCGGCCGCCGCCGAGTCCGAACGAAGAGAAGCGGATGAAAGTAAGTCACGTGCTTGAAGAGGAGCGAAGCCGAGAGGAAGACGACCGTCCCGAACCCGCGCGCCGGGCGGCCCGGCGTCCTCGAGATCGACCAGACCGCCGCCAGCAGGAACAGGACCGCGAGATTGTCGAACTGGAGGTGGAATCCGGTCGCGAACACCGAGACCGGGTTCGCGAAGAAGAGGAGCGCGGCGCCCGCCGCCGCCTCGATCGCCCGACCGAGCACGTCGCGCGCGATCCGGAAGACGAGCCACGCGGTGATCATGTCGGCGAGGAGGAGCAATCCTCCGACGCCGCTCTCGAGCGGCACTCCCATCGCACCCGAGGCGAACGCGAGGCCTCGCAGAACGATCGCCCATGCGGGGGAGTAGTTGTAGCGCGGCGTGTCGCGGTAAAGCTCTCCCCCGCCTTCGAGAATCCGGACCACTTCGCGGTAGGCATCGAGGTCCCAGTTCTCGTGCTCCGAGAGCAGGTACGCGACGCGCATCACCAGCGCGAGAAGAAATCCGGTGGCGAGCAGAATCCGTCCGGCCCTCGAGCTGGAACTCACCGCCGAGGACCTTCCGCGCCCTCAGGCGGAGTCGATCCCGCCGGCTTTGATCGCGCGGACCGGCGAGTCACATACGCGGTCCCCACCGCCGCCACCACCACCCAGAACAAGCCGAGGAGGATTCCGCCGACGACGTCCGTCGTCCAGTGTGCGCCGAGATAAACGCGCGTCCCGGCGACCGTGACGGTCGCGATGGCCGCCAGGACGACCGCCACGATTCGCACCACGGGGCGTCGCGAGAGGTGCAGCACGACCGCCGCGAGCCCCCCGAAGAAAACCGTGCTCACGGCGGCGTGGCCGCTCGGGAAGCTGTACGTGTGCTCCACCACCAGCGCCCGCCAGAGATCGGGCCGCACGCGATGAAAGGCGATTTTCAAGAGTGAGTTCAGCGCGAACCCGCCGGCGACCGAGCCGCAGAACAGGAGCGCCGACACCCGATGGCCTTTCGACAGAAGAGCGGCCGTAACCAGGATCGTCGCCGGGAGGACAAAGAGGTGGCTTCCGAAGAACGTCGCCGTGAGCGCCGCGCGATCGAGATCGGAGTTGTGCAGGTAAGGAGCGGAGAGCGTGATCCTCTGGTCGAGCGGGCCGGCGCGCGCGGTCGAGAAGATTTCTCGTGCGAGAAGCCCGAAAATCGCCACGATACCGGCGCAAACGAAAAACCCCAACAGGAGCGATACGCCGACCGCCTCGAGCCGGCTACGGAAGCGATGAAGCGGCCTCATGAGGATACGTTCGAGCTCGGAATCCACCGCACGCCGCCCGAAAATCTCCAGGCGTGGCGAGGGTTCCAAACGCCGGCGGTGCTCCGCTCGGCGGACACCTCGAAGCGCAGGAGGTCGCGGCGATAGTCGTACGGCGAGCCGTCCTTTGCGTGGACTGCGGCGTCCACGGAGTAGACGCCCGCTGCCAGGTCGAGCGAAGGGATCTCGAGCGCGACCGTCGCCTCGCCGCGGAGCTCCTCCGGTACGAGGCCATCGATGGCGGTGTTCGAGCCGAAGACCGGGACGCCCGCGACGGTCGAGATCGCGACCCCGAAGACGAAATCGACGAGCCCGGACGGGGCATGCACCTCGAGGACGAAGCGCGCGGCCTCTCCGGACTCGAGGCGCGCGGCGGGACGGCCTTCCGCGTCGACGAGGCGCAGGCTGGCGATCGTCGCGGCTCCCGACCCAACACGGCGTGCGACGCCCGGCGCGGGCTCAGATTCCGGTTGCGGCGCGGCTCCCCGCCGTTCCGCTTCCTTCTCGGCAACGCTTTCCCGATAGAGAGCGATGGTGTTCCCGGACGGACCGTCCGCGGCGACTCCTCCGCGATCGAGCCAGATCGCCCGCCGGCAACGTGCCGCGACGAGCGCCAGGTCATGAGAGACGACGAGAAGAGTCTTGCCCGCGCGCTCGAACTCCGCGAACTTTTCCAGAGCCCGGCGCGCGAACGCCTCGTCGCCCACGGCGAGGACTTCGTCCACGAGGAGTACCTCGGGGTCAGAGTGTGCCGCGATCGAGAACCCGAGGCGCACCGCCATCCCGGACGAGTACGTCTTGACGGGCGCGTCCAGGAACCCCTCGAGCTCCGCGAACCGGACGATCTCGTCGAAGCGCCGCGCAATCTCCCGTTTCGTGAGCCCGAGGAGGAGCCCGTTGATCAGAATGTTTTCGCGCCCCGAGATCTCGGGATGAAATCCCGCACCGAGCTCGAGCAGTGCCGCGAGCCGGCCCTTCACGGTGACCGACCCGGAGCTCGGCTGGATGATGCCCGCGAGGAGCTTCAGGAGAGTGGACTTGCCCGAGCCGTTCGGGCCGACGATGCCGACCGTCTCTCCAGGAGCAACCTGGAACGAGACGTCGCGGAGAGCGGGCACGGCGTCGTCGGGCGCGAGCGCGCGGCCGGGGCGGCCCGAGAGCAGGGCGGACTTGAGCGTCCCCACGGAACGCTTCCGCCCCCACCGCCGATAAAACTTGGTCAGGGACCGCACGTCGACCGCCGACGGCGTCGCAGACACCGCTCGCGTCACTAGGCCTCCTCGGCGATCGAGTCGCGCAGCCGTTCGAAGACGGCCCCGCCCGCGAAGAGCGACGCGACCGTCCAGAGCGACATTGCCGCCCACGTTCCCATGCCGATCGGCCGGAAGTAGAAGGCGCTTTCGTGGATCGCCGCGAAGAACGGCGTGAACGGATTGATCCAGAGAAAAAGCCGCATCCGTTCGGGCGCGGCCTCGAGCGGATAGAGAACGGGCGTCAGAAAAAAGGCAAGAGTGAGGAGGTTGCCGAGCAGGTCCCGCACGTCTCCGAAGTGCACCGAGAGGGCGGATATGAAGAGCGCGAGTCCGGCGGTCATCGCGGCGAGGAGGAGGAGAACGAGCGGAAACTGCGCCGCGGCGAAGTTCGGCCGCACCGCGCCGAGCACCGCTCCGACGCCCGCTGCGCCGGCAAGGACCGGAAGCGCGAGGCCGAGGTGCGCGAGGCGGGCGCCCACGGCGACGGCGGGAAACACTTCGGGCGCCACGGTCGTCTTGCGCAGCAGGGGTCCGTTGGCGCGGAACGTCTCGGCAGCCGCCTTCACGGCGATGCGCGCACGGTCGTCTTGCGCAGCAGAGCTCCGTTGGCGCGGAACGTCTCCGCGGCGTCCGCGAGGGAAGCCGAAACGAACCCCCAGCAGAGGACGCCGCCGAAAAGAAAGAGGGCATACGGCCGCACGTCCGCGCGCGGCGCGAAGACGACGCGGAAAACGGTCGCGTAGACGAGCAGGAGGAGGAGCGGGTTCAGGAAGGACCACAGGAAGCCGAGCGCGCCTCCGCGATACCGCGCCTGGAGCTCCCGGCGCGCAAGCGCGAACACGAGCGCGCGCTGGCGCCAGATGCGCTGGAAGGGGGACAACAAGCGCGCCAAGTATCCGATATCCTCCCCTGCGTGTCGTCGGCGGATCCGGGCGCGGCGCCTTCTTCGGCGCCCGCGGTCGTCTGCGTGCGGGTTTCGAAGACCTACCCGGGAGCGCAGCCGGTCGTCGCCCTCGACTCCGTCGACCTGACCGTCCCCTCCGGCGAGTTCCTGGCGGTCGTCGGGCCCTCCGGCGGCGGGAAGTCGACGCTCCTTCACCTCGTCGCCGGAATCGACTCGCCGACCTCCGGCTCGATCCGGGTCGGCGGCCGGGACGTTGCCGCCCTCCCTGACCGCGAGCGGACGCTCTATCGCCGAAGAGACGTCGGCGTCGTCTTTCAGTTCTTCAACCTTCTCCCCCACCTGACCGTCCGGGACAACGTCGAGCTGCCGCGCCTCCTCGATGGACACGACGACGCCGGGCGGCGCGCCCGCGAGCTGCTCGCGCGCGTCGACCTCACCCACCGGAGCGACGCGCACCCCTACGAGCTCTCCGGAGGAGAGATGCAGCGCGCGGCGATCGCGCGGGCGCTCGTCACCGGCGCCCGTCTTCTGCTCGCCGACGAGCCCACCGGGAACCTCGACTCGCGCCACGGTGACGAGGTGCTCTCCCTCCTCGACGAGGTCCGGCGAGAGCGCGGAGTGACTCTCGTCCTCGCAACTCATTCCGAGGCGGCCGCTCGCAGGGCGGATCGTGTCGTTGAGCTCTCCGACGGGAGGATTTCCTTCCGAGCGAGCGGCAAGGGGTCGAGTTGAAGGCCTTCCGACTCGTCCTTCGCGCGCTCGTCACGGGTCCGGCCCTCCGCCGTCCCGCACGCGCTCTCATTCCCGTTCTCGGCGTTGCCGTCGGGGTCGCGGCGGTCGCCTCCATCCACCACGCGAACCGAAGCGTGACGGAGTCGTTCCGCGAGTCCGCCCGGGCGATCGCCGGCCGGAGCGACCTCGTCATTGTCGGCGCGGCGGGGGTTCCGCTCGAGTCGATGGAGGTCCTGCGGTTCCTCTGGAACGTGGGCGCGTTCACACCGCTCGTCTCCGGCAGCGCCGTCCTCGGGGACGGTACCGGAGAGGTCATCACGATCTTTGGCACCGACTACGGGGGAGGAAACAGCGCCGTACGCGAGATGCGGCTCGTCCAGCCGACGGGCGCCGTCGCGGCAAGTCGCCTCGCCCTCGCCGCTCCCGGTTCGGTATTCGTTCCGGTCCCCTTTGCCGAGCGCCGGCGCCTCGCGATCGGTTCGCGCCTCCCTCTCGTCTCGGGGGGCGTCCGGACGGACGTCACCGTCGGCGGACTCCTCGAGCTTTCCGGCCTCGCGCGCGCGGCGGGAGGGGACGTCCTCATCACCGACGTCTTTACCGCGGGTCGCCTCCTGGGAAAGACAGGCCGCGTGGACCGGGTCGACGTCGTTCTCGAGCCCGGCGTTTCCCGCGACCGGACTCGTCGCGAGATCGAAAGCCGCCTTCCCGCCGGTCTTCGTGTCGAGCCGGCCGGAAGGGAAGCGCTCGCGGCGGAGCGGATGGCACGGGCGTTCCGATTCAACCTGAACGCGCTTGCGTCCCTGACGCTCATCGTCGGAACGTTCCTAGTTGCCAACGCGGTGTCCATCTCCGTTCTTCGCCGGCGACCCGAAATCGCGACGCTCGCCGCGCTCGGGACGTCGACCCGCACGATCTTCGCCGCCTTCCTCGCCGAAGGGCTCGCGATTGGCGCCGCCGGCACTCTCCTCGGGGAAGCCGGCGGGCTCGCCCTTGCGGACACGGCCCTCGCGATCGTGGCCGGCACCGTCGAAAGCGTGTACGCGCCCAACGCGAACATCTCCGCCGCCGGCTTCGGCGAGGCGGCGCTTCTCGCCGCGGGAGTCGGCGCGGTCTCCTCGGTGGTCGCGGCGCTCGTCCCCGCGGTGGAGGCGACGCGCGTTGCACCATCGCCTGCGATGCGGCCCGGCTCTACGGAGGCCGTCCGCCGCCTCCGGCTCCCCCCTCGGGCGTTCGGCGCTGCGGCCGCTCTCCTTCTCGCTGGTCTCCTCGCGGCCACGCCGCCCATCCTCGGGTTTCCGTATGCCGGGTTCGCGGCAGTCGGCCTCGTCGTTGCGGCGCTCGCCTTCGCCGGTCCCCTTCTCGTTCGCGCCGGCGCGCTCGTGACGAGACGCCCCCTCCGAAACCTCTTCGGTCCCGCCGGACGGCTCGCATCCGGCTTCTTCGGAGGCTCGCTCGCGCGCCACGGCCTCGCGGTGACGGCCCTCGCCATGGCGCTCGGAATGACGCTCGCGATGATCACGACCGTGGCCTCGATGCGGGAAACGGTTCGATCGTGGGTGGGCGCGACGCTCTCCGCGGACGTGTGGGTGAAGTCTGAGGCGGGCACGAGCGGGGGCGTCGTCGGTGAGCTACCGCCCGAGATCGTTCCCTTTCTCGAGTCTCTGCCGGGCGTCGCCGCGGTAGATCCCTTCCGCGTGCGCGAAGCGACGGATTCGCGGGGACGGGCGTTCGCGATTGCTGCGAGCGACTTCCGCGTGCTCGCGCGGGCGGGGGGCGCACCGCTCCTGGACGGCCGCGACCCCGGGGCGGTCGCCCGGACCGCGCGCTCCGGCGAGAAGGTGCTCGTCTCGGAGCCGTTCTCGCGCCGTTTCGGCGCGAGAACAGGCGGGCAAGTCGACATCGTGACGCCTCGCGGCGTCCGCACGTTCGAAGTTGCCGGCGTCTACCGCGACTTCTCGAACGACCGGGGGACGGTACTCCTCGACCGCGCGCTGTATGTGTCGCTCTTCGGAGACGGTCTCGCCCGAGGAGTTGCGCCGGACCATCCTCTCGCGCGCCCGGGGCCGCTGGGTCCTCGAGGCGGCGACGACGTCCGACCTTCGCCGCGCGGTGCTGGGCATTGCGAACGCCCTCGCCGCCGCGGCGGTCGAGCGAAGGCGCTCGTTCGGCCTCCTGCGCACGGTGGGTGCGTCGCGAAGCCAGATCCGCGGAGCCGTGCTCCTCGAGGGACTCCTCGTCGGGCTCGTGGCGACCGCAGGGGCGGTCGTCGCCGGCGCGGCCTTCGCGGCGCTCCTGATCGGGGTAATCAACCCGCAGTCCTTCGGCTGGACCGTGGTGCCCAGCGTCCCGGCGGGACGCCTTGCCGCTGCCGCCGCCCTCGTCCTCCTGGCCTCGCTCGCCGCCGGGATCGTGCCCGGACGGATCGCCGCATCCGCGGATCCCGCGTCCGCGCTGGTCGAAGAATAGTCGAGTCGCCGTTGTTGTTTCCGCTCTTCTTCCGGGTCCTGCTCGCAGCAGTCTCGGCCCTCGAGTTTCCACGCGACCACGGCGCGCACCCGGAGGCTGCCGTTGAGTGGTGGTACTACACGGGCCACCTCTCCGATCGCGCGGGAAGGCCGTATGGCTTCCAGCTGACCTTCTTCCGGGTTCGGGAACTCCACCTCGCGCACTTCGCCTGGACCGACGTCGCGAAAAGGAGTTTCCGCTACGAAGAGAAGACGCACCTCGGGCTTCCCGGGATCGCCGCGTCCGCCGAGAGGCTTCTCGATGTCTCGAACGAGGACTGGTCAGCTCGCGCGGGTCCCGGCGGCGTCCATGTCGTCGCCGCGGCCGGTCGTGCCGGCGAGCTCCGGCTCACCCTGACGCCGGAAAAACCTCCGGTCGTGCACGGCGACGCCGGACTCTCCCGGAAGGGGCCGGGCGCGCGCGAGTACTCGCGATACGTCTCGATCACGCGGTTGACGGCGCGGGGAACGGTGAAGCGCGGTTCCCGAACCGACGCCCTCTCGGGAACCGCCTGGTTCGACCACGAATGGGGGCCGGGAGTCCTTCCCAGGGCTGCGACCGGCTGGGACTGGTTCGCGCTGCAGCTCGACGACGGCTCGGACTTGATGCTCTACCGGATGCGCGGCGCGGACGGGAAGGCGACGACGTTCTCTTCCGGCACGTTCGTTCCCGCGAGGGGCGCATCGGTACCCCTCCGTTGGTCCGACGTCCGGCTGACGGAGACGAAGGCGTGGCGCTCGCCGCGATCGGGCGCGCGCTACCCCGCGGGCTGGCGGATCGGCGTCGCGGGGATCGCCCTGGACGTCGAGATCGCGCCTCTCCTCGCGGACCAGGAGCTCGACACGGCCGCCTCGACCGGAGTCGTCTACTGGGAAGGCGCGTGCTCCGTTCGCGGAACGCGCGCAGGCCGTCCGATCTCCGGCCGCGCCTACGTCGAGCTGACCGGTTACGCCGGCCGCGACGTGCCCGGGCTCGCGGACTAGTCGCGCGTCGTGGTCGGTTTCCCTTTGGGCTGCCACTTGCCGGTCGGTTTCGTCTCGACCGTCAACAGAAAATAGCTCGCGCCCCGCAGGTTGCGGTAAACGTAAGGAAACCGGATCGTGAACGTGTCGCGCTCGCCCTTGTCGAGGTCGCCGACTTTTATGCCCCCGCTGCCCGCCGCAAGCATGGTCCCGGCGTCGTCGAAGATGGCCATCGCCACCCCGACCTCCTGGTCACGCGCGGAGTTGTTGTCGACACGCACAACCGCCTTCGCGCTCGAGAAGCGCAATGGCTTGACGGTGTCACCGAGGTCGAGCTGTATCTGCGAGATGTCAATGTCGTTCCAGTCGAACTCGAGCCTCTGGACGCCGTTGACCGGCGACCAGTTGTATTTCTTCGTGACGATCTCGGCCGTGAGCAGGTGGGAGAAGAAGAGCGTTGCAAGGACGAGAGAGATCCGACGCAACATGAATCACCTCCGATTCGAGGGTAGCACGCCCTTCTCGGCAGTGACTTCTCCGGCGTGCTTCTGACCTTTCAGCACCGCCTCGACCGCGGCGTCGCTCCCGGATTCGACGGCGCGCTCGAGAGCGGCGTGGTCCTTGATCACCTCGCTCGACAGGTAATCGTGGAGCCAGATCCGTTCAATGATGGGATACGCCGCGACGAGCGGCAGGATCAGGATCGCGCCGAGAACTCCCTGCAACGTTCCGCCCACGACGAGCGCGAGCAGGACGGCGAGAGTCGAGAGCTGCAGACGCCGCCCGTAGATGCGCGGAATGAGAAAATACGTCTCGATCACGTGGTACAGCACGTAGAGGGCGAGGACTCCCGCCGCCGCCATGGGTGAGACTGTCATCGCCATCAGCACCGCCGGAATCGTCAGGATCACGACTCCCACGATCGGGATCGCGTCGCAGATGCCCGCCAGAATTGCGAGAGGAACCGCCGCCGGGACGCCGAAGGCGGCGAGGATCGCAAAGGAAGCGACCGCGGCCAGGATCGACGTCACGATCTGTCCGCCGACGTAAGCAAACACGACGTCGGAAACCTCCGGGATCGTCTTCGCCATCCGACTGCGGTATCGGCGCGGCACGTACGCAAGGAGCCACACGTAGACCCGCTTGCCGTCGAGGAGGAGATAGATGGACAGGATGAACAGCAAAAAAGTCACTCCGACGACGCCGACCGCGAGCTTCCCCCAGATGAGCGGCTGCTCGAGCCAGGCTTTGATGGCCGGCGAGGAAGGAAGATCGAAGACTTCGAGAACGATCTCCTTCAGGAAGGGCCTATCCGGCGGAACCTGACTCTCGACCTGCGTCCGGTACGCGGGGAAGTTCTGGGCGAGGCCCATCACCTGACCGATCAATGGCGGCATTACGACGGCCGCGAAAAAGACGATCACCCCGAGCATGACGAGGGCCACGACACCCACGGCGAGACCGTGGGACAGACCGCGTTTTTCCAGCCAGGCGACGACGGGACCGAGCGTGACGGCGATCAGAACGGCGACGAGGAAGATCAGAAAAGGAAGCCACAGCTTCAGGACGGCGAAAACCAGAAGCGCCGCGAAGAGCACCTTGAGGATCGTCGGGAACGGGATCGCCACTTCGACCCGGCGAGGCGCAGGTTCCTCCGGGAATTCGGGGTCGCGTTCGATCACGGGCTCCGCCTAGGCAAGAAGCGAGCCCGGCCTGGGGTCTGACCCCGTGTGGGGTCTGATCCCTCTTCGATGGGGTCTGATCCCCGAAGGGGGTCAGATCCCTCTTCCATCGATGCCTCGCTGCACGATCCCTGTCACACCGAAGGCGGAAGCCCCGACGCCGGGTTGAAGTCGGGCGGTCCGGGCGGCGTCCGAGGGTGCCGAAGCCGGCTGTGGCGGTAGCCGTAGGCGAAGTAGATCACCGCCCCGACCGCAAGCCAGGCGAGGAAACGCCACCAGGAGGAGGGCGGAAGGTAATAGATCAGCCCGAGAGAAGAAAGGACGCCGAGCCCGGGCAGAAGGACAGGCCCGAACGGCACTCGGAAAGGGCGCTCCCGGTGCGGCTCCTTGAAGCGCAGGATGATGATCCCGATACAGATCAGGATGAAGGCGAAGAGCGTGCCGATATTCGTCAGGTTGACCATCTCGTCGAGCGTCGTGAACATGGCCGTCACGCCCACCGCGAGGCCGGTCACGATCGTCGTCACGTGCGGCGTCCGGTACTTCGGATGGACTTTCGCGAACGTCGGGGGGAGGAGGCCGTCCCGCGCCATCGCGAAGAAAATGCGCGGCTGCCCGAGCTGAAAGACGAGCAGCACTGCCGTGTGGGCGACGACGGAGCCGAACGCCACGACGCCCACCATCCAGTTCGGCATCGAGACATACTTCATCGCAAGGGTGAGCGGCTCGGCCTGCTCGGTCGAAAGCGTCGCCTGCAGGGCGGGATACGGGATCATCCCGGTGAACACCGCGGCGACGAGAATGTAGATGACCGTGCAGATTACGAGCGACCCGATGATGCCGATCGGCATGTCGCGCTTCGGATTGCGCGCCTCCTCGGCCGTCGTCGAGACCGCGTCGAAGCCGATGTAAGCGAAGAACACGATTGCCGCCCCCGCGGCGACACCCGTGAAGCCGTTCGGGGCGAAGGGCGTCCAGTTCGTCGGCTTGACGAAGGTGAAGCTGACGACGACGAAGAACCCGAGGACGACGAGCTTGATCGCCACCATCCAGAAGTTGAAGTTCGCGGACGCCCGGATCCCCCAGACGAGGATCATCGTGATTGCCGCGACGATCGCAAACGCGAGAACGTTCAGGACGATGGGAACGCCGAAGATGTGCGGGGCGTTCGCAACGACGTCCGGCATCTTGGCGTGCGCCGTCTGGAAGTCCACGGTGATCCACCGCGGCAGGTGGATCCCGAGCCCTTCGAGCAGCGTGTTGAAGTAGTTCGCCCAGGAGATCGCGACGGCGACGTTGCCGATCGCGTACTCGAGGATCAGGTCCCAGCCGATGATCCACGCGACGAACTCGCCCAGCGTCCCGTACGAGTACGTGTACGCGGAGCCCGCCACGGGCACCATCGACGCGAACTCCGCGTAGCAGAGCGCGGTGAAGCCGCACACGACCGCGGTCAGAACGAAGGAGAGCATGAGCGCGGGACCGGCGCCCGGCCGGTAGGCGTCGCCGGCGGCGGCGGTCCCGATCGTCGCGAAGATACCGGCACCGATGATGGCGCCGATGCCGAGCGCGATCAGGTTGCCGGGGCCGAGCACCCGGCGGAGCTGCTGGTTCGGCTGCTCCGTCTCCGCGACGAGCGCGTCCAAAGACTTCGTTCGGAAGAGCCCGGAGGGGAAGCCCAACTTGCGGGGAGGATAACAGTTCTCGGACCGGGTTCTCAGCCCTCAGTTCAGCTCGAGCGGCGGATCGCGCTGCCCCGGCGGCGTGCCCGGCTCGCGCGAGGGCGACGGAGCGTCCGGGCGGGGCGGATCGTAGGCCGGAGGTGGATCGCCCTCCGGCGCGGTGGGAGGCTCCTCGATGGGAGGCTCCGGGAGAGTGGGCTCGCGCTCCGTCATCCGCTGCCCGCTTCCGTTTCGATGCGGGCCGGGATCTCGGCAAGGCTCCGGATCCGATCGGCGATCTGGGGATGACCATCGGCGCGGTCGAGAAGAAGGGCCGAGAGCCCGGCGGCGCGCGCTCCGGCGAGGTCTTCCGCAACCGAGTCCCCGACGTGGATCGCTTCGGCCGGCCGGACTTCGAGGCGGCGGCAGGCGCGCAGGAAAATCTCGGGGTCGGGCTTCGACGTCCCCTCGAGCGCCGAAACGACGACGACCGGGAAGAACCGGTCGAGCCCGAGCGCGGCGAGAAGCTTCGGTAGATAAGAGTCCCAGTTCGAGACGACGGCGAGCTTTGCTCCGCGGCGCCGGAGATCCTCGAGCGTCGGCACGACGTCCGCGTAAACCGCCCACGCCGCGGCGCTCTGAAAGTGGCCGGCGAGTCGCTCGAAGCCGGCCGGTGAAAGTACGCCGCCGTCCAGCAACGAGCGAACCCGGTTCAGGAACGCCGCCCAGAAAGCCGCTTCGCCCCGCGCGCCGCCGTAGCGGTCCCCGGCAGGCTGGGCGTGAACCTCTTCCCAGGCCCGTGTCAGAGCGCGGGTGAGGTCCTCCTCGGTGAACCGCGCACCGTCGGCGGCAAACTCGCGGGCGTAAACAGCCTCGACTGGCGGGTCCGGATGAACGAGCGTGGCACCCGCGTCGAAGAGAACCGCCCGGATCAAGGAGTCCTCTCCGGCGCGCCCGGCGGGAGCCGGATCGCGGCCAGAGCGAGCCCGCGCGGTGAGTAGTCGAAATTCACCCGGTGCGTTCCCGGCGGCAACCGAAGCCCGAGGAACGCGCCGTCCGCGCGCAGAACCGGTGCCGACTTTCCGTTCAACGTTGCGCTCCAGCCTCTCTCGAAAGAGTTGTAAAGGACGAGGATACCGTTCGACGGCAGTTCGACGAGGAGCTCGACGCGGGATCGGCTCTTCAAGATCAGGCGGGCCGTGAAGGAACGAACCACCGGCCAGAAGGCGAGCGTCGCGAGAAGGAGAAGGACGACTCCTCCGCCGACGTTCGCTCCGATCGAAAGGCCGGCGGACGTTCCCCGGGTCAGAACCCGGTCGGGATCCCGACCCGACCCCGACTCTGTCGAGGCCTCCACCCTCGCCTACGCGGCGAGACCGTTCTCCCGCATCACGCCGTCGAGCGCCCGGTTCAGAGCGTCGAGACAGCGCCCTGCCGCCGCGAGAGCGTTCTCACGATCCTCCGATGTCTTCGCCACCCGTCCGAGAGCCTCCCGCTCGACCTTCCGGTGCCACACATCGGCTTCCTCGTGGACCGTGAAGAAGCGCGTCGCTTCGGGGTCGTCGATTCCGTAGAACGCCGCGAGTCCCTCGCGCTTCGTCTTCGAGATTTCGGGAATCTGCGACTCGTAGGCGTAGAGCGCGGCGAGCCCTTCCGGCACCGAGCCCGCACGGGTCGTCCGGCGAAATTCCGCGATCGCGTCCGCGACCTCGGCGGTCCGCGGTGACACGGACAGGTCGGAGTCCGCCGCGCCGAGAGTCGCCGCGAAGCGCCGCCAGAGCGCCGGATGATTGACGGGACCGCCCTCTTCTTCGACGAGGTTCTCGAGGAGCTCTCCGCGAAGCGCCGGGTCGTCGCATCCCGAGTGCACGCCCGAGACGTACGTGGGAAACGCGGCGACGTGCGGGTAGTAGGAGATCGCGTACTCGCGGATGTTCTCCCGCGTCAGCTTCCCTTCGCTCCAGAGCGTGTAGAACGGGTGTTTCAAGAGATGCTTCTCGGCCACGAGAGCATCGAGTGCGTCCAGAAACTCCTCGGTCTTCATACTCGGCTCCTTTTCGTTTCCCGCTTCCCGTTTTCCGTTTTCGGACTCTATGGCATGACCTGCCCGCCGTCGAGCACGATGGCCTGTCCCGTTACCGATCGGGCGTCCTCCGAAGCGAGGTAGGACGCCAGGCCGGCGACCTCCTCGGGTTCTACGATGCGCCGGAGGGGCGCCATCTTCGCCGCGATTTCGCGGCCCGCCTCTTCCGTCCGGCCGACTCGCTCCGCGATGCGCCGGTAGCCGTCGCGCGCCATGTCGGTCTCGACCCAGCCGGGGCACATCGCGTTGACGGTGATCTGGCGGGGCGCGAGCTCGAGCGCGAACGTGCGGGTCAGACCGATGACGCCGTGCTTGGTCGCCGAGTACGCCCCGTGTCCGGGGACTCCGAACCGCCCGACGACCGAGGAGAGGTTGATGACGCGCCCGCCGTCAGGTATGTAAGGCGCGGCCTCCCTCGTCACGCGGAAGACGGCGCTCAGGTTCGTGGCGAGGATCGCGTCCCAGCGCGAGTCGTCGGGGTCGTCGAGCGGCGTCGCGCCCCCGAGTCCGGCGTTGTTGACGAGGACGTCGATCCGCCCCCACCTTTCCACAACGGCAGCGACGGCGCCGGCGATGGAGCTCCGGTCCGTCACGTCGCAGCGGACCGCGAGCGCCTCGCCACCGGCGGCCTCGATCTCCCCGGCGATGCGACGACAGGCCGCCTCGTCCCGGGCCGCGAGCGCGACGCGGGCACCGTCTTGCCCGAACCGACGTGAAATCGCTTCTCCGATGCCGCGGGACGCGCCCGTCACCAGGGCGACCTTCCCTTCCAGACGTCGAATCCCCGGAGACACGCTCTCGAGTCGCCTACGCCGGAACGGTCGGAAGGGCCGCGCTCCGCCGCCGCGCCCGCGCATCGAGAAGCTCCGCCGGAAGCGGAAAGTGCACGTCTTCCTCGACCGTCACGAGATCCTCGACCTCTTCCGCCCCGAGCGACTTCAGGTGCGCGATCATCTGGTCGACGAGAAACTCGGGCGCCGAGGCGCCGGAGGTCAGGCCGACCGTCTCCGCTCCCTCGAGCCAGGCCGGGTCGACGCCGGACGCGTCGTCCACGAGGTAAGCGCGAGCGCCGGCGATTTCGGCCTCTTCGACGAGGCGGTTCGAGTTGGAGGAGTTCTTCGAGCCGATCACGAGAATGACCGGCGCCTGCCGCGCGAGCGCGCGCACCGAGACCTGTCGATTCTGGGTGGCGTAGCAGATGTCGGCTTTCGTCGGCCCCGCGATGCGCGGGAACCGGCGCTTCAGCGTCTCGACGATCGGGCGGGTGTCCTCCATCGACAGCGTCGTCTGAGTGATGTACGCCACGCGGTCGGGGTCCTCGACCTCGATGGCTTCCGCCTCGGCGACCGACGAGACGAGGGCGATCCGCGACTCCGCCTCACCCATCGTGCCTTCGACCTCCTCGTGCCCGGGGTGCCCGATCAGGATGATTCGGTACTTCTGGCGAGCGAAGCGGATCGCCTCGAGGTGGACTTTGGTGACGAGCGGACACGTCGCGTCGATGACGTTCAGCTTCCGCAGGAGAGCGGCCTCGCGCACCCGGGGGGCGATGCCGTGGGCGGAAAAGATTACGGTGGCGCCGTCGGGCACCTGGTCCAGCTCGTCGACGAAGCGCACGCCGCGCTTTTCGAAGCCGCGGACGACGTGGAGGTTGTGGACGATCTCCCGCCGCACGTAAAGCGGCGGTTCCACGCACTCGAGCGCGAGGTCGACGACGTCGATCGCGCGCACGACACCCGCGCAGAAGCCGCGCGGCGCGGCGAGCAGGATCCGCTTCGGAGCCATCACCGCGATTCTACGGCGAGACCCTCTTTCTCCCGGTTCCCTCCGCGCAGATCCCGGCGGAAGAGAATCCACTCGAGCTCGCAGGTTTCACAGTAGAGGCTTCTCGAGGCGGCGATCCTGCCGCACCCCGGGTTCGCGCACTTCTCGCTCTCATTCACGTCTTTCTCCATGGGCTCACTCCTTCCTGGCATCGGCCGCACCGCAGGTGAGGTAGTTCAGAAGTTCCCGCTCGCAGCGTTCGCGATAGGAGGCAAAAGACGCCTCCGGGTCCTTCTCGGCAAGCCACTGCATCATGAGTCCGTCGAAAATCGCGCGCATCGTCGATGCCGCTTCCTTCGCGTCGCGCAGCGGAAAGACTCCCCGGCGCATACCGGCCTCGACGATTCCGCCGTCGATGTCGATACACCCGGAATAGAAGCGCTCGTTGACGTCGCGAAACGACTCCCGTCGCGCAGCGAGCCCGCAGAAATCCACGAAGGCGCGAAAAAACGCCCGGTTCCGGGTGGGCGAAGGAAAGATCACGGCGATCAGAGCCCGGACCTTCTCGTGGGGGTCGTCGACAGCCCCGACCGCGTCTCTCATGCGCACATGAATCGAGTCGATGAGCCAGCGAAAGAGCTGAAGGAAGAGGTCCTCCTTCGACTGGAAGTAGTAGAGCGTCACGCCCTTCGAAACCCCCGCCCGGCGGGCGATATCGTCCAGCGTCACCTCGGAGAACCCTTTTTCTCCCACCTCGCGGAATGCGGCTCTCAACAGAGCGATCCGCCGCTCGGTCTCGCGTGATGTGCGGCTTGCCACGCGGAAATCCTAACTGACCGGTCGGTCAAATGTCAACAGCTCCATCTTCGAAATGTAAACTCATGCCCCCATGCGGGTTCGGGTCCTCTACTTCGCGTCTTTTCGGGACGCGTCCGGCCACGCGGAGGAGACGCGCGAGATTCCGCCCGGGAGTCGCGTGACCGACCTGTGGGCTCTCCTCTCGAAGGAGTTCCCGTACTTCGGAAGGTTCTCCACACCGCCGACCGCCGCTGTCAACCGGGAGTACGTCAGGCCCGAAACAGCGCTCGCCGAAGGGGACGAAATCGCCTTTCTGCCACCGGTCGCGGGGGGATAAACGGTGTTCCTGACCCCGGACCCGATCGACCTCGCCTCCCTCCTGACGGAGGCGAGGAACGGGGACGGCGCCGTCTGTCTCTTCGTGGGCGTTGTCCGGAACGAAAGCGGGGGGCGGGAGACGGTCGCGATCGACTACGAGGCCTACGGCCCGATGGCCGAGTCGGAAATGGCTCGCATTGCCGGAGAGGTGTCCGACGAGTGGCCGGGCTCACACCTTCAGGTGATGCATCGCGTCGGCCGGCTCGAAGTGGGCGAGGCCTCCGTCGCCATTCTCGCGACTGCGCCGCACCGCAAGGAGGCCTTCGCCGCGTGCCGCGCCGCGATCGACCGCATCAAGAAAACGGTCCCCATCTGGAAGAAGGAGATCCGTCCCGACGGCACGAGCGAGTGGGTGGACCCGACAGCGGGCCCCTGAGAACCGAGAACGGAGAACGGCGGATCACGAGACAGGCGTTTGATACGATCGAGTCGGAATTGTCAGGAGGTTCCTTCCAATGAGCACATCCACCCAGACCCGCGACTGGACGAGCGCCGATGCCGGCACCGAGATCGTCCGCTACCGCGCGGATTCCGGCATCGCGGTCATCGAGATGGACGACCCGCCTGCGAACACCTACACGTACGCCATGATGCGGCAACTGGACGACGCCTTTTTGAAAGCGCGGTTCGACGACGACGTCCACGTCATCCTTCTGCGCGGCAAAGGCGACCGCTTCTTCTCGGCCGGCGCAAACATCGGGATGCTGAACGCGGTCTCGCCCGGCTTCAAGTACTTCTTCTGCCTGCACGCGAACGAGACGCTCCTGCGCCTCGAGCACACTCCGAAGCTCGTGATCGCGGCCCTGAACGGACACACCGTCGGGGGCGGCCTCGAGATTGCGATGGCGGCGGACATCCGCATCGCGCGCAAGGACGCCGGCAAGATCGGCCTCCCCGAGGTAACTCTCGGCGTTCTGCCGGGGACGGGCGGAACGGCCCGGCTCGGAAAGCTCATCGGCAAGTCGCGGGCCATCGAGCTCATGATCACGGGCAACACGTTCTCGTTCGAGGAAGCGCACGACCTCGGCCTCGTCAACCAGGTGATCGACGCGACTGCGGAGGACTGGTGGGAGCAGGTGATGGACTACGCCAGGCAGTTCGTTCCCCCGAACAAGGCCTCGCGCGCGGTCGGCCGAATCAAGCGCGCGGTACAGGCCGGCTGGGACCTGCCGATGGAGTCGGCGCTCGCCGTAGAGCGGGAGCTCCAGCCGAGGACGCAAAGGAGGGGATCGCGGCGAACCAGGAGAAGCGGGTCCCCAAGTTCAAGGGGAAGTAGCTCTGCGCCTCCCCCCTCGTCCCCTCCGGGGAGAGGGTCAGGGTGAGGGGCCCGAGTTGCCGAGAAAACAATGAGTACCTCCGCTCCCCCGTCGGTTTCTAACCTCAAGACCGATCTCTTCATCGGTGGCGAGTTCGTCCCCGCCGCGTCCGGCAAACGCTTCCCGACGACGAACCCCGCAACTGGCGAGACGATCGGGGAGGTCGCCGAGGCCGGGCGCGAGGACCTCGACCGCGCGGTGAAGGCCGCGCGCGACGCCTTCGAGTCGGGACCCTGGGCGGCGATGAAGCCGCGGGAGCGGGGACGGATCCTCCGGAAGGCCGGCGACCTGCTTTTCTCGCGAGCCGAAGAGTTCGGTCGGGTCGAGACCCTCGACAACGGAAAGCCCATCTTCGAGTCCGTGAAAATCGACGTGCCCGCCGCGGCCGACGCGCTCTCGTACTTCGGCGAGTCCGCCGACAAGCTCTACGGCGACACATTCCCGGCGCGTCCCGACGCGATGCTCCTCACCCTGCGAGAACCGGTCGGCGTCGTCGGCGCGATCACGCCCTGGAACTTTCCCCTCCTCCAGGCAATGTGGAAGGTTGCTCCCGCGCTCGCCCTGGGTAACACCGTCGTGCTGAAGCCCGCGTCGCTCACGCCGCTCACCGCGCTCCTTTTCGCAGACCTGCTGCGCGAGGCGGGACTTCCCCCCGGCGCGTTCAACGTCGTCACGGGCCCGGGCGGCGTCGTGGGCGCCGCGATGGCGGAGCATCCCGGGATCGACAAGATCTCGTTCACGGGTGAGACGGAGACGGGCAAGACGATCCTTCGGGCGGCGGCCGGGACGGTGAAGCGCGTCTCGATGGAGCTCGGCGGCAAGTCTCCGAACGTCGTCTTCGCGGACGCGGACCTTGACGCCGCCGCGAAGGGCGCGATCAACGCGATCTTCTACGGGAAGGGGGAGCTCTGCTCGGCCGGCTCACGCCTCCTCATCGAAGAGGCCGCACACGACGAGCTCCTCGAGAAGGTCGTGGAGCGCGCGAAGAAGATGGTCCCCGGGGACCCGCTCCACCCGAAGACCCGGCTCGGGGCGCTCGTCTCCGAGAAGCAGCGCGAGAGCGTCGAGCGGTACGTGGAGTGCGGGAAGGCCGAGGGCGCGAAGCTCGTCGCGGGCGGCAACCGCGCGTCGGTGGACGGGAAGGGTGCCTTCTTCGAGGCGACGGTCTTCGACGGCGTTTCGCCGGAAATGAAGATCGCACGCGAGGAGATTTTCGGACCGGTGCTCGCGACGCTGACGTTCAAAGACGAGGCAGAAGCCGTCGCCGTAGGAAACTCGACGATCTACGGCCTCGCGGCCGCCGTCTGGACCCGCGACGTCAAGAAGGCGATCCGCACCGCGAAGGCGCTCAAAGCCGGCACCGTGTGGGTCAACACGTACAACTTCTACGACCCCGGTCTCCCTTTCGGTGGCTACAAGGAGTCCGGCTTCGGCCGCGAGCGCGGCCACTACGCGCTCGAGGAATACACACAAGTCAAGAGCGTCTGGGTCGACCTGACCTGATGGCGGAGGAGAACGAGAGCCGCGGCATCGTCTTCGACTCGCTCGTCCTCTGCGACGACGTGCGGTTCGAGAACAACGGCAAGCTCCTTCTGATCGGCGTTTACTCCGACATCGTCCAGGTGACGAAGCTGCCGCTTCAGCTCCGGTCGCTGGGGCTCGCGATCAAGGCCAAAGTGCTCTCGACCGGCCGGTTCGGTTTCTCCGTGTCCGTCGCCGACCCGCAGGGCAACCACCTCCTCGACGCAAACGGCGAGCTGAACTACGAGGGGGAGGCCGGCCGTACGATCTGGTTCCCGGTGGTCATGGGACCCGCGCTCCTCACGACCGAGGGCGCCTACGCCGTAAGGATCAGCCTCGGGGACGCGCCCGCCGTGCACGAGACGTTCCTCGTCCGCAAGACGGCGCTGCCCGAAGTGCGGATCACCGAGACGAAGCCGAACTGATCGCCGGGCTCAGCCCCGCGCGCTTTTCAGCACGATGTCGAACGCCCCGGCGAGGCCGCCGGCCTGCCGGCCGAGCACGATGATCCGGTGCGGGTCGTCGGAGTTGCACGCCCCGCCGCAGGCGTCGTGGTCGAGGACCGGATCGCCCTTGAAGTAGAGCTGGGTCGTGAGCGGCTCATGACCCGGCGCGCTCACCGTGAGGTGGATATGCGCCGGACGACCGCCGTAGCCTCCCGGCCGCACCGTGTCGAGCTCGTAGCGGCCGGCGGCGTCGGTCAGGATCTGACCGCGCAGCCGGTAGGCCTCGCTCTCGTCGTGGTAGTTCCCCTTCGCGTCGGCCTGCCAGACGTCGAGGAGGGTCTTCGGCAAGGGAGTCCTGCAGTCGGGACCGAAAACGGTTCCTCGGATCCGGAGCCGCTCGCCCGGCTCATTCGGTCCGGCGAGCACGGTACGGCGCGGAGCGCCCGGCGCGTACATTGGCCCCCGGAAGTCGGATTCGGTGGGCGCGCAGGCTTCTCTTCCAGCTCCCGACGCCCGACGGGTGGACAGGAAGAGCGCCGCCGGCAGCGCCAAGGCGTGCCCCAGAAGCGACCGGCGGTCGGAATCTCGATATGCCATCACGCCCTCCCGTTCTATCGTAGCGCCTGATGTTCGATACGAAGATTCTGAAAGAAAGATCGATCCTCGTTACCGGCGGCGGCTCGGGGCTCGGCCTCGGCATGGCAAAGAAGTTCGCCGCCCACGGCGCGAAGGTCACGATCGCGGGCCGCACGCTCGACCGGCTGGAAAAGGGGGCGCGAGAGATCGCCGAGGTCGCGCGCGAGGGCGGCGAGGTGGAGGTCTTCCCGGCGGACGTCCGACAGCCCTCGGAGGTCGAGAAGCTCGTCGAGCACGTCGTCGAACGCTTCGGGAAAGTGGACTCGCTCGTCAACAACGCCGCGGGCAACTTCCTCGTTACCTCGGAGGACCTGACCCCGAACGGCTTCGATGCCGTGGTCAGCACCGTGCTCCACGGCTCCGTGTACTGCACGCTCGCCGTCGGGCGGCACCTGCTCGCACGGAAGGCGCCCGGCTCGATCGTGTCGGTCGTGACGACCTACGCGTGGACGGGGACCGGGTTCGCGCTCCCCTCCGCGTGTGCGAAGGCGGGCGTTCTCGCGATGACCCGCTCTCTCGCGGTCGAGTGGGGCCACGCCGGCATCCGTTTAAACGCGATCGCGCCCGGCCCGATCCCGACGGAGGGCGCGTGGGCCAGGCTCATGGCTTTCCCGGGGGCGGAGCAGAAGACGCTCGAGAGGATCCCGCTCGGGCGTTTCGGGACGCCCGAGGAGCTCGCGAACCTCGCGACGTTCCTCCTCTCCGAGCTTTGCCCGTACCAGACGGGAGACTGCATCACGATGGACGGCGGGGAGTGGCTGGCCGGCGCCGGCGAGTTCTCGGACTACCGCAAGATCCCCCGCGACGTGTTCAAGGCCGCGCTCGAGGGGATGCGGCCGAAGAGGCGGAAACCAGAACCCGCCGGTTAGGTCGTGCCCGGGAAGACCGGCTTCGCCGAGGTCGGAAGCTCGATCGGGACAAAGAGATCCTCGGGATCCAGGTAGTCCTCACCGGACCGGTCGACGACCCGGATCAGGCCGTGACTGAGCGCGTCCGTGTCCGGCAGCACCCGGTAGACCTTCCGGATCTCGAGCGACTCCGGATGTCCCCCGTCTCTCACGCAAAGGACGAAGTGGGCGGCTTCTCGCGGTTTCCTGTCTCGAGGAGTCTCTTGATCTTCATCTTCCTCCGTCCGATCCCATGCGCCTCATACAAATGGAGCCACCTCGTAGCCGAATCGATCCTGGGAGAACGCAGAGATCTCGCTCTGCTGTTCTCAGGTCCCACGGTCATCGCAAGATTTTCGTCAATTGCCCTCGAGCGCCTCTCGCAACAGCTCCGCGAGCTCCCGCTTGTGCACGGTAGCGTTCCCGGTCGCCGGCGACGCGGACGGCGCGCGGCCGGCGTAGCGCAGGGTCAAGCCGGCGGGGAGGACTTCCGTCAGACGCTCGCGCACGAAGGTCCACGCACCCATGTTCCGCGCCTCCTCCTGGACCCAGGCGAAGTCGCGGGCCGCGCCGAGTCCGGCGAGGATGCCGTGCAGGATCTCGTCCGGGAACGGGTGGAGCTGCTCGAGACGGAGGATCACGGTGCGACCGTCCTTGCGCTCCTCGCGCGCGCCGGCAAGGTCGTAGAACACTTTCCCGCTGCAGAAGAGGACTCGCGTCACGGCACTGCGGTCCGCAACTCCTGCGTCGTCGAGCACGGTCCGGAATCCGCCGCGCGTGAGGTCTTCGAGCGGCGAGAAAGACGACGGCTGACGCAGCAGGCTCTTCGGCGTGAAGACGACGAGCGGCTTCGCGGCGGGCTGTCGCATCTGGCGGCGCAGGAGGTGGAAGTACTGCGCGGGAGTCGTGACGTTCGCCACCTGGAGGTTGTCCTCGGCGCAGAGCTGGAGATAGCGCTCGAGGCGCGCGCTCGAGTGCTCGGGTCCCTGCCCTTCGTAGCCGTGAGGCAACAGCATGCCGACTCGCGTGGTCTGCTTCCACTTGTCCTCGGCGGACGTGATGAACTGATCGATCACGACCTGCGCGCCGTTCGCGAAGTCGCCGTACTGCGCCTCCCAGAGGACGAGCGTCTGGGGCGACTCGACGCTGTATCCGTACTCGAAGCCGAGCACGCTCACTTCCGAGAGCGGGCTGTCGAACACGGAGAGCGGCGCCTGCGCGGGGTCGAGGATGTGCCGCTGGCTGAAGGTCCCGCGGCTCGTGTCCTGGCCGGAGAGGCGGATCGGCGTGCGCTCGAGGAGGAGCGAGCCGAACGCGAGCGCCTCGGCGGTGGACCAGTCGACCGGCTGCGAGCCTTCGGTCATCTTCGCGCGCCGGGCGAGCTGCGAGACCATCTTCGGGTTCAGGTGAAAGCCGGCCGGCACCGTCGTCAATGCGCGGCCAATGCGGGAGAGGGTTTCGGCGGGGATGGCGGTCTCCGTGGCGTGAGACGTGAGACGTGAGACATGAGACGCAACGGGCTCGGACTCGGTCGCTCTTGCGCGCTGCGCGATCTCTTTCGCTCTGGCAAGCGCCGACTCGTACTCGGCCTGCTGTCGTTCCTCCATCTCCGCAACTTCCGCCTCGGAGAGGACGCCGTCCCGGACGAGCCGGCGCGCGTAGAGCGAGCGCACTCCCGGGTGCTCCTGAATCCGCTTGTACATGAGCGGCTGCGTGTACGTCGGCTCGTCCCCCTCGTTGTGGCCATGGAGGCGGAAGCCGATCAGGTCGATGACGACGTCTTTATGGAACTCCTGCCGGTAGTCAAGAGCGATCTGGAGCACGCGGTACGCCGCCTCGGGGTCGTCCGCGTTGACGTGAAAGATCGGGACCTGGTTGATCTTCGCGACGTCGGTCGAATAGAAAGACGAGCGCCCCGCCGCGGGCGGTGTCGTGAAGCCGATCTGGTTATTCACGATGACGTGAAGAGTCCCGCCGGTGCGGTACCCGCGCAACTGAGCGAGGTTGAAGACCTCCGCGACCATCCCCTGCCCCGCGAACGCTGCGTCGCCGTGGAGGATGACCGCGAGCACCCGGTTCCACGCCTCGGGGCCGCGGCCGCGCCGGTCCTGCTTCGCGCGGACCATCCCTTCGACGACGGGATCGACGGCCTCGAGATGCGACGGGTTCGACGGCACCGTGATCGCGACCGGACGACCGCTCGCCGTCACGTGAGTCCCCTGAGCGCCCTGGTGGTACTTGACGTCCCCCTCGTCGGCCGGGAAGTCGGGGTGCACCGTCCCCTCGAAGCCCGCGAAGATCCGCTCCGTCGAGTTGCCGACGACGTTGGCGAGGATGTTCAGGCGCCCGCGATGCGTGAGCCCCACCGTCACTTCCTCGATGCCGCGCTCGCCCGCGCCCTCGAGGAGCTGGTCGAGGAACGCGATCGCGGTCTCGCATCCCTCGATCGAGTACCGGCGTTGCCCGAGATACTTCGTTCCGAGGAAATGCTCGAAGGTCTCCGCGGCAAGCAACTTTTCGAAGATGCGGCGCCGGACCTCCCGGGGAGGCGCCTCGGCCACGGCCCCGACGCGCTGGCGGACCCACTCCTTCTCGACGGGGTTGGAGATGAAGCGGTACTCGGTCCCGACCTTGCCGCAGTAAACGCGGCGCATCACGGCGATGATCTCGCGCAGCGGCATGTGCTCGCCGCCCTTCAGCCCGCCGGTCCAGAACTCGCGGTCGAGATCCCAGATCGTGAGGCCGTAGGTCTCGAGGTCGAGTTCCGGGTGCTCGTGCACCGGCACCATCCGGAGCGGGTCGACGTCCGCGATCAGGTGGCCGCGCACGCGGTAGGCGTTGATGAGCTCGAGCACGCGTGCCTGCTTCTGGATCTCATCCCGCCGCGCTTGTGCGGAATACCGAGAGCGCCGAACAGGGCCTCGTAGAAGCCGTCCTTTCCGAAGAGCAGCGCTTCGATCCGGCCGAGGAACGCGCCGGACTCCGCGCCCTGGACGATGCGGTGATCGTACGTCGACGTGAACGTCACGACCTTGCTCACCGCGAGCTGGGCGATCGTCTCCGGCGCCATCGCGGCGAACTCGGCGGGGAACCCCATAGCGCCGGTCGCGACGATCACCGACTGCCCGGGCATGAGGCGCGGGACCGACGCGGTCGTCCCGAGGGTCCCCGGGTTCGTGAGCGAGACCGTCGTTCCCTCGAAGTCGACGAGCTGAATCTTTCCCTTTCGCGCGCGCCCGATGACGTCGTTCGCGGCCGCCACGAACTCGCGAAAGCTCATCCTCTCGACCCCCTTCACGTTGGGAACGAGCAGGGTGCGCGATCCGTCCGACTTCTCGACGTCCACGGCGAGACCGAGGCGTACCTCCTCGCGCTTCAAGCGCACCGGCGTGCCGCCCGCCACGTCGTAAGCGTCGTTGACGCGGGGGAAGTTTTCGAGTGCCTGGACGATCGCCCAGCCGAAGAGGTGCGTGAACGAAATCTTCGACTCGCCGTTCGCCGCGCGGTACTCGTTCAACAGTCGCCGGTTCTCGTCCGCCAGCTTGATCGGGATCTGGCGCTGGGACGTTGCCGTCGGGACGGTGAGCGACGCCTCCATGTTCGAGGCGATCGAGAGCGCGGCCCCGCGCAGGGGCTCAACGCCCGGGGACGGCGCCGGTGAGGCGACCGCGGAGGAGGGCGTCGACTCCCGCACGGGTGCCGGGGCGGCCGTCGGCGCCGCCGGTGCGGTCTCGCCCAATCGCTCCTGAAAGAACCGGCGCCACTCCTCGTCCACAGACTCCGGGCGCTGGCGGTAGCGCGAGAGGAGCTCGCCCACGTAGTTCGCGTTCTCGCCGAATTCCGCGACGAGATCGTCGGAGAGATCGACGGCTTTCTCCGTGACCACGGAGGGATTCTAGATCGCCATTGTGTCAGCCCGCTCTTGCCTGTCATCCCGAGGAGCGGAGCGACGAGGAATCTGTGGCTCTGTCGAGAGGGACACAGATCCCTCGCTTCGCTCGGGATGACAGGACCGCTTCGCGCCTTGGTACGATCACGAGCCCCATGAGAGGAGATACCTTGAGGCGGACCCGCATCTACCCCCTGGCCCTGGCGGCGCTCGCCCTCTCGACCTCTCCGTCGGCCCGCGCGGCGGACGTTCCGCCCCGAATTTCCGCGGAGATCCGCCGCACGGCGGAATCGCTCCGCGAGACGGCGTTCACGGGCACTCGCGCGGCGGAGTGGGTCCGCGGGCTCGTGGATACCGCCGGCTCGCGCCTCTCCGGGTCGCCGGGAGACAAGGCGTCGATCGCCTGGGGTCTCGCGACGCTGAAGGCCCTCGGTTTCTCGAACGTCCGCGCCGAGAAGTTGATGGCTCCTTACTGGGTTCGGGGGGTCGAGACCGGAAGTGTGATCGCGCCCTACCCGCACAAGCTGTTCCTGACGGCGCTCGGGGGCAGCGTCCCGACCGGCGAATCCGGCCTCGAGGCGGAGATCCTCGAGGTGGGCACGCTCGAGGAGCTCGACGCAAAAAAGGAAGCGGACGTGCGCGGGAAGATCGTCTTCATCAACAAGCGGATGCAGCGCACGCTCGATGGCGCGGGCTACGGGAAAGCAGCGGACGTGCGAAGCCGGGGCGCGTCGCACGCCGCAAAGCTCGGAGCGGTTGGTGTCCTCATCCGGTCGATCGGGACCGACGCGAACCGCATGCCGCACACGGGCGGGATGCGGTACCTGGACGGGATCTCGAAAATTCCGGCGGCCGCGGTGTCGAACCCCGACGCGGACCTGCTCGAGCGGCTCGGCGACGAAGGCAAGCCCGTGCGCGTCCGATTCACGCTCGGTTGCCGCGACATGGGGCAGGCCGAAACCGCGAACGTCATCGGCGAGATGCCGGGCCGCGGAAGCCCGAAGGAGATCGTCCTCCTTGCGTGTCACCGGGACGCTTGGGAGCTCGGGACCGGCGCCGAGGACGACGCCGCGGGCTGCGGGATCGTGATCGAGGCCGCGCGGTTGATCGGCGGACTCGGAAGCCGGCCCCGCCGCACGATCCGCGTCGTCCTCTACGCCAACGAAGAGAATGGCCTCGCGGGCGGAAGCGCGTACGCCGCCCACCACGCCGCAGAGCTGCCGCTTCACGCCGCGGCCATCGAAGCGGACCTCGGAAGCGGGCGCCCGATCGGATTCTCCTGGAACGCGGGGCCCTCCGCGGAGCCCCTCATGAGAGAGATCTCGTCGATCCTCGAGCCGCTCGGCGCGGGGAAGCTCACTCCGGGCGGCCTCGGGGGCGCGGACATCTTCCGGCTCGTCCTCGCGGGAGTGCCGCTCTTTTCCGTCGAGCAGGATGCGTCTCGCTACTTCGACCTGCACCACACGGCGAACGACACCTTCGACAAGATCGACGTCGGCTCCCTCGACCGTATGACGGCGGCTATCGCCGCGTTCGCGTACGTGGCCGCTTCCGCGAAGGAGCCGTTCGAGAAGATTCCGGCAGAGAAGAGGAAGCTACCGGAGTTCTGAGCTCTTCCCTCTCACATCCGGGGAGAGGATCCGGGTGAGGGGCGACTAAGCCACTACCCCTTCTTCGCCGCCACGCGCTCGCGCGCCGCCTGGACCTCCGGGTGCTGGAACCCGAGAAGCTCGGCGATTCGCCGCGCGAGCTGACCCTCGACCGCCGAAAGAACGCCGTCCGAGTAGACGACGCCCCAGATCGCTTCGATCAATCGAAGACGCTGCTCGCGCGAAAAGCCCTCCGTCACGAGCTTCGTGAACTGATACAGATCGACGCTCTCGCGCCGCGCAGCCTCCGCGAGACGCAGCACCTCACGGACCTGGTCGGGAGGGACACCGAGGTCTTCTCGCGCGTGTCGGGAAATCCTCTCGCGCTCTTCCGCGCCAAACGACGAGTCGGCGTAGGCGATCTCGATGAGGAGCGCGCAAGCCGCAACCGCGATCCGGTCGGCGTCGGACTCGGCGGCATCCGCCGAGACTTTCGAGGAAAAAAATGCCCGGAATGCCTCGAGACCCATCCCGCGAAGTGTAAGCCGGGAGGGGAATCGCCCTCTTTTCCGAAACTTTCGGGCGGTTCGGTGCGTAGAGGAAGGTGGAGCCAAATCATGAATAGACGCGAACTCGAAACTTTCTTCCTCACTCTCGAATCGACTCCGGCACTCCTTGCGAAGGCGGCTGCGGAGCTCCCGGAGGACAGGGTGCGCCAGCGCGGCACGACCGGGGGCTTTTCCTTCGTCGAGCACGTCTGGCACCTCGCCGACCTCGAGCGGGAAGGCTACGGCGTACGAATTCGGCGCCTTCTTTCGGAGGACGAACCGATCCTTTCGAACTTCGACGGCGGGCGTGTCGCCGAGGAGCGCGTCTATCAGCGCCGCGACCTCGCCGACGGCCTTCTCGCCTTCACGGCTGCGCGGACGCGGAATCTCCAGATGCTGCGCGAAGTGTCGAACGCCGACTGGAAAAAGTCCGCGGAGCAGGAGGGCATGGGCTCAGTCGCGCTCGGCGACATCCCGCGGATGATGGTCGAGCACGACCGCGAGCACGAGCTCGAGATCGCCGGCCTGATTCGCGAGATTCGCCTCGGCGTTCCGCCAGCGCGCAGAGAGCGCGGCGTCTCCGCCGTCGCTTGAGCCGGCGTCGGGACGGCCCTGGAAATCGACATGGGGTCTGATCCCGTAGGGGTCTGACCCCATCACAGTCCCGGGAGGAATGCCGGGTTGAACACCCGGTGCAGCCCCACGCCGGCCGCGACCGCGCCGGCGACCAGCACCACGAAGTACACGATCGTCCCGACGATCCACAAATAACCCAGGAAGACAAACAGCCCGTCCTGCTCAAGCATCCCCGCCGCGAGAAAGAGTGCGGCCAGTGCGGGCAGCGTGTTCGAGAACGGGACCAGCCCGAACGGCGCCATCAGCAGCAACCCCGCGAGCACGATCATCACGCCGTTGAAACGGTTCATCGGCGCGCTCCGCGTGAGGATCGCCCAGCGCGGATGGAGGAAGCGCTCGAGCCGCTGGAGGAGCTTCGCCCCCTGCTCGAGGGCGGGACAGAGTTTCCGCGTGGGAAAACGGCGGTCGATCAAGCGATTCGGAAGCCATGGAACGCGGTTCGCCGTCACGCCTGCCCCGATCAGGATGACCAGAAGACCGAAGACGGTGCTGACCCCGGGAATGGAAACCGGCACGAGAAAGGGAATCGTCAGGAAAATGCAGAGCATGAGCATGCCCTGTTCGCCGATCAACGCGAGAAGCTCGCGGACGGACGCCGTCTCCCCCTTGAGGGAGCTCGCCGCGCCGGAAAGGGCGCTCGAGAGGCTGGTCTTCGCGTCGTGGATCTGCTCGGTCATCGGTGCGGGAGCGCGGGATCGTAGCAGAGGCCCGGCCCGTCCGGTCGGTTAGCATTCGCCCGTGCGCGAGTACACGGACGAACACGCGAAAGCCGGGCTCGACGCAAACCTTCCAGCGATCGAGACGTGGTCGAACCAGTTTCCCGACTACGAGATCTCGGTCGAGATTCCCGAGTACACCGCGATCTGCCCTAAGACGGGGCTCCCCGACTTCGGCCAGCTCACGATCCGCTACGTGCCGGACGCGAGCTGCCTCGAGCTGAAATCGCTGAAGCTCTACATCGTCGCGTACCGCGACGTCGGAATCTTCTACGAGAACGCGGTCAACCGGATTCTGCGCGACTGCGTCGCCGCGTGCCGCCCCGTGCGAATGACGGTGACGGGCCGCTTCTCCTCGCGCGGCGGGATCTCGTCAGTGGTGGAAGCGAGGTACCCCGAGAGCTAGCTTCCCGAAAACGGGACAGATTTATTTATCTATACGCAAAGACGGATCAGGTCCGTCATTCCGCGGTTCCCCCATGTAATCCGAAAATAGATCTGTCCCCTTTTTCGCCCGTCCCCTTTTCGCCCGCCGGCCGCTGCCCGGTCAGGTCGTCAGGCCACGAAACTCTCCCTGCAGGGCTTCGCAGATCTTCGCCGCAACCGGGCCGGGCCGCCCATCGCCGATCGGGCGGCCGTCCACTTGAACGAGCGGATACGTCCACAACGTCGTCGATGCTAGGAACACTTCCTCGGAGTCGAGAAGCTCCTCGACGGAGAGCGCGCGTTCCTCGACGCGGATCCCCAGCCGGGCGGCCGCTTCCAGCGCGGCCCCGCGGGTAACCCCGGGCAGGATCCTCGGCCCCTTCGGCGCCGTTCGCACGACGCCGTCGCGGAATGCGAAGAGGTTCGCCTTCGTGCCCTCCCACGCAATTCCGTCCCGCACGAGAATCGCCTCGATCACGTTCGCCTCGCGCGCCTTCTGCGCCGCGAGCACGTTCGCGAGGAGCATCACGCTCTTTATGTCGCAGCGGGCCCAGCGCTCGTCGGGCGCGAGGATCGCGCGCCCGCCTCCCGGCGGCGGCGGAGCGTCGGTTGGCCGGGCGAACGCGAAGATGGTCGGAGGCGTCCCTTCCGGCGGAAAGGCGTGGTATCGGGGGGCGACACCGCGCGAGACCTGCGCGTAAACGAGCACGTCCTGCCCGTCCAGCTGGTTCTCCTCGATCAGCCGCGACGCGACCGCCGGAAAGAAACCGGGATCCGCGGGGATCCGAATCGCGTCCAGACCGTCGCGCATTCGCTCCAGGTGCTCGGGCAGGCGATAGGGCCGCCCGCAGTTGTGCCGCACGACCTCGTAGATGGCGTCTGCGAAGACGAAGCCGCGATCCTCCGGCGAGATCTTCGCCTCTTCGCGCGGGACAAAGCGGCCGTTCAGATAGACGATCAAGCAGCGGAGATTCTATGCGGGTGTTTGGACGAAACGCTTGTATGAGCCGACACTCCAAGTCTGGTCCGCGGCGTTCGCATCGCGAACGGCAGACAGAAGTTTTCAAACGAAGGCTTTCTAGTCCTCCCCGATCTCCCGCTTTGGCCTACCGTTTCCCGTTTTCCGTTTCCCGAACTCCTCGACGGCCCGCGCGAGGTCCGCGTCGCCCGTGAGCCGTCGATAGGCGTCCTCTGCGCGGGGCAGCGCTTCGGCGAGTGCGCGGCGCCGTTCGGCGCGCAGCAGGTCGCGGGCGGCGGCGAGCGCAGCCGCGCCCGTCGTCAAGAAGCGCCCGGCGAGTCTCGTCGTCTCGGTCTCGAGGTCGTCCGCCGCGACGGATCGGGCTGCGAAGCCGGCCTGGGCCGCCTCGCGGCCCGAAATCGTTCGGCCAGTCAGAATCCATTCGGCGGCGCGGGCGTCCCCGATCCGGAGGGGCAGAAGAGCCGTGGCACCCGGAGGGAAGCAGGAGAGACGGATTTCCGGAAATCCGATGCGGGCGTCGTCGCTCACGAGAACGACGTCGCATGCGGCGACGATCTCCGCGCCTCCGCCGAGGCAGGCGCCCGAGACCGAGGCGATCGTCACGGCGGGCGTCTCGATGAGGGCGTGAAGTACCTGCCGCATCGCGGCGAGCATCTTCTCGACCGCAACCGGCTCCGGAAGATGTTCGGCGACCGAGACTCCTGCCGAAAACGCTCGCGCCAGTCCGGACAGCACGAGCACGGGCTCGCCAACTCCCCGCACGAGCCGGCCGAGCTCCTCGAGCGCCGCCACGTCGAGGACGTTGACCGGGGGCAGGTCGATCACGAGGTCGGCACGCCCCCGGGACGTCTCGATGCGGAGAGGCACGCCCCTCTTCTATCTCACGATGCGGGGGATCGGGGAGGGGTGGGAGTGCCCGCCCGCGGAGTCCGCGTGGGAGACGGCCGGACGAGCTCCTCCTTCTTGCGCTGGTACACGGCGCGTGCGTTCGCGAGGTGCGCCTCGGAGAGGGGGACGTTCTGAATCCGGTTGTCCGGCTCACGCAGACGAATGTCCAGATACTCCTCGCGCACGCCGGAACGGATGAGCCGCTGAACGATCTCGTCCAGGCCGCGCACGTAGGCGAGCGTGTCGGAGATCCCCGTGCGCGGGCCGATGGCGCCGTGCCCGGGAACCATTTTCTCCATGGGCGCGGCGGCGAGACGAGGGAGCGTCTTCACCCACGCTCCCGGGTCCGCGTCCGCGAGATGGAGGTCGGGAACCCGTCCGTTCAGAGCGAGGTCGCCGGCGAAGAGAATCTTTTCGTTCGCCAGGAGTACGACGAGATCACCGGTGGTGTGCGCGGCCCCGAGCCACTGGATATCGGCCCGTCGCGTGCCGTCGAACAGAATGAGTCTTTCGGAAACGGTCATGACCGTCGGCGAGATCTTCTTGCCCGACATCGGATCCGAAGCCCCCCGCGCGGGCTGAGTGACGTAGGCGAGGATCGGGCCGGCGGCATTCTCGTGGCAGATCACCTGCGCCCCTGCCGCGGCGAAATCCCGCGCGCCCGTCGAATGGTCCGCGTGCGCGTGCGTCAGAACGAGGAACCGCACGGGTTTCCCGCCGGTCGTCTCGGCGATCTGGCCGAGGATCTGCTTCGCGATTGCGCTGTCGATCCCGGAGTCCACCGCGACGACGCCGTCGCCGTAGAGGAACCAGCCCACGTTGCCTCCCCGATCGGGGGTGGCGGCCCAGACGCCCTCGGCGAGCTTCTGGACCGCAAGCTTCGCCTGACCGTGAAGGTCGAGCGCCGGGAGGACGAGGGCGAGGCCAAGAATTCCGAGACGAAGTCTCATTCGACAGCTCCTTCGATCATGCGCGAAGTCAGGAGGTCTCCGAAGCCCGGACAACAAGCGTGGACGGCAGCGGAATTTCCTTTTTCGCCGACTTCAACCTAAGCAGGTGGAACTCACGGCTTCGACAACACCTGCTGGTTCCGCCGAACGGCCTCGACAAACTCACGGAACAGCCTCCGTGAAACCGCATCCTCGCGGAGGTTCTCGGGGTGCCACTGGACCGCGACGAGCCATCGTTCCTCGCCCGACTCGACGGCCTCGATCACGCCGTCGGGCGCAGTCGCGGAGACGACGAGGCCGTCCGCGGGGCGATCGATAGCCTGATGGTGCCGGCTGTTCACATCGATTTCGCATGATTCCGCGATCCGCCCGAGCCGGGTGTCGCCGGCAACCATCACCGAATGGATGCGGTTTGTCTTGTCCCCGGAGTCGTCGTGCACGACACCGGACGGGCGTTCACTCGGAAGATCCTGAATTAACGTGCCACCGAGCTCCACGTTGATCACCTGCAGACCGCGGCAAACTCCCAGAACCGGTACTCCATCGCGCAGAGCGTCCTTGAGAAGCGGGAACTCGGTGTCGTCTCTCTCCTCGTCGAGCTGGAGCTCGGCATTGGGAAGCCGCTCCCTGCCGTAGCGCTCCGGCGCCACGTCGCTGCCTCCGCCGAGCAGCAAGCCGTCGAATGGGCCTCGCGCAACGTCGCCGGGACGGATCTCGACAATCTCTTCCCGCCGAGCTCCGGCACTCACGAGGGACCGGACGTAGTCCATCTGCCTGGCTCCTTGCGGGGCCGTTCGTCGCCGTCCGAGTGTAACCGCGATGCGCACAGGTCGATTCGAGACGCGGCGATCAGGGCTTCTCGAACAGGACCGCCATCCCCATGCCGCCCGAGACGCAGAGGGTCGCGACGCCGCGCTTCGCTCCGCGCTTCTTCATCTCGTGAAGGAGTGTGGTCGAGATCCGTGCGCCGGTCGCGCCGATCGGATGGCCGAGCGCGATCGCGCCTCCATTCACGTTGACGCGGGCGAGGTCGAGCGGCAGTTCCCGCGCGCACGCGATCACCTGCGCGGCGAACGCTTCATTCAGCTCGATCAGATCGACGCCCTCCAGTTCGAGGTTCTGCCGCCGGAGCAGCGCTCGCAGCGCGGGAACCGGACCGACCCCCATTCGCTCCGGCTCGACGCCGGCGGAGGTCCACGCGACGACGCGAGCGAGCGGCTCGACGCCAGCGTTCCCGGCCTCTTCCTCCGACGCGAGCACGAGGGCAGCGGCGGCGTCCGTTATCCCCGAGGAGTTTCCCGCGTGGACGGTGCCCGTCTCCGAATCGAACACCGGGGGCAGCTTCGCAAGCGACTCGACCGTCGTGT
>CAJDUI010000001.1_pt1 | contig 42013 bp, 40 predicted proteins | sample 7390031 | NCBI WGS metagenome assembly CAJDUI01 (sample SAMEA7055675, study PRJEB34461) | soil metagenome | biome: terrestrial ecosystem; feature: Peninsula; material: soil | place: Antarctica | collected 2016 | reverse complement strand
GGCGCCCGAAGGGAACAAGACGCTGACGGTCTTTTCTCCGGCCTACGACGCGGGGACGGAAGCCAACGACGAACTGTGCGCCAGCATTCCCGGGCCTCCGTGTTTCGGCGCGGGATTCGATGCCAGCCGGGCGGGAGCTGAAGGTTACGTGCACATCCACGCTGGCATCCACGGAATTGGGGACCTGGTTCCAGCCATGCGGGACTGGCGCAACCCGGTTGCGAAGATCACGATCCGGCGGGTCCGGTAGGTTCGGCGCGCATGAGGAGAACTGAGCCGAGGCTGCCTGCGCGGCCGGGCCCCGCGGGCTCGTCCCGCAGGCTTTGATCGCAGGAGGATTCGAGATGAAGTTCTTCGAGAGACGCGGCGCACTCATTGCCGCGCTCGTCGCGCTCCTGGCCGAGCTACCGTTCGCGGCGCCGGCGGTTGCGGACGACATGAAGATGACCGCGGAGAGCGTCCTTTCGGGCTGGGCGGCGACGCCTCAGGAAGTCGGCCGGGCCATGATCGCAAAGTACGGGCAACCGAACGAGGTGACCGCGAGCATGCTCGTCTGGAACGGCAACGGTCCCTGGAAGCGCACGATCCTGTACCGGGAAGAGGTGCCGCACACCTTTCCGATGAAGCACACGGACCTCCTTGAGCAGTTCGTCGACTACCGCGTGCCTCCGGACAAGTTCGACGAGCTCGCGCGATACGACGGCAGCGTGGTCGTCGAGCGAACGAAGGGCGAGATCTCCGCGCGCTGTGACAAGGAGGACATGAACTTCCTGGCGCTGAATCTCGCGAACGACATCGTGACGGGAAAGCGGAGCGTGGAGAACGCGCGCAGCTTCTACGCTAAGACCGCTATGGCGTTCAAGGCCGGGAAGAAAGATCCGTACACTGAGAAACTGCAGTTCTCGGTTCCCAAAGGAGGCACGGCGGACCCGGATCGTCCCATGCCGATGAAGTAGAGCCGGCCGCACCGCCCGAGAGGAGGAGAGATGCGCTCGAAGATCGGAGCCGGCATCGTGGCCGGCCTTCTCGCCGGAATCGTCTTCGGAATCATGATGCAGATGATGACGGCGCCGACCCCGGATGGCGGCCGAATGCCGATGATGGCGATGGTCGCCAAAGTCGTTCGCTCCAACAGTATGGCCGTCGGTTGGATCTATCACCTCTTCAACAGCGCCGTGATCGGCGCGATCTTCGGATGGCTCTTCGGAGACCGCGTGGCGAACTACGGGGCGGGGACCGGCTGGGGCGCGCTGTACGGCGTGATCTGGTGGGTCCTCGGGGCGCTGATTCTGATGCCGGTGTTCCTCGGGATGCCCCCATTCGCGCCGCTGAAGATGATGATGCCGGTCGCGATGGGGAGCCTGGTCGGGCACCTCGTGTACGGCGTGATCCTCGGCCTGCTCTTCGTCTGGCTGCGTCGGAAGGCGACGGTCCCGGTCGCTCGGCCGACTTAGCCGACGCCGGTCATGCCGCGTCGCGCTCCGGTCCCGCCGAATTTGTGCGCCGATGGAGGTCTGGTTCCTCTTTTTTTTGACGGGAATGACAAGGCACCGCACGGTAAAATTGCGTCGTGGATGCGGTCGAGCGGCGAAGGCAGGGCACGGCCAGGATCGTTGACCTTCACGGGGACGATGGCTCCTTCGACCGGGCTTTCTGGGCGGCGATTGCCCCGGCCAGGCGGTTGGAACTGGTTTGGGAAATGGCGCTCGAATACTGTGAGTGGCAGGGGGACGATGCCGGTCAATCCCGACTTCAAAGATCTGTTTGCTGCGTTAAACGCCGCGGGAGCTAAGTTCCTCCTGGTCGGCGGCTACGCGCTGGCGCATCACGGCCATCCGCGTTTTACGAGGGACCTCGATGTCTGGGTAGAGGCAGAGCCAGATAACGCCGCGAGAGTTTTCGCCGCGCTCGGGGCCTTCGGCGCTCCGCTCCAGGACCTTGGAAGAGAGGACCTGGAGCGGGAGGGTCTGATCTTTCAGATCGGCGTCGCGCCGAACCGGATCGACATCATCACGAGTATCGACGGCGTCGCCTTTGCCGATGCGTGGGAGGCGCGGGAGCAGACGTCATATGGCGGCCACCCTGTTCCGGTGCTCGCCCGATCCCATCTGATCGCCAACAAGCGCGCCTCCGGTCGGCCTCAGGACCTCGTCGATCTCGAGGAGCTCGAGAAGGCGAGCGGCGACTAGCCAGACGTCTCGTCGTCAGCTTCCCGATCCGGGAACCCCGGCCGCGCGCGCCGGCCGCGCTCCCTTCAGGTACTTGTCGAGGAAACGAAGGATCGCTCCGTACCCTTCGATCTGATTCTTCTTCTTGGTGAAGCCGTGCCCCTCGTCGGGGAACACGATGTACTCGACCGGTACGCCGTTCTTCTTCACCGCCGCGACGATGTCGTCCGACTCGGGCTTCAAGACGCGCGGGTCGTTCGCGCCCTGAAGGACGAGGAGCGGCCGCCGGATCTTGTCGGCGTGAAACACCGGAGAGATCTCGCGGAGCATCTCCTTGTCCTTCTCGGGGTTGCCCATCTCCTGGTAGAGCGCGAGCCGCTGCGACTCCCACCACTTCGGGATGCTCTCGAGCGTGCGCACCCAGTTGGACACTCCGAAAATGTCCACGCCGACCGCGAACTCCTCCGGCTTGTACGCGAGCGCCGCGAGCACCATGTATCCGCCGTAGCTCCCGCCGATGATGCCAATGCGGGCCGGGTCGACGTACGGGAGGCCCGCCAGGTATTTCTTTCCCTCGACGCAGTCCCAGAGCGGCTCCTTGCCGTGCTTCCTGTCGTCCGCGACGTAAAAGCTCTTGCCGTAGCCGGAGCTGCCCCGGTTGTTGATCCCGAGCACCGCATAGCCGTGGTTCACCAGGTACTGGATCGTCGCGCTGTAGCCCTTGCGGGTCTGGCCTCCCGGCCCGCCGTGCACCCACACGAGAGCGGGGACCTTGTTCTGAGAGGTTGCCTGGTGGGGGCGATAGAAGATCGAAGGAACGACCACCCCGTCGAAGGATTTGAATCGCACGACTTCCGAGTCCACCAGGTCTCCGGCGTCGATGTCCTTGCTCAAGGAATCGGTCAGCCGGATGGCTCCTTTTCCGCCGAGCTCGTAGACGTAGAGGTTGCTCGGTGAGCGGTCGCCGTTGACGTAGAAGGACATCCTCTTCTCGCTGTCCGCGATTCGGACCGAGGTGATGTCCCCGGCGGGCAGTTTCGGAAGCGGGACCAGCCGACCCGTCCGCGTATCCCGGATTCGGATCACCGTGCGGCCGTCTTCGTTGATTCCGGTGACGCGGTACTTTCCGTTCTTCGAGAACACGGTGTAGAGAACATCCCAGGCCGTCTTCTCCACGTCCTCGTGACGTCCGGTGACGACGTCGTACCTGCGCACCCGCATGAACTCCGACCCTTCGTTGCTGGTGTAATAGAGCGCTCCCGACACAGGGTCGAAGTCCTCGGGCGAGTTGTCGGCCTGCCCCTCGTGCGGCGTGATGTGCTTCGTCTCGTTCGTCGCCGCGCTCCAGAGATAGATGTCGCTGTCCGCGGTCGTCTTCGGCTTGACCAGCGAGACCCACTTCCCGTCGTGGGAGATGGCTCCGATCGAGTACCCCGCCTCGTTCCTGTAGACGAGCGTGCGCTCGTAGGTTTTCGCGTCGTACCGGTAGAGGTCGAAGTACCTGGGATCGCGCTCGTTCGTCTGGACCCAGAAGGCGCTCCGGTCACCGCTCCAGCCGGAGAAAGAGGCCTTGAGCTTCTCGCCGGGGGTCAGGTCCCGTTCCTTTCCGTCGGTCTCGCGCACGTAGAGGTGATTCAGCTCGTTGCCCCCGGAGTCGTGCGTGAAGAGGATCCGGTCGTCTGTCGGGAAATACGCGACCGCGAACGTGGTGTCGATCGCTGAAGAGGTCAAGGGAGTCGGCGCACCGCCCACGACCGGCACGGTGTAGACGTTGAAAACCCCGGTCTGGTTCGACGAAAACAAAATGCGCTTCTCGTCCGAGGAAAACGAGGCGCCCGTAACCGATGTCGTCGCGTAGAACTGCTCGATCGTGTACTGCTTCGGAGTTCGAGCGGCCGGCTTCTTCTTTGCCGATTGCGCTGTCGCAATCGAAGCGGTGGCGGCCAGCAGAAGCGCGGCGAGAGCCGCCGCGCGAAAGATAGTGCGCTTCACTCTGAGCTCCTTCCGGTGGCTGCCGGCGCTTCGGTTTCGTAACCCCCGTGATAGTCGGCCGCCTCCGGACGCTTGATCCGCGAGTGCGGCACGATGCGGTCCCGCCGGATCCCCCGGAAATCCTCGAGCGTCTTCCAGCCGCGGTGGGCGTTCTTCTCCAGGAACTCCTCCATCCCGCGGAGGAGGTTCTTGATCACGGTCGGGCCGATCGCGTGGTCGAGCATCGCGGCAGTGCAGACCTGGATGGTGCCGCACCCGAGGAGGAAATAGTTCAACGCGTGCGGGAACTCGGCGATGCCCCCGATACCGGAGAACTCCTTGTCCGGCAGCGCTCCCGTCATCTGGGCCATCTTCGCGAGCGAGAGCGGAAGGATCGCGGGTCCCCCGAGGCCGCCGGTCGAGACGAGTCCCTCGACGTTCATCTCGAACTCGAGCGTGTCGGGGTCGATGACCGGAAGCGACGTGAACGTGTTCGACGACACGATCGCGTCCGCGCCGCCGAGGAAAGCGCCCCGTGCCTCCACGACGATGTCCGTCGTCGAGGGGGTGAGCTTCGCCCACACGGGAATCCGCGCGACCTCCTTGACGGCCTGCGTGACGACCGAAATGAGCTCGTCGTCCTTTCCGATGTTCGAGCCCATGTCCGGCCGATCCATGTGCGGACACGAGAGGTTGAGCTCCAGCGCGTCGGCGCCGTCGTCCTGGCAGGCCTTCGCGAGCGTCTGCCAGTGCCGGAGCTCTTCGTCGGAGCCGGACCCGGCCATGATCGAAGCGACGAGGATCTTCGTCGGGTGCGCCTTCTTGATCCGCGCGAGCCGCCCGACCCACCAGTCGAGGGGTTTGTCGGAGATGAGCTCCCAGTTCCAGGATGAGTGAAGCGCCGCGCCCGGTCTCTTCTTCATCGAGATGAGCCCGGACGCCGGGTCGGTCCGCAGAAAGTTCGTTTTGGGGCCCTTCACGTTCACGACCGGATGCACCCCGATCGTCTTGGTGACGACCCCGCCCCATCCCGCGTCGAACGCCCGGAGGATGTTCGCTTCCGACTCGGTCGGCGGCGCGGAAGAGAGTAGGAACGGGTTTTCAAAACGGATGCCGGTAAAGACGACGGAAAGGTCGGCGGTCATGGAAACCTCATGGAGTTCTCAGTTGTCGGTGCTCAGTCTCAGCTCGACCCCGCCGTTTCGAAGGACTCGCGCAGAATGCGCAACGCCTCCTCGATCTCCGCCGGCCCGACGGTGAGCGCCGGCGCGATACGGAACGAGTTGCCTTCCAGGCCTCCCTTGCCGATCAGAAGACCACGTCGCTTCGACTCTTCGAAGACGCGGTTTGTCAGCTCCTTCGCGGGGGTGCGGTCTCCCGCAGTCTCGTCCTCGACCAACTCGACGGCCTGCATGAGACCGAGCCCGCGGACGTCGCCGATGTTCCTCGGAAACCGACGTTGCAGCTCCTCGAGACCCGCCCGCAGGAGCCTGCCCATCGCCTCGGCATTCGCGGGCAGCTGGTCCTGTTCGATGATCTCGATCGTGGCGTTTGCCGCCGCGCACGAGACCGGATTGCCGCCGAAGGTGGAGATCGTGAGCGACTTCAGCGAGGCCGCGATTTCCGGTGTCGCCATCGTGACGCCGAGCGGGAGGCCGTTCGCGACGCCCTTCGCCATCGTCATGATCTCGGGCTCGACTCCCCAGTGGTCGATTCCCCACATCGTCGTGCCCGTGCGGCCAAAGCCGGTCTGGACCTCGTCGCAGATGAAGACGCCGCCGTACTTCCGGATGATCTTTACGGCCACCTCGAAGTATTCGGGGGGCGGCGTGATGAAGCCGCCGACCCCCTGAATGGGCTCGGCGAGGAATCCGGCGATCCGGCCCGACGTGGTCGTCCGGATGATGTCCTCGATGTCGTTCGCGCACGCGAGGCCGCACGAGGGATAGCTCAGGTGCATCGGGCAGCGATAGCAGTACGGCGTCGGCGCGTGCTTGATCCCCGCGATCTTGGTCGGGAGAGGGCGCCACGTCGAGTGCGCGGTCAGGGATTGCGCGAGCATCGAGCGGCCGGAGTAGCCGTGTCGGAGCGCGATGAACTCCGAGCGGCCGGTGAAGAGCTCCGCCATCATCACCGCGGTCTCGTCGGCTTCGGTTCCGGACGCCGTGAAGCAGACCTGCGAGAGGTTCCCCGGCGCGAGCCGCGCGAGCCTTTCCGCGAGCTCGACGGCCGGCAGCGTCGGGTAGAGCGTGGAGACGTGGGAGAGCCGCTCGACCTGCGCCTTAACGGCGGCGTTGACCTTGTCGTTCGCGTGCCCGACGGAGACCGTCAGGATGCCGCCGAAGAAGTCGAGGTACTCGTTCCCGTCCGCGTCGCGCAGGCGGAGGCCCTTCCCGTCGGTCAGGACAATGGGCTCCTGGTAGTACTGGATCGTCGCGGGAAAGAGGTGCTGCTTGTGCTTTTCGCGGACGGTCTTCGAGAGGTCGGAGGCCGGGCGGACTTCGCGGGTCGTGGCGCTCATGTTTCTTCCCCCGTCATTCGAAAAAGGGGACCGGACCGAAAAAGGGCGAAAAAGGGAACAGATTTATTTATCTGGCTGGACGGCCCAACGTCGTCCGAAAAATAAATCTGTCCCCTTTTTGGCGGGATGGAGTACGTGGTCATCTCGGATTTCTCTTCAGGAACGAGCCGGCGCCGGCTCTTCCGACGAACTTTCCGTTCTCGACGATCACTCGGCCGCGGGAAAGGACCGTTTCGGACACGCCGGTCACTTCTCTTCCCTCGTACGGGTTGTAATCGACTTTCATGTGGAGGGTCTTCGCGGACAGCTTCATCTTCTTGTTCGGGTCGAAGACGACGAGGTCGGCGTCCGAGCCCGGCGCGATCGTCCCCTTTCGCGGAAAGAGTCCGAAGATCCGCGCCGGCGACGTCGACGTCAGCTCGACGAATCGGTTGAGCGTGATCTTTCCGGTGCGCACGCCGCCGTCGAACACGAGGCTCATCCGGGTCTCGATGCCCGGGGCGCCGTTCGGGATCTTCGAGAAGTCGCCGCGGCCGAGCTCCTTCTGCTCCTTCATGCAGAAAGGGCAGTGGTCCGTCGAGATCGCCTGGAGGTCGTTACCGGCGAGCCCCCGCCAGAGCCGGTCCTGCCCCTCCTTCGGCCGCAGCGGCGGGCTCATGACGTACTTCGCGCCCGCGAAGTCGGGCTCCTCGTAGTTGTCGTACGAGAGGAAGAGGTATTGCGGGCACGTCTCGGCGTAGGCGGGGAGGCCGCGGTCGCGCGCCGCGGTCACCATCTCGAGCGCTTCGGGCGCGGAAAGGTGGACGATGTAGATCGGCACGCCCGCAATCTCCGCGAGCGCGATCGCGCGGTGAGTCGCCTCCGCCTCCGCTCGCGCGGGACGGGTGAGCGCGTGGTACTTCGGTTCGGTCTTGCCCTCCGCGAGGGCCCTCTGGACGAGGACGTCGATGACGCCGCCATTCTCCGCGTGCATGCAGATCGTCCCGCCGTTTTCCCGCGTTCGGAGGAGAGCGCGGAAGATGGACGCGTCGTCCAGCATGAAGACGCCGGGATAGGCCATGAAGAGCTTGAAGGAGGTCACGCCCTCTGCGACGAGCGCGTCCATTTCGCGCTCGACGGCGTCGTTCAGTTCGGTGACGATCATGTGGAAGCCGTAGTCGATCGCCGCCTTGCCGTCCGCCTTCCCCCTCCACGCGTCGAGCGCGTGGCGGAGAGTCTGCCCGCGGTACTGGATCGCGAAGTCCACGACGGTCGTCGTCCCGCCGTGCGCCGCGGCGATCGTGCCGGACTCGAAGTCGTCGGCGGACGTCGTGCCTCCGAACGGCATGTCGAGGTGTGTGTGGACGTCGATCCCGCCCGGGATCACGTACTTGCCCGTCGCGTCGATGGTGCGGGGAGGGATCTGACCCCCTTCGGGGATCAGACCCCATGCTCCGATCGCCACGATCTTTTCGTCCTCGATCAGGACGTCGCCGCGGTAGAGGTCCGTCGCCGTGATGACCGTCCCGCCGCGGATCAGGGTCTTCAAGTGGCGATCTCCGCCATCGCCAGATAGGTCTCGGGCCGGCGATCCCGGAAGAACTGCCACACGCGCCGCACCTCTTCGATCATGTCGAGGTCCATCTCGGCAGTCACGAGCTCGTCCTTATCTTCGGACCCGACTGCGAGGAAGTTCCCGCGCGGATCGACGAAGTAGGAGGACCCGTAGAAACGCCCGAGCTTCCAGGGCTCTTCCGTGCCGACGCGGTTGCTGCACGCCATGAAGTAGCCGTTCGCGACCGCGTGCGCCGGCTGCTCGAGCTTCCAGAGGTACTGGGACAGGCCGGCGACCGTCGCGGACGGGTTGAAGACGATCTCCGCGCCGTTCAGCCCGAGGAGCCGCGCGCCCTCCGGAAAGTGCCGGTCGTAGCAGATATAGACGCCGACCTTCGCGTAGCGCGTCTGGAAGACGGGATAACCGAGGTTGCCCGGCTTGAAGAAGTACTTCTCCCAGAAGCCGGACGTGTGCGGGATGTGGTTTTTCCGGTACTTGCCGAGGTAGCTGCCGTCGGCGTCATAAACCGCGGCGGTGTTGTAGTACACCCCCGCGGACTCCCGCTCGTACACCGGAACGACGATCGCCATCTGGTACTTCTTCGCGATGCCCGCCATCCGCTCGGTCGTCGGCCCGGGCACGGGCTCGGCCATGTCGTACCAGTGGGGGTCTTGCGACGGGCAGAAGTACGGCCCGTTGAAGATCTCCTGGAGGCCGAGGATCTGAACGCCCCTCTTGCCAGCCTCCTCGATCAACGGGATGTGGCGCGCGATCGCGTCTTCGCGGACCTCGTCGATCGGCACCGACGGATCGGATAGCGGCGTGGCGCACTGAATGAGACCGCCGAGAACTTTACGGGGCATTGATGTACCTCTATCTCCCTCTTGTCATCCCGAGCCCTTCGCTCTCCCTGCCGTCCCGAGCGAAGCGAGGGATCTGTGAGTTCTGTCAGACAAGGGCACCAGATTCCTCGTCGCTTCGCTCCTCGGAATGACAGAGGTGGGGCTTTGCTTCTCGGAACGACAGTGATGGGGTTCGCTCCTCGGAATGACAGCGAAGGTCAAAACCATCGGGAAATAACCACCTTCTTGTCGGTATAGAACTCGTAGGCATCTCTCCCGTGCACTTTGAGGTCGCCGAAGAAGCTGTCTTTCGAGCCGCCGAACGGGAAGTACGCCATCGGCGCCGCTACTCCGATGTTCACGCCGACCATCGAGGCGGAGGAGAGCCGCGCGTACTCGCGGGCGGCCTTGCCGCTCGTCGTGAAGATCGACGTCGCGTTCGCGTTGGGGTGCGCGTGCATCACCTCGATCGCCTCGTTCAGGTCCTTGACCGGGCTGATCGTCGCGACCGGTCCGAAGATCTCTTCCTTGCCGATCGTCATCGAGGGCCGGACTTCGTCGAAGAGCGTCGGCCCGAGGAAGAAGCCCTTGTCGCGCCCCTCGACCTTCACGTTACGGCCGTCGAGGAGGAGCTTCGCGCCCTCCGCCACGCCCTTCTCGATGTACTCGACGACGCGCTCGCGGTGGCGGGCGCTGATGACGGGTCCCATCTCGACGCCCTTCTCGCTTCCGTCCCCGACCTTGAGCGCCCGCGCGGACTCGACCATCCGGTCCCGCGCCTCCTTGTGCGCCTCTCCGACCGGCACCAGCACGCTGCCCGCGAGGCAACGCTCTCCGGCGCAGCCGTAGAACGACTCGGTTATCACGTCGATCGAGCGGTCCCAGTCGGCGTCCGGCATGACGACGATGAAGTTCTTCGCACCGCCGAGGGCCTGCACGCGCTTGCCGGTGTGCGTGGCGCGCTGGTACACGGCCCGGGCGACGGGAGTCGATCCGACGAATGACACGGCGCGGATCTCGGGGTGATCGCAGATCGCCTCCACGACCTCGCGCCCGCCGTTGACCAGGTTGACGACGCCGGGAGGAAGGTCGCACTTCTCGAGCAGGCGGAACATCAGACGTTGCGAGAGAGGGACCTGTTCCGACGGTTTCACGATGATCGTGTTGCCGGTCCCGACCGCAAAGGGGAGGAACCACAACGGAACCATGGCCGGAAAGTTGAAGGGCGCGATCGCCGCGCAGACGCCGACGGGCTGCCGGATCACCTGGCAGTCGATTCCCGACGCGATGTTCTCCAGACCGTAGCCCATCATGAGCGACGGGCTTCCGCACGCGACCTCGACGCACTCGATGCCGCGCCGGACGCTCCCGCGCGATTCGTCGATTGTCTTGCCGTGCTCGGTCGTGACCGTCCGGGCGATCTCTTCGAAGTTCTCCTCGAGGAGCTGCTTGAAGCGGAAGAGCGACCGCGCCCGGGTGACGGCCGGCGTGTCGCGCCAGGCGGGGAACGCCTTTTTCGCGGCGACGACCGCGGCGTCGAGATCGCCCGCGGTCGAGAGCGGCGTCCTCGCGATCACTTCGCCGCGCGCCGGGTTGTACACGTCGAGGAACTCGCGCGTCGCCGAGTCAACCCACTTTCCCCCGACAAAGTTCCGCAGGATTTCCGCGCGCTCGCCGAAGTTGCTGGCTCCGGTCGCGTCCGTGTCGGCCACAACCGCCGAATCGGCCATGAGGACCTCCGTTCGAGGAAAACGCAGATAGTAGTCCCCGCTTGAATTTGCCGCAAGGCACTGGGAAATCGCGCCTTCGCCGCGCTCGCGGTTCCGTGCGCACGGGACGGGCAGAAACCGCGCCGGCCGTGTGTTACGCTTTATCAGTTCTCGTTCCGCTCGCTTTTGCCAGACCAGTTCTGACGAATTCCGAACGACAGACAAACGGGAAGGCGCGGCGCGCGCGGCGACGCTCGCGTCCGGGCAACGCCGGCAGCTGCTGGCCCGACCGGCAGGAGGAATTCGACATGAAACTGTACGTTGGCAACCTGTCTTATTCGACGACCGAAGAAGACCTTCGCCAGCTTTTTGGAGGCTACGGCGCCCCCGATTCGATCGCCGTCATCTCCGACCGCGCGACTGGCCGCTCGAAGGGTTTCGGGTTCGTCGAGTTCTCGAACGACGAAGAGGCCCGCGCGGCGATGTCCGCGTTGAACGGCCGCGAGATCGACGGTCGCGCGCTCACCGTTTCCGAGGCGCGTCCCCGGAGCGAACCGAGCGGCAACCGGGAAGGCGGCGGCGGACGGGGCGGGCGGTACTGAGGACGGTCGAGGAGCGGAACTCCCGCTTCGCGAGAACTTTTTCATTGCGGACGGAGGTCGAAATGTTGACGTGGACGGTGCGGATCCAGCCTTCCGATGAGCGCTCTTTCGGATACAAGGCGACGTTCTCTCGCGCGGGCGCCGTCGGCGTCCGGTCCGCGGACCGCCCGGGCCTCATTCCGCGGTATCTCTACGGGCAGGGCGATCTCGCAGTTTTTCTCGAGGACCTCGGCGCCCCCGCTCCGCGGATCGGCAGTCTGCTGGACGAGCTCGACGGCGGTCCGAGTGCCGAGATCAGCGTAGACATCGAAGACGAAGCCCTGAACACCCTTCAGAACGAAAGGTCGCAAGCACTGTGAGTGAAGCCGTGATCGAAGTCCCGGTGGCTCGGAAGAAAGACTGGACCAATATCCTTTTCCTGTCTCTGACTCCGATTATCGGAGTCGTGGGCACCCTGGCGTACGCCCTGAAGTTCGGCGTCGTCTGGTGGGAGCCGGTCCTGTTCCTCGTCTCCTACCTCGTCGTGGGGCTTTCCGTGACCGCCGGCTATCACCGCCTTTATGCGCACAAGGGCTACGAGGCACACCCGCTCGTTCACGCCTTCTTCCTCTTCTTCGGAGCGATGGCGTTGCAGAACTCGGTCCTGAAGTGGGCGTCCGATCACCGCATTCACCACAAGTACGTCGACCGCGACTGGGATCCCTACTCCATCAAGCGGGGAGGCCTGTCGGCCCACATCTTCTGGCTCTTCTACAAGGACGCGCCCGACCGCACCTTCGACAACGCGCCGGACCTCCAGAACAACAAGCTCGTGATGCTGCAGTACCGCTTCGCAGCCTGGATCGGCATCCTCTTCGGCCTCGGAATCCCGACCCTGATCGGCGCCGCCTTCGGGCGCCCGCTCGGCGGACTCCTCTGGGGCGGCTTCCTGCGGATCGTCGTCATTCACCACACGACTTTCTTCGTCAACTCGATCGCCCACATGTGGGGGTCGCGTCCCTACTCGGAGGAGAACTCCGCCCGCGACAACTGGATGCTCGCGTTCGTAACCAACGGCGAGGGCTTCCACAACTTCCACCACAAGTTTCCTTCCGACTACCGCAACGGGATCCGCTGGTTCGACTGGGATCCGACGAAGTGGCTCATCCGCACCTTGAACGCCCTCGGACTCGCGAAGCAGCTTCGCTATACGCCCCAGCCGATCATCGAGAAGGCGCGCCTCCGCATGGCGACACTCGAAGTTCAGTCGCGGCTTCCGAACGTGCCCGCGGAGATCGGGGAGGCGGTGCGAGCCCGCCTCGACCAGGCCGCGCGGTTCCTCGAGCGCGCCTCGACGCACTGGACTCGCGCTCAGGAAAAGAAGCGGGAGTGGCAGGATCTGGGCCGCGAGCGGTCGTCGTCTCTCTTGACGAGCGCCAGGAGGAGCCTTCGGGTGCAGCGGGCATACCTTCTCCGCGCGCGCAACGAGTGGCGCGAGGCCGTTCGGACCCTGTCGAGACTTCCCGAGCAAGCCTGATAGCGACAGGCCAGGAGCCGTCCCGGTTCGCTCGAGTAGCCCCTTTGGACGATCTGGCCCTTATCCAGGTTGCCCTCGCCGAGGCCAGGCTCGGGCTCGCCGAAGGCGGAATCCCGATCGGCGCCGCTCTCTTCGACCAGCGCGGAACGCTACTCGGGCGCGGCCACAACCGACGCGTTCAGGAGGGTGATCCTTCCGCACACGGCGAAACGGACGCGTTTCGGAAGGCTGGGCGCCAGCGTAACTACCGCGACAAGATCATGGTGACGACGCTCGCGCCCTGCTGGTACTGCAGCGGGCTCGTGCGGCAGTTCGGGATCGGACGAGTGGTCGTCGGAGAGTCGCTCAACTTTGCGGGGGGATTGGACTGGTTGCGAGGGAACGGCGTCGAAGTCGTCGACCTCGCCCTGCCGGAATGCATCGAGATGCTCGGGCAATGGATCGTGGAAAACGCGGAAACGTGGGGCGAGGACATCGGACTCCCCTAGCCCTGGGACCTGTCCTCGTGACGCCTTTGACTCAAAAGATGCCCTGCGGTCGCTCTCGCGTCGGCCTCCCCGCGCGCTCCTAACCGGCCTTCTCGGGCAGCTCCTGACCCCAACGTCCGGGCCGCCACTTTTTAGCGGTTCGGATACCTGAATTCGTCAGAAACCGGACGGTTCGGAAGCAGGCCGCCGGCGAGATGTCCTTCGTTTCCATTGAGATGCGAATGTGTCGCTCGGGGAACACCTCTTGCAATCTTCACCGGTAAAACTCAGGAGATCAAGATGTCCGAACGAAGAACTTCCGAGCGCTTGCTGGTCCCGGCGGAAAGCCTGGATCGAATCGACCCGCTTGAGCTGGCCACGCCGCTTGACATGTCGGAAGAGACGCAGCCGATGCGCCTCTCGTTCCTCGCCCTTCTCGCCGAAAGCGACCCCGTCGTCCAGTCGCGACTCGAGCGGTGGCGAACTCTCAGCCTCGAAAACGATCTGGATGAGGACGAAGACCGTCCCACGGATCCCATGGTGATGTTCGGCAGGTAGGGGCTCGATCGCCACGGAGAATCCTCAGCGAGGCGGCGGTGTCCCGGAAGTGGCCGAGGCGGTCAGGCGCTTTTTCCGGGCTCGCGAGCGCTGACGCAGCGCGCCCGCCGCGAAGTACTCCGGACTCGCGTCCGCGTCGATGACCGCACCTCGACGAACGGTGATCCGCTCCGGAATGTGCGCGTTCTTCCCCACCGTCGTGATCCCCGGTCCTTCGCCCGCCTTTGGTCGCTGACCGACTCGTACCCTCTTCCCTATCCGGACCAGCTTGTCGAGTATCGCGCGGTCGACGCGGGCCCCCTCTTCCACGACCGAGTCGGTCAGGATGACCGAGTCGCGGATCGAGGCGTTCGGGCCGATCCACACCCCTGGAGAGAGGACGCTTCTTTCCACCCGCGCGCCCGGTGAGAGCACGCAGCCGTCGGTGATCATGCTGTCCTTCACGACGGCGCCTTCCTGGATCGTTACCGGTGGGCGTTCTTCGGACTGGGTGTGGACGACCCAGCTCCGGTCGTTCAAGTCGAGGGGCGGCGGATGCTTCAGAAGGTCCATGTGCGTCTGCCAGTACGCTTCGACCGTCCCCACGTCGACCCAGTAGTCACCGAAGGGATACGCGAAGACCCGCATACCGCCCGACACCATGCGCGGGAGAACGTCCTTTCCGAAGTCGCGCGAGGAGTCGCGCTTCTTCGCGTCTTCCGTCAGCATCTGGGCAAGGGTCTTGAGGCCGAAGACGTAGATTCCCATCGAGGCGAGGGTGCCAGGGGGATCCGCGGGCTTCTCCACGAACTGGGTCACTCTCGAATCGGCGTCGGTCGCCAGGATTCCCATCCGCGTTGCCTCTTCGCGTGACACGTGTAGCGACCCGATCGTCACGTCGGCGTTGCGCTCGATGTGAAACGCAATCAGCGCGCCGTAGTTCATTTTGTAGATGTGGTCGCCCGAGAGGACGAGGACGAGGTCTGGCGATCCTCGCTCGACGAACGAGAGGTTCTGGTAAATCGCGTCCGCCGTCCCTCGATACCAGTCGGTATCGAGACGTCCGCGATACGGCTGATAGATGTGAACCCCTCCCGTGAATCCACGGTCGAGGTCCCACGGCCGACCGGCACCGATGTGCTCGATGAGCGAGTGAGGGCGGTACTGCGTCAGGATCATCAAGTCGAAGATCCCGGAGTTCACGCAGTTCGAGAGCGTGAAGTCGATGATCCGGTACTTTCCCGCGAAGGGTACGGCCGGCTTGGCGCGGCGATCGGTTAAAACGCCGAGCCGCTGACCCTCACCGCCCGCGAGGATGACCGCCCGCGTCCTCACCGCTTTCGCTCGATCCGCCGGCCGCGCCGCCGCGGTATTTCAGCGCTTCGCGAAAGAGGGCTTGGTATTCCGCAGCGGAGCGATTCCACGAGAAGTCCGTCTCCATTCCGCGTCGCTGGAGCTCGATCCATGATTGCCGGTGAGCGTACACCCGGAGCGCGCGTTCGAGAGCGTGCGCGAGCGAGACCGGGTCGTAGCCGTCGAAGAGCACGCCGGTCCCTCCCGGATCGCCGACGTCGACGATCGTATCGGCGAGCCCGCCCGTCCTCCGGGCGATCGGGACCGCGCCGTATCGCATCGCGAGCATCTGGGTGAGCCCGCACGGCTCGTATCGCGAAGGGATGAGGATGCCGTCGGCGCCGCCGTAGATCCGGCGCGAGTATTGAGGATCGAAACGGAGTCGAACGCTCGCCCTCCCCGGAAATCGGAGCTCGAGATCGGCGAGGCCCCTTTCGATCGTCGGATCACCGCTTCCGAGCACGACGAGTTGCCCTCCCGACTCGAGCCAGCGCGAGAGGGCCGGCAGGGCGACATCGAACCCCTTCTGAGAGTCGAGCCGCGACACCATTCCGAGAAGAAATGCGTTTGGATCCGCGTCGAGCCCCGCCTCGTCCGTGAGCGCGGTGCGATTCTCCGCCCGCCGTTCGAGCGTCGTGGAGTCGAAGCGCTCCGCCAGTGCGGGGTCGGTGGCGGGATCCCACGAGCCGACGTCGATTCCGTTCAGGACGCCGTGCAGACGGTCGCCGCGGAGGCGCAACATCGCGTCGAGGCCGTGTCCCCCCTGGGGCGTCTGGATCTCGCGCGCGTAGGTCGGGCTGACGGTCGTGATCACGTCGGCAGTTACGAGACCGAGGCCGAGCATGGAGTCGCGCGCCCACTCGGGCAGGAGCGCGAGCGCGGGCATCGTCGCGAGGGCGTACTCCGCGAGATAGGCGCCGGCCCCACGCCCCGTGTAGGGCAGGTTGTGGATGGTGTAGAGCGAGGCCGTGTCCCGGAAGAAAGGGTCGGAGCCGCGCGCCGTTGCGAGCCGGTAAACCGCCGGCCCGGTGTGCCAGTCGTTCGCGTGGACCACGTCCGGGCGAAAGCCGAGCGCGCGGGACGCGGCTAGCGCGCCGAGAGAGAAGAACAGGAACTTGCGGGCGTCTTCCGCGATCGACGCCGAATAGACCCCCCCGTCCGTCGGAATGGGCGGCCCCGTGAGGAGCCAGACCGGCACGTCCGATTCGGTTTCCCAGATCCGGCCGGCTTGAGCTCCGCTGGCGTGCGGGACCTCAAAGGCTCCGGCCGGGCGCGGACGGAATCGGGCCCAGTCGATTGCGCCGTACCCGGGGATCATCAGCCTTACGTCGTGGCCGAGCGCCGCAAGCGCGCGGGGGAGCGATCCGGCGACGTCGCCCAGGCCGCCGACCTTGACGAAGGGCGCGGCCTCCGCCGCGAGAAAGAGAACTTTCAACGGGCGGGGATTATCCCCCGCCCATTGTCAGAATCCGCGGTACTGGGAGCTCAATGCTTCCATACGGGCGTTCTGGCCCGCTGTGAAGGCGTACATGCAGGCGTCGTCGGTGTAGTCCATGAAGTTCTCGATCGGGTCGACCCCGAGATCACCGTTGCACGAGTCGCGGCCCACGGGGCAGAAAAACGCCGGCGAACGCTCGGAGGGAGTGTCCGCGACGTAGTCGTTGAACGGGGAGCACGACCACTGGAACGTGTGGTACAGGCCGAGCCAGTGTCCGACCTCGTGCGTCGCGGTGTCCCCCTCGCTGTACCGCGCGTGCGTCCCGCCCGGAAGGGAGTTGTACCAGCAGACGATGCCGTCATCCGTGGGGTTGCCGGCGTACCAGAACGGGAACGTCGCCCAGCCGAGGTATCCGCCTCCGTCGTTCGTGTAGAAGTTCAGGTCCGCGGCGCCGCCGATCCGAAGGGCCGCCTTCATCGCGGCCTCCGCGGCACTGCCGGGTCCGGCGCTGAACCACGCATCGTTGACGGTGCGATCCACTGCCGCGAGCGAGAACGAGTACGGCGTGAAAGCGCCGCCCGTCCCGCCGGAGAAAGAATCGTTCAAAACGGAGATCTGGTCGCGGATCATCCGGTCGGTAACCACTCCTTTGCCCGTCGACGAAGTAATGACGTGGAAATAAACGTTGATCGTCCGGGTGTCGGCCGTTCTCCTTCGGCCTCGATTGAATTTGACGAGCGATTCTTCGAGCTGCGAGGCGGTGGTTTCATCGGGTGCCTTCGTCGCGCATTTCGGTCCGGCAGCCGCGGCGGTGGCCGAGGCTCCCAGCACGAAACTGGCGGCGAGAAGGGTGGAGATCACAGGGTTTCGGGTCATTTCGCCCCTCCTCTTGGAACGTCTTGTTTGGGAACACCCGAGTGTTTCTCCGAGGCTCAGCGAAGTCAACCCGGATCTCCGATTCCGCGCTACAATTTCACAGTTCCGTAATGGCAAAACGATCGTCCGGCGGTCCAGGCGGGGCCCGGCCCGTTCCCGCGAGCGTCTCGCGCCGCGAGGTTCTCCGCGGTCTGTCCGCGGCGTCCCTCCTCGCGGCCGCGGCCTCCGGCAGCGCCGTCGCGCGGGCTCTTGCACCCTCCCGCACCGGTCCGCGGGTCGTCGTCGTCGGAGCCGGCGCGTTCGGCGCTTTCTCGGCTCTTTCACTTCTGCGTCGCGGCGCCCGGGTCACGCTTCTCGACGCCTGGGGTCCGGGCAACTCACGCGCCAGCTCCGGCGGCGAGACGCGCGTCATTCGCGGAGTGTACGGCGCCGATCGGATCTACGTCGAGATGGTGGCCCGCGCGTTCGATCTCTGGCGTGACAACGAGAGGCGTTGGAAACGCACGCTGTATCACAGGACCGGAGCGATCTGGCTCGTGACGGGTCCGGACGACTACATCCGAGCGGCGATGCCGCTTCTCTCCGAACGCGGCTTTCCCTTCGAAGAGCTGACGACCGCCGAGGCGCGGCGGCGGTGGCCGCAGATCGACTACGAGGGGGTCCGGTGGGTTTTCCGTGAGGAGCGGGCCGGATATCTGCTCGCCCGGCAGGCGTGCGCCGCTGCCGTCGAGGGCTTCCGGAGCGAGGGGGGCGAGTATCGGGAGACGCCGGCCGAACCGGGCCCGCTCCGGGGAGGCGCGCTCTCGGGGCTCCGCCTCCCGGACGGTTCGGCCCTGGCCGCGGACGCGTACGTTTTCGCGTGCGGTCCCTGGCTTCCGAAGATATTTCCGGACCTCATGGGCGGGACGATCCAGCCCACTCGACAGGAAGTGTTCTTTTTTGGAACGCCTTCGGGAGATGCGCGGTTTTCGGAAGGGATGATGCCTGTCTGGGTCGACTTCGGTCCGCGCCTCTTTTACGGAATCCCCGGCAACGAGGGGCGAGGCTTCAAGGTGGCTGACGACTCGCGCGGGTCGCCCTTCGACCCAACGGGCGGGGACCGGATCGCATCCGCCGACGGGTTGCGCGCCGCGCGCGAGTTTCTCGGACGCCGCTTCCCCGCGATGAAAGGCGCCCCCCTCACCGAGTCCCGTGTCTGCCAGTACGAAAACACCGTCGATCACCGGTTCATCCTGGATCGCCATCCGGGAGCCGCTAACGCGTGGATCGCAGGGGGCGGTTCGGGTCACGGATTCAAGATGGGGCCTGCCGTTGGCGAACGAGTTGCGGACCTCGTTCTCGGACGCGCCCCGGTCGATCCGTTCTTCGCCCTCTCGCGTCTCTCGAAGACGCCGTCCGGCGCCGGCCGTCCCGGTTCGACGGAGGCGTTCTCGTGAAGGTCGCAAAGATCGGCGTAGGGCTGCTAGTGTTTTTCATTGGCCTCGGCGTCGGGCTGCCGCCCTCCGCGAGCCGGACTCGCTCGACCGCCATCGCGATGGCAGACACGCCCAGCTCCGGTCTCCTCGCGAAAGCCTCGGAGGAGTACTGGGGCTTCCTTCTGAAACGGAACCTCGGGCTGCGGCTGCGGACGGGCCTCCCGATCGAAGAGCTGCCCGACCTGTCGGAGGCCCGCGCCCTCGCGGACGCCGAGGTCGGCGCCTCGATCCTCGCGAAGCTTCACGGCCTCCGGGAGCACGAGCTCTCGCACCAGGAGTCGCTCTCGCTCGCCATGCTGCGCGACGAAGCCGGCGAGCTCGCGGAGTCAGCGCGAGGCTGGTGGTTGACTTTCCCCGTCACGCCCTACGCGTCGCCTCTCCGGGTCGTGCATCAGGCGTTCACCGGCTGGAAGCTTCGGGATGCGGAAGACCTCGAGCGTTACGCCGCGCTCCTCACTCGCTACGCGGTCTTCATCCGTCAGATGGAGGAGAAGCTCCGGAGCCAGACGAAACGGGGCATTCGCCTTCCGAAAGGGGAAATCGAGCTCGTCGCGCTCACGTATCGCGCGGTGATCGCGGAGCCCCCGGCGAGCCTCTTCTACGTTTCGCCCGAGAGACTCGAGACGGTGCCCGAGCAGGACCGCGCACCGTTCACCCGGCGCGTGGAGAGTTTGATCGCTTCGCGGATCAACCCGGCACTCGAGAGCCTCGTTTCGTACGTGACGGGCGACTACGCGGCAAAGGCGCCCGCAACGGTTGGTCTCGCGCAATACCGCGGCGGCAAGGCGTACTATCGGCGTCTCGTCCGCCGCCACACGACGCTCAACGTGACGCCGGAGGAAGTCCACCGGTTCGGCCTGGCGGAAGTGGAACGGTTGAACCGGGAGCTCGAAGAGGTGCGGATCGCGGTCAGATTCGCGGGGAACCTCGCCGAGTTTCGGCGGCACCTGCGCGCCGACCCGAGATTCGTTCCTTCCTCCTCCGAAGAGATCGCCGAGCGGCTTCTCGCGGCGCATAAGCGGATCGAGCCGAAGATCCCGCTCTACTTCGGGGAAACGCCGCGGGCCCCCGCGGGAATTCGGCGCCTGGACTCGACCCTCGAAGGGTCGATGACGTATGGGTATTATCAGTCGCCAACCGCCGCGGACCCGCGGGGGTACTACTACTACAACGGATCGAGCCTCGCGAACCGCTCGCTCCTGAACGCGGCCGCTCTCATTTACCACGAGCTCGTTCCGGGACATCACTTCCAGCGCGCCCTTCAGCACGAGAACCGGGAGCTCCCGAGCTTCCGGCGGGAAGCGGGCTGGACGGCGTACACCGAAGGGTGGGGCGAATACGCCTCTTCCCTCGCGGGTGAGATGGGCATGTACGAAGACCCCTACGATCGGGCGGGGCGCCTCATGATGGACGTTTTTCTCTCAGTTCGCCTCGTCGTGGACACGGGCATGAACGCGTTCGGCTGGAGCCGCGACCGTGCGATCGAATACATGAAGGCGAACACGCTCGAGTCGGACACCCAGATCGCGACCGAGACGCTGCGCTACTCGTGCGACATCCCGGGGCAGGCGCTTGCGTACAAGATGGGCGCGGCGAGGATCCGCGAGCTCCGCGCGCGGGCGGAGAGAGAGCTCGGCCGGACGTTCGACGTCCGGCGCTTTCACGACGCAGTCCTCGGTTCCGGCCCGATGCCGCTCGCCGTACTGGAGCGCCACGTCCTTTGGTTCATAGAGACGGAGAAGGTGCGGGGGGCGGTCGCCGCGAGGCGGTAGTCTGCAGGTGTCTTTCTGGGCCCCTCGCCCTGCCTGTCCTGGGCGAAGCGAAGGATCCCCTGCGCCTTGAACGGATGCTCTCCGGCTCAGGGCAGGCTCTGCGAGGGATCCCCGCCCTTCTGCAGGGATTTCCCCGTCGCTTCGCTCCTCGGAATGACAGCCCTTAAACGGGTCCGCGGCTTGCAGACACATCGAGCGTGACGAGGAAGAGCTCCACGCTGCTCGCGATTGCCGTGTTCTCGATCGCTCTTGCCGGAGCGCGGTGCTCGAACCTCGCCGGGGTCTTCGAGAAGCCGGACCTCCAGTTCCGAGGCCTCCGGGTTAACTCGATCGGTTTCGATGGAGCGTCGCTCGACATCCTCGTGGACGTCTACAACCCGAACTCCTATCGGTTGGCTCTGCAGCGGTTCTCCTACGACCTCGCGATTGAAAACGTGAACTGGGGTCTCGGGTCGACCAATTCGCCGCTCGCGGTGGACGCGCGCAACACGGCAACGCTCCGGCTTCCTCTCGAAGTGTCGTGGTCCCGCCTCGGTGACGTGGGCCGCCAGGCCTTGCGGACCGGAACGGTGAACTACGGGGTGTCGGGCGAGATCACGGTCGGGACGTCACTCGGAAACGTCCAGGTGCCGTACACGAAATCCGGGCGGTTCTCGATCCTCGGGAACGACCGCTGAGGCAGTCCGCGGAGGGCTACTCGACCGAGACCGCTACTCCGTTCTGAAAGACGATCTTCTTTCCCACGCTTCGATAGAACCACGTCTCCCGCGGCGGTCCCGTTTCTGGCGATTCCGACATGATCTCGTCCGGCGCTCCCATGAGCGTGCGCACCTCGGCGGAGGTCATATTCTCGTGGACGCGTCCCGCCTCTCGCGGGGCAGCGGCCTCGGTTCCGATCCGGTCCGCTTCGGAGTGCCGGGCGTCGGCTTTGCGGGCCGCTTCACGCGCCCGATCGATGGGCGCCTCGGAGGAAGAGTCCGTCTTTCTCGTCCCCAGAAGCCCGCCCGCGGAGTTCTTGAAGAGCCAGTAACCGACCGCGAGGACGAGGACGAGAAGAATCAGTCGTGCCATGTCTTCGACTCCTCAGGCGTGCGGTGAGTGGGCGGGCAGGGTGGCGCCGGACGCCGACGGGAAGGCGTTCATCTCCCTCTCGGTGCCGAGGAGGTCCTTCAGGGTGATCCGGCCGAGCACCTGGTCCACCGCCGTCTGGAGCATTCGCCAGACCGAACGGATTGAGCAATCCGGCATGTGGGCGCACAGCCGTTCGACGCCGGCGTGCGTGTCACAGAAGGAGGGCTCGTAGAGGCGGCCGCCGAGGGTCGCGAGAACGTGCCCGATGTTGATGTCAGCCGGCAGCCGCGAAAGCGCGTAGCCGCCGGCCTGCCCGCGGGTGGAGTTGACGAAGCCCCCCTCGCGCAGGACCCGCATCATCTTGGCGACGTTTGGCTCCGAGATCCCTTCGAACCGCGACAGCTCGGGAATCGTGACACTTCCCGACGTGCCTTCGCGACCGACGCGAAGAAGACACCGCAGTCCGTACTCTTCCTGCGAGCTCAGCTTCATGGGGTTCCTCCGGCCTTCTTCTTACGTCTCACGCCCGTTCACATCATCCCCAGCTGCAGCTTCGCGGCGTCCGACATCATGCTCATGCTCCAGGGGGGATCGAAGAGGACCTGGACGTCCGCGTCCCGGACCCCCGGCACCTTCAGGAGCTTCTGTCGGATGTCCTCGCGCAGGACGTCGCCCATTCCGCACCCGGGCGCCGTCAGCGTGAAGCGCACGTCAACCTTTTCGCCTCCTTCGGGATGAGGCGTCAGCCGGCAGCTGTACACGAGCCCGAGGTCCACGATGTTCACCGGAATCTCCGGGTCATAACACGTGCGCAACTCGTCCCAGCAGAGCTCCTCGGCCGTCTTCTCGGACGTTGCCGCGTCCGCCGCCTTCTCCTCGACGAACTCGCCGATCGCGTCCGCGTCCTTCGCGTCGATGCGCGCCAGATACCCCATCGGCATCATGACGGTGTAGGTCCCGCCGAGCGATTGCGTGATCTGAAGCGGCGTGCCGGTTGGAATCGTGAATCGTGTCCCGGCGGGAATCTCGCTTGCCACGACTTCGCGCGTGGTCGTCGTCTGCTTCTGCGCCCACATGTCAGGCCCCTCCGCTTTCCGCCTTCGGCCCCTCGGTGAGCTCCGTGGAAACCGTGCGATCCTCGCCCGCCAGAGCGGCCTTCAGCGTGTGCCACGGCAGCGTCGCGCACTTGATCCGTACTGGAAAAGCGCGCACTCCCGAGAAGACCGTCAGTTTGCCGAGCTCCGGCAGCTCGAGTCTCGTCTCGCCGTTTTTTCCGGTGATCAGGTCATGGAACCGCTCGAACAGGGCCTCGGCTTCCGCGCGCGTCCTGCCCTTCAGCGACTCGGTCATCATCGAGGCGGACGCGGTCGAGATCGCGCATCCCTGCCCCCGGAACCCGACGTCCTTCAGAACGTCGTCCTCCAGCCGCACGTAAACGGTCTCCCGGTCGCCGCACAACGGGTTGTAGCCCTCGGCCTGCCGGTTCGCCCCGGCGAGCTCGCCAAAGTTCTTCGGCCGCTTGCTGTGGTCAAGGATCATCTCCTGGTAGAGGTCGCGGAGCTCGCCCATCAGCGGAACATCCTCTGGACCTTCCGGATCCCCTCGGTGAGCGCGTCGATCTCGGCACGCGTGTTGTAGAGCGCGAGGGAGGCCCGCGCGGTCGCGGGAATCCCGAAGAACTCCATCACGGGCTGCGCGCAGTGGTGGCCCGTGCGAATGGCAATCCCTTCCTGGTCCAGCACCGTTCCCACGTCGTGGGGATGAATCTGGTCCAGGGTGAACGAGAGCACGCCGATCTTCTCCGGCGCCGTACCGACGACATTCAGCCCCGGCAGCGCCGAAAGCGAACGGGTCGCGTAGTCGAGAAGGTCTTCCTCGTGCGCCGTCACCTTCGCGATACCGACCTTCGTCAGGTAGTCGACCGCCGCGCCCAACCCGATCGCTCCCGCGATGTCCGGCGTCCCCGCTTCGAACTTGTAGGGGAGCACGTTCCACGTCGTCTTCTCGAAGGAGACCGAGCTGATCATGTCGCCGCCCCCCTGGTAGGGAGGCATTTCCTCCAGGAGCTCGGCGCGCCCGTAGAGGACGCCGATGCCCGTCGGGCCGTACATCTTGTGCGCGGAGAACGCGTAGAAGTCGCACCCGATCTCGCGGACGTCCACGGCGAGACGCGGGACCGCTTGCGCTCCGTCCACGAGAACCGGCACGCCCCGCGCGTGCGCGACCTCGACGATCCGCTGGAGAGGGAGAAGAGTCCCGAGAGCATTGGAGACATGCGCGACCGAGACGATCTTCGTGCGCGCCGTGAGAAGCCGGTCGAGCTCCTCGACCCGCACCTCGCCGGTCCGGTCCATCGGGAGGACGCGGAGTCGCGCCTTCTTCTCGTCGCAGAGAAGCTGCCACGGCACGATGTTCGAGTGGTGCTCGAGCGCCGTGATCACGACCTCGTCTCCCTCGCCGACCCGCTGGCGCCCCAGGGTCTGGGCCACGAGGTTGATCGCCTCCGTCGTCCCGCGGACGAACACGATCTCTCGCGTTTCGGCGGCATTCAGGAAGGCACGCACCTTCTCCCGCGCGCGCTCGTAGGCATCCGTCGCCTGGACCGACAGCTCGTGAACGCCGCGGTGGATGTTTCCGTAATAGCGGGCGTACAGGTCTGTGGCCGCTTCGATGACCGGCGTCGGTTTCTGTGTCGTCGCCGCGTTGTCGAGGTAGACGAGCGGCCGACCGTGCACCTTCCGGGCGAGGATCGGAAAATCGTGCCGGAGCGCCTCGACGTCGAGGGACGGCGTGCTCGAGCGTCCCGGCTCGCGAACGGGAACCGCGGTACTCATGTCCGCGCCCCGGAAAGCTCGACGCCGGCGCCTCCCGGCAGCCGTAAGCCGAGGTGCTCTTCGACCATCGCCCGGAGCGGCGCGATCCGGATCCGCGAAGCAACGTCACTCGCGAAGGCGTAGACGAGGAGGCTCCGCGCGTCTTCCTCGCCGATTCCGCGGGAGCGCAGGTAGAACATCGCGGTCTCGTCGAGCTGTCCGATCGTCGAGCCGTGCCGACACTTGACGTCATCGGCGAAGATCTCGAGGGCAGGCTCCGAGTTGACGAGAGCTTCCTTCGAAAGGAGGAGGTTCTTGTTGGTCTGCATCGCGTCGGTCTTCTGCGCGTCCTGGCGCACGATGATCCGGCCGTTGAAGACGCCGCGAGACTTTCCGCTCATGATCCCCTTGTAGAGCTCGCGGCTCGTCCCGTGCGGCTGGGCGTGGTCGATCAGCGTGTGGTTGTCGAGGTGCTGCGTGCCGGACCCGAGGAAGAGCCCGTTCAGCGTGCAGCTGGCGCCGGGGGCGTCGAGCCGCACGTTCAGGTCGTTGCGCACGAGCGCCCCGCCGAGCGTGATCGAGTGGGAGGTGAAGCTGCTGTCGCGCTTCTGGAGGATCTCCATCGTCGCGACGTGGAACGCCTTCAGGCTCTCGCGTTCGAGCTTGTAGAAGTCGAGCACTGCGCCCTCGCCCACGACCGCCTCGGTCACGGCGTTGGTGAAGTAGAGCGCGTCGCCCGCGCCGATCCAACTCTCGACAATCGCGGCCTGGCTGCCGGGCTCGGCGATCACGAGGTTGCGGGGATGAGACACCGTCGGCCCGAAGTCTGGCTCGGATAGGAACACGAGATGGATGGGTTCCGCGACGACGAGGCCGGCGGGGATCCGGACGAACGCGCCGTCCTCGAAAAGCGCCGAATTGACCGCCGTGAACGCATTACCGTTGTGCTCGATCTTCGCCAGGTACGGCTCCGCCGCCTCGGGGCGTTCCGCGAGCACTTCTCTCAAGCTCGCGACCTCGACGCCGTCGCCGCGCGGACCGGACGAGGAGAGCTCCGGGGCGTACCGGCCATTGACGAAAACGATCTGAGCTCCCTCTCGCCCCGGGAGGAGAAGCGCTCCTTCGAGACGATCGATCCGCCGCGGGCCATCCTGCGCGGCGAGCGCGAAAGGCACCCTCACGATTGGCGCGACATTGGTGTACTTCCATGCCTCGTCGCGGGACTTCGGGAATCCGAGGTCGCCGAACCGGTCGAGCCCCGCGCGACGGACGTCCGAAAGCCAGGCGGGCTCGCGCGGCGAGCGCTTCCCTTGAAACGCGTCCAGGAGCGAGCGCTCGAGAGCCGTACGGGTATCTGCCGCGATCGCTTCCATCATGAGACCGGAACGGGCTGAGGGCGTGCAGGCGGCGGCTCCTTCTCGAGCCACGCGTAGCCCTTCTCTTCGAGCTCGAGCGCAAGCTCCTTGCCGCCTTCCCGGACGATGCGCCCCTCCACGAGCACGTGGAGGAAGTCGGGCACGATGTAGTTGAGCAGCCGCTGATAGTGCGTAACGACGACCATCGCGCGCTCGGGACTACGGAGGGAGTTCACCCCGGAAGCAACGATCCGCAGCGCGTCGATGTCGAGCCCCGAATCGGTTTCGTCCAGGATTGCGAGCGTCGGGTCGAGGATCGCCATCTGGAAAATCTCGTTGCGTTTCTTCTCTCCTCCGGAAAACCCTTCGTTGACCGGCCGCTTGACGAGCTCCTCGTCGATGTCGACGAGCTTCGCCTTCTCCTTCACGAGCGAGAGGAAGTCGAACGCGTCGAGCTCCGGCAACCCGCGGTGCTTGCGGACGGCGTTCAGCGCGTTTTTCAGAAAGTAGACGTTCGAGACCCCGGGGATCTCGACCGGGTACTGGAAGGCGAGGAAGATCCCTTCCCTGGCGCGCATCTCCGGAGCCATCGCGAGGAGGTCCTGCCCCTTGAAGAGCACCCGTCCCTCGGTCACCTGGTAGCCGGGCCGGCCAGCCAGGACGTGGGCGAGCGTGCTCTTGCCCGAGCCGTTCGGTCCCATGAGTGCGTGGACTTCGCCGGCGCGGACCGTGAGGTCCACTCCGCGAAGGATCTCGTTGCCCGCGACGCTCGCGTGCAGGTTTGTGACTTCCAGAAGGGGCATCGTTCTCCCTGTCATCCCGAGCGAAGCGGGGGATCTGGGCCCAGATTCCTCGTCGCTGCGCTCCTCGGAATGACGGCTAGTGAATCAACCCACGGATCCCTCGAGACTGACGCCCAGCAGTTTCTGGGCTTCCACGGCGAACTCCATCGGCAGCTCCTTGAAAACCACCTTGCAGAACCCGCTGACGATCATGTTCACGGCCTCTTCCGGCGAAATGCCCCGTTGCTGGAAGTAGAAGATCTGGTCTTCGCCGATCTTGGAGGTGGAAGCCTCGTGCTCCATCTGAGCCGTCGAGTTCAGCACCTCGATGACCGGAAACGTGTGCGCGCCGCACTTGTCGCCGATGAGCAGCGAGTCGCACTGCGAGTAGTTCCGCGCGTTGTCGGCCTTGCCGAGGATCTTGACGAGGCCGCGGTAGGTGTTCTGGCCGTGCCCGGCGGAGATCCCTTTGGAGACGATCGTGGACTTCGTGTTTTTCCCGATGTGAATCATCTTGGTCCCGGTGTCCGCCTGCTGATAGTTGTTCGTAACCGCGACCGAGTAGAACTCGCCAACGGAGTTGTCTCCCTGGAGGATGCAACTCGGATACTTCCAGGTGATTGCCGAGCCGGTCTCGACCTGGGTCCAGGAGATCTTCGAGTTGCGGCCGAGGCACTTTCCTCGCTTGGTGACGAAGTTGAAGATGCCGCCCTTGCCCTGCTCGTCGCCGGGGTACCAGTTCTGTACCGTCGAGTACTTGATCTCGGCGTCGTCGAGCGCGATGAGCTCGACGACGGCGGCGTGAAGCTGGTTCTCATCGCGCATTGGCGCCGTACAGCCCTCGAGATAGCTGACGTGCGCGCCTTCGTCGGCGATGATGAGAGTCCGCTCGAACTGGCCCGTATTCGCCGCATTGATCCGGAAGTAGGTCGAAAGCTCCATCGGGCAGCGGACCCCTTTCGGGATGTACACGAAGGAGCCGTCGGAGAATACGGCAGAGTTCAGCGTCGCGAAGAAGTTGTCGGTGTACGGCACGACCGAGCCGAGGTACTTCTTCACGAGGTCCGGATGATTCAGGACCGCCTCCGAGAAGGAACAGAAGATGACGCCGACCTCGGCGAGCTTTTCGCGGAAGGTCGTCGCGACCGAGACGCTGTCGAACACGGCGTCCACGGCGACGCCGGCGAGTTTCCCGCGCTCCCGCAGAGGAATGCCGAGCTTCTCGTACGTCTCGAGGAGCTTCGGGTCGACATCCTCGAGTCTCTGGGGTCCGTCCTTCTGAGACTTCGGGGCGGAGTAGTAGACGATCGACTGGTAGTCGATCGGGGGATAGTGAACGTTCTGCCAGGTCGGCTCTTTCATCTTCTGCCAGTGGCGGAACGCCTTCAGCCTCCACTCGAGCAGGAATTCCGGCTCCCCCTTTTTCGCGGAGATCAGGCGGACGATCTCCTCGCTCAAGCCCGGAGGGACGGACTCGGACTCGATGTCGGTGACGAAGCCGGCCTTGTACTGCCCGCCGGTCGGACCGAGCAGCGTGCGGGGATCGGTGCTCATCGGGAACTCTCCATTTCCGACTCGGAGTTTATTCAATCCGTACTAAAGTATCAACTTTGTAGTCTTGCGTTAAGTCAAGTCCGAACAGCCACTTACCGTCAGCCTGCCGTGGCTGGTCCTCATGGCCCGGCATAAACTCGTGTCATGACCCGACCGGTGTCCTTCCGCGTGGGAGCGGCGCCGCAGCGCCCGCTCGTCGTCTTCGACGGCGACTGCTCCTTTTGCCGCTTCTGGATCGAGCGGTGGAGGCGCACGTCCGGCGACCGCCTCGATTACGCGCCGTACCAGGAAGCGGCCGCGCGCTTTCCGGAGATTCCGGTCGAAGAGTTCCGCCGCGCGGTCGGGCTCGTCCGTTCGTCGGGTGAGGTCCTCTTCGGCGCCGCCGCAGTCGTCGCCGCGCGCGCGGAAGTGCCGGGGCGCGGGCTTTGGTCGTGGGTCTACCGGCGAGTGCCGGGCGCTCGCGCCGTCATGGATCTCGTCTACCGCTTCATCGCGAACCACCGGAACGCCGCGTTCCGGGTCACGCGGCTCCTCCGGGGACGCGACCGCGTCTCGTGACAATACTGAGAGAAGCGCGTTCGGCGGCGGGCCGGGCGCGAGCGTATGGCCACTATAATGGCCACATGAAAGCGGTGACGGCAACGCAAGCCAAGAATTCGTTCCTGGAGATTCTGCGAGACGCGGAAGACCGCGGAGAAGAGATCCTCGTGACGCGGAACGGCCGCCCATGTGCGGTCGTCGTGTCGGCCGAGGAGTGGGACAGCCTGCTCGAGACGATCGAGATCCTGTCCGATCCCGACGTCATGAAGAAGCTCAACCGGGCGTTCCGCGAGAAAGAGGCGGGACGGTTCCTGGGCCACGAGGAGGTGTGGAAGAACGTTGGGATACCGACTCCTCTACCTTCCGGGCGCGGCCTCCGATCTCGCCGCACTTCCCGCCCCGGTGGCCGACCGGGCCCGAAGCGGGCTCGAGCGGCTAGCGCGAAACCCCAGACTCGGTAAGCCCCTCCGGGGACCTCTCACCGATTTCTGGAGCTACCGGGTCGGAGACTACCGGGTCGTCTACGAAATCCGCGGCCGTGAGCTCGTCATTCTCGTTCTGATGATCGGCCACCGCCGCGCGATCTACGAACGCGTCCGGCGGCTTCGGAGGTAAATAGTAAGTGGGGTCAGGCGTGTATTCTGGTAATTCTGGCTCCGCCCCGACCGGAGCGGTAAATAACGCCAACCTGCACGCCTGACCCCAGTCAGACCCCGAACCGCTCCGGGTTCCACTCGAGTCCGAGCTCACCCGGTGGGGCCATGTAACCGAGGAGAGCCGATGACGCGACGACCGCGGGGCTCGCGAGATAGCCCTCGCCGCCGACGCCCATCCGGTTTTGCCAGTTCCGGTTGAACGACGTGATCGCGCGCTCGCCCGCAAGAAGGGAGTCGGGGCCCTGGCCGAAGCACGGGCCGCACCAGGACTGCCGGATGGCGCCCCCCACGGAGCGGAACACCTCCGCGATCGACTCCCCCTCGAGCCGCGGATCCGGCCGCTCGATCTCTCTCCCGACGCCGCCCGAGCCCGGGAAGACCGTGAGCGTCTTCGTCACCCGGCGAAAACCGTGTTCGCGCGCAGCTCGGAGGACGAGCGCGGCGGAGAGAAGATCGTCGTAGCTGCCGTTCGTGCAGGAACCGATCATCGCCTTGTCGAACGGGAGCCGCTCGCGCGAGACCTCTTCCGCGGGGTAAGCGTTTCCTGGAGAGAAGGGCTTGGCGATCATCGGCTCCACCAGATCGAGCTCGAGCGTTTCGTTCAGGTCGTACACCGCGTCCGCGCCCGGCGCTACGCGGGGATAGGGGAGCGCGTCGTGCGAGATTCCTTTGGCGCGGTACCACGCGTCGGTGGCGTGGTCCTGCGCGAAGATTCCATTTAGCGCTTCGCCCTCCGCCATCATGTTAGCGATGGTGTTTCGGTACGCGATCGGGAGCTGCCGATCGGCGTCTACGAATTCGACGGTCGTACCGCCCGACTGTTTCACGCCCCACCGCCGCAGGAGCTCGAGCACGATGTCCTTCCCGGTCACCCAGGGGCGCAGGCGTCCGCGAAAGACGACGCGCCGCTCTTTGGCGAGCGTGAAGTAGATGTACCCGGTCGACCAGCCGAAGCCGAGGGTGGTCGAACCGACGCCGAATCCCACCGCGCCGTAGGCGCCGTAGGCGCGGCTGTGGGAGTCCGCCCCCGGGATGAACTGTCCCGGGAGCACGAGCCCCTGCTCCGGAAAGTAGAAGTGAAAGATCCCGTCGCCGGGCGTCGCGTAGTACGGCTTCTCGATTCCGTGAACGCGGGCGAACTCGCGGCCGATCGCCGTCTGGCGCTCGTCGGCCTCCTTGCCGGTGAAGACGAAGTGGTCGTTCGCCACCGCAGCCTGGCGGGGATAGATGGAGTTTCCACCGGTGATCTGGTTGAAAGTGTGGATCGCGAACGGCGCCGTGCCGTCGGAGGCGGGGAGCAAATCCGCGTAGACCCGGAGCGTCGCGCCCGGCTCGACCTTCGCGTCCTTGTCCACCCGGTGCGCCCAGACGATCTGCTGGGTCGTCGTAAGCCGCCGCGCGGTTTCGGAATCCGGCCAGAGGATCGACGGAGGAGTTCGGACCGAGTGGCGCAACTCGCGCCTCCCGACAGCGAAGATGCCGCCGCTCCTCCGGATCTCCTCCTCCTTCGGAGTGAGCGGGACCGGTTCGTAGGTCTTTCCCTTCGTCTCGTTCGCGAGGAGCCGCGTCGCGCTGTCGAAGGACATCCGGTCGCCGTCTTCGGCGTCGGCGACCGCCTCCGGGCTCTGCACGACGTGAAGGCCGAGGTTGAACGCGTTACGGCGGAAGATGTCGCCCATGTTCGCGCCGCAGACGACGACGAGCTCGAGCCCCACTTCGTCCGCGACCCCCTTCAAGCCGGCCGGGCTCATCTCGCGGGAAGAACCGATCGCGAAGCGCTCCCCGGCGACCAGGAAGGTCTCTCCGCGGTGAACCCGCTCGCGAAAGTCGGGCATGAGGTGGCGAAACGATCCCGCCTTCCACCGATGATCGAGCATTTCGAGGCTTTCCGAGACGCAGTCCGCTGCGGGCGTGATCTGGTCGGTGTCAATTGCGTCGAGCTTCCTGCCGGGCATCTTCCGGTCCCAGAAGACGAGCGCCTTGCCGCGGATGACGCGGGCCGCACCGTCCCCGGCGGCGTCGGACGGTCGCGGGCCCGGGACCTCATCGGCGGTGATGCCCGGCTTCAGCCGGGCAGGCTGGATGAGTTGCACGCCCTAGACCCTATCGCGGTCCCGCGCGAGGCCCCGCGTCTCGAAGTCGAGGACCCGGCCGCGGGACCGGGGAGAGAGCTGAAGGCAGGGCCGCTCAGGCTCGAAAGACCCGGGAGAGAGCTAAACGCAGCGCGGCCGAGTCAACCGCTCAATCGCTCCGGTTCTCGTAATCCTCGCCGTCGTGATCCTTTAACCGCGCAAGGGCCTGGCGGAAGCGCGGGTCCCCGCGGAGGTTGTCGAGGTCATCATCGCCGCGCAGCGTGCCGTGGGCCTCGAAACCGGCGTCGAGTGCCTGAAAGAGGTACGTGAAGGCCTCGTCCTTCCGGTCCATCATCGAGGCGGCGCAGGCGAGGTTGTACAGGGTCGTTGATTTGCGGTATCCGAGCTCGAGAGCGCGGCGGAAAGCGGGCGCCGCCTCGGCCGCCCGATCTCCCTCGATCCGTGCATAGCCCAGGTTGGACCACGCGCGCCCGATGTCGGGATGGTTTCGCGCGTACTGCTCGAAGTGCGGCTCGACTTCGCGCCACGCCCGGTGACGGGTAGACCGGAGCGCCTTCCGGCTCCACCCGAAGTTTTCGTCGAAGCGGTGGAGCTCGAGGTCTTCCGCCATCTTCAAGAGCTCGCGGTATCGCGGCTCACCGCGGACGTTTACGAGGTCGCCGTCCTTGCGGATCTGGCCCGGATCGTCGAAACCCTCCAGGAGCGACTTGTGCAGGAACTCGAGCGCCCGAGCACGGTCGCCTTTGAGCGAGAGAGCGCAGGCCGTGTTGTAGAGGGACGTTGACCCCTTGTGTCCGCGTGCGGCCGACGCTTCGAATGCCTTTGCGGCGAGGTCGTACCGGCCAACCTCGAGGAGGTCCTTGCCGACCTCGTAGAAACCCGCGCCCGTGCGGGGATTCGAAGCCTGCAGTCGCTCGAACTTGTCCGCGAGCCGCGCCGCTTCGTTGCGGCTCCCGTCAACCTTCTTCGCCCTCGCGGCGCTTCGCAACTGGGCGAACCGCTGGTCGGATCGAAGACTGTCCAGGTCGTCGTCCCTCTCCATGTAGTGGGCGAGCTCGAATCCGGCGTCCATGGCCTTCTCGAGCCACTCGAAAGCTCGATCCCGGTCCCCCTTGAGTGCGTAGCCGCAGGCGATGTTGTAGCTCGCGGCCTCGACCTTTTCGCCGTTGGCGATGGACTCGCCGAAAGCCTGGATCGCTTCGTCGTACTGCCCGTCGTTATGCAGTTCCATGCCGCGGCCGTATGCGGAGCCGCCGTGTTTGCGGCTCTTGCGCGACGCCTGGACGAAACCGACTTCCTCCTCGGGCTCGGCGGGTTCCACGATGGCGGCAGGCTCGGTCTGCTCGGCCGGATCGGCCGGATGCGCATCGTGAAGAACGGCTTTCTGCGCGCCGTCGGTCTTCACTTTGCTCTTTTCGCACTCGGTCTCTTCGCCGTTCTTCGTGGCGGTTCCGCCCCCCCCCGAGTGGTCGTCCGAGAACGCGACGCCGTCGCTCGCCATGGCCTCCGCATCCCGCGGCGCCCAGGGCGCGACGGTCGCGAGCAGCGCAACGAGACCCACGATCACGACGAGAGCGGCGCGCGCCTGTCCTCCGGACACGCTGCGCCTTTCGACGTGCGGGTCGAGGATAGCGCGCATGCGTCCGTCCCAGTACGAGCGGTGCGCCATCGCGACGGCGGGCAGCGTGCGTTGTTTCGACAGGCGCAGAGACCGGATGATCGAGAGGAGGTGGGCGGCGTACACCGACGGCCGCGTGCCGGCGGCAAGAACGAGATCGTCGCAGGCGCGCTCGCAGTCCTTCCGCATCTGGGACCGCGTCGCCCACGCCAGCGGGTGGAACCAGTAGAGGGCCGCTGCACTCTGCCCGAGGAGTAGCGAGAGCCAGTCCGCGCGCTCTACGTGCGCGAGCTCGTGCAGCAGGACAACCCGACGGCGCTCCTCGTTCCAGCGGCGCGCCCCCTCCGGCAGGAGGACGACGGGCCGCACGAGCCCGGCAGTCACCGGGACCGCGATCTCGTCGCTGAAAAAGATGCGGACGGGACGCTCGAGGCCGATCCTTTCCGAGAGTGAAGAGAGAAGACTCGTCCACGAGCCGTCCACCTCGCCCGAAGCTCGGCGGCGAATTCCCGCGACTCGCCCCATGCCGACCACGAGGCGCGCGAGCGCAAAAAGTGTCCCGGCCGACCAGAGGAGAAGAATACCGCTCATCACCGCAAGGGGAGTGAGGACCAACTTCGACTTCGACCTCGCGAGCGTCGTTTCCCGGGTTGCGGGCACGGTCGCACCCTCGCTCTCGTTGCGCACGCGCGGCTCGTCTGCCGTGCGGGGGCGGTTGACCGCCGCGCGTGGCAACGCGGCGCTCGCTGTTGAAAGGGAAACCTCTTCGCTCCAGGTGGCGGGGAGCGTTTTCGCCGGCGCGGAAGCGACCGAGGAAGCCGTCACCGCTGGAACCGGGCTCGGCACGAGCGGGATCTCCCATCGCGGCGCGAAGAGCGAAACGACGGGAAGAACGATCGCGCCGGCCAGACCGAGCGTCGCAACGAGCTGGCGGACGGCTGCAGAGCGGCGGGAGAGCGCCCGGACGGTCAGTGCCGCCAGCGCGAGAAGGACGGTCGCCTTGACGGCGATGTCGAGAGCAAAGCGAACGGCGGCGACAACGAAGTCTTCCATTTAGCGGCCCTCCTCTCTGGCCTGTTCGATCAAAAGGGAAAGGTGCGAGAGCTGTTCGTGGGTAAGCTCGGATCGCGAGATGTCGAGGAGAGCGGCCACGGCCTTCTCGGCCGAGCCGTCGAAGAAGGTGCTCACCATGTTCTGGAGAGCGGACCGGCTCGCGCGCGTGCGGGCGAGCGTCGGAAGGTACACGTAACTCTTTCCCTCGAGGACATGGCGGAGGTGCCCCTTGTTTTCGAGCACGCGGAGCATCGCGCGGACCGCGGAGTAGCTGGGGGGGTCGGGGAGCCCCGCGAGGACGTCGGTCGCGGTCGCTCGCCCGAGTTGGTAGACGGTGTCCATGATCTGCCGTTCCCGCCGGCTCAAGTGAATGAGGGTCTTGAATTTCAAGGTCTCGCCTCCCGCCTTCTGGCTGTCTGCTAAAAAACCAGCATATGCTAGAAAATTAGCGGCAAGCCGTCAAGGGATACGAGGGAGGCCGGGAAAAGGTTATGGGGGCTTCTCGCCTCCGGTGAATTTTTTCTGGACGGCTTCGGCTCTAGGCCTCACCGGGTTATTGCCATGCATCTCCCGGTTTCGGCCGCCGGCCGTCGCCCCGGGGGGCGGGAGGATGCGGTTCAGGAGCCGGGAGGGTGTCGAAAGAGGACGACCCACTCGAGGAGGGCCGCGAGGAACTTCCGAACGGCCTCGCGGGTCCTTTCGTCGGTCAGGCGGCCCTCGGCGTCGAACTTTTCGGCGCCTCGGGGCACGAGAATCTCCGGCCGCAGCATCCCGTAGGTCTCGGTGAACACGAAGGATTGCCGGAGCGCGAGCTGCGCCCGGGCAGTCCCGCTGTTGCCGCCGCTCACGCCCATGATGCCGGCGGGCTTTCGGTTCAAGGGCGACTTTCCTGGCGGACGCGAGGCCCAGTCGAAGGCGTTCTTCAGCACCCCCGGAACGGCGTAGTTGTACTCCGGCGTCACGAACAGGAGGGCGTCCGCGCTTGCGATCGCTTCCTTCCAGGCCGCCACCGGCGCCGGGTCTCCCTGGCTCTCGACGTCTACGTTGTAAGGAGGGATCTGGCCGAGACCTTCGAAGACCTGGATCTCCATTCCGGCCGGGACGAGCTCCTCGGCCGCTCGCAGCAGACTCCGGTTTAACGAGCCCGACCGGAGGCTCCCGGCGATACCGAGGACGCGGGTCGCTTTGGACATCGTGCAATTCTATCGGCATGGGCAGCGAGAACGGAACGATGCGGAAACTCTCTCGCCGCGGATTTCGGATCGCTCTCGTCTCCTTCGTGGCAATCTCGCTCGTCGTCATCTTCTTTCTGCTGGAGCACGCCATCAGCCACCGGAGGTGGCCCGTCAAGACCCTCACGGACGCGGACCGGGCGCTCGTCGTCCGTGAACCGGTGGATTCCACCGTTGCGTTTCTCTCGTCGCTGCCGAAGATGCCCGAACCCCTCCCGCACGACCGAAGGATTCCTCCGCACGAGCTCAAGGTTTACCGCGTGCGGGCGCGGCTGATGGCGGTCAACAGGATGCCCGACGGGGATTTCCACGTGCTGATCGCGGATCCGGACGACGAGAAGGCACGGATGATCGTGGAGGTCCCGGCGCCCGTCGAGGGGAAGACGACGGGCCTCTCCGAAACCTACCAGCGGACGCGCGAGACGCTGCGCGAGAAGGGGGCCCGCGGCCGTCTCGTCCGTGTCACGGGCGTCGGATTCTTCGACTACACGCACTGGCAGCCGGGCGCGGCGAGGAACGGCTTCGAGCTCCACCCCGTCCTGGCGGTCGAGTTCCTGGATTAGCGAGTGAACCGTAAGGATCGCCTTTTCGGGGCCGGTCGTCATCGACGAGGACGGACCGTTCCTCGAGGTGCATCCCGACGAGGGCCTCCGAGTCGTGTCGGGCGGCGAGCGCTGAGAGTCGACCGGCACACGCCTTGCTCGCCCTGGTTGGCGGAGGGATGACCCCATGAGACAGATTCGACGGCTTTCCGTCCCGCTTTTCCTTGCGGTCTTCGTGCTGGCGTCGTGCCGTCCGAGCCAGACGGTGGGTCGGCAAACCGACGACGCCGCGATCAAGACGAAAATCAAAGCGAAGCTCGCGACGGAGGTCGGCGCGACAACTTTGACCGCCATCGAGGTCAATGTCACGAACGGCGTGGTGACGCTCGCGGGTCCAGTCTCGTCCGAGGACGACAAGCAGCGGATCGGAGCGGCGGCGTCCGGTGTCGAGGGCGTCACGAGCGTCACGAACAATGTTCAGGTTTCCGTAGCGGAGGTTCCAGCCCCTCAGCCGGCGGAGGTTCAGACGATCCCGGCCGTTACGACACCGTAGAGCTTTCGCAGCCGAGAGATTCAAAGCCACTGGCCCGGGCGCCGTCTCGGCTCGAAACGACTACTTCTTCTTCTCCTTCCCCTTCCCTTTCCGGAATGCCCCTTCGAAGCCGGGGAAGATCGCCTTTATGAAAGCGTTCTCGACCAGCTTGCCGATGATCTGCCACGTGCTCGAGTCGGGGTTGCTGGTCGAACCCGAGATCTCCGCGACCGTGACGACCTCGTCACGCTTCTGGTTTTCGAGGAGGTCCCCGACCTCTTCGACGACCTTCTCGTAGACCTTCTTGAAGAAGCTCTTCTTCGCGTCCTGCTTCGGGTCGTAGACGTTCAGGTCGGCGAAGAGCGGCTTCAGGTATCCGTCGATTCGGCGGTCCTTGACCCGCAGCTGCGTGTACAGCGAGAAGGTTCCGCCGGTCACGTCGAATTTGCCGTAGGCGCGCCAGACGTCGTTCATCGTTGCCGCCTGCGTCCCCTCGATCCTCCCGTCCAGGTTGAAGTCGGGTCCGCTCTTCTGCGGCAGGAAGGTGGCGGTTGCGCTCGTCCGGCCGCTGCCCATGAACCGCCCGGTCAGGGTCGCCCTCGCGCGGCCCTCGCGCGACTGGTTAGACAGATTCGTAACGTGCAGGTTCGCCCCGGAGAGGAAGAGCCGATACGCCGGCTTCTTCGCGCGGTTGATGAATCCGACGTTGCTGTTCTTGAGGTGAAACTTGTCGAGCCGGACGACGAGGCCCGGCTCGTCGCTCGCCGCCTTGACCGCCTTCTGCACTTTGTCCGCCTGTCTCTCTTCGGCGACGGCAGTGCGCAGCGAGTGGATGTAGTCGAGGCGCACGCGGTCGATGACGAGGTCCTCGACGTGTGCGACCTTGAACTTCGGGGCGTACTCGACGCGTCCGTGCGACGTCAGGAAGCCGTTTCGGATCGAGAGACTCGTCCGAGAGAGCATCGGGCGGAAGTAATCGAGGGGCACCTCTTCCAGCGTGAAGAGCGTGTTCACCCCGGCGTGCGGCTTCGCGAGGAAGTTCGCGTGACCATCGAACTCGGCACGCCCCGTCTCGAAAATGATCCCCTCCGCGTGGATCGGCGAGGGATAGACACGGTCTGCCGACCGGATGTTCCGGATGTTGTTCGCGCGAAAAAAGGTGTGGGTGAGCTTCAGGGGACGCTTCGGATCGTCGATGTACGTGAACGAGGCGTCGTTCACCTGCAGCAGGTTGATTTTGAGCGGGTAGATACTCTCGGCGGCCTCCTGCCACCCCCGTTTCTGAACCGGGATCTCGTCGCGGTTCTCCTTCTGCAATTGAATGCGGTTCACATAGATCTGCGGTTGGTCGAGCTTGAAGTCGGCCACGAGGTTGAGAGTCAGGAGCTCCGACCACTGCACGCTGGCGCGCAACCGCGGAATGAGGGCGATCGGCGGGCTGGGGTGAGCGTCCTGGACGATCGAAAGGTCGCGGAGGGTGATCGACAACGCGAAGAGGTTGAAATCGAGCTCACGGATCCGGGCCGTGTAGCCGGTCAGCTTCTCGTTCATTCGCTTTTCGATGTGCTTGCGTAGCGGCTCGTCCACGAAAAAGGACGCGATGATGACGAGAAGGACGAGCCCGACTATGACGGCGAGCACCTGGAGCGTGCGCCGCGAGACACGACTCCCGAAGTGCTTGAGAGTGGCAATCGGACGCCGGGGTTGGCGAGGAGTGTCCTTCGGAGAGGACTCTGCCGGCTTCTGGGGTAGAGGTTGGGAAGGAGATCCCATGTCCCCGGAAGGGCAAACCCCGTGCCAGCCGCGGAGTTCGAGTCGTTCTTTCTCTCCGGCCGGAAGGCATAGACTGTGGAGTGCGGAATCAGGGGGGAACATGCTCCACGAGTTTGTGACCGCGAATCGAGACGAGATCATCGCTCGGTGCCGGGCGAAGATCGCCTCCCGGCTGGCGCCGCGCCCAACAGAGGAAGAACTCGAGCACGGCGTTCCCCTCTTCCTCGATCAGCTTGCCGATACTTTGCGTTACGCTGGGAATCCCAATCCGGAGATCGGCATGAGCGCAGCCATACACGGCAACGAGCTGCGACACAGTGGCTTCACGATCGCCCAGGTCGTCCAGGACTACGGCGGAGTGTGCCAGTCGATCACCGAGTTGGCCGTCGAGACCGAAGCGCCGATTTCGACGACCGAATTTCAAACGCTCAACTTGTGTCTCGACGTCGCGATTGCCGGAGCGGTCACCGAGTACGGCAGGTTGCGCGAGCACGAAGGGGCGGAACGACAGGGCATGTTCGCACACGAGTTGCGCAACCTGCTGAACAGCGCGGTTCTGTCATTCGACATTCTCAAGACGGGAAGCGTCGGCATCGGCGGCAGCACCGGCGCGGTACTCGGCCGTAGCCTGGTGGGGCTGCGGAATCTGATCGATCGCGAGCTCTCCGAGGTGCGACTTGGCGCGGGCGTCCACTATCGCGAAGACGTCGTCGTTCGAGAGCTCATCGAAGACGTCGAGGTCGCAGCAGCGATGGAGGCGAATGCTCGCGGTCTCGAGTTCTCAGTCATCCCGGTCGCGAACGACGTGACCGTGAATGCGGACCGGCAGATCCTCGCTTCGGTGGTGGCGAACCTGTTGCAGAACGCCTTCAAATTCACCCGCCCCAGCAGCCACGTGGTGCTCCACGCCCACGCGACCGCTGATCGCGTGCTCATCGACGTCAAAGATCAGTGCGGTGGGCTGCCGCCGGGAAAAACAGAGGACCTGTTTCTCCCGTTCGAAAAGCAAGCAACCGATCGAACCGGATTGGGCCTCGGGCTTGGAATCTGCGTTCGCGGTGCCCGGGTCAACGACGCAGAGATCCGCGTCGTCAATCACCCAGGCACGGGATGCGTTTTCACAGTTGATCTGACCCGGCAGCCCCGCGAAGCTCTTCGCGTAACCTGACGACGAAACCCAACGCTTTCGGGCAGGCGCCCGGCGAGCGTCGCGCCGGGAAACCCGTCTCGACCTCACGCCGTAGCAGGGCGGTCGTCCGCCGCGCGAAGCGAGAAGGCTTATTCGAGGCGGGCGGATGCGGGCGTAACCGGAGCTCATGAAGAGCGAAGTTCTCTTCGAAGGCCAGCACCTGGAGCTTCGGCGGCGTCAGGGATGGGAGTACGTGGAGCACCGCGTCGCGAAAGAGTCCGTGATGGTCGTCGCGCTCACCTCCGACAATTGCATTGTTCTCGTCGAGGAGTTCCGCCCCGCCGTGGAGGCTTCGGTGATCTGCCTGCCCGCGGGCCTCGTCGGCGACGAGGGAGATGAAGACAGCGCGAGCGCGGCGCGGCGCGAGCTCTCTGAGGAGACGGGGTGGGAGGCGGGGACTCTCGAGCCTCTCGGGCGCGGTCCGGGCTCGGCGGGGATGTCGTCCGAGATCGTCGTCTTCTATGCGGCGCGTGATGCGCGGCGGACCGGCGAGCAGGGGGAGCGCGAGCGCGCGGAGATCCGCGTTCACGTCGTCTCCCTCGCGGGGCTCGTCGCATGGAGCAGGGAGAAGGAACGCGCGGGCGTCCTCATCGACCCGAAAGTCTGGGCCGGGCTACTCCTCGCGGACGGGCGCCCGTGAGTCCCCGGTTCGACGTCGTCACGTTCGACTGCTACGGGACACTCGTGGACTGGGAAGGCGGGATTGCCGAGGCGTTTGCGCGGGAGGCGGAGTCGGAAGGCCGGACGCTCGAAAGTTCGCGGGTCGTGACCGCGTACCACGAAGTCGAGCCGAGCGTCGAAGCCCTGGAGTACCGGCCCTATCGGGACGTGCTGGCAGAAACGGCGACGCGCGTCGCTCGGCGACTCGGCTGGGCGCTCCCAAGCCACCGAGCCGGCTTTCTCGCGGATTCGCTGCCTGACTGGCGACCCTTTCCCGACACGAACGGAGGACTCTCTGAGCTCGCCGCCGCCGGCCACCGGCTCGGCATTCTCTCGAATGTCGACGACGACCTGCTCGAAGGTACCCGGCTCCAGCTCGCAGTCTCATTCGACCCCGTCGTCACGGCCCAGGATGTGCGTGATTACAAGCCCGCGCACGCGCACTTCCTCGAAGCGCGTCGGCGGATTGGCGACCGCCGCTGGCTTCACGCCGCGCAGAGCTGGTTCCACGACGTCACCCCCGCGAGCGCGCTCGGGATTCCCGTCGCCTGGATCAACCGGAAAGGGGAACCGCGTCCGGACGGCCCGACTCCGGAGGTCGAGGTGCGTGACCTTTCTCGGCTCGCGGAATGGCTTCGTTCCGGGGAAAACTAGCCCGCCGCCGGAGTCTCCCGCAAGTCGCCGGAAGGATCCTGAGCCTGCGGCGGCGACTGCGGCTGCCGCCGCACGAGCTTCAAGGGGACTCCGCCCTCGGGCCGCAGCGTGATCGAGGGTAACGGGACGATCTCCGCGTCGGACGTCCGCTCGAATCGAAAGCGGCGCGCGAGCGTCGCGAGGATGAGCGCGGCCTCCATGGTCGCGAACCGATCGCCAATGCAGACCCGCGGGCCCCCGCCAAAGGGAAAGTAGACGAAACGCGGAAGTCGGGCCGCTAGGCCGTCGAGCCAGCGCTCCGGCAGGAACTTCTCCGGGCTCGTGAACCAGCGCGGGTCCCGGTGGAGGACCCAGGGGCTCATGTAGATCGTCGCTCCCGCCGGGATTTGCCAGCCCCCGATCTCGCAGTCGGCGAGCGCTTCGCGTCCGAGGACGTAGGCGGGAGGATAGAGGCGGATCGCCTCCTTCAGGACGGCGTCCGCGTACGGGAGGCGCGGGAGGTCCGCGACCGTCGCCGGACGCCGCTCGAGCTCGCCGAATAGCTCGGCGACGAGCTGATCTCGCACGAGAGGGTGCTGAGCGAGCAGGTGCCACGTCCAGGAGAGGACGATCGCCGTCGTCTCGTGCCCCGCGAGAAACAGGGTCACGAGCTCGTCTCGTAGCTGTGCGTCCGACATCGCGGCGCCGTCGTCGTCGCGCGCGCTCATGAGCATGGAGAGGAGGTCCCCGCGGTCGGCCGGGGAGGCGCGCCGCTCCGCGATGATTCGATTGACGAGCCGGTTCACGATCGCAACGCCTCGCCGGTAGCGCAGGTTGCCGGGCGTCGGGACCCCGTCGGGAATCCGGAACGGACGGCGGAAACGGGTCCCGATCTCCTTCAAGACGACGTCGAAAGCACGGCCGACGTCGTCCACGTCGCGATCGACATCTGCGTCGAAGAGCGTCTTCGACACGATCTCCATCGTCACCTTCATCATGTCGCGATGGACGTCGCGAACTTCGCCGTCCTGCCAGCCGTCGGCGAGCCTCTCGGCGTACTGGACCATCACGTCGCCGTACGCGGCGATGCGGTCGGGGTGGAATGCGGGCGCCGCGAGTCGGCGCTGGCGGAGCCA
>CAJDUI010000016.1_pt1 | contig 50854 bp, 47 predicted proteins | sample 7390031 | NCBI WGS metagenome assembly CAJDUI01 (sample SAMEA7055675, study PRJEB34461) | soil metagenome | biome: terrestrial ecosystem; feature: Peninsula; material: soil | place: Antarctica | collected 2016 | reverse complement strand
TCTCAGTGTTAGGAAGATTGCCAACGCGACCAGGCGCTCCGGCAGCGCCCAGTGGACTACGATGTTCAAAAGCCGCGGGGCCGCGGCCGACACGAGAAACACAAGCGGAGGGAACTATGGGCATGCTCAAGAAAGCGATATTGCTCGCGACGGGTCTCATTGCGATGGCTGCCTGCGCGTCGAAAGCGCCGGACACGACGGCCGATGAGGCCACGCTCAAGGCGGACCCGGTAGCCTGGGCCGAAGCGTACAACGCAGGCAATGCCGACGGTGTGGCCAACCTGTATGCGGAAGATGCCATCCTCCTGGCGCCGGGTGCGCCGGCCGCCGTGGGTCGCGGCGCGATCCGGGAGTTCATCAAGTCGGACATCGAGAAATCGAAGGCCGAGGGACTCACCTTCAAGATTGGTGACATGAACGGTGTGGTCGTTTCGGGCGATCTCGGCTGGCTCAGCGGAGCGTTCTCGGTCACGGACTCGTCCGGGGCTGCAGTCGACGCCGTCAAGTTCTTGTCGGTGTACCGCCGTACGAACGGGAAGTGGCAGCTCATCCGCGATACCTGGAACTCGGACACGGCACCTGCCGCGGCGGCTGCACCGGCCGTAGACGCAAATATAGGCTCCTGGAAGCTGAACGAGGCCAAGTCGAAGCTCGGCCCGCCCGACGCGAACGTCGGAGGAGTGGCGAAGAACAACTCTGTGGTCTATGAGGCCGCGGGCGACGACGTAAAAATTACGGTGGATGGCATCCACAGCGATGGCAGGGCGTCGCATCACGAGTGGACGGGCAAGTTCGACGGCAAAGACTACCCGGTCACCGGCGACCCGAATTCCGATACTCGCGCCTACAAGAGAGTCGACGATCACACGCTGGAAATGACCGTCAAGAAGGGCGGCAAGGTGACCGTGACCGGGCGCATTGCCGTCTCGGCCGACGGCAGGAGCCGCACAGTCACCACGAACGGAACCGATTCGAAGGGCACGAAGTTCAGCAGCATTGCCGTATACGACAAGCAGTAGCCGGACAGTCCGTTCCGCGCCATTCACGAGGTTATGGCCGGCGTTCGCGAGGCGCTTTCGGGCGTCCGCAGCTGAGTACTTCGGCTGGCGCGGCTGCAGTGGTGGTGCACCGGCGACACTTCCGGCTCGCCGTGGGCGCACGGGGCGGAGGCCGACCGTCGCGTCGGCGTGGTGCGGCTCGACGTACTCTGGAAGCTTCCAAAATGACCTAAAGTATTGATGATCTATGGGCTTGCTGCTCAACAGTCTAGATTGGAGTCCATCATACCAATACTCATGTAACTTCCTTCCCCATCAACAACTTAGATAGATCTTTATAACGTCGAGCGTCTAATCCGGTACAATTGGCGCAATGGCGGGCCAATTGGATCATTCGGGCTCGATCGAGCTCGATCGCTCTTCCCGCGAGCCGCTCTCCCAGCAGCTCTTCGCGGCCCTCGCCGCCCGCATCGAGACGGGGTTCTTTCCGGCGCGCTCACGACTCCCGACGACCCGAGAGGTCGCAACCGCGCTCGGCGTCAACCGCGGAAGTGTCCAGGCGGCCTATCGACGGCTCGTCGAAGAAGGGCTCGCCACGACGCGCGTGGGAAGCGGCACGGTCGTGCGCGCCGGCACCCGGCCATTCGACGCCGCGGGGCTCGTCTCGCGTCGAGCCTCCTCGATCCCGGCTGCGGCTCCCCCGCCGGTCGCGCTTCCGCTCGTCGCGGACTTTTCCCGCCTCACCCCGGACGAGCGTTTCTTTCCGCTCGAGCGGTTCATCGAGACCCTGACCGAAGCCTGGAGCTTGCGTCCGGACCTGTGGCAGTACGCTCCCCCGCTCGGCCTCGAGGAGCTGCGCGTCGAGATCTCGCGTCGGCTCTCCAAGAGCGGCATCGCGCGCTCACCCGACGAGATCCTCGTGACGAGCGGGGCCCAGCAGGGGCTCGACCTCGTCTTTCGCACGTTCACCGACCCGGGCGACACGGTCGCGATGGAGTCGCCGACCTACACGGGGGCGCTCGCGCTCGCCCGATTTGCCGGCGTCGAGATCGTTCCGCTTCCGATGACGCCCGACGGCCCGGACGTTTTCGCGCTGCGCGGCCGGCGCGCGAAGCTCGTCTACGTGATGCCGGAGCGGCAGAACCCGACGGGGGTCACCTCCACCGACGCGAAACGCCGCGAGATCCTCGAAGCTGCGGAGGAAGCGGGCGCGATCGTCGTCGAGGACGGCTACGAGGAGCCGGAGTCGGGAGAGGTGCCGCTTGCGGCTCGCCGGCCGGAGCGGGTCGTGTGGCTCGGCACGCTCTCGAAGGACCTCGTGCCCGGGTTCCGCATCGGCTGGCTCGCGGCGCCGCGCGGCGTCGTCGAGCGGCTCGCCCTCGTGAAGCGAACCGCCGACTTCCAGACGCCGCTGCCCCTGCAGGCAGCGATCGCGTCGTTCCTGCGCGCGGGCGGGGACCGCGCGGCGCGCAAAGCGCGGGCGTGGGAAGTCGAGACCCGGCGCGAGGCGATGGCGGAGGCGCTCGGGCGGCATCTGCCGGAAGTTTCGTGGTGGGGCGGCGAGCCGGGAAGCGCGCTTTTCTGGATTCGGCTTCCCGACGGTGTGTCGGGGCGGAGCGTAACGGAAGCGGCGGCCGCGCGCGGCGTCGCCGTCGCGCCGGGAGGGGACTTCGATCCGGAGGGAATGGACATCGCCGCGCTGCGGCTCTCGGTGTCCCGTATCGAACGCGACGCGATCGAGCCGGGCGTGGCGCTGCTCGCAGAATCAGTAAGGGAAACGCGCGCGCGGTCTTTGGTGATCGACGCGGCGCCGGTGATTTAGAGAAAGTCGCGGGGACAGGTCCGGAACGGGCCTGCACCCGCCGCAGCAAGAGAGGAGATGGAAATGAGAGGAACGGATGCGTTTCGCGTAAAAGTCGGCCTCGCCGAAATGCTGAAGGGCGGCGTCATCATGGACGTCGTCAACGCCGAGCAGGCGAAGATCGCGGAGGCGGCCGGGGCGGCCGCGGTGATGGCCCTCGAGCGTGTGCCCGCGGACATCCGGCGGGACGGGGGAGTCGCGAGGATGTCGCCCGTCTCCAAGATCCGCGAGATCCAGCAGTGCGTTTCGATCCCCGTCATGGCGAAGTGCCGGATCGGGCATTCCGCCGAGGCGCGGATCCTCGAGGCCCTGAAAGTGGACTTTATCGACGAGTCGGAGGTCCTGACTCCCGCCGACGAGGAGAACCACGTCTACAAGCACGACTACACGGTGCCGTTCGTCTGCGGGTGCCGGAACCTCGGCGAGGCGCTGCGACGGATCGGAGAAGGCGCCGCGATGATCCGCACGAAAGGGGAGGCGGGCACGGGCGACATCGTCCACGCCGTCCGTCACCTGCGCGAAGTCCACCGCGACATCCGCAACCTGACGCTCATGAGCAAGGACGAGCGGATGCGCGAGGCGAAGCGGCTCCAGGCGCCGTTCGAGCTCGTCGAGCAGGTCGCGGAGACTGGCAGAATGCCGGTGCCAAACTTCGCCGCGGGTGGCATCGCAACTCCGGCGGACGCCGCGCTCTGCATGATGCTCGGCGCGGAAGCGGTCTTCGTCGGGTCCGGGATCTTCAAGTCGGACGACCCGGAGCGGCGTGCGCGCGCGATCGTGAAAGCAACGACCCACTGGCAGGACCCGCAGGCGCTCATCGAGGCGGAAGAGTCGCTCGGCGCCGGCATGAAGGGGATCGACGCCGCGAGCCTGCCCGAGGAAGAGCGGATGCAGGGGCGAGGGTGGTGACGCCGATCCCCTCTCTTCCCGTGCGCCCACCCCGCTGTCATCCTGAGCGAAGCGAAGGATCTGTGGCCCTTTCCGGGAAAGAGAACCAGATTCCTCGTCGCTGCGCTCCTCGGAATGACAGGGAAGGAACCGGCCCTCGGAATGACAGGTAGATTTGGAGAGCGAATGCAGGGGAGAGGTTGGTGACGAGGGTTCCCTCTCCCCGCGCGCGGGGAGAGGGTCAGGGTGAGGGGCGAATCGCCGTCCTCGCGCTCCAGGGCGACTTCGCCGCTCACGGGCGTCGGCTCGCGGAGATGGGGCTCGACTCGTTCGAGGCGCGCAAGCCCGAGGAGCTCGACCGGGCCGCGGGGCTCGTCCTTCCGGGAGGGGAGTCCACAACGCTCTGGAAGTTCTTCGAGTCCGCGCCGTGGGAGGACGCGATCCTTCGGTTCGCCGCGAGCGGACGGCCGGTGCTCGGTACGTGCGCGGGTGCGATCGTGCTCGCGCGCGAGGTCACGAACCCGGCTCAGAAGGCGCTCGGCGTTCTCGACATCGTGGTCGAGCGCAACGCCTACGGGCGCCAGGCCGACTCGTTCGTCGGCGAGGTCGACGCGCCCGCCCTCGGCGGACGGCTGCCCGGCGTTTTCATCCGGGCGCCGAAGATCCGCCGAGTGGGAGATGGGGTCGAGGTCCTCGCGACGCGCGAAGGCGAGCCCGTGCTCGTGCGGCAGGGTAACGTCGTCGCGGCGACCTTTCACCCGGAGCTGACTCCCGACACGAAAGTTCACGAGCTCGCGTTCGCGGCGGTGCGCGCCCTGCGGAGGAGCGCATGAGCGAAGGGACCGTTCGCGTCGAGACGCTCGAGGGCGGGGTCGTTCTTCTCACGCTCGACCGCCCACGGGCGAACGCTTTCGACCCGGCGCTCGTCACGGATCTCTTCCGCGCCGTTCGGGCGGCTTCGGAGGCCCCCGCGCTCGTGATCGCATCGTCCCAGAAGCTCTTCTCGGCCGGCTGGGACCTCCCGACCGTGCGCGCGCTCCGGCGGGAAGAGATGCAGCCGTTCGTCGCAGGGTTCTGCGGGCTCGTGCGGGAGCTGTTCACGTTCCCCGGTCCCGTCGTCGCCGCGCTGCCGGGCCACGCGATCGCGGGCGGGCTCATCGTGGCGGCGACGGCGGACGAACGGATCGCCGCGGAAGGAAAAGGGGAGCTGGGGCTCTCCGAGGTCGCGCTTGGCGTCCCGATCCCACGGGCCTGTTACGAGATCTTTCGCCACGTCCTGGGTAACCGCGTCGCGGAACGCCTCGCCGCTGCGGGCGACAACGTCTCTGTCGCTCGGGCCTACGAGATCGGCCTCGTCGACCGAATCGTGCCCGCCGAAGAGGTGCGGTCCGCCGCCGTCGAGCGCGCGCGGCAGCTCGCCGGCCGCTCGCGCGCCGCCTACGCGGAGATCAAGCGCGTCGCCCGGGAGGGCGCGCTGTACCGGTTCGACCGCTCTTTCGACGGCGACCCGTTCCTCGACTTCTGGTTCGCCGACGAGGCGCTGCGGAGAGTCGATGCGCTCGTCGCCCGGCTGACCAAAAAGAGTTGACGTTCGCCGTAGAGGACGTTCTCGACGCCCTCGAGCTCTCGCGCGAGGAGCCGTCGCATCGATTCCTCAATCGTCTCTTCCACCGTTTTAACGCGCGGGTTCCGTTCGAGAGCGCGTCGAAGATCCTCCGCGACGCCGACGTCGCCGACCCGGCGGAGAAGCCGCGCGTTCCGGACGTCTTCTGGGGAGACTTCCTGGAGAAGGGCACGGGCGGGACTTGCTACGCCCGGGTCGCCGCGTTCGATGCGCTCGCCGCAGATCTCGGATTCTCCACGCACAAAGTGCTCGGCCGCGTCGAGAAGGACTTCGACCACGCCGCGCTCGTCGTTTCGACCGAGGGAGGGGAGTGGATCGCGGACGTCGGCTTCCCGCTTCCCGCGCTGATCCCGCTCGGCGGGGGAGAGGTCGAGACGGAGATCGCGGCGCTTTCCGCGACGGAGACGGACCGGGGCCTGCTCGTTCGTTTCCTCTCCGGTGTCCCGGACGGCCCGCGCCGGCTCGAGATCTTCCGCGCCCCGGTTTCCGACGAGGAGTACCTCGCGCTGTGGCGCAAGACGTTCCGCGCCGACTCGAGATTCCTGACGAACGTTTCTCTCTTCCGACTCCAGGCCGCTCGGAAAATGACGTTCGCTCGCGGCGAAGTCCGCGTCGACGACCTCCACACGCGCACGCGGATCCCGATCGCGGGAGACCGCCCCGCGCGGCTCGCCGAGCTCTTCGACCTCGACGCCGAGGTCCTGCACCGGGCGCTCTCGATCACGGGGGATCCGGATCCCGAGTTCTCGGACGCGCGAATTACCGCGTATCTCTCCGTCGAGGCGTCGCCGGATGAAGCCTTCGCCGCGCTCGCGACGCCGGACGCCTACCGGCGCCTGCTGGAGGGCGTGGCGGAGGTGACGGGGGAGGGCTGGCGGCTCCGGCTGTCGCCACCCGGCGCGCCGCAGGCCGGTTTCGAGGAAGAAATCGCTCCCCGGCCCGAACTTCGAGCACTCGACGTTCGCCGGCGTTACGCGGACGGACGCGAGATCAACCTCTCGTTCCGCGTGGAGGAGCGCGACGGCGCTACCTATCTCGTGCGGGAAGCGGTGCTTTCGGGCGCCCGCGACGATCTCCTGAAGAACGACTCCGGGCGCGGCCGTCTGGCCGGAACCCTGGCGGTGGACCTCCTGGCGTGGACGCGCTTGATTCGAGGTCTCGAGAGACCCTAGAACCGGAAGAACCGCTCGGACTCCAGGAGCTTCAGCCGCGGTTCCTTGAGCGCCGCGATCTCGCGGCGGATTCGGGCGAGCGACGGCGGCTTCATGTGGTACAGGTACACGGGCACCTTCGGCGGCATCTTCGAGAGCTCTTCTTTGACGAGGCGCGGCGTCATGTGGCACGAGTCGCGAGCGAGGTTCGCCTGGGCGTCGGAGAAGGACACCTCGAGAAAGACCGCCTTCAGGTTCTTCACGCCGCGTACGATTTTCCAGATCCGGTCCGTCGGTCCGGTGTCCCCGGAAAAGACCACCGCGCGGCCCGGCTTCGAGACGATGTAGCCATAGGCCGGTATGAGGTGGTCGACGGAGATCGGCGTGAGCGTCACCGCGCCGCCGCGGTAGGGGCGCCCTTCGGCGAGGGAGCGGTAGCGGAGCGTCGGATGCGCCGCCGACGGCAGCCTCGTGAAGTCCGGCCAAGTCGAGTCGTTGAACACGTGGCGCCGCATCGCAGCGATGACGGGTTCCGGCGCGGCCACCTCGAGCGGCGCGGACCCGCGTCCCGCCAGGTTCGCGACGAGGAACGGGAGCGAGGCGAAATGGTCGAAGTGCGCGTGGGTAAGGGCGACCCGGCGGATCCGGCGCTGCGTCGCGAGCGGAAGGGACTCTGTCAGAGCTCCGGCGTCGAGCGCGGTCTCGCCGTCGATCAGGAAAGTCGTCATCCGGTATCCCGGTGCGGATCCGCCGTAGGTTCCGAGGACCCGGATCGCGAGTGAGCTTCGCGGGGGCAAGCGAGGGGATTGTACGACTGCGGAGACGGATCTGACCCCTTCGGGGATCAGACCCCGAAATTGTTCCGCTGCCGACGGTGTTTCGTAGAAGCTCGACCAATGAAGACCCTTATTTTCGCTCTGGCTGTGCTCGCTTCGCCGGGTGTCCTCCAGGGAGCGCGCCCCGTCGTCATCGGGACGAACGGCGGCGGACCCCTGTCGCGTACGGCGAACGTGGGGTGGGCCCGCGTCAGTGTCTACTGGGCCGAGGTGGAACCGGCCCCGGGGCAGTGGGACTGGGGTACGGCGGACTTCATCGTCGACCGGGCGCGCTCGAACGGGCAGCAGGTCCTCTACATCCTGAGCGGAGCGCCGGCGTGGGCCTGCGGCTGCACGAACGGCGCGGCACGACCCGCGGACATCGAGCTCTGGAAGACATTCGTTCGGTCCGTCGTCAGTCACATGAAGGGGCGGGTTGCGGCGTACGAAATCTGGAACGAGCCGGACCTTTCAGGCAACTCCACGTACGGCGTCGGGTGGGATGCGGACGTCAACGCGTATCCACGTTACGTCGACTACATGGTAGAGGCTTCGAGGATCATCCGCGCGACGGACCCCGCGGCTCGAGTCGTCGGCCTCTCGCTATCCGGAGGGTGGAACTTCCGAACGCTCCAGATCCTTTCGCAGGTCGAATCGACGGAGTACCCCGACGGGAACGCCTCGACCTTCGTCGACATCGTGTCCGTCCACGCCAACGCACCCGGCAACTCGACGGCTGCGGACACCGCCTATCGCCTCTGGTTGAACAAGCTCTACCCGCTCCAGACCTACAACCCGCGTAACGCCCTGAAGCCGATCTGGGTAAGTGAGTTCGGCTGGAACTCGGACGTCGTCGGCGAAGACGGCCAACGCGACCGGATCCGCGACTTCCTCGTCGCGATGACCGGAGCGGACTCGCGCCTCGCGCCGTTTCGAATCACCCACGCCTTCATCTACGCGCTGCACATCGGCTGCACGGACGGCGGGCAAGGCATCTACGACTGCGCCGAAGCGCCGAAGGCCGTGGTGACCGACTATCTCCAGACTCTGGAGTTTCCGGCAGTCCAGCCCGTCGGCCCTCCCCTGAGCACGGAGGGGACGGCCTTCTACACGCTCTCACCGTGCCGTTTGCTCGACACCCGGAACGCCGTGGGGCCCCTCGGTGGGCCGGCTCTCGGTGCACGCACCCAGCGGGAGTTCCCGATCGCGCTTCGATGCGGCCTGCCGGCAACCGCGCGCAACGTCGTGCTGAACGTGACTGCCACCGGCAGCGCCGACCACGGCTACCTCGTTCTCTTCCCGGGAAACTATGCGCCGTTCACATCCACCCTGAACTTTCGTCCCGGCCAGACTCGCGCGAACAGCGCGGTGATCGGGGTGACTCCGGTCGGCGGCGTGACTGTCGGCGCGGGCCAGTTCTCAGGGCCAGTCCACGTCATCGTCGACATCAGCGGCTACTTCGAGTAGGTCTGACCCCCACGCGAGTCCGGTTCTAGCCCAGCTTTTCGGCTGAGGGGGTCAGATCCCTCTTCCGCGAATCAGCTTCTAGGCTGAGAGGGGTCTGACCCCCCCAGCCTAGAGCTTGCTCTCGACCTGACCTCGAGGGGGTCAGACCCCTAGAACTGCGTCCCGATGTAGAAGGACGTCTTTAACCCCGACTGCGTGTTTTTCAAGTCCCAGAGCTTTGCGAAGTCCCAGTGCAGCTGGAGACCAATGAAGTTCACCTGAAAGCCGAAACCGTAGGCTGCCTTCCCGTCGACGAGCTGCCTCTCCTTCGAGTCCCAGAATCGGAAATCCTGATCCTGGAGCGCCGCTCCACCCACGTCGAAGAAGACCTGCCCGCGGATGTTCTGGAAGCCGCCGATCGGCAGGATCAGGTAGTCGATGAGGGGGAAGCGGTACTCGAAGTTTACCCGACCGTGTTCCCGATCTGCTCGCGGAAGTCGAGTCCGCGCAGCGTGTCGAGCCCGCCGAAGTAGTAGAGGTTCGGGAAGTTGCCGGTCGAGTGCGCGCCGTAGAGCCGCACGGCGATCAGCGAGCGCTCCGTGATCTTGAAGTACTGACGGAGGTCCAACGAGACGTCGGAAGAGAGCGTTCCCGAGTCGTGCGCGCCCGGGATCGTCGTGTCGTCGTCCTTCTTGAAATCGGGTGCATAGGAATAGTTGATCGAGAAACGCCTTCCCGAGAGCGGTCCCCACTCACGGTAGAGGACGGTGTCGCCGACGAAAGAGACCCCCGCGGTCGGGTAGTTGTCTTCCCGCGTCTCGACGAGAAACTGCTGGGTCCCGTCGGCGTTCCGGACGGCAAACGGGAAGTCGAACGATCGAGAAATGAAGCCGACCTGTCCGTCGATGCGGTAGTAGCGGGAGAGCGGGTAGTTGGCGAGCAGCAGCGCCCCGGTCTGGCGGTAAGCGCGACGGCCGCGCTCGATCTCGTTGCGGCTCTGGTCGAACGCGAGGAAGTAGGTTCGGTCGTCGAAGAGCGCGAACCCCTTCTGGAGCCGGTTGCGCAGGTTGAAATAGGTGAACTGGAAGTTCGTGAAGCTCGAGAGCGACTGGAACACCGCGATGAGCCGCCGGTCGCCGAGGTTGTCGCCGAAGACGAGGACGGTGTTCGAAACGAAGGTCTGATCGGTGTTGACCCCGGCCACGACCTGCGCGTCTTCGAGCTGGAGGCGACGGCTCGCGCGCGGCTTGATCTTCTCGGGATCGATCGCGACTTCGATCGCCGGCTGGAAGGGGGCTTCGGACTCGGGTCCGGCCGGCGAGATGGCCGGAGCGAGGTCCGGGAGCCGCATGACCGACTTTTTCGCGTCGCCGATGTAAAGCGTGAATCGCCGCTTGTAGTAGGCGGAGAAGACGAGCTTTTCGGTGTTGTCCTTTCCGATGAAGACGCTCGGTGCGAAAGCCCCCGCCACGACGTTCGTGTGGAGGAGCGTTTCACCGGTATCCAGATGAATCGAGTAAATGTTGTAAATGCCGCCGTCCCGGTCCGACGTGAAGAAGAGTCGTTTCCCGTCCGGCGTGAGCGCTGCGTCTTCGTCGTTCCACTCGCCGTACGTAATCTGCTCGCGCGACCCGGGCGCGGACGGATCGAACCGGAAGATCTTCGCCTTCGTGCCGCGGACCGACGAGTAGTAGATCCACTTTCCATCGGGCGAGTAGACCGGAGCGAAGTCGAACACTGCGTCGTCCGTCATGTTGGTCAGCGTCTTGGCCGAAAGCGAGTACGACCAGATGTCGGCTCGCCCGCCCTTGAGCGCACGGAACGCGACCGTGCCCGAGTCGGGGGAAAAGGTCGGGTTCAGCTGCTGGTCGAGATCGGGCATCTCGACCCGCTCCCGGACCCCTCCGTCGAGTGCGTTCAAGAGCAGGAGCTCGCGCCCCCTCTCACGCCGCGCGAAGACGGCAACGCTGTTGCCGTCGGGGGAGACGGCGACGTCCGCCCCCCCGAGGGGAGCCGTTGTGAGCCACTGGCTCACGATGTACTCGTATCGGGTGGTGTACCCCTTCGTGAGGTTCCGATAGAGCTTTCGGTCGCGTGTCGAGAGAACGACGACGTCGGTGTCGTCCTTCAGGGTCGAGATCGCCGCCACGAAATCGCCGGACGGATACGCCCGGGGGGAGATCTCGGCCGACTCTTCGTCCTCGAGCTTGAACCGTTCGCCGAAGTCGATCGGCTCGCCTTTCTCGGTCAGGATCTTCACGTACTTCTGCCGAAGATACCGGCGGAACTTGACGTCGAAGTCCTCGGCGGAGAGGTTGAACGCCCGCTTGATGACCTTCTCGGTATTGCCGCCAATCTGGTTGCGGAATTCGAAAATGAAGTCGCGGACTGAGTCCTTCCCCCACTCCGCCTCGATGAAGTCGAACACCGCGTGCCCGAACCGGTAGGCGAAGAACCCGAACACCCCCGATGCCACGATCTCGGGGACCTGGTCGGCGAGGACGGCGTCGCGCAGGATCATCCGATCCTTGTTGTCTTCGTCTTTGCTGAAGTAGGAAGCCATCCCTTCCGTGAACCATTGCGGCGCGTTCGTCGTCGCCGCACGAATGAAGTTGCCCCCGAAGAGAATCTCGAACTGGAAGACGTGCGTGAGCTCGTGCGCGATCAGTTGCTGGAGCTTCTCGTCGGTCAGGTCGATGGGAAGGACCATCCGGTTGCGGGAGGGAAGGGCGAACGCGCCGATCCCTTCCGGGATGAAGTTCAGGATCGTGTTGGTCTGTTCGAAGTCGGCGTGCGTGGCGTAATAGATGAGGTTGATCGGCTTCGGTATCTGATAGTTGAGCGCCCGCGAGATGTCGTCGTAAGCGCTCTCCGCGTACGAGGCGACCTTCGCGAGCGCGTGCCGCTCCGTCTCGTAGAAGTAAATGGTGAAGTGGGTCGAGCGGTAGATCTTCCAGTCGAACTTGTCGTAGACGATCTTGTTCTTGCCAAATTGTTGCGCAGAAGCCTGGGCGGCGGCGCACAGGAGGAGAGTGAGCGCGATCGCGATCTTCTTCATGTGGCCTCGTTCGATAGGGAAAAAATCAGTCGGTGAAGATGTACCGTTCGGCCTCTCGGTCGCGCGCGACGAAGAGGTTCAAGATCTGATTCTCGAGTGAGAAAAGATTCTCGAAAAGGCCCTGCAGCTCGTCCGCGCGCCGCCCGCCGGTCTGACGAAAGTCCTTGAACTGGTCCTGCAGGATCTTCTCGCCCGAGCGGCCGTCGAAGACGAGAAACACGATGTCGAAGAGGAACCCGGTCTGTTCGACGTAGACCTGGCGGTAATAGGTCCGGCCGTCGATGGGGGAGACGTACTCCTCGGTCTTGTAGCCGGAGCGGTCTTCCACCCGGAACTCGAGGCTTCCGGAGACGACGATCTCCGCCCCGGTCTCGGCGCCGATCGCGCGCCAGAACTCCGACGCGCGCCCGAGCTCCGAGAGGTTCTGGGTCGGGAGCTTCCGGTCGCCCGGCAGCTCGACGACTTCGAGCTTGGTCTTCTTCTCGATCTGCTTCTTCAGGAAGCGCTGGAACTCCGCCTGCAGGTCCACGTTCTGGAGACGGCGGTCGCGTGCCTTCTCGGCCTCGGTCGCGATGACGAAGGGCGCGAGCGCGATCTTCTCGTTGCCGCGGAGGGGGAGCCTCGGCTTCAGGGGAAGCTTGAGCTTGACCTGGGTTACGCCCGCGAACGACGGGAGCGCGGCCAGGACGGCAACGAGAACGAGCGCGAAAACGCGCGTTGCGCGAGCAGTCTTCTCCCTCTCCCCTCTGGGGAGAGAGTCGGGGTGAGGGGTGGTGCTACAGGCCACCGGTCGCCTTGCCCGTCGTCCGGGTGTAGGAGGTGTAGAACTCTGCGAAACGTGCGTAGTTGCGACGGATATAGGTGTCATTCGCATCGAGCTCGAGCGCGCGCTTGTACTCGGCGAGCGCCCGGGCGAACTCGCCGCTCGCCTCGAGGGCGACGGCAAGGTTGTTGTGGGCGCGGGCGTTGTTCGGCTCTTTCTGGACGGCCCGTTCGAACCGGAAGGCGGCCTCGCGCCAGAGGCCCTTGCGGGCGACGTCGCTTCCGAACGAGATCTGGGTCTCCGCCTTCTCGGGACGGGAGTAGGACGAGCATCCCGTCACGATCAGAACGGCCCCGAAGGCCAGCGCAGCTTTCTTGTAACGTCGCATCTCTTGCTCCCTCGAGGGATGGCTATTATAGGAAAGCCGTTTCGCCCCCGCCGTATTTCGTCGTCTTCCTGCCTCGTTCGACGCTGCGGCGGCCTTCTTTCCTTCAAGAAAACATGAAGAAGAGCGACGAAAGGGGGGCGAACCGCCTCCCGCAGAGAGTTACGGAAGAATAAGTCTTCAGGATGCACGGAACCACCTTTGCTCGCCGGGTGGCCCTCTCCTGGGCCCGCTCCCGCGAGCTGACCCCCCAGCGGGTCTGGCCTGTCCTCCGCGAACGGGGGGGTCTGGAGGCCCTCCTCTCGACGGACGAGGCGGAGCTCGCCGACCGCCTCGGCTCGCGCGGCCGGGCGGGGGCGCTCCTCGGCGCGCCCCGGGATTCGGAATCGGAGCGATGGGGCGCGTCCGTCGAGGGCGCTGGAATTCGAATTGTCACGGCGTTCGACGAGGAGTACCCGGCGCCGCTCGCGGAGATTCCGGATCCGCCGTTTCTCTTCTTTGCGGTCGGGCGCCTCGAGAGGCTGAAGCTTCCCGCGGTCGCCGTAGTCGGATCGCGGAACGCCACGCGCTACGGCCGCGACGTCGCCGCGCGTCTCGCCCGTGAGCTCTCGCACGCCGGCGTCACGATCGTCTCCGGCTTCGCGCGCGGGGTGGACGCGGCGGCGCACGAGGGGGCGCGCGAAGGGCCAGGCGGCACCATCGCGGTGCTCGGCTGCGGCGTCGACGTCGACTATCCCCGCGAGCACGCCCGCTTGAAAGGTGCAATGGCGGCGACCGACCTCGTTCTCTCGGAGTTCCCGCCGGGAGCGGAGCCGCGCCCACAGAACTTCCCCGTGAGAAACCGCATCATCGCCGGGCTCGCCTCCGGTGTCGTCGTCGTCGAAGCTTCCCGGCGGAGCGGCTCACTCATCACGGCCCGCCTGGCCGCCGACTGCGGGCGCGACGTCTTCGCGGTTCCGGGAAGCGTCTTCTCGGAGACGTCGATCGGAACGCACGAGCTCCTCCGCGACGGCGCGATCCTCTGTCGCGGAGCGGAGGACGTTCTCTCCGAGCTCTTCCCCTCCGTGGGCGCGCCGGCCCGGCAAGTCGAGGGGCAACGGATTCCCGCGCAGCTCTCGGTCGAGGCGGCGCGGCTGTACGAGGCGCTGCTGCGCGAGGAGTCGCTCACGGCAGATGACCTTGCGCAGGCGCTCGACTTTCCCGCTGCCACTGTCCTCGCGGCGCTTTTCGAGCTGGAGGCGGCAGGGCTCGCCATATCCGACGCCGGGCGTTACGGGGCGACGAGGCACTGAGCTCGAGGGATTCCTCGTCGCTGCGCTCCTGGGAATGACAGGGTAAGCCCTCGCCTGTCATCCCGAGCGAAGCGAGGGATCTGTTCCCACTCGACTGCCGCTCGTCTGGCTCAGGCAGGCTCCGCGAGAATTCAGCTCGCTCTCGAGACTCCCTAAAGCGCTGACAGTGAAGAGTTACCGGGAACTCTGGAATACGGTCCGGTTGAAGTGATCGAACCCGGCAGTTTGCGCTTTGCAGCCTGATATGGCACCTTCCCACGCCCCAATGAGCAATCTCGTGATCGTCGAATCCCCGGCGAAAGCCCGCACCCTGGAGAAGTTCCTCGGCCGGGACTTCCGCGTCCTGGCCTCCTACGGCCACGTCCGGGACCTCCCGAAGAAGGGGCTGGGCGTCGACCGCAGCGACTCCTACGAGCCGACCTACGAAGTGCTGCACGGGAAGGAAAAGACCCTCCTGGAGCTGAAGCGCGCCGCCAGCAAGGCCGACGCGGTCTTCCTTGCCGCCGACCCCGACCGGGAAGGGGAGGCCATCTCCTGGCACCTCAAGGAGACCCTTTCTCCGTCCGCGAAGGGCACGCCCTTCAAGCGGGTCCGGTTCAACGAAATCACGAAGAAGGCCGTGCTCGCCGCGATGGCGGACGCGGGTGAGATTGACACTCGTCTCGTGGACGCCCAGCAGGCTCGGCGAATCATCGACCGGCTGGTCGGCTACGAAGTGTCCGACCTTCTCTGGAAGAAGATCTGGCGAGGCCTCTCGGCCGGCCGCGTCCAGACCGTCGCGCTGCGGATCATCTGCGAACGCGAGCGGGAGATCGAGGCGTTCGTCCCCGTCGAGTACTGGACGGTGGACGCCACGGTCCAGGCGTCGGCGCCGCCGCCTTTCACCGCGAAGCTCGTCTCGTTCGAAGGTCAGAAGCTCAAGTTCGACGGGACCGAACCCCGGCTCGAATCGGAGGCCGCGGCGGCTCGGGTTCGCGAAGAGGCGGAGGGCGCGGCGTGGCGCGTGGCGAAGGTGGACACCTCCGAGCGCCGGAAGAACCCGCCGCCGCCGTTCATCACGTCGCAGCTCCAGCAGGCCGCGGCGCGGCGGCTCGGGTTCGCGGTGCGCCGCACGATGCAGATCGCTCAGCGGCTCTACGAGGGACGGGAGGTCCCGGGCCGCGGCGTCATCGGCCTCATTACCTACATGCGCACCGACTCCACGCGGGTCTCGAACGACGCGCTGGTGTCGGTTCGTGAGCACATCGAGTCGCGCTACGGGAAGGGTCTCGAGGTGCTGCCCGAAACGGCGCGCGTCTTCCGCAGCAAGCGCGACACGCAGGACGCCCACGAGGCGATCCGTCCGACGGACCTCGCGCTCCCGCCGGATGAGGTTGCGAAGCACCTCGCTTCCGACGAAGCGAAGCTCTACCGGCTCATCTGGGAGCGCTTCGTCGCCTCGCAGATGTCTCCCGCGGTTTACGACACCGTCTCCGCGGAGATCGAAGCAGGCCGCGCCCTGTACCGAGCGTCCGGCTCGACCCTGAAGACGCCCGGCTACCTCGCGGTGTACGGCGTCGCCGCGGAAGAGGACGAGGAGCCGGAGAAGGACGGCGCGAAGCTTCCGCCGCTCACAGCCGGCGAGACGCTGCAGCTCGTCCGGATCCAGCCGGAGCGCAAGTCGACGCAGCCGCCCCCCCGCTACAACGAGGCCTCGCTCGTCAAGTTTCTGGAGGAGAACGGAATCGGACGGCCGTCGACCTACGTCGAAATCCTGCGCAAGCTCGAGGACCGCGAGTACGTGCGGAAGAAGGACCGCCGCTTCGTCCCGACCGCGCTCGGCCGGACGGTTCTCGAGCTCCTGATCCCGTACTTCGACGACTTCTTCGAGACCGGGTACACGGCGCGAATGGAGGAGCGGCTCGACGAGGTGGAGGAGGGAACGATCTCCTGGCGCGCCGCACTGGCGGAGTTCGATCAGAAGTTCACCCTGGACCGCGATCGGGCACTCAAAGCCATGGTGTCCGGCAAGGCGGGGATCCCTCTCGGAGAGGCGCGCCGTCTTCTGCAGTTCCCGGTGGCGCCCGAGCTGTCGGAGGCGTGCCCGAACTGCGGCAAGAAGCTCAAGCTGCGGATGGGGAAGAACGGGCTCTTCATCGCGTGCAGCGGATATCCGGACTGTACGTTCACGCTGAACATCCCGGACCCGGACGAGGACACCATCGACGCCACGGACCTCGAGGCGACGACGTGCGAGGAGTGCGGCTCTCCGATGAAGCTGCGGCAGGGACGGAGCGGGAACGCGTTCCTCGGTTGCACCGCCTACCCGCGATGCCGCAACGTCGTCAACGTCGTCATGGCGGGGGGCAAAGCCGAGGCGCGCCCCGACGAGCCGACCGGGGAGAAGTGTCCGGATGACGGCGGGAACCTCGTGCGCCGGCACGGCCGCTTCGGGGCGTACGTCTCGTGCTCCAACTACCCGACGTGCAAGTACAAGCCGCCGAAGCCGGTCCAGGACACGGGCGTCCGGTGCCCCAAGGACGGCGGCGTGATCGTCGAGCGGCGCGGACGCTTCCGGCCGTTTTACGGGTGTGCGAACTACCCCGCGTGCGACTTCTCGCTGAACGTCCGGCCCATCCCCGAGCCCTGTCCGCAGTGCGGCAACCTGTACCTGCTCTACCGGGAGCGGAAGGCCGGCGCGGCGCTCGCGTGCGACAAGGCGGGCTGCGGCTTCGAGAAGCCCGCCGGCGAGATGCCGCTACCGCCGATGCGCGAGATCCTGCTCGAGGCGGCCCCGGCGCCGGCGGGAAAGGCGAAGGGGGCCGCGGGCGCGGCGAAAGAGAAAAAGGCTGCTCCGCGCAAGAGAACGCCGGCCGCTAGAAAGAAGCCGGGCGCGTCGAGTCGACGACGTGTCAAGGTCAGCTAGCTCCACATCTCCCGAGCGGTCATGAATAACCCGGCGCCCGTCGTCGTCCGGGACCTCGTCAAGACGTTTCGCAGCAAGACGGGAGAGGTCCGCGCGGTGGACGGGCTCTCGTTCGAAGTCCCGCACGGCGTGATCTTCGGGCTCCTCGGCCCGAACGGCGCGGGCAAGACGACGACGCTGCGCATCCTGACGACGCTCGTCGCGCCCACGTCCGGGTACGTGCGCGTGGCCGGCCACGATCCGGCGCGCGAAGGTTTCGCGGTGCGCGGCTCGATCGCGGCGGTCCTCCAGGACAACGCTTCCGAGCAGTTCCTCTCCGTGCGCGACAACTTTCTCTGCTACGCGCGCCTCCACGGCCAGGACCGCGCCGAGACGGACCGGCGGCTGCCCGAGATCGCGGAGCGCTTCGGGCTCTCCGAAGAGCTCGGCGAGAAAGCGGCGGACCTCTCGATCGGTATGCGCCGCCGCGTCCAGGTCGCGAAGGTGTTCCTCGTCGACGCCCCGATACTCTTCCTCGACGAGGCGACGACGGGCATGGACCCATTCGTGAAGCGCGTCGTGCTCGACGGAATCCGCGATTCCGTCCGCGGCGGCCGCACGGTCGTCCTCACGACGCAGAATCTCGACGAGGCGGAGCGCCTTTGCGACGACGTCCTCATCATGGCGCACGGCAAGGCGATCGCGCGTGGGGCGGTTTCGGAGGTAACGAGCCTCTACGCGCCGGCCGTCGAAATCCGCGTGTCGTTCGACGAGGCACCCGTTGGCCTCGACGAATTCCTCGCCCCCTATCATCCGGTCTCGTCCACCTTCGCCGCCGGGCGGCTGACGGCGCGCCTCTCCGGATCCCGGCGAGACGCCGCGCGGTTCCTCGGCGCGCTCGCCGACCGCTACCGCGTTGCGGACTTCGAGGTCGAATCGGCGTCGCTCGAAGACGCCTTCCTCGAGATCGTGCGACGCAGCCGTGAGGAGGCGGAGGCGCCGTGAGCTCTCGTGCCGCCACCTTCGGACCGTGGGAGCGCCTCTCCGCGGTCGCGAGCCGCGAAGTCCGATTCCGTTTCTCGAACTTCGGGTGGCTGTTCTGGGACCTCTGTTACCCGATGGGGTACCTGCTCGCGCTCGGAACCGGGCTCTCCGGACTGATCGTCGCGGACATCCCGGGAGGATCCTTCTCCGCCTTCCTGCTGCCCGGGATCCTCGTGATGGCGGGGCAGACCCTCGCCGTGAACTCGTCGTGGGCGCTCTTCATGGACCGCGACAACGGGATCCTCTTCGAGCACCTGACCTACCCGGTCAAGCGCGCCGACTTTCTCGGAGGCCGGCTGCTCTTCAACCTCGGCATGGCGGCGCTGCAAGCGGTGATCCTGCTCGTTTCGGCTGAGCTCTTTCTCGACGTCTCGATCGGCTGGGGCCGCGCGGCGGCTCTCGTGCTCGGCTCAGTGCTCGCCGTGCCTTTCTGGTTCTTCGCGCTCTTCGCCGCGGCGATCCAGATCCGCCGAGTTGACGCGTTCAGCACGTTCCTGAACGTCGTCTTTCTGGGAGCGTTGCTGCTGTCGCCCGTGTTCTTTCCGCTGGACGAAATGCCCGGGTGGTTTCGTGCGGTCGCTGCCGCGAACCCCCTGACGTGGTCGGTCGACGTCCTCCGCGCCATCGCATTCGGCTCGGACCGTACGCGTCTCCTGGTGCTCGAGGGAGCCGCCTTCGCGGCGGCGACGGGCGCCGCGTTCCTGTGGGCGCTCCGGAGCCTGCGGACCGCGCTGAGGTAGGTCGGCGGCCCTATCGGGCGGCGCCCAGCCATGCGACCGCCGAGGCCGGATCGAGAACCGAGATCGGCGCGTTCCGAAAGCCGGCCGGGTCGCGGGTGACGATCGCATCGCACCCGCTAGAGACGGCGCACGCCGCACAAACGGCGTCCTCGAAGTCGGGGAGCGGCAGGACGAGCGCCTGTCGAAGCACGCGGGTATCCACCCTGGCCGCGCGAAAGACCGAGAGGAGGTCCTCGACCACGCGGCGCGCGAAGGAAACGCCCCGTGTTCGCCGCGCGAGGTACCAGACCGTAGTCAGGCCGTGCGCCGGAAGAAACCCGACTGCCGCGCCGCTCTCGACCGCTCGCCAGAGAGACACGGCCGGCGTGGAATGAGCCTCCCTCTCCAGGAGGACGTCCAGAACCACGTTGATGTCCAGGAGGAGTTTCTTCACCGGTATTTCTCGCGAAGGTGGCGTCGATAGTCGTCGACGGATGCGCCTCTCAACGAACCGCGCAGGCGTCGGAGGATGGGCGGGTCCGTCTCCGAGTCGGGGGCGCGGGAGACCACCTCCAGGTAGGTCTGCACCATGCGGGACACGGACATCCCACGTTTCTTCGCGAGGCGCTTGGCCTTTCGGATGACCTCCCGGTCCACGCTGAGGGTCAGCTTTCCAGTCATACGTACGATTCTATTCCACACATACGTATATTGTCGTGAGCCGTGCCGGGCGGAGGCGGCTTCTCACCGCAGATCCTCTTCGATCGTTTCCGCGAGAACTCCGACGTCGTCCTGATCGATCTGCCTGAGCGCTGAGCGGACCAGTTGGGTTCTGAACGTGCCATATTTATGTTAATATGGTTTCCCATATGAAGACAACGGTCGAGATTCCCGATGACCTCCTCCGCGAATGGAAGAAGAGAGCCGTCGAGCGGGGAACGACCTTGAAAGAAATGTGGGTGCGCCTGCTTCGAGATTCCCTGCATCCTCCCGACAGACGATCGCGCTCGAGGCGAAAAATCCGTTGGGTCACGGGGAAGGGGGGCCTTCCGCCCGGACTCGATGTTTCGAACCGAGAACGAATGTACGACTGGCTCCGCGGACAGAGGTGATCGCGCTCGACACCAATCTGCTCGTGTATGGGTTTCTGCCGGGCGTTCCGGAGCACGCCGGCGCCAGGCGTGCAATCGAAAGGGCGTCGGACGATCCTCGAGGTTGGGGCGTCGCCCTGGCGTCCATCGCGGAGTATTGGATGGCGGTGACGCACCCCGCGGCGGTCGGCGGTCCGTCTCCGGCGAAAGCGGCTCGGGAGTTTCTCGACGCGCTGCTCGACGAAGGGCCGGGAACCCTGTGGATGCCTCGGGAGCCGTTCTGGACGCGCCTCATGCAGCTCGCGATCGACAGGAACGTAACGGGACCACGCATCTTCGATTTGCAGATCGCATTGACGGCTTTCGATAACGGAGCGACGGAGGTCTGGACCCACGATCGGGGCTTCGTCGCGTTCCCGGGGCTTCGAGTCTTCGACCCGCTCGGTGTCTCGAGCTAGCTCTCGCCCCCGGGGATGTTCAGAAGCTTCCGGAACGGGTCTTTCCACGGGAAGATCTGCGCGTAGCGCCAGATCCGGTCGGTGAGCGGCGGCTTCGCGGCCGGGTTCTTGAAGCACTCGGCGCACCGTGGGAGCTTCGAGAAGTCGTGGGTGCGAAACCCCTCCTCGATCTCGTCTAAGAACGGCGACGCGGCGATCTCGGGGATCGTGTTCTCGCGCACGTTGCCGAGCTTCTGCGTGCCGTCGTAGTCGTAGCAGCAGTGCGTGACGTCGCCGTTGCAGAGGATGACGAACCACTGGTACGGCGTGCCCTGGAAGCAACCGTAGTACGCCTGGTGGAGCTCGGTCACCTCGGAGGTGTCGAGCCCCTCGCACGTCTTCTGGATGACCGTCGCCTGCGGATACCGGTCGAGCCGGAAAAAGTCGCGGAAGTCCTTCACCGTCTCGTCGTGGGTCTGGGTCGTGATCATGCGCTGGATCTCGACGACGATCTTCTTCCCCTTCGAGAGCTCGAGAAAGCGGCGGATGTTCTCGACGACGACGTCGAACTTTCCTCCCTTGCGCACGATCGGGTACACGTCGGGCTTCAGCGTGTCGATGCAGAGCCGGATCTTCGACAGGGATGTCGAAAGCACTGCCTTCGCCCAATCCTCGTTCAAGAGCGTCGCGTTCGTCGAGACGCAGACGCCGGGGAAGAGGTCGATCGCCTCGGGGAGCCGCTTGTAGAGAAAGGGCTCGCCCATCTCGTGCAGGTAGCGCATCGGGAGCTTCAGCTCGTTCATCTGGCGCGCGACGTCCTCGACCATGTCGAACGGCGCGTCCTCGAACGGCCGCGTCAGGACGTCCATCGGGCACATCCCGCAGCGCAGGTTGCAACGGCTCGTGAGCTCGAGCATGTACTTGAGCGATCCGAGCCGGAGGCCGTTCTTTCCGCGGCTCATATGGGGTCTGACCGCGAAGGGGTCAGATCCCTCTCCTCGCCGGCTCGAGTCCGGCCATCGCGGCGAGGACGGGCAGAGCGTTCGAGCGGTCGAAAAGGATCATCGTCCGGGCGTTGCACTCGTGCGTGCAGCGGCAGAGCCGTGCGCGCTTGGCGTCGACGAAGGCGCGCGCGGCAGACCCCGCGCGGATCCGGGCAAAGTCGTAGCCCGACTCGCGCACGTTGCCGAGCGGCGTGCCGATGAGCTCGCAGCCGTAGACCGTCCCGTCCTCGGTCAACACGAACTCGCGCTCGCCGGCGAGGCAGAAACCCTCGAAGCCGCCGCCCCGCGCCTGCCGCGCGATGTACTCGAAGCGCCGCCGGTTGACCTCGCGGCGGGCCCGCGTCCGCGCGCCGCGCCATCCCGTACGTGCCTCGGCGGCCGGGTAGCGGGCGTCGAGCGTGCGAGAAAGGTCCTCGTAGAGGTCGACGTCGAGGTTCTCCTTCAGGGTCGGGTCGTAGGCCTCCCCTCGAATCAAGCCGAGGGAGTGGTGGCTCGGCCGGTAGCGCTCCCAGATGAAGTCGCAGAACTCCGCGACCTCCCCCTGGTTGCCGCGCATGAAGACCGTCGTGACGCCGACGGTCAGGTTGGGCGTCCGGTGCGCGAGACCGAGAAGCGTCTCCAGGCTCGCGAGCGCGCGGTCGTAGAGGCCGGGCACTGCGCGAACCCGATCGTGAAAGTCGCGGAACCCGTCGAGGGAAACGGACACGCCGAGGGAAAGGTGGGGGGAGAGGGAGCAGATCTTTTCCACCACTCCGGAGATTTCCGCCGCCGCGAAGCCGTTCGTCGGGATCCCCACGTTGAGGACGCCGCAGCGTTTGAAATAGGCGTGGACGATCTCCGGCAGGTCGCGACGCAGAAACGGCTCGCCGCCCGAGAAGAGGAGCAGCCGAATGGGCGGGAGAGTTTCCACGAAGCGCTCGATCTCGTCAAGTGTCAGCTCGTTCGTACCCGAGTTGATCGGATAGAAGCAGTGCGCGCAGCGGGCGTTGCATACGGACGTAACGAAGTGCGTCCACTGCGCGAGCGCGTCGCCCGGCGCGATCCAGTCGCGGGCGAGGGAGAGCCCCTGTTTCAGGCGCGCAACGCTCACGCGCGCTCCCTCTCCCTCTGGGTGAGGGCTGGGGTGAGGGCATCCACTTCGCCGCGCTCGCTCCGCGCCTCGAAGAAACCCCGGATCCGGTGGATTTCCCCGGCGACGAGCCACGGGAACAGAGTCACCCCTCGGCCGGTGTGTCCCGCCCGCGCCATGCGCGCGAGCGTCACCCAGAGGTGCGGGAAGAGAAAGAGCAGCGCCGGCCATTTGACGAGCACGCGGCCGGGCCGGTCGAGGGCGACGCGGGTCCGATAGATCGTCCGGCCGCACGCAATCTGCTTTTCGCGAAAAGCCCGGGCGTCGAGCCGCTCGTGACGGTGGGTGAGCACGATTCCCGGCTCGTACCAGAGTTTCCCGCCACGGGCGGCGACTGCGAGCGCGAACGCGGTGTCCTCGCCCGAGTTGGTCTCGGGAAAACGCGTGTCGCCCACCGCGTCGCGCCGGTACACGATTCCCATCGTGGGGATGTTCCGGCGCGGGCCGGGGCTTGCGTCGCGGATCCACTCGGAGTGGTTCAGGAACCAGTCGAGATCGCCCCAGCGACCCGGCCGGCCGTTCGCGATGCGCGCGCCCACCGCGGCGATTCCCGGGCGGCTCTCGAACGACTTCAGACGTCCCCCTTCGCACCGTCCATGCCGGCGTTGCGCGCCCCGCCGGCGTTCCGGCGGCGGCCGTTTCGAATCACGCGCGCGCCCGCGCTTCGCGCGGTGTCGGCCGAGGAGTCCGTGGACGCGTCGTCGACGACGAGCACCTCGAGCGGAGGCTCCGTCTGGTCGAAGGCGGAACGGACGGCGTCGCCGACGGTGCGTTCCGCGTTACGGCAGGGAATGACGACGGATGCGCGCATTGGAACCAGTCATTCTAACTCGCGCGAACCGAGTCGGGCGCCGCGCGGACGAGTATGCGGTAGCGGAAGAGCCGGCCGACGCCGGGCACGGGCAGGAGCACCCGCTCGAACCAGCGCACGACGGGAAACGGCGCCGGCGAGTACGTCAGCGACTGCACGCGCCAGCCCTCGCTCTCGAGGAGGTTCCGGATCTCCCGCGGGCGGCGCACCGCGATGTGCTCCGGGAACTGCTTCAGGACGACGTTCGCGGCCTTCAGCCGCTCGACGTAGTGCTCCCGGTTCGGGGTGTACGCGACGAAGACGCCGCCGGGCTTCAGCACACGGACGAGCGAGCGCAGCATCCGCCGGACAGTGTCGTCGTCCACGTGCTCGAGGAGATCGAACGCGCCCGCGACATCGATGCTCCGCTCGGGGATCGCCCCCAGGTCCGCTACGTCGCCCGCGACGAACCGCACGTTTTCGAAGCGGCGCTCGACCGAGCGCGCCCGCGCGAGCTCGATCGCCCGGGGAGAAGCGTCCAGGCCGACGGCTTCTTTCACGTGCGGCGCAAGGAGGAAGCAGACGTCGCCGAGCGCACTGCCGAGATCGAGGACGGTCTTGTGCGGACCGGGGAGGGCGAGCTTGAGGATGTCCCGGTCGCGCTCGCGCCACTTGCGCTCCGGGGCCGCGAACGACGTGACGCGGTGGAGCTGGTCAAAGTACTCGTCGGGATAAAGGTCTTCGCGAAAGGCCATGGAAGGACTTCTCGGTTCTGAGCTCGACCTCGGTGACGTCGCGCCTGAGCGAACATACACTGCAGAGAACTGAGTACCGAGATCCAACTTTCTGATGAAAACCCCGTGGGAAAAGTTCTCGCTGCCCGGCGACGGCCCGGCGTACGCCCGCGGGGACTCCACCGAGTTCCGCCGCGCACTGCGCGAGATCTTCGGGACGCTCGTCGATCGGGTCGAAAAGTGGCCGCCCGGGGAGCTCGAGTGGGGCATGGCGGAGGTGCCCCCGGAAGGCTCCCTCACACTATTCTTTCGGGACCTGAAAATTCGGATGGCGCCGACCGGATCGCTCTGGATCGTCTTTCCGAAGAAGCCCTTTCTCGAGGAGCTGCGGTTCCCGTTCTCCTGGACGGACGTCCGAAAGGCCGGGCTTTCCTGCGGACTCGTGGACAACAAGATCGCGGCGTTCTCCACGCGTCTAACGTCCATCCGGTTCGTCGTCCCGGTCGCGCTGCGAAAAGCCCGCTCTGCCGCCGGCCGATAGAATCCGCGGCGTGAAAGGGAACGCGGTCACCATCGTTGGCGCCGGGCTCGCCGGCTCGGAGTGCGCCTGGCAGCTCGCGCGGCGCGGCCACGCCGTGCGGCTCTTCGAGATGCGGCCCTCCGTCCGGACCGCGGCCCATGAGACAGACCGATGCGCCGAGCTCGTCTGCTCGAATTCCTTCCGGTCCGACAACCCGAGGAACGCCGTCGGGCTCTTGAAGCGCGAGATGGAGCTCCTCGACTCGCTCGTCATTCGGAGTGGCCGCGCGGCGGCGGTTCCGGCGGGCGACGCGCTCGCGATGGACCGCGACGAGTTCTCGCGGCTCGTCACCGAGGCGATCTCGTCCCGGCCGGAGATCGAGCTCGTGCGCGAGGAGGTGACGCGGATTCCGGAAGCGGGTTATGTGGTCCTCGCGACGGGGCCCCTCACTTCGGCAGCGCTCGACCACGCCATCGGAGAGCTCCTCGGCACCGAGGACCTCTACTTCTACGATTCGATGGCGCCGATCGTCGCCTCCTCTTCTCTCGACCTCTCGAAGATGTACGCGCTCTCCCGCTACGGGAAGGGCGCGGGCGACGACTACTGGAACTGCCCGATGACCAGGGAAGAGTACGAGTCCTTCGTCGCGGAGCTCCTCTCGGCGGAGATCGTTCCGGTGAAAGACTTCGAGAAGGGCATCTATTTCGAGGGGTGTTTGCCGATCGAAGTCATGGCGGAGCGGGGTGTCGAGACGCTCCGGCACGGACCGATGAAGCCGATGGGTTTGCCCGACCCGCGGACCGGCCGAATCCCCTGGGCGGTCGTGCAGCTGCGACAGGACGACCTCGCGAAGGAGCACTACAACCTCGTCGGCTTCCAGACGAAGCTGAAGGTCGGGGAGCAGCAGCGCGTCTTTCGGAGGATCCCGGGCCTGGAGAACGCGACATTCGTGCGCTACGGGATGCTCCACAGGAATACGTACATCCACGCGCCGGCGCACCTCGACCGGCTCTGGGGGATGCGGCGAGAGCCGCGGATTTTCTTCGCCGGTCAGATCACTGGCGTCGAGGGATACGTCGAGAGCGCGGCGACCGGTCTCGCGGTGGGGATCACGATCGCGCAGCTCCTCGAGGGGCGGGAGCCCGCGCCCATTCCCTACGTTACGGCGATTGGTTCGCTCGCGCGCCACTGTTCCGAGCGCCCCGCGACGAAATCGTTCGAGCCGATGAACGTGACATTCGGAATGATCGAAGACTCGTCGCACTCCCCGATTCGTGACAAGGCCGCGCGCCGGGAGATGCTCGTGGAGCGAGCGCTCGCGGCGATCGGGGAGTGGAAGCGCGCGACCGCGGCACACGAGATGGTTGAGACGCCGTGACCGAAACCTCTCCCGTTTCGTCTCGCGTCTCGCGTCTCACGTCTCACGAAACGGCTCTGTCCTGGCCCGACATCGCCGAGGCGCGGCGGCGAATCGCGGGCGTCGCCCACCGCACTCCGGTCTTCCACTCCCGGCAGTTCAACGAGGCCTCCGGCGCAACCGTCTTCTTCAAGGCCGAGAACCTCCAGCGGGCGGGGGCGTTCAAATTCCGCGGGGCATACAACAAGATCCGCGCGGAGCTCGACCGGCGCGCCTTCACGGAAGTTGTCGCGTACTCGTCGGGCAATCACGCGCAGGCGGTCGCGCTCGTGTCGAAGCTGCTCGGCGTGAAAGCGACCATCGTTATGCCGGAAGACGCCCCTCCGGCCAAGCTCGCCGCAACGCGCGGGTACGGCGCGGACGTCGTGCTCTACGACCGATACGGCGGCGACCGCGAGGAGATCGGCGAGCGGCTCCAGCGTGACCGGGGCGCTCTCCTCGTCCCGCCGTTCGACGACCCGCTCATCATGGCCGGAGCGGGAACGGCGACGGCGGAGCTTCTCGAGGAAGTCCCCGAACTCGACTTCCTCGTCGTTCCGGTCTCCGGCGGCGGCTTGATCGCCGGGTCGGCGATCGCCGCGAAGCACCTGCGGCCCGCGATCAACGTGTACGGCGTGGAGCCGGAGACCGCGGACGACACGGCGCAGTCTCTCGCAAAGGGGGAGCGCGTCTCGATCGCCGTGCCGCGAACGATCGCCGACGGGCTGCAGGTCGCGTGTCCCGGCCGGCTCACGTTCCCGATCGTCCAGAGAATAGTCGCGGGAGTACTGCTCGTATCGGACGCCGAGATGGTCGAGACGCTTCGCTGGACGCTCGAACGGATGAAGGTCCTGGTCGAGCCGTCCGGCGTCGCGGGCGCAGCGGCCGTGCGGCACCGGAAAGCCGACTTCGCGGGACGGCGGGTTGGCGTCATCTGGAGCGGTGGAAACGTGGACTCGGGACGGCTGGCGGAATTCTTGTCACAAGAACCTTTGTCAAAAGTGTCAGGTGGAGACCTGACCCCATGAAGGTGTCCGCGGGGGTCGCGGCGTTTTTCGCGGCGGCGCCACTTCTCGCGCACGACTTCTGGATCGAGCCGACGACCTTCCGGCCGGCGGTCGGCGCGACCGTTGGAATCGCGCTCCGCGTCGGCGAAGGTTTCCGCGGCGACCCGGTTCCGCGCACACCCGCTCGAATCCTGCAATTCATCCTTGTCTCGCCGTCCGGAAAGACGCCGATCGACGGAGTTCCCGGACACGACCCTGCCGGCGTCGCGCGAGTCTCCGAGCCCGGCCTTCAACTCGTCGGCTACCGAAGCAGCAGTTCGAAGGTCGAACTCGAAGCGGAGCAGTTCGAGGCGTACCTGAAAGAGGAAGGGCTCGAGAGGATCGTCGCCCTGCGCGCGCGCCGCGGGGAGTCGGGGAAGCCTTCGCGGGAAGTCTATTCGCGCTGCGCGAAGTCGCTCCTCGCGGCGGACGGAGCCGGAAAGTCCGGGTACGACCGAGTTCTCGGGTTTACGCTCGAGCTCGTCCCCGAGAAGAATCCGTACGCGTTCCGGACGGGTGGATCCTTTCCGGTGCGCCTCCTTTACCGGGGCAGGCCGCTCGGGGGCGCGCTCGTCGTGGCCGTCAACCGCGAGGCGCCGGAGAAGCGGCTTTCGGCCCGAACCGACAGGAAGGGTCGCGTGTCCTTGCCGCTCGCGCCGCGCGGAGCCTGGCTCGTGAAGGCCGTGCACATGGTCCCGGCGCCGGCGGACTCCGGCGCAGACTGGGAGAGTCTCTGGGCCTCTCTCACTTTCGAGCTTCCTTAAGCCCGTCTGAACCCGGAAATAGCAATCCCCGCCCGGCGTATTAAGAGAACGACGTGAAGTCTCCGCTCGGCGCCTCTCTCGCCCTCCTTCTGGCCGTTCTGCCGCTCGGGTGCTCGAAGCGCGAGGGGACGGCGCCCGCGAAGCCCGCCCCGCCCTCGGCGAGCGCCGAGCGTTACGACGTCCGCGGGATCATCCGAGGAGTGGACGCCGAGAAGCGCGAGGTCACGCTCGAGCACGAGGAGATCCCGGGTTACATGGACGCGATGACGATGAGCTTTTCGGTGCGAGACGACCCGCAGGTCTTCGACATCCTCCGCGCGGGGGATCGGCTCGAAGCGAAGCTCGTCGTGGACGAGGGGGACTACTGGCTCGAGCAGGTGCTGACGAAAGGCTTCGTGCCCACCTCTGCGTCCGGAACCCCGGCGCCGCTCCCGACCGCGCGCGTCGTGACGCCCGAGCCCAACCGCGGCGTCGCCGTCGGCGACCTCATCCCCGACTTCTCCCTGACCGACCAGACCGGGCGTGCCGTGCGTTTTTCCGAGATGCGCGGCGAGCCGGTCGCGGTGACGTTCCTTTACACACGCTGCCCGATCGCGACCGCGTGCCCGCTGACGGCGACGCGTTTTGCCAAGCTCGACTCGCTCTTGAAAGCGAAGGGATTCGGAAAACTGCTCTCGATCACCGTCGAGCCGGAACGCGACACGCCGAAGGTGCTAGCGGAGTACGCGTCCCACCTCGGGGCAGACCCGGCGCGGTGGAAGTTCCTGACCGGCGACCCGAAGGCCGTGGCGGACGTCGCGTCCCGCTTCGGCGTGATCTATTACCCTGAGAAGGGCCAGGTGGTCCACGCGCAGGCCGTCGCGGTGGTCGACGCGGCGGGCCGGCTCGCGACGATCTACTACGGCGAAAACTGGGAGGCGGAAACGATCTTCCGCGATCTGGAGAAAGCGAGGAAAGGGTGAAGCTGACACGGATTCTGCCGGCGCTCGTCTTCGGCGCTCTCGTTTCCTTCGGTGTCGTGCTCTACGCGACGGAGGACCACCCTTCCGCTCTTTACAAGGAGTTCTGCGCGAAGTGCCACGGCGAGGACGGGAAGGCGAACACCCCCAAGGGCAAGCAACTCATGGCCCAGGATTTTACCGACGCCGACTGGCAGGCCGAGGAAACCGACGCGGAGCTGATGAAGGCCGTCGCGGACGGGGGCGAGGACATGCCTCCCTTCGGCAAGAAGTTGACGAAGGAGCAGATCGAGAGCCTCGTCAAGAAAGACGTGCGCGGTTTCGGGAAGAAGTTCCCGAAATAGCCCCTCACCCCGGCTCTCTCCCCAGAGGGGGGAGGAGAAGAGGCCGCTCACCCGACCCTTTCCCCGGCGGGGCGAGGGAGTGGTTTCAGTACACCGGATCTTCGAGCGAGTACGCGAAGAGCCCGGCGAAGAGCGGCGGAAGGAACGTCGCCGCGCGGCGCGGAAGCGACTCGCCCGCGTGCACTAGCGTCTCGATCTCTGACACGGTCATCGGGCGCATAAGGACCGCCGCCTGCGCCTCGCCCCGCTCGACCGCTGAGAACGCTTCGGACACCTCCGCGCGGAAGGTCACGTGCTCCCCGCGGGCGAGCGCTTCCGGTCCGATCGCCAGGAGGCGCGAAAAGAACGCCACCTCAACCGCGGCGGCGTCGACGCCGCGCCACGTGTCGGACCTTCCCTCGGGCCAGGGGAGAGCGTCGGGCCGGTCCCGCAGCGCGAGAAGCGCGGGCTTCTCGGGAGGCGCGACCAGAACAAAGGCCGGTCGGACGCGCGAAGAGAGCTCGAGGGCGGCGACCGCTTCGACCGCCGACGTGAACGGCCGAACCTCGAAGAAGTCGTTCGCGGCGTAAAGGAGCTGAGTCGGATTCCAGTCGGCGACGCCCGACAGGAGACGATGCATGGGCCGGACGACGAGCCCGGGCGAGTCGGCGTCCACGATCGCGCAGAGCTTGTACTTCGCGCCCTGGAGCTTCGCCGCCCCCGGCTCCTTCGAGTATTCGATCGCGGCCTCGAAGAGGTCGAGCCCCTCGGCGATGATCGCCTCGGCGTTCTTTACCAGGCCCTGCAGCTCGACGTGCTCCGCGTAGTCGGTGATTCGAAAGGCGTCGTGGCGCGTTCCATCCCGGTCCGACGCGGTGAGGTCGGGCTTGCGCCTCGTCGACAGGGGGCCGGCGAGCGGCGCGTGCGTCAGGACGAGCGGCAGCGAGAAGTCGGCCTTCAAGGCCTGGAGGAGCGCGAGCGGGCGCTCCCGAAGAGCGACGTCCGGCTCTTCGAGGTGGAGCACGGGCCCCTTCTCCGAACCGAAGAGACGCACGAGACCGACGAGGGCATCGCGCACGAGCGTGGCCCCGCCGTGGATGAACGTCTGCCGATAGCTCCACAGCCCGGGGCGCCGTTCCTTCTCGAGGATCCCGGAGGCGAGCCAGTCCTTCAGTGTTGCCGCGGCACCCTCCGGATCGTCTGCGGACGTGAGGAACGCGACGTTGTCGGCCGGGGCGGAGTCCCGCGAAGCGCCGGGGGGCGCGATCAACGCGTCGAGCCCCCGCGCGGCGATCGCCGCGCGCGAGTAACGGATCGAGCGGAAAGGCCGAAGCTCCATGGCGGCGGGATTGTAAGACTCTCCCCGTCACCTGAGCCCTTCGTTTACTTGTCATCCTGAGCGAAGCGAGGGATCTGTGCCCCTTCGGGAACAGGGACCAGATTCCTCGTCGCTTCGCTCCTCGGAATGACAGGGTTCAGGAGGGTCCGGATGGCAGGTGGGCGCTACACTTCTCCCGTGATCACGCTCGCCCGCGCGATCGACGAGTTCGAGAGCGACATCGCGGAAGCGCGGAGGTTTTCGCCTCGGACGGTCCTCGCCTACAAGAGCGACCTCGACCGTTTCACGGCGTTCTGGGAGCGCGAGTTCGCCTCGGAGAGTGCCTCGAAGACCCCGCTCTCTCGCGTCGACACGCTCGCGGTGCGGTCCTATCTCGCGTCCCTCCACCGGGCGCGTCTGGCAAGCCGTTCGCTCGCGCGGCACCTTTCGACGCTCCGTTCTTTCTTCCGCTGGGCCTGCCGCGAGGGGCACCTCGCGAAGAACCCGGCCCGCTCGCTCCCGTCTCCGCGGCTGCCGAAGTCCCTGCCGCGCGCGATGACCCTGCCCGACACGGAGCGGCTGCTCGGGGCCGATGAGGAGGGGCCGTTCCCGGAGCGCGACCGCGCGCTCTTCGAGCTCCTGTACGCGACGGGACTCCGCGTGTCGGAGGCGGCGGGACTCGACCTCGAGGACGTGGACTTCGCATCGCGGCTCTTGCGCGTCCTCGGGAAGGGGAACAAAGAGCGCATTGCGCCGTTCGGCGAGGAAGCGGGAGACGCACTCTCCGCGTACCTGCCCGCGAGATCCGCCCGCCGCCGGGGCTCTCGCGGCGCGGAGGAGGACGAGGGCGAACCGCTCTTCGTGAACGCGCGTGGCGGCCGTCTCACGACCCGTTCCATGGCGCGGTTGCTCAAGCGGCGCCTGCGGGCGGCCGGTCTCCCGACCGAGATCTCGCCGCACGCGCTCAGGCACACCTTCGCCACTCACCTTCTGGAAGCCGGGGCGGACCTGCGCTCGATCCAGGAGCTGCTCGGCCACGCCTCGCTCTCGACGACCCAGAAGTACACGCACCTGGACGCGGCGCACCTGCGAGACGTTTACCGGCGCGCCCACCCGAAGGCGTGAAAAAGGGGACCGTGAAAAAGGGGATAGACCTATTTTCACCGACGCCTGCTTCGGAAAATAAATCTGTCCCCATTTTTCAGCCCCCATTTTTTCACCCGAACGCGTGAGGTATCCTCGTTTTCGAATGAATCCCGGCCAAAAGTGGCGTTCGACCACGGTGATCTCGGTGCGCCACAACGGTAAGGTTGCGATGGCGTCCGACGGGCAGGTGACCCTCGGAACGACCATCATGAAGAGGACCGCCGCGAAGATCCGCCGGATTGCCGGGGGTGACGTGCTGGCGGGGTTCGCCGGGTCTTCGGCCGACGCGTTCTCCCTCTTCTCGCGTTTCGAAGCGAAGCTCGACGAGTACCGCGGAAATCTCGAGCGCGCCGCGATCGAACTGGCTAAGGACTGGCGGACCGACAAGATGCTCCGCCAGCTCGAGGCGCTCCTCATCGTCGCGGATCGGAACAGCTCGCTTCTCGTTTCCGGTACGGGCGACCTCATCTCGCCCGAGGAGGGGATTCTCGCGGTCGGATCCGGCGGACCGTACGCCCTCGCCGCGGCGCGCGCGCTCCTGAAGCACCGCGCCGACCTCTCCGCGGCTGAGATCGCGCGCGAAGCGCTCACGATCGCGGCGGCCATCGACATTTACACGAACGACAGCATTACGCTGGAGGAGCTCTGAGGTGGTCTTTCTGATGCCGGGCGAGACGGCTCCCGGCGGCGCGGCTTCCACCGAGACCGCCGCCGTCCCGCCAACGCCTGCGGACGGCGCGCGGACCCCGCGCGAGATCGTCGCGGAGCTCGACAAGTTCGTGATCGGCCAGGGCCGCGCGAAACGAGCGGTTGCGATCGCGCTTCGGAACCGATGGAGGAGGCAGCAGCTCGACCCCGAAATGTCGCGCGAGATCCTGCCGAAGAACATCCTCATGATCGGGCCGACCGGCGTGGGAAAGACCGAGATCGCGCGCCGTCTCGCGCGCCTTGCCGATGCGCCCTTCCTGAAGGTCGAAGCCTCGAAGTTCACGGAGGTCGGCTACGTCGGCCGCGACGTCGAATCCATCATCCGGGACCTGACGGAGGTCGCCGTCCAGATGGTCCGCGAGGAGAAGACCGGCGAGATCCGCGACCGCGCGAAAGGACGTACCGAGCAGCGTCTCGTCGAGCTGCTCCTGCCGTCCTTCACCGATTCCGACATCGAGGAGGCGCGCAACCGCATGAAGCAGATGCTCAGCGAGGGAAAACTCGAGGAGCGGCTCGTCGAAGTCGAAGTGATGGACAAGACCTTTCCTTCGTTCGAGATCGTCACCGACAAGGGCGTTGAGGAAATGGACATCAACGTCAAGGAGATGCTCCCCGGCCTCTTCGGTGGCAAGAAGAAGCGGCGTAAGACCTCGGTCAAGGATGCGCGGGAGATTCTGCAGGCGGAAGAGGAGGGGCGCCTGATCGACGCCGGCCAGGTAGCGCGCGAGGCGGTCGAGCGGGCGCAGTCCTCCGGAATCGTGTTCCTGGACGAGATCGACAAGGTCGCCGGCCGGGAGTCTGGCCGGAGCGGTCCGGATATATCGCGCGAGGGGGTTCAGCGAGACCTTCTCCCGATCGTCGAGGGCACCGTCGTGAACACGAAGTACGGCTTCGTCAAGACAGACCACGTCCTTTTCATCGCCGCGGGCGCGTTCCACGTCTCGAAGCCTTCGGACCTGATCCCGGAGCTGCAGGGGCGATTCCCGATCCGCGTCGAGCTCGACTCGCTCACCGAGGAGGATTTCGTCCGGATCCTGACCGAGCCGGAGAACGCGCTCTTGAAGCAGTACCGGGCGCTCCTCTCGGCGGAGCACGTGGACCTGTCGTTCTCCGACGACGCGGTGCGCGAGATCGCGCGTGACGCGGAGCGCGTGAACCGCGCGCTCGAGAACATCGGCGCCCGCCGGCTCCACACGATCATGGAACGGCTTCTCGAGGAGATCTCGTTCGCCGGCCCGGAGAACGCCGGACGTGCGATTGCGATCGACGTCGAAGACGTGCGGACGGCCCTCTCCGACCTCGTTCGCGACGAGGATCTTTCCCGTTACGTTCTCTAAAGGAACTTTGATCCACCTTCGGCGGGCCGCTCTCGCCGCGCTCCTCGTCCTCGCCGCAGCGTGCGGCAAGAAGGGTGACCCTCAGCCGCCGCTACCGCGCGGCCCCGCCGCAATTTCCGATCTCGCCGTCCTGCAGGAGGGCGAGGAGGCGGTGCTCACCTTCTCCTACCCGGACCGGCTGATGAACGGCGACCCGCTGCGCGACGTCGCCTCGCTCGAGATTTACCGGGCCGCCGATCCTTCGCCGGCGCTGACAACAACGCGTCCTGCCGCTCGCGGCCCGGGAGTTCCGGGGGATGACGCTCCCGGCTCCGCAGCTCGGCGTGACGCCGCCAACGTGCGGCTCGCCGAGCAGACGTTCTTCCGGGAAGCGAAGCGCGTGGACGTTCTCGAGCTTCCCGGGATCGCGGAACGAACCCGAGGAGCGACCGTCGTGTATCGGGATCCGCTCTTTCCGCTCCTGTCGGCCGGCAAGCCGCCGGGCTCGCTTGCGTACGCAGTCGTCTCGGTGCGCCGGGGCGGCGAGCGCAGCTTTCTCTCGAACATCGTGACACTTTCTTCGGACGTTCCGCCCGGGCCGCCGGCAATTACCAGCGTCACGCCGGAGGACGAGCGGATCTGTCTCGAGTGGATCGCGCCGGCAACCGACTTCCTGGGCCGGCCCGCGTCGGTCGGCGGCTACCGCGTGTACCGCCGCACGCTGCCGGACGAGGAGCACACGGCGCCCCTGAACGCCGACCCTGTGACCGAGACGGTCTTCGTCGACACGACGGCGCCGTACGGAGGACGGCACGTCTACACCGTACGCGCGACCCTCGCCGGCAAGCCGAAAATCGAGGGCGTGCCGGCGGAGGAAGTCGGCGTCGACTACCGCGACGTTTTCCCGCCGGCCGCGCCGTCGCGCCTGGACGCGCTCCCGGAAGGCACACAGATACGTCTGATCTGGGAGCCGGTCCCGGCTGCCGATCTGGCGTTCTTCAGCGACACCACCGTGACGCCGGGCCGCCGCTACCGCTACACCGTGGTGGCGGTCGATACCGCGGGCAACGCGAGCCCGCCGTCTCCCGAAGCGGTCGCCGAGACGTTCTGACCCCGAAAGCGGTCAGCTCTTCTTCGGGGGAACGAGCCGCTTCAGCTCGGTGGCCCATCCGAGGACGACGTTGACCGTCGTGGGCACGGCGTCCTGATCCTCATCACGGATCATGATGAACCGCTGCCCGTCGGGCGTGACGTCGTAGTTGGAGGAAGTCGGGCCGGGAGCCCCGCACGAAGAGCTCGTGCCGTGCGAGTAGTGTCCTTCCCAGAGCACTCTCGGCTTCGAGACCGTGAGCGTCGGAGAGGTGGAGACCTCCACGATCATCATCTTGTCTCCGTTGCGGTAGAAGAGCTCTCCGCCGCGGGGATTCCAGACCACGTCCGATCCTCCTTCGTTCGAGATCTGGATCTTCGGGCCCGGGCCGGGATAGGGCTGCGCGTAGATCTCGTTGCGTCCGGCCTCGTTCGACGTATAGGCGATCCACTTTCCGTCCGAGGAAAACCGAGGCGAGCCTTCCGAGAACTTCGATTGAGCGATGGGGCGCGGCTTTCGGTCGCCCGACATGTCGAGCACAAAGGCGTCGGGGCCGGTGTCCTGGCCGACCTGCGTGAACGCGACGACCCGGGTGTCGGGCGACCACGACGCGGGGCTCTGCATGAAACCGGCCGTCGTCAGCCGCTCTTCGGAAGCGCTCCGGTCGGCAGGCATCCACCACATGGTGAACGCCCCGGTCCATTTCCGGAACGTCAGCCGGTCTCCCTTGGGCGTCCAGACCGGCCAGTGGCTCAGGCCGTCCAATGTCACTTTGGTCAGCACGTCGCGACCGAATTCGTAGAGGAAGCAATCGTGGGTCGGACCTTCGATCTCGATTGCGAGCTGCTTCCCGTCGGGAGAAATGCGGGGATGCAGATACGCGCGTTGCGGCAGGGGGAGAGGCTCGACCCTTCCCTGACGGTCCACCCAGACCACCGTGCGCTCCGCTCCTTCGGGGCCGCCGGGCATGTAGACGAGAGAGCCGCTACGGGTCACATCGAAATGGGCGGACCCCTGGTTGACGCTTTCGAACACGCCCTTCAAAACGGGCACTGGAGACCCGGTCACCGTGAGCTTCGCCAGGTCGAAGGGTACCGCCAGCAGGGTCCCGGCCCGGACGTAAAGCAGGTGCCCGGAGGGGGAGTAACGCCCGAGAGTTCCTCCTTCGACCAGGATCTTCCGTTCTCCGGTTTCGAGCGACTGCACGGCGATGCGGGCGTCGTCGTAGCTCTCGATGTCCGAATAGCCGATGGTGAAGAGGACGGCTTTCCCGCCCGGCAGGATCTGCGCGTACCGGTGGTCCCGCTCGTTCTTGTCGAGGTCAAGCTTCGTCAGGGGCTGCGGTTTCCCGCCGGCGGCCGGAACCCGGGCGAGTGCTCCCGGGACCGTGGGGGAAAAGACGATCGTGTCGTCCGGTGCCCAGCTCGCCCCGTAGAAGACCTCTGTCTCGCAGAGCGTCACCGGCGCGCCGCCGGAGAGCGCCACCTTCTTGACCGTGCGGGTCTGGGGGTGACGGAACCCGATCCACTGCCCGTCGGGAGAAAAGAAAGGTACGACTCCTCCTTCGGTCCCCGGGATCGGCTCGGCCTCGAGCCGGTCGAACCGGCGCAGATAGATCTGTCGCTGCCCTCCGCTTTGCGCGGCGTACGCGAGAAGGCTGCCGTCGGGGGAGAGCGCGACGGACGGGCCGACGCCGGTGAATAAACTGGCTTTCGCCGGAAGACTGATCGCGAAATGGGTCACGGGGGGGCGCGCCGGAGCATCGCGACCAAGCCGCGAGACGATGATCCCGGCTACGAGGGCGCCCACGACGAGACCGGCGAGAGTGCCACCGATGATCTCCAGGGTCGCCGGCCGGGCGACAACCGGCGGAGCCGTAATTTCGGTCGCTCCGGCGAGAGCGTCCTCCAGCTCGAGGCGCGCGTCGCCGATGTCGCGCAGCCGCCGCTCCCGATCCTTCCGCAGGCAGCGGCGCAGCAGGGCTCGCACGTTCGCAGGCGTCGAAACCGGAAGGCGGTCCCATTCCGGCTCGCGGGTCAGGATCCCGGCCAGCGTGTCCGAGACGGTCTCCCCGACGAAGGCGGACTTTCCGGTGAGCGTCTCGTACAGAACGCAGCCGAACGACCAGATGTCCGTCCGCGTGTCCATTGCCTTCCCTCGCGCCTGCTCGGGGCTCATGTAGGCGGCGGTTCCCAGGATCACTCCCTGCTCGGTCGCACCGGTCGTGATGGTCGGGGACTGCGACCGGTCGGCTGCGTCCGACGAAACCGTATCGAATGCCTTGGCCAGCCCGAAGTCGAGGACTTTGACCTTGCCCTGCGGCGTGATCTTGACGTTGGCCGGCTTCAGGTCTCGATGGATGATCCCTTTCTCGTGCGCGGCTTCGAGCGCCTCGGCGATCTGGCGGCACACCTCGAGGGCCTCGGCAACGGGAAGCGGGCCGCCCGACAGCCGCTCCCCGAGCGTCTCTCCGGGAACGAGCTCGAGAACGAGGAAACGAACACCCCCGGATTCCTCGAAGCCGTGGATCGCCCCGACGTTGGGATGCGAAAGCGACGCGAGAAGATGCGCCTCGCGCTCGAAGCGGGCGAGCCGCTCGGAATCGGACGCGAACACCGAAGGCAGGACCTTGACGGCGACCTCCCGGCGGAGGACCGAGTCGCGGGCGCGGTAGACCTCTCCCATCCCGCCCGCACCGATCTTCTCTTCGATGTGGTAGTGGCCGAGGTTGGAACCGATCATGGGAACTCCCGAGTCCGAGGATATCGCCGCCGCCGCCTGGGAGAACCTCCGCAGGGAAAGAGGGTCAACGCTGAAAAGCTGAATTCGGGTCAGGCCTGAATTCAGCTATGGCACGAATTCAGGAATTCAGCGTTGACCCCATTAAACTTCTTCTTGTCATCCCGAGCGCAGCGAGAGATCTGTGCGCTCCTCGGAATGACAACTTTCTCCGAATTAGACTTGGCCGATGCCGTTTCCGGATCGCTTCGTCAAGATGGCCGGCGGGGGCAACGACTTCCTCCTCTTCGAGGCGGACGGCAGCCGCCTGACGGAGGCGGACTCGCGCCGGATCTCGCTCCTCTGCCGGCGCGGCCTGTCGGTCGGCGCGGACGGCGCGCTCTTCCTCTCCGGAGGCGGCGATGGTCGCGTGCACCTCGACTACTTCAACGCCGACGGCGGGCTCGCGTCGTTCTGCGCAAACGGGACTCGGTGTGCGGCGCGCTACTCGGTCTCGCGCCGGCTCGTCGCGGACTCCGAGCTCATCCTTGAGACCGGCTGGGGGCACATCGCGGCATCCGTCGACGGCGAAACCGTCACCCTCGCGCTCCGCGACGTACTCGCTTCGAGCGAGCCGATCTCGCTCGGACTCGAAGACCCGCAGCGCTGCTCGACGGAAGGCCTGCCGCCGACCGGCATACCGATCCATGTCGGCGTTCCCCACCTCGTCGTCTTCGTGCGCGAGGACCTCGCAGCACTGCCCATCGAGCGCGTCGGGCCGCCGCTGCGCCGGCACCCGCTCCTTCCGGAAGGCGCGAATGTCAACTTCGTCCGCGTTTCCGGCTCCGGCCGACTCGAGGTGCGTACGTGGGAGCGCGGCGTCGAGGCTGAGACCCTCTCCTGCGGGTCGGGAGTCGTTGCGTCCGCGCTCGTCGCGTTGCAGAGGGGGCACGTCGAGTTGCCCGTAGCGTGCGCTACGAAGGGTGGCGTGGAACTGACGGTGAACGGGCGCCTCGAGAAGGACGTCTTCACCGGGATCACGCTCTCCGGCGACGCACGCGAAGTGTTTCGCGCCGAGCTCGGCGAGGAGGCGTGGAAGGAGTGACGCGGATTGCGTTCGATTCCACGGACGCTCCGCCTCCGCCCTCGAAGATCATCGGGGTCGGCAGGAACTACCGCGACCACGCGGCGGAACTCGGCAACGCCGTTCCGGACGCGGAGCCGCTCCTCTTCTTGAAGGCGCCGTCGTCGCTCGTCCTCGGCGGCGGAGAGATCGTGCTCCCGCCCGAGTCCGCGCGCGTGGACTACGAGGGCGAGCTCGCGCTCGTCATCGGCTGGCGGATCAAGGACTGGCCGCAGGAGCGGTGGCTCGACGCCCTCGCGGGTGTCTGCTGCGCGAACGACGTGAGTGCGCGCGACCTCCAGAAGAAGGACGGACAGTTCGCGCGCGCGAAGTCGTTCGACACGTTCTGCCCGATCGGACCCGCGATCGTGTCGGGCCTCGACCCCTCGGACCTCGCCATCGAGACGCGCGTGAACGGCGCGACGAAGCAGTCGGCGCGAACGTCGCAGATGGTCTTTCCGCCGGCATTTCTCGTTTCGTACATATCTCGCATGATGACGCTCCTGCCGGGCGACCTCATCCTGACCGGAACGCCCGCGGGCGTCGGCCCGCTCACCGCCGGGGACCTCGTGGAGGTCGAGATCGAGGGCGTGGGCGTGCTGTCGAATCGGGTCGCCGTCGCGCAGCAAATCTCCTGAAGTCCAGTCCACACGGGCGGGTCGCGTTTCTCACGGCGTGCCGCGATGCGCCCACCAGTCGAGGGCCCCGAACCGAATGCCCGTCGACGGAGACAGGGCGTCGCTCCCCTCGCGGATGGCGCGGGCGCGCCAGGGCGGCGGGATCACGGGGAAGAGCAGGTACTGAAATTCGCCGTATGACCCGAACGTCACGACCTCGATCTCGACCGGGTCCGCCGCGCTCGCGTCGAGCAGAGACTGCGGCAGCGCGGCCGTGATCGCGGGCTCGCGCCGGTCCGGGTCGTTCTCGCTCGTGTAGAGGAGGGTGCGGTCCGGACCGAGAACCATGAAGTGGGCGGGGGAGGGCACGACGGGCGACGCGATACGGATATGGAGTGTCGCGGGCCCTTGCGCCGGGAGCGCGCCCTTCGGGATCCATTGACGGATGCGGACGCCCCCCGACTCGATCCGGCCCCACTGCCAGTCGAGAACCGACGCGTTGGCCGCCGTCGCGCTCACGAGGAGGACAAAGACAGCCGCCGCGAGCACGCGCCGGGCCTCGCGCCCGAGGGAAAGCGACGAGTGAACTCCGAGTAACAGGAGAACCGGAACGAACGGAAGAACGAACCGGGGATTGGAGCCGAGCGCGAGGTTCTGCGCGACGAGGAGAACGACGAGAAGGACGCCGGCCCACCCGGCGGCGCGCCCGGGACCGCGAAGCGGAGCCGTGAAAAGGAGCGCTGCCGCGGCGAGCACGAGGAAGGGCGTCACGATCCGCGAAGCCGTGTCCAGTCCGTGGTACCTCCGCGACCATCGCGCGTCGTAGAGCTCGGTCCCCGAGAGTCCGTGAAAAGCGCGCCACGTGAGCTCGCGCCGCGCGTCGAAGCCCCGCCGCGAGAGGGTCGCCTTCCAGTTGGCGAGCGCCTCCGACCTTTCCCGGCTCTCGATCTCCGCGGCTGGTCCCTGTCTCGCCGAGCCGTCGTGCGCGGGATGCCAGTAGTAGTCCTGGCTCGCCTCGAGAATCGAGAATCCGAGACCGCGCAGCCGCTCGCCGCCCGCAGGCCGTGTCACGAACCAGATCGGCGCGAAGAGGAGCGCGAATCCGCCGAGGAGTGGGAGGGCGGCACTCCAATCGCGCGACGCCGCGAATGCCGCAAGCGCGAGGAGCAACGCGATCCCGCCGACGTTCGGCCGAACCCAGAAGAGGAGCGCGGTGGCGAGCCCGAGGGCGAGCTGCGCTCCGCGCGCGCGGGGAGGGTCGAGGAGCCGGGCGGCGATCGGGAGCAGGAGCGCGGCCGCGAGCGCTTCCGGCATGACGGCGCTCGCCGAGTCGCGGAGGCGAAGGAAGAGGACGAGGATCAGGTAAACCGCGACGCCCGGCCGCGTACCCCGGCGGCGCGCGACGAATAGCGACGTCATCGTGATCGAGAGCCACAGGAGTAGCGACTGGACGACGACGATCGTCCGTTCTTCCTGTCCCGAGGGCGCGATCGCGAGGACCGCACGGAGGAAGAGGAGGTATGCCGGCTTGGCGGGGTGAGCCGCTTGCTCCGCTCCGGGAGGAGCCGCCGGGACGGGGCTGACGATCCCTGCCCCCTGGCGCGCCCACTCGAGGTCGAGCAGGCTGTCGGACCACAGGACGACCGGCGCGGAAAGCGCGGGCCAGAGGTAGAGAAAAAGCCCGGAAGCGGCGAGGAGGAAAAGGAGCCCGGCGCGGCGCGTCAAAGATCTCCGAGGAGCGTCTCCGGGAGACCTCCGAAAGCTCCAGATGACATCAGGAGCAGCACGTCGCCGGATCGTGCGCTCCCGCGGAGGATTTCCGGGATCACCGCGAGGCTTTCCGGCGCGAAGGCCGGCTTCCCGTCCGTCGCAAACCGGGAAAGGAGCGCGGAGCGGTCGATTCGCTCATCCGGCGTGAGGCGGTTCGCGTGGAAGACCGGTCCGATCACGAGCGCGTCCGCGGCCGAGAACGCCTCGGCGTAATCGTCCTCGAAGAGCTTTCGCCCCGCTGTGTTCGACCGCGGCTCGAAGAGCGCCCAGATCCGGCGGTCCGGCCAACGCGTGCGCGCCGCGGCGATCGTCCCGGCGACCGCCGTCGGGTGGTGCGCGAAGTCGTCCACGACGACGATTCCGTTCTTCTCCCCCTTCACCTCGAGGCGGCGCTTGACGCCGGCGAAGCGCGGGAGTGCGCTCGCGATCTCTTCCACCGACAGCCCGAGCCCGCGGACGAGCGCGATCGCGCCGAGTGCGTTGCGAAGGTTGTGCGTTCCGACAAGGGGCGACGAGAGCTCGCCCGCCGGATGTCCCGCCTCGAGGAGCGTGAACCGCGTTCCTTCCGCGTGCGCCTCGACGTTTGTCGCGGAGAAATCCGCCGTGGGATCGTCGAGCGACACCGCGACCATCTGCGCCTTCGCGGGATCCAGGATCCCGAGAACGCGCTTGTCGTCCACGTTCGCGACGACGGTGCCTTCGGGCGGCACGATCGCCACGACCTGGCGGAACGCGTCCACCACCGACTCGATGTCGGGAAAGAGGTCCGCGTGGTCGTACTCGATGTTTCCGATGAAGAGGTGTCGCGGCTCGTAGTGAAGGAACTTCGGACCGCGGTCGAAGAACGCGGCGTTGTACTCGTCACCTTCGAGAACGAAAGCTTCGCCCGCGCCGCGCTGGTAGCCGCGTCCCAGGTTCTTCATCTCGCCGCCGATCAGGAACCCCGGGTCGCGTCCCGAGTCGGTGAGCAGCCATGCAGTGAGGGCGGATGTCGTCGTCTTGCCGTGCGTACCGGTAACGACGACCGACGTCTTGCCGGGGAGCAGGTGCTCGCGGATCGCCTGTGGCATCGAGAGGACAGTGATCCCGCGGCGGTGTGCCTCCGCCGCTTCAACGTTGTCCCGCAGAGCTGCGTTTCCAACGACGACAGCGTCGCATTCGGCAGGAATGTGCTCTGGCGCAAACCCCTTCGCGACCTCCACGCGGAGGGACGCGAGAAGGGTGGACATCGGTGGGTAGAGTTCGAGGGCGCTCCCGGTGACCCGGTGACCTTCCTCAGCCAGAAGCGCGGCAAGCGGCGTCATGGCCGTGCCGCCGATCGGAACGAGGTGGATGCCTCTCGGTTCCGCCATAGCGACCCTTCAAAATGGGCGGGAATGGCCGGCAAAAGCGCCGGTTCATTGGAATTTCCGCCGGTTGGCCCGAGTTGACCGGTTCGGTATTACTCTAAAACAAGAAGCTCGAACAGGAGGATCGCAAATGCGTCAGTTGGGAAGGTTGGCCTGCCTCGCCTTTGCGGGCCTTTTTGTCGTGTCTGCGGTCGAGGCGCAGAAGCCCGCCGTGGCGAAGGCTCCCGCGAAAGCGGCCGCCGCAGCGCCGAAGATCAACGTGATGCCTGAGACGAAAGACGCCGGCACGGTTGCCAAGGGCTACGTGGTGGACGCCACCTTCATCGTGAAGAACACGGGCGGAGCGGACCTCGTGATCTCGGACGCCCGTCCCTCCTGCGGCTGCACGGTCGCCTCGTTCGACCGGGTCATCAAGGCAGGTGCCGAAGGGAAGATCCAGTCGAGCGTGGACACCAAGAGCTTCTCCGGTCCGATTTCTAAATCGATCGTCATTCACTCCAACGATCCCGAGCGCCCGCAGATGAACATCTTCATCAAGGCGATGGTCAAGCCGTTCGTGGACGTCCTGCCGCAGGCATTCGTCCGCTTCTCGGTCATCAAGGGGGACCCTGCGGGCCAGGACGTCATTCTCTTCTCCGAGGAGAAGGGCTTCCGTCCGACGATTGCCGAGACCTCACAGCCGTACGTCAAGGCAGAGATCCTTCCGGCCGGAGACAAGGACAAGATTCCCGGCCGCTCCGGCGATCAGTACAAACTGCGCATCCAGGTCACGCCCGATGCGCCGGAGGGCTTGTTGAACGCTCCGATCCGCATCGCGACCGGCGTCAATCAACAGCCGACGATCGAGATCCCGGTCTCGGGCATCGTGCGGCCGCGCGTGTCGGTCACTCCCGTCACGGTCAACTTCGGCAACTTCACCGCCGGCAAGGATCCCATCACGCGCAACATCATCGTCACCAACAACAAACCGGGCGTGCCCGTGAAGGTGATGCGCGCGGAAGTGAGCGTCCCCGGTTTCATCACCGACGTCGTACCGACCCAGGACGGCATTTCCTACACGGTGGTCGTCAAGGCGTCGAGCAAGGTCAAGAAGGGCGCGCTCGACGGGACCGTCAAGCTCTTTACGTCAGACAAGGAGCGCGCGGTGATCGAGATCCCGCTGCGCGGGGAAGTGCTCTAAAACACTCGAGACGAAAAAACGAAAGCCCCGCGGAAGCGGGGCTTTCTCATTTGCGGGCAAGGCTTTTCAGCGTTGACCCAACGACGGCGTAACGGCGGGCGTATACGATGAGGCGTGACGAAGACCCTCCCGCGCGTCGCTTCCCTTGTGGTCCATTCCGCACTGTTCTCGTCCGTCGCAGCGGCCCAGAGCTTTACCGTCGTCCTTCCCGCCGCGGCTTCGCTGCACGGCCTTCCCCCGGCGTTCTTCCATTCCGACGTCGCCATCTTCAACCGATCGGCGGTCAGGACAGCGGTCGTGCGGGCAACGTACCGCTGCGCGACCGGGGCCTGCGACAACTCCCCGCGGGTTTTCGGAATTGGGCCGCGAGAGCTCGTTGTCCAGGAGGACATCGTCGCGACCCTCTTCGACGCGCCGGAAACGAGCGGCGCCATCGAGTTCTCGAGCACCGAGCCGATTGTCGTGACGAGCCGCCTCTACAGCCCGTCGCGGCCGGCGCCGACCCTCGGGATGTTTGTCCCGGGTCTCGGGCCGGATCGAGCGTTCCCGACCTCGAACCTTGTGAACCTCTCGCACTCTCAAGATCCGTCCGTCGGCTTTCGTACGAACATCGGCGTTTTCAACCCGAGCGACCAGACGCAAACCGTCAACATCCGCTGCATCGAACCCCGGATCGGTAATCTCGGCGGCACGAACCAGGTGGTCGGCCCGCATCAGCTTCTTCAGATCAACGACGGCGATCTCTTCCGGGAGTTCCGCGTGCTCAGGACCGTCTCCACGTTCTCCTGCTTCGTCAGCGGTGGTGGTCCGTCCCTTCCTCTGTATACGTGGGCCGCGGTGATCGACAACCAGTCGAACGACGCGACGTTCATCACCGGTCAGCAGTTCTTCGCGCCTCCGCGGATCCTCGCTCTGCCCGCGGCTTCGCTTCACGGTGCCGCCGGAACCTTCTACCGATCGGATCTGGCGGTTTTCAACGACGACGTCATCGGAAACGCACGCGTGACCGCCATCTACCGGTGTTTTCTCGATGCCTGCGCGGTCACCCCCACAACCTTCGACGTCAGTCTCGGAGCAACGCTCGTCTTTTCCGACGTCGTGGCAACGTTGTTCGGCGCGCCGGAGACGGCTGGCTGGATCGAATTCCTGTATACCGGCCGCATTACAGTCACGAGCCGCCTCCACACGCCCGGCCCCCTCCAGGGCACCGTCGGCATGTCCGTTCCGGGGCTCGAGCCCCGGGACGGAACGACTTCTCAGGTCCTGCCGCTCATCTCGAAGGGATCGCGCGTCAATGTGGGGGTCATCAATCCCGACGGTGCGGCGCAGGTGATTACGATTCGGCTCTTCACCCACGCGGGCCAGCTCCTCGGGACCGCGACTCGTCTCCTCCTGCAGCGTCAGGCGACTCAGATCAACGACATCTTCCGCGAGTTCGGCGTCCCGGGCGACGTCGACGCCGCGTACATTCTCGTGGAGGGAAACGCTCCCTTTCGGATCTTCTCCTACGCGGCCATCATCGACAACGCGTCTCAGGATCCGATCTTCGTGACGGGTCAGGACGACCCGGAGAGTCCGCCGATCGATTGACGGGGTCGGGTTAGACCCGGGTCACCTTCAAGAGCATGTCGTCCCTCCACTGGAACTTCAGGCGCTTTCGCCCCCGCGCGGCGTTCTTCTGCAGCGCGTAGCCATACAGGAGCGGCAGCGCGATCGACGTTTCGACGAACGCCATTTCGTGGGAGGCCTTCTTCGAGACCTTGCCCCACGACGTCGCCTCGGAGAGCGTCGAGCCGCCGAGGCCTCCCCAGTGCGGCGCATCCGTCGTCACCTGGAGCGCGTAGCGGTGTCCCCCGGTGTCGATCCCGAAGATGTACGACATCACTATCGAGTCGTTAATGAAGTTCTTCGGGACGCCGCCGGAGATGTAGAGCGCTGCGGTCGCCGGGCTCTTCACGACGATCTGGGTGAGCTCGTAATTGTCTCGGATCGAGGAGATCGTCATCGGATCGCGCCCCGCTTCCCGCATCCGGTGGTAGTGCTCGGTCAGCCCGATCCCGATCGACGAGTCGTTCAACGCCGGCACGAAAAGCGGGACGCCGCGCCGCGCGCACGCGCCGAGAATCGAGCCGGGGTCGTCCTTCGCACCCTCCGCGAGGAGAGTCAGGAACGCTCGCGAGGAAAGGCTGGTTCCCGCGAGCTGGTCGGCGAACTGGGAAACCGCGAGATCCGTCTTCCAGTACTTCTCCTCGTCGATGAACGTGTCGTAGAGCCGATCGATGTACAGGTCGCGCAGCTCCTTGTCGTCGGCGTCCACGCTCCCGTGGTAGTGCCGCCCGCCCCGAACCTGGTAGAGGTCCTGCGAAATGATCGCGCCGGTCGAGACGACGACGTCGACCATGTTCTTCTCGATCAGGTCCGTGATGACCTGCCGCATGCCGGCGGCGATCAGGGAGCCGGCGAGGCCGAGGAAGATCGTCGGGCGATCCTTGTCGCGGAGCATCTTCTCGAAGATTGCCGCGCAGTTTCCGAGCGCGCGGGCCTGGAACGACGCGTTGCGGTAGGCGTCGAGAAGCTCGGCGACGGTGGTCTTCGGATTTACCTTGACGGGCGTCGTCGGACGGCCGAGGAGCGCCCTTTTGCGCTTTCGATCGACGCCGACCGCCGCGGCGTGGATGTACTCGCTCGCGGTCTGGACACTTTTGTCTCTTTTCGATCCCATCGGCGCGGTCCTCCCGAAAGAATGCGGTACGCGGCCATCGCGGCGGCGTAGCCGGAGTCGATGTTTACGGCGGTCACCCCGTTGGCGCACGAGTTGAGCGCGGCAAGAAGGGATGCGATCCCATCGAGGGCGGCGCCGTAACCGCGCGACGTCGGCACGGCGATGAGCGGACGGCCCACGAGCCCGCCAAGGACGGAGAAGAGCGAAGCCTCCATGCCGGCCACCGCGATGACCACGTCGGCTTTCTCGATCTCCTCGAGCCGCGAGAGGAGGCGCAGGATCCCGGCGACCCCGACGTCGGGGACCGTCGCGGACGCGACCCCGAGATACTCGAGCGTCCGCCGCGCCTCCTCCGCCACAAAGGTGTCCGCGGTTCCGGCGGTCACGAGGACGACGTTTCCCTCGACCCGAGCGAGCGGCTTTCCGACGGAGAGGACGAGCGTCGCGGAGCGCTCGTCGTAGTCCGCCCGGCCGGGAAGCGGGAACGACGCGACATCCGACCACTCCTGCGGAAAAAGCCGCGTCACGAGGACGTCGTGCGCGCGCGCGAGCTGGCGGCAGATCTCGGCGATCTGAGGAGCGCTTTTCCCCTGTCCAAGCACGACTTCCGGAAAACCGACGCGGCGGAGCCGGTCGAAGTCGAGCGTGTAATCGGGAGGCTGCACGGCGGGGATGATATCCGCGCCCGACTGTCATTCCGAGCCTCCCTGTCATCCCGAGCGGAGCGAGGGATCTGGTCCCTTTCCTAGGAGGAATCGGAATGACAGAAGAGCCCTTGGGATGACAGCGGAAAAAAAGAGGCGTATCTTCCCCGCTCGTTCTTTGATTCCGTTCGGTCGAGGGAAGCGGGTGAGAGTCCCGCGCGGCCCCCGCCACTGTCACCGGGGACGCCCCGGGCAAGAAGCCACTGGATGCGTGAGATCGGTAACACGGTCGCGCGTCCGGGAAGGAGCCCGACGGCGAGAGATCCGGAAGTCAGGAAACCTGCCGGGCGGAACACTTTCTCCGACGGGGCAAGGAGAGGGGGCGCGCTCTCGACTTCCCGGGGCGCGGGACACCCTCTTCCGCGCCGGAGAGATTCGTCTCGTCGAACGGGAGGTTCGAATGACGATCCGGATCCGGTTTCGCTTCCTTCTCGTCCCGCTTCTTCTCTCCGCCCCGGCCCGCGCGCAGGTCGTGCCTCCCGCCTCCGAATCCGTCGTCGTGACCGCGACCCGCTCGCCCGAAGAGGAGAAAGATCTGGGGTCGGCGACGACCGTCATCACCCGCGCGCGGATCGAGAAGAGCGGCGCGACGACGGTCCTGGAGGTCCTCCGGTCCGTCCCGGGCGTGGACGTCCTCCGCCAGGGAGGCGATGGCTCGCTCACGTCGCTCTTCTTGCGCGGCACGAACTCCACGCACGCGCTCGTGCTCGTGGACGGCGCGCGCGTGAACTCCCCGTACTTCCCGGGATACGACTTCTCCGCGCTCACAACCGAGAACGTCGAGCGCATCGAGGTCGTGCGGGGTCCGTTCTCGGCGCTCTACGGTTCCGACGCGATCGGCGGCGTGATCCAGATCTTCACCCGCGCCGCGACGACGCGCCCGATTGGCCGGGTCACGCTCGAAGCGGGGGAGGCGGGGCAGCGCCAGGGCTCGGTGTTTCTCTCGGCAGGAGCGGGACCGTTCTCCGCGGCCGCTTCCTACCGGGACGCGCGGATCGACGGAGATCGGCCGAACTCCGACTGGCGGGCGCGCAACGGGTCCCTGCGGCTCGAGGGCGATTTCGGCGACTCCGTGCGGGTCGCGCTCGAGGGAGCGGTACTTGACGGCGCGCTCGGACTCCCCGGCGCGGTCGGCGCGGAGACGCCGCACGACCGCTTCGGTTTCCGCGAGGAGCGGCTGCAGCTGCCGGTGTCGTTCCGGCCGGCCGCCGGCCACGAGGCGACCTTCCTCGCGGCGTACGTCGCTTCGAAACCGACGTCCACGAGCGTGGCGTTCGGGTTCGACACGGAGACGGACGCGCGAACGCTGCAGCTTTCCGCCTCCGATCGATGGGAGGCGGGGCCGCACAAGCTCACGGCGCTCGCCTCGTTCGAACGCTGGACGGTCGAAGACGTCAACACGTTCGGAACGGCGCTCGACGATGACTCGAGCCTGTGGGGAGGGGCGGTCCAGGACCTCGTCACCCTGGGCGGCGGCTGGACGGCGACCGCCGGTCTCCGTTACGACCGCAGCTCCGACTTCGGCGAAGCGTGGAGCCCGCGGGCGAATGTCGCGTGGCGTTCGGGAGACGCGCGGTGGAAGGTGCGCGCGTCGGGCGGCGCGGCATTCCGCGCTCCGACGGTCGGTGAGCTTTTCTATCCCTTCTCCGGGAACCCGGAGCTCGAGCCGGAGCGCTCGACGTCGTGGGAGCTCGGGGCGGAGCGGTACCTCGGAGATTCGGGAAAGGTCGAGGTCTCGCTCTTCTGGAACGACCTGCGGAACCTGATCGTCTTCGACTTCGCCACGTCGCGCAACGAAAGTGTCGGAAGGGCGCGCATCCGGGGCGTCGAGCTCGGGTGGCGGCAGGAAATCTCGCAGCGGCTCGACATCGACGCCGGTTACACCTGGGTCGACGCGGAGGACCGCGGGACGGGGGAAGACCTGCTGCGCCGGCCGCGGCACCGCGCGTTCCTGTCGGCGACCGTGCGGCCGTTCGCGCGTTTCTCGATCTCGCCGCGCGCCGTCGTCGTCGGAAGGCGACGCGACGTGGACGGAGTGACCTTCGCGCGAGGGAAGGAGATGCCCTCGTACGTACGGCTCGACCTTTTCGCGCGATACGACCTCAGGCGCTTTGCGCCCTACGCGCGGCTCGAGAATGCCGCCGACCGGCGCTACGCGGAGGTGGACGGCTTTCCCGCGCCGCGTCGCCGCTGGGCGGTGGGACTGGAGGCGAAGTTTTAGGGTCAGGCCTGAATGTCTGAATCCAGCTCTGACCGGAGGAGAGAACATGCCGCGCATCACGAAGGTCTACACGCGCACAGGCGACGACGGGACGACATCGCTCGGCGCGGGGCAGCGTGTCCCGAAGGATTCGCTCCGCGTCGAGACTTACGGCACCGTGGACGAGCTGAACAGCCACGTCGGCGCCGCGATCGCGGCAGGGATCGAGCCGACGCTCGTCGACGCGCTCCAACGGATCCAGAACGATCTCTTCCACCTGGGGAGCGACCTCTGTGTCACCGAAGAGGACAAGACGGCCCGGCCGGTGCCGCGGGTCGAGACGCGTCACGTCGACTCATTGGAAGCGTTGATCGACCGGCTCTCCGCGGACCTTCCGCCGCTCGAGAACTTCGTCCTGCCGGGGGGCACGTGGGGCGCCGCGCAGCTTCACGTGGCGAGAACGGTGTGCCGGCGCTCGGAGCGGCTCGCGGTCACGCTTGCACGCGGGGAAGCCGTGGGCGATCAGGTGGTGATCTACCTCAACCGGCTCTCCGACCTCCTGTTCGTGATGGCCAGGTGGGAGAACCTCAAAAAAGAAACGCCCGACGTCCTTTGGAACAGCCGGGCGTAAGGTCGCTGGACTAGGTGCGATCCACTTCGATCGTTTTCTTTTCGCCGCTGTTGGCGACGGCGATCATGATCCCGAGGCCCATGGCGATGACGACTCCGATCGCGACCCAGGTTGGCCCGATCGAAGCGAGAACGCCCGTTTTCCAAAGGGCGAGCAGGATCCCTCCCAGAAGCAGGAAATAACCGATCAGGTAAACGCCCATCCACTTCATCGTTCAGGCCCTCCTCCGCTATTGGGGCAGCAAGTTCCGGGCCTCGCTGTAGAATCGACCCCCGAGATGAGGTGAACGTCATGAAAACACGCAATTTGATGCCCCTGCTTCTCGCCGCCGCCGTCGGGCTGAGCTCCTGTCAGACGACCCGCCAGTCGCCGGCGGGCCCCGCCCCGTCGCCAAACCCGGGGACCGGTACCACCGCGCCGCCCAACCCCAATCCGGCGCCACCCGAGCCGCCCCCCGCCGCCACCCCGATCGCTTCAAACGTGCCGGCGCCCGCGCCGGCTCTCGCGACGGCGGTCCCGGACCAGCCCCTTGCTCCCGCCCCCGCGACGGCGGGCGCTCGGCCGCATCAGGAGCTGGTGAGGCTGAAACAGGCCGGGGCGTCCGACGAGATCCTCCTGAACAAGGTCCGCGCCGACGGCGTCAACTATCACCTGACGACCGCTGATGTGATCGACCTCAAGGCCGCGGGATTCTCCGAGACGATCCTCGCGGCCATGCTTCGCTCCGGACAGACCTCCGCCGCCCGCTGACCGCCATCCTTCAGGCTTTCCGGACGGTGTCCGTCGAGCGCTCCGGTGAGAAAGCGCGGAAAGTCACCACGACGGTACCCAGCTGGATTCGGTCCCCGTCCGAGAGGACGTACAGCTTTTCGATCCTTTTTCCTTCCACAAACGTGCCGTTCTTGCTGCCGAGATCCTCGATCCTGGCCCTTTTTTTGTCTATGACGATGCGGGCATGCCGCCGGGAGATAGAGGACTCCTCGATGCGGGCAATCGCGTTGCGGTCCCGTCCAAGGATGTTCTCTCCCGTCGAAAGCGCGAATGGACCTTCGCCCTGATCGCCGACTGCCTCATTGGCCTCCCCTACAACGAGCTCGCGGGCTTCGATCGGAACAACAACGGTCATTTGCAGTCGGATCGG
>CAJDUI010000002.1_pt1 | contig 60346 bp, 60 predicted proteins | sample 7390031 | NCBI WGS metagenome assembly CAJDUI01 (sample SAMEA7055675, study PRJEB34461) | soil metagenome | biome: terrestrial ecosystem; feature: Peninsula; material: soil | place: Antarctica | collected 2016 | reverse complement strand
CGCGCCCCTCGTCCACGGCGCGCTCGAGAGCCACAGTCCCGCGTCCCCCTCCGACGAAGTCGATCCGGGGATCGGTTCGGATGTCGTGGATTCCGAGGACCGGGTCGAGGACGCGGTCCTGGAGGAGCGTGACGTCGAGCTCGCCGGAGTCGTCGAAACCGAGCCCGTGCCACCGCCCGCCGACGTAGACGCTCACATCGCCCCGGCGCGCCGGCGACGGAGGGGCCGAGTCGGAGACCGGCAGCTTCTCCCGGAGCGCCGCGAGGAATTGGTCGGGCGTGCGGGAGCCCAGGTCCTTCACGACGCGGTTGTACGACAGGATGCGCAGGTGCGCGGCCGGGAAGGCGACCGCGAGGAAGGAGTTCGCGGCGTCCCCCCGACCTTTGCCCGCGAGCTCGCTTCTCGCGCGACTCGCGCTCGCGGCCCGGTGATGCCCGTCGGCGATGTACAGGAGGGGCAGGCGCTCGAACTCCGAGACGAACCGCCGCGCATCCTCGCTGCCGACCCGCCACACGGTGTGCGAGACGCCATCGTCCGCCTCGAAGTCGTAGAGCGGCTCGTCCCGGGTCGCGGCGTCGACGAGCGCGTCGATCTCGCCCCGGCCGCGGTACGTGAGGAAGACGGGACCGGTCTGCGCCGCGAGCGTGACTATGTGTCGAGTGCGGTCGTCTTCCTTGTCGCGCCGCGTGCGCTCGTGCCGGCGGATCGCGCCCGAGTCGTACTCGTCGAGCGAGTACGCCGCCGCCAACCCCGTCTGCTCGTGGTCTCCCATCCGAAGCCGGTAGACATACACCGTCGGCTCCCTCTCGCGAACGAGCGGGCCGTCGCGCGTGAGAAGCTCGAAGTTCTCCGCGCCCTTCCGGTAGACGGCGTCGGAGTGCGGGTCGATCCCTTCAGGCAAGTCGATCTCCGGGCGGGAGACGTGGAGAAAGCTCGCCGGGTTGCCGGACGCCAGCGCGCGCGCTTCCGAGGTCGTCACGACGTCGTAGGGGACGGCGGCAACCTCGTGCGCCCGCGCGGGCACCGGCCGAAGCGCTCGAAAAGGACGGATCGTTGCCATGGCCCCTCCCCGGAGTCGCGAATTCTAGTGTCCCCGGCCGGTCGGATCGCATTTATGATCCGCGGCGTCGGTTGAGTTTCGGAAAGGAGAGCTCGATGCGTCGAAATCTCGGGTTTGCGGCCGGGGCCGCTCTTCTCGCCGCGGTACTCGCCGTCGCTTGCCGGAAGGACGAAGCTCCCGCTCCGGCGCAGGTCGAGTCCGCGTCGGCCGGTTCGGTCGAGCCCGCAGCCGCTCCCGCGCCGGCCGCGGCGTCCGCGGAGCTCGTCGGCGGCGGCCGGTATCTCGTCACGATCATGGGATGCAACGACTGTCACACGCCGTACAAGATGGGCAAGACCGGACCGGAGCCAGACATGACGCGGATGCTGTCCGGTCATCCCGAGGGGATGAAGCTTTCGCCGCCTCCGAAACTGGAAGGGCCCTGGGGGATGGTCGGCTCGGTCACGAACACGGCGTGGGCCGGCGCGTGGGGCATCAGTTATTCGATGAACCTGACGCCCGACGAAAATACCGGGATGGGTGTCTGGACCGAAGACATGTTCATCCGCGCAATGCGCACGGGCAAACACATGGGCACGTCGCGGACGATCCTTCCGCCGATGCCGTGGCCGTGGTACGGAAAGATGCGCGACGAGGAGCTGAAGGCAATGTTCGCCTACCTGAAGTCGATTCCGCCGATCCGCAATCGAGTGCCGGACCCGACGCCGCCCGGCGCCGCACCATAAGGAGAAGAGGGATGGCCAAGATCATCGAGTGTCACAAGGTGAACCCGTCGAGCGAGTGCGACCACGTCGTACGCGGCCGGGACGAGAACGAGCTCATGGCGAACGCGCAGGCGCACGCACGAGAGCACGGCCTCGAGCCGACGCCCGAGCTGATGGAGCAGGTCCGCTCTTTCATCGAGGAAGAGCCGGAACGGGCGTAACTCCGCGTCATAAGATCCGGCGGAGATTTCCATGACGCTCTCCGCCGGAATGCGGCTCGGCCCTTACGAGATTCTCGCCCCAATCTGGGAATTCGGCGGGCAGTACCTGTCGACCGACCACCCGAGCGGGCGCATCATCGAGTTTCCGAACTCCAACGTGCTGACGACTCCCGTCTACCTCGCGCGCCGGAACGATGCGCCCGACCGCGTCGCGTTCCCGAAGAGCAACCTGCGATGAGCTCCGTCGCCGCCGTCCCCGCGGAAGGGCGCGCGCGCCGCGCACCTTCCGGCGTTCTCCTTCGCGCCGGGGTGGGGGTTTCGCTTTTTGCGCTGGGCCTCTGGGCCCTCGTGGCGGACCTCGAGGCGTGGAACGCGGTCTGGTACCTGCCCGCCTGGTACGGCTATCTCCTCGTTCTGGACGCCCTGATCTCTGCGCGTCGCGGCCGCTCGTTCGTCGGCGAACGTCGACGAGAGCTCGCCGCCATGATGCTCTGGTCGCTCCCGTTCTGGCTGCTTTTCGAGGTGTACAACCTCCGGCTTCACAACTGGTACTACGTGTTTGGGCTGAGGACGCTCTGGGGATCCGTTCTCATGAGCACCCTTGCGTTCGCGACGGTCATCCCCGCGTGTTTTTTTCATGCGGAGGCTTTCGAGGCCTGGCGCGTCCCGCGCGATCCGCGATGGCGCCCTCTCCGCGTGACCCGCAGGGTCCTCGCCCTCTGCCTGATCGCCGGAGCCGCCTGCGCGATCGCGCCGATCCTCTGGCCCCGGTGGGCTTTCTGGATGGTCTGGGGAGCGCCGCTCGGCATCCTGGAGGTCGCGAATTACCGTTCGGGTGCGCCATCTCTGTTGCGCGACCTCGGAGAGGGCCGTCCCGCGCGGCTTCTGCGCCTTCTCCTCGGAGGTCTGGTGGCTGGCGCGGCCTGGGAGCTCCTGAACTACTGGGCTCGCACGAAGTGGATCTATACGGTTCCGGGTTTCGAGCATTGGAAGCTCTTCGAAATGCCCTTCGCGGGCTTCGGCGGTTTCCCGCCGCTCGCGCTGTCGGCGTTTGCGTTTTTCGCCTTCGTTTCGCAGCTCCGCGGGCGGACACACCTCATTACCGCCGGCGGCGCGATCGTCTTCAGCGCCTGGGCCTCGGTCGCGACCTTCGAGCGGAACGTGCGGTCGGTCCGGCCCGTGCTTTCCGAGCTCTCCGGCCTCCCGCCCTCGGCCGTTCGGAGCCTCCGCGACGCGGGGATTCCCACTCCCGAGCGTCTCGATCGGGCGGTCCGGAGAGAGGGGTTGGGCTCCGTCGCGCGCCGCGTCGGCGTTCCGCTGTCGGTCCTCGAACCCGCCTCGAGGGAGGCCGCGATGGCGCTTCACAAGGGCATGGGGACCGACGCGGCGCGTCTCCTTCTGGCGGCGGGAGTCGAGAGCCCCGCCGCCCTCTCCGGGGCCGATCCCGAAACACTCACACTCCGACTCCGTGAGGTCGCTTCGGCGCGCCGGGAGCCCCCACCGAGTCCGGAGCACGTTCGCGTCTGGGTTCGGGCCGCACGGCCGGACGGAAGACCGCGGCGATGATCCGGCCAGCGCGCCTCCTCGTCGGCGCTGTCGCATTCCTGACGCTGTCGTGCGCGGGGGGCCTGTCGCGTCCGGCGGCTTCTCGTTCCGCGCCGGCTACGGGATCGTCCGAGGTCCGCTTCACGATTCTTCAGATCAACGACGTGTACAAGATCGAGGGGCTCCTGGGCGGGACGGTGGGAGGTCTTGCGCGCGTGAGGACCTTGCGGAAGGAGCTCGAAGCCGAGGGACGACCCGTTCTTGTCCTGCACGGCGGAGACCTCCTCTTCCCCTCCGTCATGAGCAAGTACCTGCGCGGGAACCCGATGATCCGGACGTTGAACCTCCTGGACGGAGACCCGGCCGCTTTCGATCCCTCGCTCGTCGTCGTCTTCGGCAACCATGAGTTCGACGACCGGGACCCGGGAATCCTCCTCGGCCGCGTTGCGCAGTCCGACTTCTCCTGGGTCACCTCGAATACCCGCTATCGGAGTGCGAAAGGAGCTGCGGGCGAGCCGTTCTCGGCGCGGGTCCCGAACGCGAACGACGTCCTCGTCCGGGAGGTCGGCGGAGCGAGGCTCGGCATCCTGGGCCTCACGACCGACGCGCAGCCGCGGGACTACGTCGGGTACGAATACGAGCCGCCCGCGCGGAACGCGGCGGTATCCCGAGCGCTCGATCGGCTGCGCGCGGCGGGAGCGACGGCCGTCGTCGCCCTGACGCATCAGGACCTCGAGGAGGACGAGCGGCTCGCGAGGGACTTCCCGGCAGTCGCGCTCGTCGTCGGAGGGCACGAGCACTTCTTCCTCGACCGGAAGGTCGGCAAGACGTGGATCACCAAGGCGGACGCCGACGCAAAGACCGCGGTCGTCCACGACGTACGGATCTTCGCCGACGGGAGGTTCGAAGATTCCTTCCGAAAGGTTTCGCTCGGCCCCGAAGTGGAGAAGGACGCCGCAGTCGAGCGCGAGGTCCAGGCGTCGCTCACGGAGCTCGCCGCCGCGGTCCGCTCTCAGACGGGGCGCGACCTCGAGGAGGTGATCGGCACGACTCGGAACCTTCTCGAAGGGGTCGAGCCGGCGGTCCGCGGCCGGGAGACGGCGCTCGGCAACTTCCTCACCGACGTCCTGCGCGCCCGGATGGAGACCGACGTCGGGTTCTTGAACGGCGGCGCGATCCGGATCAACGACGACATCCCACCCGGCCCGATCCGCAACTACGACTTCGAGGGGATCTTCTACTTCGACAACTCGATCGTCTCCTTCGAGATCACCGGCGCCGAACTGCTCGACCTTCTCAGGATCTCCGTCTCGAAGGTCCATACGGGGCACGGACGATTCCTCCAGGTGTCCGGAATCCGGTTCCGATATCGGGTCGGGGGAACCGCCGACCAGCCTGTCTACTCCGTGGAAGCGGCGGACGTGGAGGTCGCGCCCCGCGGCTCCTCGGGTTACCGGCCGCTCGAGCTCGACCGGAAGTACAGCGCGACGTCGCTCGATTACATCTGGGAGAACGGATACCGCGACGGGTACCCGCTCTTTTCGAAGGGGCGGGGAGCGACGAGCCCGCGGCGGCTCGACTCCGGGCCAGTTCCCTGGCGGGCGACGACCGAGGCCGCGATCCGTGCGCTGCCGGGCCGCCAGGTTAATTCGAAGATCGAGGGGCGGATCGTCCGGCTTGACTGAGGCTCGCGCGGCAAGGCGCTTGCACTCCGAGGCAACCATGGAAGCAAATCAAGCCCCCTCGGGCGGGAACTCCCTCGAACGATTCTCCACCCGCGTCTCGCAGTGGGCCGGCAGCACCCCCGCTTTCGGGATCGCTTTCGGCTTCGTTCTCGCGTGGGCTCTTACGGGACCAATGTTCGGCTTCTCGAACGGCTGGCAGATGATCATCAACACCGGAACGACGATCGCAACGTTTCTGATGGTGTTCCTGATCCAGCGCGCGCAGAACAAGGAATCGCGCGCCATTCATTGAAGCTGAACGAGGTCGTCGCTGCGATCGCGGGCGCGAGCAACCGGCTCGTCGGGGCGGAGGAGCTTTCCGAGCAGGAGTTGCGCGGGCTTCATGAGCGGTACCTGAAGCTTGCCGAGAGGATCAAAGACTCGGCGGGCGGGCCGTCGCTTCACGATGCTGTCTCCGTCGAGCACACAACGGCCACCCACGCTGCCCAGGCCGCGGCCGCACGCGAGGTTGAAGCGGTAAAGGGGCGGTGAGCCCGGCGTTCGTCAGCGCTTCGGCGGACGGGACGGTCGCAGGTCGATGCGCGAGGCGATCGCGCGCTCGGGAAAGCGGATGAGATCCGAGACCGCTTCGGCCACGTCCTCGGACGAAAGCATCCAGGACTGGTCGCGGTCGCCGTGCGAGTGACCGAACTCGGTGCCGACGGAGCCGGGCAGGATAGCCGCGACGCGGATGCCCTGGTGACGCAGGTCGAGCATCGACGCTTCCGAGAAGCCGAGAAGCCCGAACTTGGAGGCGTTGTAGGCGGCCCCACCCGCGAACGCGTTGACGCCCGCGAGGGAGCCGATGTTGACGATGAAGCCGCCGCCCCCTTTTTTCATGAGAGGGACGGCGAAGTGGGTCGCGTAGTACGGCCCCAGAAGGTTCGTTTCGACGACCTCCCGGAACCGCGGAGGATCGAGTCTTTCGACTGAGGCGAACTCTCCAACGCCGGCATTGTTGACGAGGACGTCGAGCCGGCCGTGCGTCTTTTCGACGAAGGCGACGAGCAACTGCTGATCTGATTCGCTGCGGGCATCGGCCGGCTGACCGGCGAAGCGTCCGCTTTCCACGCTCCGGCCGAGCCGGTCGACCGCGGACGCGACACTCTCCTCGGAGCGCCCCGAGATCACGACCGCGAGTCCATCCAGCGCGAGACGGTTCGCGATGGCGAAACCGATGCCGCGGGTCCCCCCCGTAACGAGCGCGACCCGATGTTGACTCGCCATCGCCGGATGGTATCAACGCCCCTCACCCCGACCCTCTCCCCGCGAACGGGGACAGGAGAGAGATGCCCCTCACCGCGGAGTAAGTCCGACGGTTTTCGGATCCGCTCTGGTACTGTCCTTTCGATGACGGCGACTCGGAGAAAGGTCGTGATGGCAATCATCCTGGCGATCGGCGCGACCCTCATGGTGGTCGTCCTGTTTTTGAACCTTTCCCCGTCCGAGAAGAAGATCAAACGGCGGATCGAGCCGATCTACGCCGTCTCCGACCCGCAGTTCCTTCGCTCGATGGGCTCGCTTCTCGGTCCGGTGGTGTTGGACGGCAACCGCGTGGTTACCCTGCTGAATGGGGATCAGATCTTCCCCGCGATGCTCGAGGCGATCCGCGGCGCGGCGAAGACCATCACCTTCGAGACGTACATCTACTGGTCGGGCGAGGTCGGCGAGAAGTTCGCCGAAGCCCTTTCCGAACGCGCCCGAGCCGGGGTCAAGGTTCACGTTCTGTTGGACTGGGTCGGCAGCAGCAAGGCGAAGCAGGAATATCTCGACAAGATGAAGGCGGCGGGCATCGAGGTCGAGAAGTACCACCCGCTGCACTGGTACAACCTCTCGAAGATAAATAACCGCACCCACCGCAAGATCCTCGTCGTGGACGGCCGCGTCGGATTTACCGGAGGCGTCGGCATCGCCGACAAGTGGGCCGGCAACGCGCAGGACCCGGAGCACTGGCGCGACTCGCACTTCCGGCTGGAAGGTCCGGCTGTTGCCCAGATGCAGGCGGCCTTCATGGACAACTGGATGAAAACGCAGTCGGAGGTTCTTCACGGCGAAGAGTATTTTCCGAAGCTCGCGCCCGTCGGAACCGCGCTGGCACAGGTGTTCAAGAGCTCCCCGCGGGAGGGGAGCGAAAGCGTCCGGCTGATGTATCTGCTCTCGATCGCCTCGGCGCGCCAGCGCCTCCTGATCGCCGCCTCTTATTTCGTCCCGGACGACCTGACCGTCGAGACCCTCGTGAAGGCGCGAGAGCGCGGAGTGGACGTGGAGATCATCGTTCCGGGCACCAAAATCGACTCGGAGCTCACCCGCAAGGCCTCGCGTTCCCGGTGGGGGGATCTCCTGCAGGCGGGTATCGAGATTTACGAATACCAGCCCACGATGTATCACTGCAAGGTGATGGTCGTGGACGACTTGTGGGTGTCCGTCGGATCGACGAACTTCGACAACCGGTCGTTCCGGCTGAACGACGAAGAAAATCTGAACGTCTTCGACGCCGACTTCGCCCGCCAGCAGGTCCGAGACTTCGAGGCGGACCGCGCGAAGGCGCGCCGCATCACGTACGAGCAGTGGAAGGCGCGCCCCCTCCACGAGAAGATCTTGGAGCACACCGCGGGACTTTTCCGCGGACAGTTGTAGATGCCCGGGTCGACTCGGGAACCATCGCCTCTTCCGGGGGCGCGTGTTTTCTCGATTCGTCGGAAGGTCGAGGCCGGTTTCGTCACGTCGGCGCTTCTCGTCCTTCTTGTTACCGTCACCTCCGCCATCGCTCTCAAGATGGCCCTCGCGACCGAGCGAGAAGCGTTGGCCCAGGCGGAACAGCTCGTTGGCGTCGGCCTCCTCCGCGCCGCCCTGGAGCGGCGGGTCGCGAGCTTTCGCGGGTATCTGTTGACGGGAGAGCCATACTTTCTCGAAAAGCTCGGTCGGGCGCGCGCCGAAGTGGTCATCCACCTGCGCCGAGTGCGCCACGGCGTGACCGGCACCGACTCGATGCTCCTCGATGCGGTCGAGCGCGCGGACCGGGGATACGAGGATGCGGCAGCCCTTGGACTCTCGCTCCTCCGCGGCGGGGCGAGCCCGCAGGAGCTCGGAGGATTTATCGAGCGGGTCACGAGCCCGAGGCGCGCCGCTCTCGATCTCGCGCTGGGGACCTTCCTGGCTCATCGGAGACAGGGTTTGAGCAAAGCGGAGGAGGACGCCCAGCGAAAGAACCGCTGGGCGTCCGCGCTCATCGTTGCGAGCGGGGGTGGGGCACTCCTTCTCCTGCTGGCGCTTTCCATCCCGGTCAGCCGGCGCCTTGCGACCGTCTACGAAATCGAGCATCGAGAGCGCGAGCGAGCGGAGGGGGCCGAGGCGGAACAGAGGCGCCTCGCGGAAGTTCAGCGCGTAGCCTTCGACTCCTTGCCGGGACCCGTCGCGGTTCTCGATGCCCGGGGGGTCATTGGTTCGGTGAACGAACCCTGGAAGCAGGTGGGCGACCGGAACGGGCTGACGGATCCCTCCTGGGGACCGGGCACGAACTACCTCGAGGCCTGCGATGCCGCCGCGCGAGAGGGGCGGGAGTCGGCTGCCGACGCCGCCGCGGGAGTCCGTTCGGTACTCACGGGGGAGACGGAGAGCTTCGACCTCGAGTACCGCTCGGCCGTCGGCGCAGAAGAGCAGTGGTTCCGGCTGAACGTAAGTCCACTCCGGCAGCACGACACGCGCGGGGCGGTCGTTCTGAACCTCGACGTCACCCCGCGCAAGCACGCCGAGCGCGCGCTCCGCGATTCGGAAGCGAGGAAGGCCGCCATTCTCGAGAGCGCGCTCGAGGGGATCGTGACGATCGACGAGACCGGGACGATCGTCGAGTTCAACCCATCTGCGGAACTGATGTTCGGACACTCGCGGCAAGAGGCGATCGGCCGGCCTATGGCGGAGCTCATCATCCCTCCGCAGATGCGCGCGGCCCATTACGCCGGTCTCGAGCACCACCTTCGAACCGGCGAATCGCGGATTCTCGCCCGCCGTCTCGAGCTGCCCGCGCTGCGCGCGGACGGGTCCGAATTCGCGGTCGAGCTGACGATCACCCGGATGCCCACCAACCCCCCGTTTTTCACCGGCTTCGTCCGGGATATCTCGGCCTCAAAAGCGGCGGAGCGCGAGCGTTCGGAACTCCTCGATCGGGAGCAGGCGGCGCGGGTTGTCGCCGAGGGCGCGCAACGCCGGTCCGCGTTCCTCGCCGAAGCGAGCTCCGTGCTCGCTTCCTCGCTCGACTACAGAGCGACGCTCGCGGCGGTGGCCCGCCTCGCCGTGCCCGACATGGCGGACTGGTGCGTGGTGGACGTCGCGGACGCGGAGGGAAATCTGCAGCGGCTCGCGGCCGCTCACGCCGATCCGGCGAAGGTCGCGAGGGTGCAGGAGCTTCGGGAGCGATATCCCGACGACCCGAACTCAGCGTATGGACCGGCGGAAGTCTTCCGCACGGGCAACCCGCAGGTTCTGACGGAGATCCCCGACTCGGTTCTGCGAGCGTCCGCCCGCGACGACGTGCACTACCGGATCCTGAGCGAGCTGGGGCTCAAGTCCTTTCTCTCGGTGCCGCTCGAGGCGGGAGGGCGAACGATCGGGGTCCTCACGCTCGTTTCCGCGGAGTCCGGTGCGCGTTACGGGCCGGAAGACGTCGCGTTCGCGCGCCGCCTCGCGCACCACGCGAGCCTGGCGATCGACATTTCGCGCCTCTACCGGGAGGCGCGAGAGGCGGTCTCCGCTCGCGATGACTTTCTCTCGATCGCGTCGCACGAGTTGAAGACCCCCGTCGCGACGCTGCAGCTCCACGTTCAGAGTCTGCTGCGGAGGCTCAAGTCCGACCCCTCGTCGGTTTCGCCGGCGGCGGCGTCGGAGCGGCTCGCCGCGGTCGACAAGCAGGTCCTCCGACTCACGAGACTCATCAACGACCTCCTCGATCTCTCACGGATTCGGGAGGGCCGCATGGAGCTCGACCCCGAACCGACCGACCTCGCTTCGATCGTTCGCGACGTCGTTGCCCGGCAGGAGGAGGACGCTCGCCGAGCGCGCTGCACGGTTTCCGTCGCGGTCGAACCGCCCGCGACGGGCGTCTGGGACCGGATGCGGCTCGACCAGGTCGTAGAGAACCTCCTTTCGAACGCGATCAAGTACGGGGCGGGAGGCCCGATCGAGGTGCGTGTCGATGGGGACGAGAGGATTGCGCGTTTGATGGTGCGGGACGAGGGCATCGGGATCCCGCTCGAGGCACAGTCGCGGATCTTTCAGCGGTTCGAGCGGGCGGTTTCCGCCAACGACTACGGCGGGTTCGGTCTCGGCCTCTGGATCGTCCACCAGATCGTCTCGGCGCACTCGGGGGCGCTTCGAGTCGAAAGCGAGCCAGGCCGCGGGTCGGCCTTCCTCGTCGAGCTGCCCCGGACGCCCCACGTGCCCGGAACGGCGTCGAATCCCGGAGCGCCCGGCTATACTGATCGCTTCGACACGTGACGGCGAAACTGGAACTTCGAGGCCGAGTCCTGATCGTCGAGGACGACACGGATCTGCGCGAGACCTTGAGCCAGATCCTGACGGACGAGGGCTATCGGGTCTGGAGCGCCGAGCACGGCCGCGCCGCTCTCGAATGCCTGCGCGACGGATCCAGGCCGTGCCTCATCCTGCTCGACCTCACCATGCCCGTCATGAACGGCTGGCAGTTCCGCGCGGAGCAGCGGGAAGATCCGAATCTTGCGGGAATCCCGGTCGTCATCATCTCCGCGGGCGCGAACCTCGCGGCTCAGGTCGGCTCGCTCGGCATCCGGGACTACATCCGCAAACCGATCCAGCTCGGCCAGCTGCTCGCGACCGTCGGGCGCTACTGCGGCGTGCCGGAGCTCCCCACCCCGTCCGCTTGACTCTTGCCGGACGGTCCCGCTCTTGATTGTCCTCCGCCGGTCCGGGGAGCGCGGCCACTTCGATCACGGTTGGCTCGACACCCGTCATACCTTTTCCTTCGGCGACTACGACGACCCCGCGCACATGGGGTTCCGCACGCTCCGCGTGCTCAACGAGGACCGTGTGTGGCCGGGGAGCGGCTTTCCCACTCACTCTCACCGGGACATGGAGATCGTCACCTGGGTGCTCGACGGCGCGCTCGAGCACCGCGACAGCCTCGGGAACGGGTCGGTCATCCGTCCCGGCGAAGCCCAGCGCCTTTCCGCGGGTACGGGAATCACGCACAGCGAGTTCAACCACTCGGCGTCGGAGCCGCTCCACTTCCTCCAGATCTGGATACTGCCGGGAAAGCGGGGCCTTGCTCCCGGCTACGAGCAGAAGTCGTTTCCGGCCTCCGAGCGCCGCGGCCGCCTCTGCCGCATCGGCTCGCCGGACGGACGGGAAGCCTCGGTGACCCTTCGACAGGATGTTGACCTCTTCGCGACGCTCCTCTCGCCGGGTGAGTCGGTCTCGCAAGCGCTCGGGCAGGGCCGACACGCCTGGGTTCACGTCGCGCGGGGCGAGGTCGAGCTCGGCGGGCAACTCCTCGAAAGCGGAGATGGCGCGGCCGTGAAGGACGAGCCCGGCCTCGCGCTCTCGGCGCGAGCGGACTCCGAGGTCCTGCTCTTCGACCTCGCGTGAGACGGCCCCTCTGAACGCCGCGGAGCCGCCCCCTCCCCGCGAATCGGCAGGCCGGATATTTCTTCGTTTCCTTCGCTTCGGCGTGCTCGCGTGGGGGGGGCCGGTGGCCCAGATCGCCATGATCCGACGAGAGCTCGTCGATGAAGAGCGGTGGATCTCGCCCGAGCGCTTCAACCGGACGCTCGCCGTCTATCAGGTCCTGCCCGGGCCGGAAGCGCACGAGTTGTGCGTCTTTTTCGGGATGATCGCCGGCGGGCGGGCGGGCGGCCTTCTCGCCGGGCTCGGGTTCCTGCTTCCCGGTCTCGTCCTCATGCTCGCACTTTCCTGGTTTTACGTCTCCGTCGGCCTCGGGTCCCCGACTGTCGCCGCTCTCTTTGCCGGCGCCCAGGCCGGCGTCGTCGCGGTCGTGGCGCGCGCGGTTCACCGGATCGGTGCCGGGGCGTTGCGGGACGGCTGGCTTCTCGCTCTTGCGGCTTCGGCCGCCGTCCTCGAGCTCGCGGGCGTACACTTCGCCCTAACTCTGACCCTGGGCGGCGCCGTGTACGTTCTGCGAAAGCGACGGTTGTGGCTCGCAGCGGTAGCGGTCGCCGCGCTCCTTGCCTCGGCGGGGTTTTATGCGGCGGCACGAAACCGCCCGGCGCCGGCGCCATCCTCCGCGGCTCGCGAGATCGCCTCCCGACGTCCTTCGGTCGGAGCGATCCTGGGGTCCGGGTTGAAAAGCGGGCTCTTGACGTTCGGCGGTGCGTACACCGCGATTCCCTTCGTTCGGCGGGACGCCGTCGAGCGCGGCGGATGGCTGACCGATCGGCAGTTCCTGGACGGGCTCGCCCTCGGAGGGATCCTCCCCGCACCGCTCATCATCTTCGGGACGTTCGTTGGTTACGTTGCCGGCGGGCTCACGGGCGCTCTCGCGATGACGCTGGGCATTTTTCTGCCCGCCTTCGCGATCACGGTCGTCGGGCACACGGCGCTCGAACGTCTCGTCGAGAATCGGGCCCTTCATGACCTCTTGGATGGAATCACGGCCGGTGTGGTCGGGATCATCGCCGCGACGACGGTGCACCTCTTCCGCGCCGGGATTGGCACTCTGCCGCAGCTCCTCCTCTTCCTGGCGGCGCTCACCGTCCTCTACGTGTGGAGATCGAAGGCTGCCGTCGCCGCCGTCGTCCTCGGGGCAGCGATCGCCGGACTCCTTCTGACGGGAACGGCGTGACCGCCATCGCGTGCGTGCGTCTCCGGGGAGTGACCGAACCATGACGCCGCTCATCCTTTCGCTCGCGTTGCTTCAGCCGGCCGCGCCGCCGGAGCCGCCTCCAGGCCCTCGCGCCTTCGCGATTGACGACGAGATTCGGAAGGTCTCCTCCCGGGCGCTCTGGCCGGGGTTCGACCCCGCGAAGGTTCCGCTCGCGGTCTTCGACGGAGAGAAGACCTTCCTCTTCCGGCACCCGCATCCACCCCCGGAGTTCCGTCCCGTGGCGAATCGGCCGGAGACCGCGGTCGTCGCCGGCCAGCACCCGGTCGTTCGGGCGAACACGTCGATCCAACTCGGAGACGTGCGGACGGCGACCCTCCTCCTCGACGCGCCGGAAGGGAGCCTCGTGCGCGACTCCGCGGCGGTCGCGATTCACGAGGCCTTCCACGTGTTCCAGGCCGAGCGTCATCCGAAGTGGGGCGGCAACGAGGTGGACCTGTTCACTTATCCGATAGACGACCCGGTCCTCCTCCAGCTCTCGCGGCTGGAGACGGAGGCGCTCAGCCGCGCGCTGACCGCGAGGGACCAGAAGGGCTCCGCGTGCTGGGCAGCCACGGCCCTGGACCAGCGGCGGTCGAGGTTCAGAGCGCTGGGAGGAGCCGGAGCCCTTTACGAGCGAGGTACCGAGCTGAAGGAAGGTCTCGCGCGCCTCGTCGAGAGCCGGGCGCGCGGCGGGTCCTCTTCCGAGCCGGTCTTTCCCGAGAACGAGTTCGCGGCCGGCGACGTCCGGTCGCGGAGTTACGCCATCGGACACGCGTTCGGTCTTCTACTGGACCGCTTCGCCACCGGCTGGGAGTCGGATCTCGAGCGTGGCGGGGATAAGACCCTGGACGGCCTCCTCGCGCAGGCCCTCTCCGCCCGGGCGGCCGGCCGGCTGTGCCGCTTCACGGGACGGGAGTCCGCACGTGCCCTGGGCGGCGCGAAGAAGTCCGTCGAGCTCTCGCGGCTCACCCGGGAGGCCATCCGCTCGGACTTCTTCGGCCGGGCGGGTTGGATCCTAATTGTCGTCGCCGGCGCCGAACCGCTCGTGCCGCTGGGCTTCGATCCTCTGAACGTCGAACGGCTCGGCCCGGGAGAAGTCCTTCACTCCCGGTGGGTGAAGCTCGGGAACTCCGCGGGCACTCTCGAAGTCCTCGATGCCCGCGCCGTGAGCGAGTCGGCCGGAAAGCACCCGCTGTTCGAGGGAATTCGTCGCGTCACGGTGACCGGCCTCGAACGAGAGCCGGACGTGCAGGAATCGGCGTCCGGTATCGCCTTCTCCGCGGCGGGCGTTCAGGGGGAGTTCCGTCGGGCGCGATTGGAGCGAAAGGGCCGGACGATCACGGTCCACGTTTCAAAAGGACCTTGAGAGTGGGTTGGAAGCTGAAGACGCTCTCGCTCGGGGACGAAGCCGCACTCGAGGAGTTTCTCGAGCCGCGGGCGACCGACTCGATGTTCCTCCGCTCGAACGCGCGCTCGGCCGGACTCGTTGATCGAGGGAATGCGCTCGAGGGCACCTACGTCGCCGCAATCGCGAACGGTGCCGTGACGGCGGTCGCCGCTCACTTCTGGAACGGGATGCTCGCGCTCCAGACCCCGGGTCCCGAAACCCTGGAGCCGGTCGCGCGGGCCGCCGTCGCACGGTCCGGGCGCGAGCTCACGGGCCTGACTGGCCCATGGGCGCACGTCGAGGCGGCCCGGCGCGGCCTCGGCTTCGCGACGCGGAAGACGTCGCTGAACAGCCGGGAGGACCTCTTCTCGCTCGAGCTAGCGGACCTGCGCGTGCCCGAGCCCCTCGCCTCCGGACGCGTCCAGTGCCGCCGGCCGCGTTCTGACGAGCTCGAGCTCGCGGCTCGCTGGCGGCGCGCGTTCTCCGTGGAAGCGCTCGGACGGGCCGACGGAGCGGGGATGCTCGAGGCGGCGCGCGCCGAGACGGCGCGGCTGCAGGGGCAGCGCTCGCAGTGGATGCTCGTCGAGCGCGACCGCCCCGTCGCGTACTCCGCTTTCAACGCCCGCCTTCCGGACGTCGTCCAGGTCGGAGGCGTCTGGACTCCGCCGGAGCTGCGGGGACGCGGCTACGCCCGCGCGGTCGTCGCCGGCTCGCTTCTCGAAGCCCGGCGGGAAGGGACGGAACGGGCGATCCTCTTCACCGAGGACCTCGCCGCTCGTCGCGCCTACGAGGCGCTCGGTTTTCGAGTCGTCGGCGACTACGGGTTGGTGATTTTTAGCGGATAGCGGATAGCGGATAGCTCTCATTCCCCCTGCCCCAGCGAATAGCCCCTCTCTCCGTCGAAGGTGAAGAGGTTCTCCGTCTTTATGAAGTCGAGGTCCGCGGCCGCGGCGCGGCCGATCAGCGCGGCGAGCGCGGCGTACGTCGTCGGCGCGCCGCCGGCCAGGAACCGGCAGAGCCAGTGCTCCGTCTTCATGGTTTCGGGAAACCCGTCGGGCCAGACCTTGATCCCGCGGTTGCTGATCGTCTGAAGCGCCAATCCGCCGCCGGCCAGGGGGCGCAAACGCCCTTCGAGCTCTTCGACGCTCCCGGTCCAATTCACGAACAGGTCCATTCCGACGAGCTCTCGTCGGGCGGGAGTTCGCACCACGACCGGCGAGAGGGCGGCGGACGCCGCCTCGACCGCATATTTCGCCGGTTTCAGAGTGTCGGGGCGGGCGCCGAGCCGCTCGATCACGGCTTCGGCAAACTCCTTCGTCCCGACCTTCTGCCGGCTCGTTCCCTCCGAATAGACGTCGTACGTATGGAACCCGTCTTCGATCGTTTTCAGCCACGCGTTGTGAACGCGCTCGGCTACGTCCGGCTGCCCGATGTGGACGAGCATCATGACCGAGGCGAGGAGGAGTCCCGATGGGTTCGCGAGGTTCTGCCCGGCGCGCCTCGGCGCCGAACCGTGGATTGCCTCGAACATCGCGCAGCGATCGCCGATGTTGGCGGATCCCGCGAGCCCTACGGAGCCGGCGATCTGTGCCGCGACGTCGGAGAGGATGTCACCGTAGAGGTTGGGCATCACGATGACGTCGAAGGCGCCCGGCGTGTCAGCGAGCTTGGCCGCGCCGATGTCCACGATCCAGTGCTCCTTCTCGACGTCCGGATACCCGGCTCCGATCTCGTCGAAGACCTTGTGAAACAGGCCGTCGGTGAACTTCATGATGTTGTCTTTGGTGAAGCACGTGACCTTACGCCGCCCGTTGCGGCGCGCGTATTCGAAGGCGTAACGCACGATCTTTTCGCAGCCCGGCCGGCTTATTAGTTTCAGGCACTGCATGACGTTCTCTGTTTGACGGTGCTCGATGCCCGCGTAGAGATCCTCCTCGTTCTCGCGAACGATCACGACGTCCATTCCGGGGTGCAGGGTCTGAACGAAGGGGTGGTAGGCGACGCAGGGACGAACGTTCGCGTAGAGACCCAACGTCTTACGGGTCGTAACGTTCAGGCTCTTGAAACCGCCGCCCTGTGGCGTCGTGATGGGCGCTTTCAGGAAGACTCGGGTGCGTCGGAGTGACTCCCATGCCGACGGCTCAATGCCCGAGGTTGCCCCTCGCCGGTACACCTTCTCTCCGATTTCGATCTTCTCGATGGCAATGCGCGCTTCGCCCCCCCGGAGAATCGCGAGCGTGGCGGCCATGATTTCCGGCCCGATGCCGTCGCCAGCGGCCACGGTGATCGGCGTCAAGCCCGTTGGGTCATTCGTGTGGGACATCCGTTTACCTCCGAAGGGGGCGGCATTATCCCTGAGTCGAACCGCCGGAATGCCGCGTCGGAGCGCGACGGTATAATTGGAGCCCGATTCCACAAATGAGCGCGCCGATCGGCTATCGCGAGACGACCGAATCCTTTCCCACGTCAGGGGACCCGTCCGATCGTCTCGCGCTCCGGTTCGATCCGACCCGACGGATTGCCCTGCGGTTTCGGCTGGAGTTCGAGTCGGAGCATGACCTCGAGGCGATCCGCTACGCGCGACGCGTTTTCATCCGTGAAGAGCGCACTCGCGGGCTCGAGTGGGAGGAACCGTCCGTGGAGGACGCCGTCTTCAGCGCCACGAGCGTCTCCTGGTCCGCTCTCGCGTCTCAGGCTGCCTGGTGCCGGGAGAAGATGGCGCAGCTCATTCAGCGGGCGAATCGTGTTCGAGAGGAGCTGGACGAGACGGGTCCTCTTCACCCGCCCTTCAGGTAATCTTCATCACCGATCGTCACTGTCGGTAACACCTTTCACGGCGAGCTTGGTGCTCACCTCACCCGTTAGATCTCTCAACCCTTTGCTCCGCTTATTGGTTACAGTTCTTGCTCGCGGTCGGCACATCGTTCGCTTTCTAAAGGCGCACGTGTCTAAAGTTGGCCTCGTCGAGGTCTCGGGAGGGGTCCCTACCTCCGTAGCGGAGGCGAACGCCTTTTACGGGGAGGGCGCGGCTGTGACGCTGGTTTTTCGCGTCTCCGTGGATAGCGACGAGGGACTCGAGGCCCTCCGTAATGCCCGCCGATCGCTTCTGCGTGAGGAGTGGACGCGCGGGCGCGACGTCCACGAACCTTCCCTGGAGGACGCGGTCTTCTCTGCTAAAGAGATCGTGTGGGCGATCCGCCCCGATCAACGCCCCGCAGCCCTGGCTCAGCTCGAAGAGCTTCGGCGACGCGCCGACCTTCTCCTGTCCGAGAGGGAGCCTCACCCCGAGGCTCCCCAGGCTTCCGGCAGCGCACCCGCACTCACTCACTGAGCCTTCGGCCGGTCCGGCCACGATGGCTGTCCTCCCGGGGGAGACTCGGGACCACCAAGCGTGCAATCATTGGACATGAACGGGCGCCGAATCCTGGGGTTCCTTCCCCTTCTTTTAGTCGCCGGGATCGGCTGGTGGATCTACGAGAAGCGCCCGACCGTTTCGGGCCTCGTGGATGAGCTTACGCGCCCACTCCTCGGCTCCCGTGCCGCGGTCAAAGAGGCCGAGCGCAAGCGAGTCGTCCATGAGGCGAGCCAGGCGGTTACGCTTGACCGCGAGGAAAAGCCGGTCGACACGCTGCGCCCCGGGATGAGCGAGCGGGAAGTCCGCGACCTCGTCGGCGAGCCGGACGAGCTGGAAAGTCTCGACGACGAAGCGACCGGCCGGGTCCGCTGGATCTACCGGGAGCTCCGTCGAAACGTCGTCTTCGAGCGGCGAAGGGTCGTTTCCGTCGCGATCCGGTAGGCCTCGCCCAGAGCGCCGAGAAGGGGGAGACGGGGATCGAGAACCACCCGGACCGGGATCTCCGCGAGAAACTCTTCCATCGGCGGCTTCCTGCGAAAGCTCTCGCCGAAAGCTGGACGCCGCAGGGCCGGGAGGATTTTCGGCGCGATTCCGCCGGCGAGGAAGATCCCTCCGGTCGCCTGGTACTGAATCGCCACGTTGGCAGCTTCGGATCCGTAGATCGAGACGAAGAGCCGGAGGGCTTCCCGGGAGACCGGATCGCGACCCGCGAGCGCAAAGCGGCTGATCGCAGCGGCTCGGTCGCCGGCGGCGAGCGCCCGGGCAAGCGCCGGCGGAGCCGGCCGGCGCCGCTCGAGCGCGACAAAGTCGTACAGGGCCCCGATCCCTTCCCCCGAGAGGATCCGGTCGCGCGATACGCGACCGTATCGGCTGCGAAGAAACGCAACGAGGCGATCCTCCCGGTCGTCACGGGGCCCGAAGTCCGCGTGACCACCCTCCGAAGGGAGAACGAGATCGGCCTGACCGAGCCCGGTTCCAGCGCCGATCAATCCGATCGGGCCGTGCGGCTCGGCTTTTCCGGGCAAGAGGACGGCGAGGCGTCGCGGCGAAAGGCGGGAAAGACCGAGGGCGGCTGCGACGAAGTCGTTGATCACCCCGACCCGCGCGAGACGGAGCCGGCGCGAGAGTGACCGCTCCTCGATTGTCCAGGGGAGCCGGGTCACTTTCGCGCGTCCGGCGCGGACCGGACCGGCGACACCAAAGGCCGCGGCTCGCGGTCGCCTGCGCTCATTCTCGAGGAAGTCCTCGACGATCGCCTCGAGATCCGGCCACTCTCTGCTCCGATATCGGCGGGTTCGCAACAAAGAGAGAGAGCGCGCGCCGACCTCCGCGAGCGCGAGCGCGGTTTTCGTCCCGCCGACGTCCCCTGCGAGACAAAGCACCGGGAGAAAGTAGCAGGAGTCGGGAGCAGGGGGCCGGTTAGCGGGGTGGGGTGGGGGCTCGCGGGGCCCGGATACCCAAAAATCTCCCGAGCGAGTGGGTTGCTCGGGAAAAAAAAAGGCCCCGGGTCGGGGTGGGGCCGCCCGGGGAGCGAAAGGAGGAGGTTGAGGTTTTTGTTTCCTCGCCTTTAGGAAATAGCAAGCGGTTCGCCACTCTGGTAATCGCTATCAACTCGCTTACACGCATCAAGTTAGCGTGCTCGAAGGTCTGCGAAAGTGACGAAAGGTGTCACCGAATGAACCGAAATCCTTACGAGGTTTGTTAGAGGCAGAGATGAATCGTTCGCCACCAGCCGGCGAGGCTGCCGGTCGTGGAGGAAGGAATGTTTGTCAAATTTCGTCCGGCCGAAGATCGCGAAGGCGAACGTCCGCGGCCATCGTCCAGCACCCGCGCGCGACCCGTCGATCTTCGCGCCCGCGCCGTTCGCGAACCTGGCACCCCGGCTGAGGAGTGAGTTCCCGAAAAGCGCCCGGGCCACGCCGAGAGCGATCCGACAAGTTTCCGCCGGGATTCTGTACACTCGCGGCTTGCGCGGCAGCGCAGTTTTCTTCAACTCACTGCGTACTCGAAGCTCCGCGGACCACGCGCGGGCTTCCGTGAATCGCGGAACCAGGAGCGTCCAGACTGCGGACGGGCGCTCGGAGGAACGATACATCGAATGAAGCTTTTCAATACATGGGTCACCCGGAGGCTCGCCGCCGTGGCCCTCCTTCTCGCTCTCGTTCCTCTCGGGGGCTGTTCCTACCTGTTCGGGGGCAAGCGGACGAGCTACAGCTACAAGCCGGCCTATGGCGTGGACAGCGCGGAGTTCCGCAGATCTCTCGACGTGCTCGGAACGGAGATGGTCCCGCACAACCGCGCACTCCTCCTTCAGAACGGGGACGAGTTTTTCCCCGCCATGCTTCAAGCGATCCGCGCGGCGCGGGAGAGCGTCAACATGGAAATGTTCATCGTCAATGAAGGGGAGGTCGCCGCCGAGTTCGCGCGGGCGCTATCGGATAAGGCGCGCGAAGGAGTCGAGGTTCGGCTTCTGGTCGACGGCTTCGGCTCGAGTCTCGGCGCCCTTGAGGACCAGATGAAAGCGGCGGGCGTCAAGGTCCGCGAGTACAAGCCCCTTCGGATCTATTCGATCTACAAGATCGGCAACCGGACCCATCGGAAAATCCTCACGGTTGACGGGAAAATCGGTTTTACGGGCGGGGTCGGGATCGACGACCGCTGGAAGGGGAACGCGCGGAACCCGGACGAGTGGCGGGAGACGATGGTTCAGGTCGAAGGTCCGGTCGTGGGCCAGCTCCAGTCGATCTTCACGGAAGACTGGGTTCACACGACCGGCGAGGTCCTCCACGGGCAGCGGCAGTTTCCCCCTCTGCCGCCCGCGGGAGAAGTTCTCGCGCAGGCGATCTCCGCCTCGCGGAGCGACCCGAGCTCGATGGCGAAGCTCCTTTACTACATGGCGATTCAGGCGGCACGGAAGACGATCTGGCTCGAGAACGCTTACTTCGTGCCGGACCGGCAGATCCGGCGCGGGCTCGTGGCTGCGGCGGCTCGCGGCGTCGACGTCCGGGTTCTCGTGCCCGGGCGGCACATCGACGTGCCAATCGTACGGATGGCGTCGCGCTTCCACTACGGCGAGCTCCTCGAGGGAGGGGTCAAGATCTACGAGTACCGGCCGACGATGATGCACAACAAAGTCATGGTGGTGGATCAGATCTGGTCGACAATTGGCTCGATCAACTTCGTCAACCGCTCCATGACGAAGAACGCGGAGGCGAACGTCGCGATCTATGACCGTGCGTTCGCCGAGCTCGTCGAGAAGTCGATCGCCGCAGACCTCGAGAAGAGCGAACAATTCACGATGGCCCGGTGGAAGAAACGAGGTCTCCTCGCGCGGCTGGGGGAGACGGTCTTCTGGCTCTTCTCGGAAAACTACTGATCCCGGCGCCGAAACGCTCTAGCGCTCCCCTTTCTCGCGCGAGCGCTTTTCTCCCGCGCCCGCAGCAAGAGGACTCGCGGGCGCCCACGCTCCCGAAAGCGCCTCGACCAGCCGGGTGTGCCACTCCTCGACCGCTTCCGGGCGGCATTCGTGGATGACTTCGGTCCCGTTGATCGAGGTCTTCAAGAGACGGGTCAGCCGCTCCGACTCCGCCGCGCGGAGGGGCCTCGTGAGCCGAGCGGTGCAGCGCACCATCCCGCGGGCCCCTCTTCCCCACGCATTTTCAATTTTCATTCCGGTAACGCGGGGGAAGAGAGAGATCAACACGGAGAGCGTGGGAGCAAGAGACAGGCCATCCCGGGAAATACTCAGCGGGTTCACTTCCCGGTGTTCAGATACCGGAAGATGAGGAACGGCGAACCGGGCGTAACATGCCGATGCGCATGATCGACAAGCTGCTCCCTCTCGACCGTCCGCTCGTCGTTTTCGACACGGAGACGACGGGGACGAATCCCCGGCTCGACCGGATCATCGAGATTGCCTGTGTCAAGGTCCACCCCAACGGCCGCCAGGAGGAATGGGTGAGACGGTTTGACCCGGGGATGCGGATCCCGGCCGGATCGACCGCGATCCATCACATCACCGACAGAGACGTCGCGGGCCTCCCCCGGTTTCCCGCCAGCGCGGCGGAGCTCGCCCGTTTTCTCGAGGGCTGCGACCTCGCCGGCTACAACATGACCGGGTTCGACCTCCCCGTCCTCCGCAACGAATTTCACCGCGCCGGGATCCCCTTCGACGTGACGAACCGGCGGCTCGTGGACGGCCAGCGCATTTTCTTCGCGCGGGAGCCGCGCAACCTCTCGGCGGCCGCGCGGTTCTACTGCGAGTCGGACCACGACGGCGCCCACGGCGCGCTCGCGGATGCTGTCATGACGCTTCGCGTGATCGCGGGGCAATTGAACCGTTACGCGGACCTGCCACGGTCGGTTCCGGAGCTGCACGATCTCTTCTGCGCGGGCATCGATCAGGACATGGATCCGGAAGGCCGCATCCGTCTCGTGAACGGAGAGCCGACGATTAACTTTGGCCGTCACCGCGGCCGCTCTTTGAACGGCGTCCGACGACGGGGAGCCTGTTTCCGCCGGAGTCCGACGACCGGGATCCTTCGCGAAGCGTGCCCTGAGAGCGCTGGCGGGAACCGCCAACCCGCCCACTTTGTCATTCCGAGGCGAAGGCCGAGGAATCCGGGGCCCTTTCGTGCAAGAGAGGTCTTTCCGAGGCTTCGTCAGCGTGAGGCCAGAGTCGAGAGAGACACAGATCCCGCGCTTCGCTCGGGATGACAAGAGGAGAGGCTCGTTACGACAGACAGCGCGGCATCGCGCTCCCGATCACCTGTCCGTTTTCTTGAACCTCAACGTCTCGCCCGACTTGACGTTGCGGATCCGCATCGAGCCGGGCTCGACTTCGATCGTCCACTTGCCGACGGCTCCGCGGATCGCGCGGATGCAAGTCGAACCGACTGTCTCTCCCGCAAAGCCGTCACCGACCGGCGCCATCACGAGACCGCACGCGGCGTTCGCCTCGCTCTCGGTGAACCGCGCGACGTCTGAGGAGAGCGACGAAACGCCCGGGTCGAAGTGCGGGATGTAGCCGGCGTAAACCCCCCGGCCCTGAGACTCCAGGCGGATGAGCCCCTGCTGGCGGATGTTCCGACCCTGGTACTTACCGGCTGCCTGCACGTAGAGGTCGTAGAGGTGGCTCGGATCGGTCGTCGCGGAGCGGATCGTGAGTCGGAGATCGTTTCCGGGAGTTGAGCCCTGAAAAGTGCCGGACAGCATTGACGAGAGCTCAAACATGCGATTGTCCGCGCCGGCGAGCGGCAGTGCGACCGCCAGAAGCGACGCGAGAAGAAAGCCGGATCTGCTTGCCTTGTGCATAAGACCTCCGACCCTCCCACTGCGAGAAGCGTTCCACCGCGAAGCCCTCCGGCAATGAGGAGTCGAAACCAGGAACTGGCTACCCGTCAGTCCCTTACGCGCTCCAGCCGGCGGCTTGCGGTCGCCGACGGCCTGGAGGACTGTCCTCGCCCGAAGACGCTTTTACCGCAACGTGAGGCCGCGCAGGCCGGCCAGGGTCCGTCGGATCGCGCTGTCGAAGACCAGCCGGAGCGACTCCTTCGCGTTGTTCGACCCTCGGTAGTTCGGCCGGGAGACCTCCTCCCGCGTCTCGAACTCCGTCAGAGTCCGGCCGGAGGCGTCGCTCGCCAGCACCGTCCAATCGGCGGCCGCTTCCCACGTGTTGCCTTCCGGAATCGTCCGGAAGCGATGAACCTCGATCAGGACGCGACCGGAGTCGGGGGGCGCCGCGGCGTCCCACCGGCAGCCGGGAAAGGAGCGCCGGATCGACTCGGTGATGAGCCCGACGACTCCCTCCGAGCTGTCGCGATCGGCGCGACGGTCCTGCACGTCGAGCTTCCAGCCGGACCGCCCCCCTGGGCATGCCACGGAAGGATCGGGATACGAGACCGGGGTGAGACCGACGGTCGAACCGCACGCGGTCGTCGTCAGAACCGCTAGGAAGAGGATGCGGAAGCGGTTTGCAGTCATGACGATCTCTTCGAATAGGCGCGGTGGAGGCTGGCGGATTCCCGCCGGAGATCTTGAACGAGCTCCGGCGGAGAGAGCGCGACCGCGTCCTTGCCGTACGCGAGCACGAATCGGCGCGCCTCCTTCAGAGACTCGGCGGGAAGCTCGAGGATCGCCCCGCCGTCCGGTCCCTTCTCGATCTTCTGCTTCGGATGGAACTGCATCTCTCTCACCTCCTCCGATATCTCCGGGGAGAAACGGACGCGGAAACGGAAGGGCTTCCCGCCTCCGACGAAGATCCCGAACGTGTTCCGAAAGAACGCTTCCGGGTCGAAGTCCCTGGGAATGGCATAACGTCGCCCGGTTGAACGGGCGTCGTCGATCCGGGCGAGGTAGAAGTTCTTCACCTTGTCATCCGCCTCGTCGAGGGCAAGCACCATCCAGTCGCGGCCGAAGACGACGAGCGAATAGGGCTTGATCGTGCGCGCTTCGCCGGGCGGCTCTCCCGGGCGGTGGTACCGGATCGACAGGCTCACGCCGCGCTGCAACGACTCGGAGACGGCTTGCCACGTCTCTTCCTTGACCGGCCGAAACGCCGCGGCGCGCAGAGCGAGCTTCTCCATCACGACCTCGGGTCGGAGACGGACCGCAGGCGGCATGAGCTCGGCGAGCCGCTCGTAGCAGCTCTTGAGGTCGCGGCCGAGCGGGGTTCCGCCGAAAAGGGAGAGAACCTGTGCGGCCACCCCGATCGAGAACAGATCACGCCCGTCCACGGGAAGAAAGGGAAGCACGTAGTCACTGCGCGAATAGATGTATCCGTTGCTCTCGCGGTCGAAGTCGATCGGTGCGGCCAGCTCGTTTCGAAGGTAATCGAGGTCGCGCTGGACGGTTTTCGTGGAGACGGCGAGCACCGAGGCGAGACCGGTCGCGTTCGGGTACCGGCCCTCCTTGATCTCATGGTGGATCGTCTGGAGGCGCCGCCAGAGCGGCCGGTCTTTGAAGGCGCCTTTGCGGCCCACGTCCCGATTGTGGCAGAAAATGTCGGCGGCAACAGGGAAGGGTGCGCCATCCGCGGTCAGCGGCGGAATGCTGCCCCAAAGGTAAGTCGATCGAGCGGCGTGCCTTATGCGTCCGACACGCTCTGGCTCCCGCATTGCTGTACTTCCGCGCATGGAGATCGCAGACGGGGCCGCGGCGTTCGCTTCGCGAACGGCGGCCGAAAGATTTCGAACCGTGGGTGGTGATTGGTTCGACGCGATGTTGCGCTGGGCTCACCGAATCCTGAACCCGCCGCAGCGAGTTCCGGCACACGCCCGGATGGGCGACAGGCGTCGCGCCCGCGACCGCGTCCCGGTCTAAAAAAACCGCCGACCGCGGATGCGGCCGGCGATGGTTCTCTGAGAGAGCGGAAAGAGCGAATAGCGGAGAGTCACTTCGAACCCGCCCCGGTTCGGCCTACTTCAAGAGCGGCAGAATCTCTTTCGCCGTCGACGCTTCCGCGCCGCTCGGATCGAGCTCGAGATACTTCTGAAGGTGCTCCTTCGCCATCGCCTTCTTGTTCTGGTTGAAGGACACCATCCCGAGCCAGAAGTGCGCCAGCGCGAAGTCGGGCTTCGCCTCGACCGCCTTCGCGAGGTTCGCCTCGGCGTCCTTCATCTGCTTCTTGTTGTACGCCTCGACCCCCTTGTTGTAGAGGATCTCTGGCGTGTCGGGGTTCGCTTCCGCGAACTTCGCTGTCCACAGGGCGGCGGCCTTCTTGTCACCCGACTGCTGCGCGGCGTTCGCAAGAAGCCCGTACAGGTTCGTCGCGGCCGGGTCGAGGTCGACGGCCTTCGTGCCGTACTCGAGCGTTTTCGCCCAGTCCTTCTTGTCGTGTGCGAGGGAGGCAAGTGCGCTCCAGCCCTGAGGCAGGTCGGGGTTCTTCGCGACCGCTTCCAGGAACTTCGCCTCGGCTGCGGCTTTATTACCCGCCGTCAGGAGATCGACCCCCTCGTTGAAAGTGACCGCGGCCACGTCCGACGGCGAGGGAGCGGCGGCGCCCGCGGCGGCGGCGCCCGCAGCGGCACCCCCTTCACCGGCAGTGAGAAGCCGCACGTCAACGATTCCGGTGTCCCCGACCGGGATCTTCTTGTCGGCTTCGGAGGCGACGTAACCGGCCTTCTCGAACTTCACGTGGTAGGGCATCGTGGCGTCGTTCAGGATCGTTCCCCAGGCCCCCTTTTTGTCGGATTTCAAAGACATCTTGAAAGTCCGGAGGGCGGGCGTCGTGACCGTGACGGTGACCCCGGCGATCGGCTTGCCGGCGGAGTCGGTCACTTTCCCCTTCAGACGGGCCTGGGCGCCCGCGGAGAGAACCGCTGCGAACCCGAACGCCAGGAGTGTCGCCGAAGCACCAATAGTCTTTTTCATCTTTTCCTCCCGCGGCGGGAGGGACCGGCCCGGCCGCCGCGAATTCCAGATTCTATGAAATCGCCCCCGCTGTCTGCGGGGAAGCCCGGAGCCATCAGAAGCCCGGAGCCATCAGGAGAACCGGGGACCGGGGGAATAGATTTCAGGACGAGAGGCCAGAATTGCGACCCGCGGACGCCTCCGACCTCATTTCTGGAGTCCTGGGAATCGCTTCCATGACCTCCGCGGCGAGCCGGTACTTGCCCATGGGCATCACGTGGATCCCGCGGGCGACCTCACGGATTGCCGTGGCGAGCTCCCGGGCGATCGCGAGCCCTTCGGCCTTCTCGTGGTCCGGGCCCTTGTCGGCGGCCCGGCGCATCCGGTCCTGGATCGCCTCCGGGACGACGATCCCCGGCACCTCGTTGGCAAAGAACATTGTCTGCTTGAGGGACCGCAGGGGGATGAGCCCGATCAGGACCGGGATGGCGCGCGACTCGTCGCAGGCGAGGAACCGCTCGAGCGCCCCGACGTCGTAGACCGGCTGCGTCTGCGCGAAGTTCGCTCCCGCCTCGATCTTTGCCCGGATTTTCGAGCGCTCGACGTCGAGATCGGACGCCGCGGGGTTAGCGGCACAACCGATCGCGAAACGAGTCATCGACCCGATCGAGTTGCCGGCGAGGTCCGCACCCCCGTTCAGGCCCTTGGCCATACGGAGAAGCCCGAGCACGTCGACCTCCGAGACCTGCTTGCCCTGCGGGTAGTCGCCGATTTTCAGCGGGTCTCCGCCGAGGCAAAGGATCGCCTTCAGGCCGAGCCCGGCCGCGCCGAGCAGGTCCGACTGAAGCCCGAGTACGTTCCGGTCTCGCGTCGTGATCTGCACCACCGCGTCGAGTCCCGTCTCGCGCTGAATGAGCGCCGCTACGGCGATGGAGGACATGCGGAGTCGCGCCATGGGATTGTCGGTGACGTTCGCGGCGTCGACGCCATGCGCCTTCAAAAGGCGGGCGCCCTCGATTGCGGCGGCGAGGTCCACACCGCGCGGCGGCTCGATCTCCGCAGTCGCGACGAAGGAGTTTTGATCCGCTAGGCGACGCTTGAAGCGGGACGTCTCGAGAATCGGCTCGTCCAACCTCGGGACCGGGCTCTCGACGACGACCGACGCGTGCGCGCCCGGCGCCGCGCGCTTCCTCCCGGAGACCGACTTCGCCATGGCCCGCACGTGCTCGGGCGTTGTGCCGCAGCAGCCTCCGATGATCGCGGCGCCCGCTTCGACGAACGCCTCCGCGTACTCGCGCAGGTAGTCGGGCGACGAGAGATAGACGTTGCGGCCGTGCAGAACCGTGGGGTAGCCCGCATTCGGCATCACCGCGAGCGGAGCCGTGATCGACGGGGAGAGCCGCGTGAACACGTCGTGGGTTTCCTGCGGGCCGAGGGTGCAGTTCATGCCGACCGCATCGGCGCCCGCTCGCACGAGCGTCGAGAGGGCGTGTTCCGCGCTCTCACCGAACGCGGTCCGGCCATCCGCGAGGAATGTCATCTGCGCCAGGATCGGGATGTCCGCGGAGAGGTCCCGGACGGCGCGAACGGCTTCGGCGGTTTCGAGGAGGCTGCCGAACGTCTCGAGCAGGATGAGGTCGGCGTCGGCTTCGAGCAGGACGCGCGCCTGCTCCTGGAAGATTTCGCGAACCTGGGTCATCGTGAGGGTCCCGTACGGCTTGACGAGCGCGCCCAGCGGACCGATCGAGGCTGCGACGAAGACGCGGTCGCCGGACGCCGCTTCCCGAGCCAGACGAACCCCCTCGCGGTTGATTTTCTCGAGCGAGTCGGCCCACTCGTGCGTGGTGAGCTTCACGCGGTTCGCGTCCCAGGTGTTCGTCGTGATGATCCGCGCGCCGGCGTCGACGTAATCCTCGTGGACCTCCCTCACCGCCTCCGGGTCGGAGACGTTCAGCGGGGATTTCGCCTGACCGGGTGAGGCGCCGCGCGAAACGAGGAGCGTACCAATCGCGCCGTCGGCGAGGAGGACTTCGTCCGCGACCGCTTTTCGAAAATCTTTCTTCATGCCGCGAAACGCCTCCGCAGTTCGAGAGGCGTCGTCAATCGCGTCGTCGCGGCGCCTCTCGCATCTTTTTCCCCTTTCGAGCGGCTCGACGCCGCGCGAGCGGAGAATCCGGATTTGGCACCTGGCGAACCGCGCCGCGACGCGCGAATCCGGTTGCCGTGGGCTGCCGCTCGCCTCGCCTGGCCGCGAAGCGGGCATCGGGCCGGTCCCTCACCCACTCTCGATGTGGCCGGAGCACGAAGCGGAAATCCGCCGACGGTTCCGGCAGGGTCAAAGATCTCCGGGAACACTAGCTCCGAGCCATGCGGGTGTCAAACATTCCGACAGTTCCCGTCCGGGCCCCGGCGCGCTAGGCTCGCGACGTCCTCGTCGAGCGGCGTTCTTCGGGCCTCCGCGAAAGGAGCCGTCATGAACACGCTTTTCGTTCTTCTAATGTCTCTCACTTTCCCCGCCGCGGGCGTACCCTGGGGCGAGCTCTCGCTCACGATCGAGCGGGACCATTCGACGTCGAGCGATCAGGCGACCCTCTGCCGCGTGCGGGTCGTCAACCACGGGGGCCGTTCGTGGCCGGGACGGTCGATCGCGTTCGAAGCGCGGGCGATCCAGGGAGGCACCGTGGTCGCGAGCGAGCGCGGTCGCTTCGGCCTGACGCTCGCGCCCTACGGAATGCTCGAAACGCTCATCGGCTTCAACGGCCGGTATGACCGCTTCGAGGTGGAGGCCGTGGGAGCCCGGACCGAGCGGAAATCGCGAGAGGGCGAGACACCGCGCCGGAAACGATCCCGCGTTCCCAGAGGCTAGAATGCGGGGAAATGCGAATCCTCGTCGTCGGAGGCGGGGGCCGGGAGCATGCTCTCTGCGCCTCTCTCGCGAAGGGCTCCGGCGTCGAGGAGATTTATTGCGCTCCGGGAAACCCGGGCATTGCCGAGGTCGCGGACTGTCTGCCGGTTTCCTCCGGAGAGATCGTCGAAATCACGGAGATCGCCGAAAAGCTCCGGATCGATCTGACGGTCGTTGGCCCCGAGGTCCCCCTCTCGCTCGGGATAGCGGATGAGTTTGCGAAGAGGGGCCTCCCTCTGTTCGGCCCGAGTCGGCTTGCCGCGCAGATCGAGTCATCGAAAGTGTTCGCAAAGGAGTTCTTCGCCCGCCACGGGATCCCGACAGCCGCGTCGGCGACGTGCTCGAGCGTCGAGGAGGCGCGCGCCGCTTTCGCGAGGTTCGGCTACCCGGCCGTTCTCAAGGCGGACGGCCTCGCCGGAGGAAAGGGTGTCCTCACGGTGGACTCGCCCGCTGATGCGGAGAAGGCGCTGGGCCTGTTCTTCGGCGATCGCGTCTTCGGCGCGGCGGGCGACCGGGTACTGGTTGAGGAGTTCCTGCGGGGGCAGGAGGCTTCTTTTCTGGCCATCTGCGACGGCGAAGTCGCGGTCCCGCTCCCGACGGCGCGGGACTACAAGAAGGTCTACGACGGCGATCACGGCCCGAACACCGGAGGAATGGGTGGCCATTCGCCCGCGGTCGTTCTCGACGCAGAAGGCTCGTCGCGCGTTTACCGCGAAATTGTCTGGCCGACTCTGCGGGGGCTCGCCGAGGAAGGTCGTCCCTTCCGGGGCGTGCTCTACGCGGGGGTAATCGTCACGGATCTCGGTCCTCGAGTGCTCGAGTTCAACGCCCGGTTCGGAGATCCCGAGACCGAAGTGATCCTGCCGCGAGTCATCACCGATATGGCGGCCGTTCTCCGCGCCGCCCTGACGACCGGCGAGCTCGAGCGGTATTCGCCGCTCGAGGTGAAGGCGGAGGTTTGCGCCGGGATCGTTCTCTGCGCCGGCGGCTATCCCGGCGTCACGGTCCCCGGAAAGGTCATCACCGGCCTGGCCGAAGCGTCAGAGGTGCCGGGTGTCGAGATCTTCCACGGCCACACCGATATGGCCGGCGGGGAGCTCGTGACCGCGGGTGGGCGAGTTCTGGTCGTCACGGCGACAGCGCCGTCACTGGCGGAAGCGACGGACCGCGCCTACGTGGCCGCGGAACTGGTCCAGTTCGAGGGGAAACACTTCCGCCGCGACATCGGCGCCGGTGGAGTGACGGCGGATCGGGTCTAGTTAGAGATCACTCGCGAGTCGAGAGGGACACAGATCCCTCGCTGCGCTCGGGATGACAACGAGAAGTCCGTCGTTTCGGGCCGTCCCCTTTTTGGTTGTCATTCCGAGGATCGTCCCCTGCCTGTCATTCCGAGGAGCGAAGCGACGAGGAATCTGGATCCTTGGTCAGAAGGGCACCAGATCCCTCGCAGGCTCGGGATGACGAGGCGAGCGGCATCGCTCGCCTCGTCAGTTTCCGCAGCCGTCCGTGTCGGCGCACTTCATCTCGAAGAACGCTCCGTCCTGAGTTCCCCCGTCCAAGATGTTGACGTAGCCCTCGATCGTCGGAGTCGTCGCCGTGGCTCCGGCGACGTCGGCAAACACCAGCATCGCTGTGACGTTCGCCGGGATCGCGGCGGCCGCACGGACGTTGTTGATCTGCCGCACTTCTCCCGGCTGGAGGTCTGCAACCGTCAGGACGGTCCCCACCCGTTGGCCGTTCGTGGGGCTGCCGGTGGTGACGTCGTAGAACTCGAGCTGGACCGTGGCCGTCTGTCCAGACCCTCGGATGTCCGTGTTCCGAACGCCGACGTTCGTGCGCAACGCTCCGGCGACCGTCGGCGCGAGCTGCGTGTCCCGGATCGTGGCGACCAGGGTGGAGTTCGCGGATTCGAAAAAGAGTGAGCCGGGGTACGCAATTGCAACCGTACCCGGACCGGTCGGGTTGGGGCTGTAGGTCCGAGCGAACACTGTGCCCTCCCAGCCTTGGCTCGACGGCAGGTTCTCGAACGTAACGAGGAGGGTTCCGAACGAAGCCTGATCCGCGCCGGGCTGAAGCACGCCGGGAAGACTCCCGAGGTACTGAACGAAGTCGTCCGTGTGGAAGTTGTCGAACGCGAGCAGGTTGACCGTTTGGATCGGCGTGCGGAAAAAGCTCGTCGCGCCGTCGCTGCCGATCCGATTGTAGGAGTACTGGAAACGCACGACGACGGGGGCGGCGGCGGTGCCGGCGCTCGTGTTGTTCGAGATATCGAGCGCGGTGCGGAAGAGCGCCGTTCCCACGATGCGGGTAACGACCGGCACCTCGACCGAATAAGAGACGGCAGCCGTCGACGGCGCCAGGGTGCGGACCGGATTCCCCCGGCGGACGACGCGAGTCGGCGCGGCGGAAAGAGGCGAGCCGGAGAGAAGGAGGCCGGCGGCGATGATCAGAGCGCCCGCGTACCGCCGCGAGAATTTAGTTTCCATGAGGCGAATTCTCCTGTTCCGGGGCGATGGGCCCGCACGGGAACCCAAAACCCTCCCGAGCGCTCAAGCAATTCCCGGTCCCGCGCAATCGGTGGGTGGAGGACCCTGGAAGGCCGCGAATCCGCGTCGGCGCGGCTCACCGGCCAGCGCGCGCACGGCCTCCGAGCAGGTTCACGATCTCCTTTTCGACTGCCGCAATCTCGAGCGCGCCGGAGTAGACCCGGACTTTGCGTCCCGAGCGGTCGTAGAGCACCGAGAAGGGGAGCTCGCCTCCCCAGGAGGAATCGACCGCTTCGATGAACTCCTGGTCGTCTCCGCCGCTCTTTTTCCGGTAGTTCGGGAAGGACGGCTTCTGCTGGCCGAGGAACTTCTCGACGGCGGGCTTCTCCTTCTGGAAGTCGGTGGAGACGCCGAGCACCGAGAGGCCTGCGCTCCGGTGTCGGAGCTGAAGGCGCGAGAGCAACGGGAACTCCTCACGGCAGGGCACGCACCAGGTCGCCCAGAAGTTCACGAGAACGACCCGCCCCTTTTCCCGCGCGATTGCCGCGACGAGGCCCCCCGCGTCGAGCTCGCCCGCCAGCCGGGAAGGGGCGGCTCCGGAAAGGACTCCGGGCGTCCCGACGAGCGCGACGACGAGAAGCGCCGCGGCCGCCCGGCGGGAGGACGGCCGACGGTTGCCTGCGGACGGCTTCACGCCCGCTTGATCGTGCACCCGAAAGCCTTCGTGACCGTCTTCGCGACCGTCTTGCCGGTCAAGAGCGCGTCGAGAGCGTTCTTCAGGTCCGGGGTACTCGCGGCGTCTTCGTGGTTCTCGGTGATCCGGCCGTGGTAGCGGATCTTGCCGGTGGAGTCGACGACGTAGACCTCGGGGGTGCGCTGCGCGTCGTAGAGGTCCGCGATCTTGTTCGAGGGATCCTTCACGATCGGAAACGTGTGCCCGTTGGCCCTTGCATGAGCGACGGCCTTCGCAGCGTCCTCCGTCTTGTTGCTGTTGACCCCGACGAAGAGGACGCCCCGGGACTCGTAGGCTTTCGCCATTTCCTTCATCTGGGCGTTGTAGGCGTTCGAGTAGGGGCACTGCGTCGAAATCCACATGAGGACGACGGCCTTGTGCGCCTTCGCCGCGGACGCGAGGGAGAACGCCTTCCCGTCGAGGGTCGTGAGTTGGAAGTCGGGCGCGGCTCCCCCGATAGCGGGGGCCTCCGCAACGGCGGCGGCGGACGCAAGGCAGAGAACAGCGAGAGTCAGGATGGAACGAAAGGCGCGCATGAAGATCCTCCTGGTGGCGCCGAACGCGGCCGCGGAGGAGGGATATTCCCGGGTACGGGGGGTTCCAGGACTCAGGTCTCAGTTCCGAGCGGAGCATCAGAACTGACCCGCGGAGACTCTCCCTTCCCGGACCGCTAGACGGCGAAGGTCGGGCGTTCGACCACCTGATCGAACTTCCAGACGTACTTGTAGCTTCCGCCAAATAGCTCGATCGTGATCGTGTAATGCGCCTCGACCGTGACTGCGTTGCGCGCGCGGGTGACCTTCAAATTTTCCTTGGTCACGGGGATCTTCAGTTCCTCAGCGCGTCGGAGGATCTCCCACTCGATGGCCTGGACGCTCTTGACCGAGCCGAACGAGGCCTGCTCCTGCATGGAGTCGTAAAACGTGGAGGTCCGTACCTTGACGGGTACGACCTTCCAGAGCACGTGCCCCACGAGAACGATGACGACCAGCCACAAAAGGCATCCGATGTTGCCGGCGCCACGGGCCGAGTGGATACGAGCCATTCGGTTCCTCCGGAATTGGGTGAAATCTTACCGTAGGAAGCGAAGTTCTTGAGAATCCGACCTTCCCGGCTCTCACTTCACGGGCAAGAGCGTCCTTTCCCACCTCGTCTTACGGATGAAATTCAGAGCGATCGCCGCGATCTCCTTTACCGACCGGCGCGCGGCGGGCTCGAGCGGATAGGACCAGTACACGAACATCGCGCGGCCCTTGAGGTTGCGGGCGGGCACCGGACCCCAGAACCGGCTGTCGTAGGAATTGTCGCGATTGTCGCCGAGGGCGAAGTAGGAGTCGTCCGGAACCGTAAAGGGCCGGGACTGATCGCGCCGGCGGTAGGACTCGGGAACCTCCGATTCGTCCGGCCAGACCCGTTCGTCCGAATTCACGACGTGGGTGTCGGCCATTCGGATCCCCTCGACGTAAACGACCTTGTCGCGGATCTCCACCGTTTCGCCGGGCAGAGCGACCACCCGCTTGATGAAGTCTCGCCTCGGATCCTCCGGGAACTTGAAGACGATCACGTCGCCCCGACGTATGCCGCGATGAGGAAGCAGCCGGGACAGGACACCGCTCCGGCCCGACGCGAAGAGGAACTTGTTGACGATCAGGTGATCGCCCACGAGGATGTTTCGTTCCATCGACGAGGTCGGGACCTGGAAGGCCTGGAAGAGAAACGTCCGGGCGAAGAGGGCGAAGATCACGGCGACCAGGATCGCCTGAAAATACTCGCGGGCTCGCGTCCGTCTTGTCCGAGTGGCCGAGGGGCCGGGCGAAGCCTCCGCCGTCGCGTCGGGCGGCGGAACGGGGTCCGGCGCCCCGATCAGCGCACGAGGCGGAACATCCGGTTCCATCGCGTCCGCGAAAAGAAGTGGAGCGCAACGTCCGCCAGCTGCCGTAGCTTGGCCACGGGACCGCGCCAGACGTGGGAGTTCGGCTCGGCTTCATACGACCAGTAGAGGATGGTCGGCCTTCCGAAGATGTTCTCGCGCGGGATCGCGCCCCAGTATCGACTGTCGAGAGAGTTGTCGCGATTGTCGCCCATGCCAAACCACGATCCGGGCGGCACGACGAACGGCCCGAACTGGTCGCGCCGGCGCGCCATGTCCGGGATCGCCGGATCGTTCGGGTAGAGCTCGGGGTCGCTGTGCTGAACGTGGGGACCGTCCGACGGCTGGCCGTTTACCCAGAGCGCCTTGTCCCGCACGACGACGGTGTCCCCGGGCCCCGCGATGCCGCGCTTGACGAGAACGTTTCCGGGATTGGCGTCGTCCCCCGGCTTCTTGAAGACAATGATGTCGCCGCGGTGGACGTCTCGGTAAGGAAGAAGGCGGGCCCACCCTCCCAGCCGCGGTGCGTAAGCGAACTTGTTGACGAGCAGGTGATCGCCGACGAGGATGGTCTTTTCCATCGAACCGGTGGGCACCTGGTACGTCTGGACGACGAACGTGCGCACGAAGAGTACGAAGATCCCGGCGACGAGGAGGGACTCGTACCACTCCCGCGCAGAGGAGTGCCGCACGAGTTTCCCGCTGACTTCTTCGCGCGTTCGTCCGCTCATTCGACTTTCAGAACGGCGAGAAACGCGTCCTGCGGGATGTCGACGCGTCCAACTCTTTTCATCCGCTTTTTCCCTTCCTTCTGCTTCTCGAGGAGCTTGCGCTTCCGCGTGATGTCGCCGCCGTAGCACTTCGCGATCACGTTCTTTCGCATCGCGGGGACCGTCTCGCGCGCAATGATCTTCGCGCCGATCGCCGCCTGGATCGCGACCTCGAACATCTGCCGGGGGATGATCTCCTTCATCTTCGCCGCGAGCAACCTTCCCCGGGGGACCGATTCTTCCCGGTGGACGATGATCGACAGGGCATCCACGGCCTCGCCGTTGACGAGAATGTCGAGTTTGACGAGGTCCCCCTCGCGATAACCGGCAAACTCGTAGTCGAACGACGCGTAACCCTTCGACACGCTCTTCAGCTTGTCGTAGAAGTCGAGAACTACCTCGTTCAACGGAAACTCGTAGGAGAGCACGACCCGGTTGGCGGAGAGGTATTCCATCGACTTCTGCGCGCCGCGCCGGTCTTCGCACAGCTTCAGGAGGCCGCCGAGGAAGTCGTCGCGGGTGATGATCGTCGCGGCGATGTAGGGCTCCTCCATCCGATCGATCCGCGACTCCGCCGGCAGGTGGTTCGGGTTCACGAGGTCGAGAACCTCGCCGTCGGTCAGGGTGACGCGGTAGTTGACGCCCGGCGCCGTCGTGATCAGGTCGAGGTCGAACTCGCGCTCGAGCCGCTCCTGCACGATCTCAAGGTGGAGGAGGCCGAGGAAACCGCAGCGGAAGCCGAATCCGAGCGCGGTCGAACTCTCCGGCAGAAAAGTGAACGACGCATCGTTCAACCGGAGCTTCTCCATCGCATCGCGCAGGTTCGCATAGTCGTCCGCGTCGGTAGGGAAGAGACCCGCGAAGACCATTGGCTTCGCCTCCGCGAACCCGGGAAACGCCTCCGCCGTCGGGCGAGCGAGCTCCGTGATCGTGTCGCCGATACGGGTCGTGTGAAGGTCCTTGATGTTCGCCCAGACGAACCCAACCTCCCCGACCGAGAGCTCCGGTACCGACTGCCGCCCCGGAGTGAAGATGCCGACCTCCTCGACCTCCGACACGAGTCCGGTTCCGATCGCCTGGATCTTCCTCTTCGGCCTGAGCGTGCCCTCGAAGATCCGGACGAGAGACGTGACGCCGCGGTAAGGGTCGTACCAGGAGTCGAAGAGGAGCGCTTTTAGAGGCGCCGCGGGATCGCCCTGCGGAGGCGGCACGTCGCGCACGATTCGCTCGAGGAGGTCCTCGATTCCGATCCCCATCTTCGCGGAGGTCAGGACCGCCTCGTCGGCGGGGATTCCGACGACCTGCTCGATCTGCTCGCGGGCCTTCTCCGGCTCCGCTGACGGCAGGTCGATCTTGTTGATCACCGGCACGATCGTCAGGTTGTTGTGAATCGCGAGGTACGCGTTCGCGAGCGTCTGCGCCTCGACGCCCTGCGTCGCGTCCACGACGAGCACGGCGCCCTCGCAGGCGGCGAGAGACCGCGAGACCTCATAGGAGAAGTCCACGTGGCCGGGAGTGTCGATGAGGTTCAGAACGTACTCGACGCCGTCGCGCGCCGTGTAGCGCAGCGTCACCGCTCGTGCCTTGATCGTGATGCCACGCTCCTGCTCGAGCTCCATGTCGTCGAGCATCTGCTCGTGCATCTCCCTCGCGGTGACGGCTCCACAGCGCTGCAGGATCCGGTCGGAGAGAGTCGTTTTGCCGTGATCGATGTGCGCCACGATCGAGAAGTTGCGAATGAGACGTCGGTCGGTCACGCCGCGGAGCTCCCATTCGTTCCGAGCGGCCAGCGGGATCGCGCGCGCGCGGCGTCCAGAGGCGGGGCGCCCTCGCGCCGGAAACGCAGAAGGCCGGCCCACGCGATCATCGCGGCATTGTCGGTCGTGTAGCCCGGCTCGGGAAGAAGGACGCGGACACGGCGAGCTTCACCCCACTCCGTCATCGTCCGCCGGAGCTCCGAGTTTGCTGCCACGCCGCCGGACAGCGCGAGGGCACGAACTCCATCCGTCCGGTGGACGGCCTCGACCCGCTCGAGCAGCGCCCGGACGATCGATCGCTGAAAGGAGGCGAGGAGGTCGACGAGATCCGAGTCGAGGGAGTCCGGATCGAGGGGCGTTCCGGTCACGCCGCGCTTCTCGAGCTCGCGGATCATCGCGGTCTTCAGGCCCGAAAAGGAAAAGTCGTTCGAGCCGTCGCCCGGACGACCGATCGGCAGCGGGTAACGGTTCCCGTTCCCGCGGGCCGCGATGCGGTCGACGACCGGCCCGCCCGGGTATGCGAGGCCCGCGCGTCGGGCGACCTTGTCGAACGCCTCGCCGGGCGCGTCGTCGCGGGTTCGCGCGATCGGAACGATGCGGTCGGGCTCGACCCGAACGAGCTCCGAGTGCCCGCCCGAGACCACGAGTCCGTGGAAGGGGAAGTCGAGCGGGAGAGCGCTCTGACCTTCCCCCCGCAGGAACGCGGAGAAGAGATGCCCTTCGAGGTGGTTCACCGGGATGAGCGGAACGCTACGCGCGAACGCGAGCGCTTTGCCGGCCGAGAGTCCCACGAGCAGTGCTCCGATCAGGCCGGGGCCGGCCGTCGCGGCGACGAGGTCGATCTCGGAGACATCGGTGACCGATTCGCCGAGCGCCTGCTCGAAAGCGAGCGGCAGGTTCTCCAGGTGCTCGCGGGCCGCGATCTCCGGGACGACCCCTCCGTAGGGCGCGTGCTTCGCCAGTTGCGAGGACACAACGTTTGAGCGAACCCGTCCTTCGCCGTCGAGGACGGCAACGGACGTTTCGTCGCAGGAGGTTTCGATTCCGAGGACGAGCATCGCGTTTGCGGTCAGGGGAGGACCGGAAACCTCTCCTTTCGCGCGGCATCGGCGAGCCGCTCATCGAGACAGACGAAAGGCAGGCTTTCGGTCCGCTCGTCACAGAACACCAGGGCAGCGGCAAGCTGAAGAGCATCGGCCGCCCGCAAAGCGTGAGTCCCGAGAAGCCGCAGCGCCCGCGCTCGGACGCTCTGGATGGAAGTCACCTCTTCCCAGCGCTCCACGAGCCAACGGAGCTTCCCTCGGGCACCGGCCACGTCTTCGAGCTCACTGCCTTCGCGCTCCCGACGGGACATCGCGGATGCCGCTTCGACCTCCGTCAAACACCAGACGACCTGTTCCGCGTCGCGGGTGTAGACCGCCGCCACGGCAGCCGACGACGGTTCGGCGACGAGGAGGGGGAGAACCGCCGACGAGTCCCAGAACTTCACCGGCCGCTCCGTCGTTCCTCGAGCAGCGCTTCGAGCAGGTTGAGCGGCTTCTTAGGCTTGGGAGGCGGCATCGGGAGCCGCTTTCCGTCGCGGATCCTTGGCGGTGTCGCGACCCCCCGCCGATACGCGTCGAGCGCCAGGGCCGATGTGTCCTCCGGGCCCGCCGTGATCGGGTCGATCCGCGCGATCGGCGTGTCGCGGTCGTAGACGATGACGGTCTCTCCCTTTCGGACCCGCGCGAGGTACTCGGAGAGCTTGTCCCTCAACTCCGAGATTCTGGCGTTCTTCATATCGCCATTATAGCCAGATCGGTTCGGGGTCGGTCAGCGCGGGGTCGCGACCGAGCGCCGCTGGTCCTGCGCCCTCCGAACCGCGTCTGAGAGCGATACTGCATACGGCGGGCGGCAGATTCCCTCCTCGGTGACGAAGGCCGTGATGTATCGCGCGGGCGTGACGTCGAACGCGGGGTGCCTCGCCCCGACGCCGGGCGGCGCGACGGCGTGCCCCGCGAAGAACAGGACCTCATTGGCGGAGCGCTCCTCGATCGGGATCGCGGAGCCGTCCGGGCAGGCGAGGTCGATCGTCGTCGTCGGAGCGGCGACGTAAAAAGGGACACCGTTCTCCTTTGCGAGCACGGCGTGCGTGTACGTGCCGATCTTGTTCGCGGCATCGCCGTTCGCCGCGATCCGGTCGGCGCCGACGACGACTGCGGCCACCTCGCCCCGGGCCAGGTAGTGACCGCTCATCCCGTCGGTGATGATGTCGACGGGGATCCCGTCGCGCGCGAGCTCCCACGCGGTCAGTCGCGAGCCCTGAAGAAACGGCCGGGTCTCGGGAGCCAGCACGCGGATCGCCTTCCCCGACTCGACGGCCGCGCGCACGACCCCGAGTGCGCTGCCGTAACCGCCGGTCGCCAGAGCCCCGGCGTTGCAGTGGGTCAGCACCGTCGAGCCACTCGTGAGCAGCTCCGCGCCGTGCTTTCCGAGCCTCCGCGAGGAGTCGAGGGCCTCCTTCGCGATCGCGTCGGCCTCCGCGAGAAGCGCCGCCTCGATCTCGTCGGGTGGGAGGTGCTCGGACTCCCCGAAGCAGGCCGCCATCTGCGCGAGCGCTGCGAAGAGATTGACGGCCGTCGGCCGCGTCGCGGCGAGCACGTTGCGCGCGGTGTCGAATCGCTCTCTCGGGGTCGTCGTCGCGCCGCTTCGCATCGCAAATGCCGCGCCGTACGCGGCCGCGACTCCGATCGACGGCGCTCCGCGGACCGCCATCTCCCGGATCGCCAGCGCGATCTCAGACGGCTTTTCGAACGTCAGCCAGATCTCTTGCGTCGGGAGGAGCCGCTGGTCGAGCATTTTCAGCGCCGGCCCGTCGCGGTAGACGGGAAGGAAGACTTCGCTCAACGGGACTCCGTGACGACGAGCGCGACACCGCCGCCCCGCGGGTCGGCCACCGGATTCCACGCGCCGTCGGCGCGCCGCGCGATCGCGTGAACCCGTCCGATGGGATCCCTGTCGGGCTCGCGCTCCTCGACCTTGTGGCCGAGCCGGCGCAGGGCCTCGACCCAGTTCGGGTCGAACCGCTGCCGCTCGATCTGGATCTTGTCGGGGAAGTCCTGCTGGTGAAAGCGGGGAGCGGCGACCGCTGCCTCGAGAGATTCGCCACGGAGAAGGACTCCGAGCATGACCTGGAAGTTCGTCGTCGGGATCGTCGAGCCGCCGGGGGTTCCCCACACGAGGACGTTCCGGTTCCTGACGACCGCGATCGAGGGGCACATCGCGGAGAGCATTCGCTTGCCGGGTGCGACGGCGTTGACGCGGCCCTGAATGAGACCGTAGATGTTCGGCTTCCCGGGCGCGGTCGCGAAGTCGTCCATCTCGTTGTTCAGAAGGAATCCCAGCCCCGGGGCGACACGCGCGTTGCCGTACGAGTCGTTGAGCGTCGTCGTCACCGCGACGGCGCCTCCCGTGCCGTCCACGACGGAGAAGTGCGTCGTCGAAACTCTCTCGCCCGGGCGAGTGCGGAGCGCATCCGAGGGCGTCGCGCGAGTCGGGTGGATCGAAGCGGCGATGCGCTTCAATCGCGCCGGATCCGTGAAGAGCCGCTCCCGGACCCCCGGAAATGCGGGATCGCCGAGATAGCGGTTCCGGTCGCGGAATGCTCGCTTTTCGATCTCCGCGAGGTAGTGGGCGGTGGTCGTGTCGTGGCGCTTCAGCTTCTGGAGCCCGACGAGCCGCGCGAGGATCGCCATCTCGGCAAGGACCGGGCCAGACGACGGGGCGGGCGTCGTGAAGACGTCCGCTGATCCAAACCGGAACCGTACCGGCCGCCGGATCTTCGCGGAGTAGAGCGCCAGGTCGCCGCGCGTGATGAGTCCTCCGCTGCGCTTCTGGCCTTCCTCGATCTGTCGGGCAACCCGGCCCCGGTAGAACCCGTCGGCGCCCCGGTCGCGGATCGCGGCGAGCGTTCGCGCGAGAGCCGGCTGCTTGAACACCGTTCCCGGCACGGGCGGCGCCCCTCCGGGGAGAAAGATCGAGGCTGTCTCCGGGTCGGCCGAGAGCCGCTGCCGGGAGCGCGTTTTGCCGAGCGATTCGGAAACGTTCTCGCTCACGACGAAGCCGTCGCGGGCGAGTCGCACGGCCGGATCAACCACCGTTTTCCACCGCAGGCGCCCCGCGGCCCGGTGCGCGCGCCAGAGGCCGTCCACGGAACCGGGCACACCCGATGCGAACGGGCCTTCTGTCGAGGACGGGGGCTTGCCTCCGCCCGGGCCCGGTTTGACGAAGAGGTCCCGCCGCGCCGTTCGGGGAGCGGTCTCGCGGAAGTCGACCGCGAGCGTCCGGCCCGCCGCGTTGCGCGAGATCCAGAAACCGCCCCCACCGATGTTGCCCGCCTCCGGCCAGGTCACCGCCAGTGCGAACGCGACCGCGACCGCCGCGTCAGCCGCGTTGCCGCCCCGGCGCAGGATGTCGATCCCCACCTTCGCCGCGTTCTCTTCCGCCGCGGCGACCGCCCCGCCCCGGCCGACGGCGACCTGGGGTGCCGCCGCGGCCGCCGGACCGGCCAGGACCAACAGGATCAGGAGGGCGACGGCCGCTCGACGAAGCATCGGGCGATTCTATCGGCGTTACAAATAGACTCCTCCCGTGAAGTCGATTGCGGACCTGCCCGTCGAGGGCAAACGTGTCTTCCTCCGGGCCGACTTCAACGTCCCCCTGGACGGCGAGCGGGTGGCCGACGCGACGCGAATCGTCGAGACGCTTCCGACGATCCGGCACGCGCTCGAGCGGAGCGCGCGGGTCGTCTGCGCGTCGCACCTCGGGAAGCCGAAGGGTCGGCGTAAACCGGAGCTTTCGCTCGCCCCCGTCGCGGTCGAGCTCGCCCGCCTCCTCCAGCGTCCCGTCCGCTTCGCCGACGACTGCGTGGGGCCGGAGGTCGAAGACCTCGCCCGGAACCTCGCGCCCGGAGACGTTCTGCTCCTCGAAAACCTGCGATACCACGAAGGTGAGGAGGCGAACGACCCGGAGTTCGCGAAACGCCTCGCGGCGCTCGCGGACGTCTACGTGAACGACGCCTTCGGCTCCTCTCATCGCGCGCACGCGTCGGTGACCGGCGTGCCTGCGATCGTCTCCGTCAAAGGCGCCGGACTCCTTCTGGAAAAGGAAATCCGCGAGCTCTCCCGGCTTCTCGACCCGGAGCGGCCGTTCGCGGCCATCCTCGGGGGCGCGAAGATCTCCGGCAAAATCGACACGCTGCGCGTTCTGTCGCGCCGCGCCGACACGCTGCTCGTCGGCGGCGGCATGGCGAACCACTTCGTGCGCGCAATCGGTCTTTCGGTGGGGAAGTCCTTTCTGGAGGAGGACAAAGTCCCGGTCGCGCGGGAGATCCTGGACTTCTGCCGCGCCAATCAAAAGGAGATCGCCCTCCCCACGGACTTCGTCGTCGCGCGGTCTCCGGACGACGGAGCCCACGCCCGAACCGTCGGCATCTCGAAGATCCCTTCGGACATGATGACTTTGGATGTGGGACGGCAGACGCTCGAGCAGTTCGAGCGTCTGCTCGACGACGCCCGGACGATCTTCTGGAACGGGCCGCTCGGCGTCTTCGAGAAACCTCCGTTCGACAAGGGAACGCGCGCGCTCGCGCTATTGCTCGCCGAGCTGGACGCCGTCACCGTCGTCGGCGGCGGCGAGAGCGTCGCGGCCGTCCAGGAGGCGGGGGTTGCCGACCGCTTCACACACGTCTCGACCGGAGGCGGCGCCTCGCTCGAGTTTCTCGCGACCGGGAAGTTGCCGGGCATCGAGGCGCTCGGGTGAGCGTAGATATTCCTCTCCCCGCAAGCGGGGAGAGGGTCAGGGTGAGGCGTCGATGAACCTCTTCGTCGCCAACTGGAAGATGAACATGACGCGCGCTCAGGCGAGCGCATACGCGGACGACTTCGGCGAGAGGATCGGCGCCGGGATTCCCGGCGCGGAGATTGTCGTCGCGCCGCCGTTCACCGCGATCGACGCCGCGCGCGATGCGAAGAAGAGGTGGTCGCTCGCGGGCCAGAACGTCTCGGAGCACATCGCGGGCGCCTTCACCGGAGAGATCTCGGGCGAGATGCTCGCGGACGCGGGCTGCCGCTACGTCATCATTGGTCACTCGGAGCGCCGCACGCTCTTCGACGAAAACGGGCCGCGACTCGGGGGGAAAGTCGCGAGGGTTCGGGAAGTCGGTCTCGTGCCGATCTACTGCGTTGGAGAGACCGGCGCCGAACGGCTGGCCGGTGAAACGGGGGCGACGCTCGCCCGACAGCTCGAAACGCTCCGCGACGATCCGACCGGGCAGCCGCTCGTCATAGCTTACGAGCCGGTATGGGCCATCGGGAGCGGCCTCGCCGCAACGCCCGTGGACGCGGCTGCCGCAGGGGCGCGAATCGCCGAGCTCCTTCCATCGCGCCGCGACCTTCGCGTCCTCTACGGAGGCTCGGTGAACCCCGAGAACGCGGCCGAGCTTCTCGGGCGGGGGAGGATGGACGGGTTTCTCGTCGGCGGGGCGAGCCTCGATGCGGGCGCCTTCGCCGCAATCGCGCGCGCCGGCTCGGCTTGACCGCCCCCCCGGGCGTCTGTAGACTCACCTGCCCTTTTTTTTGGCGGGAGGTCCGGTGGAAATCGCCTACATCGCACTGGTCGTGATCTACGTCTTCGTCTGCTTCTTCTTGATCCTGGTGGTGCTCCTCCAGCAGGGGAAAGGTGCGGACATCGCCGGGGCTTTTGGCGGAGGCGGCAGCCAGACGGCGTTCGGCGCGCGCGGAGCGACGACGCTTCTGCACAAGCTGACGACGGGCGCGTTCGTGGGATTCATTGTCCTCGCGCTCGCTCTTACGCTGCTCGAGGCACGGCCTCGCTCCTCCGTCGTCCGGACGCTTCCGGCGAAGGCGGCGACCGAGAAAGCGCCCCTCCCCTTGGCGCCGCAGCCGACGGGAGCGGCCGCCCCGCCTGCGGCTCCCGCGCAGCCGGGAACCTCCTCTCCGGCCACGGGGCAACCCGGAACGTCTCCGCCCGCGCCCGCGCCCGCCAACCCTCCGGGAGGACCCGCCAGTCCGTAACGAGCCGTCGTGGTGGAATTGGTAGACACGTACGTTTGAGGGGCGTATGGGGTAACCCATGCCGGTTCGAGTCCGGCCGACGGCACCACCAAGACGAAAAGCGGTAATCGGGAAACGGGAAACGACGGGCTCTCCTCACCTTCCCGTTTTCCGTTTCGGTTTTCCGGCCCGGGTAAACTTCTCCCTCGCCCCAGTCGTCCTTTCCTCATCAGGAGGTCCCCATGAGCCGCCGCCACCTTCTCGCCACCACGGGCCTGGCCGTTCTTCTTCTGCTCGGTTCTTCGCCAGTTCAAGGGGCGTACTCGCCCGCGACAACGAACGGTTGGTTCATCACAGCGGGAAGGGTTCAGGGCCAGTTCGGTGCACTCTTCCGGACAGATCTGTGGCTGTTCAATCCCGACTCGACCGCGGCCGTGACGTTGACGCTCACGTTTCACCCTGCCGTCGCCGACGGCGCGCCGCCGGCCGCTCCGATCAGCTCGACGCCGATCACGCTTGCCGCGCGGGAGACGAAATTCTTTCCGGACGTCACGCTCGCGACGGTTCCGGCCGGGGACGGCGCCGTGGGCGCTCTCCGCTGGCAGTCGAGCGGTCCGATCCTCGGCGGCGGCCGCATCTACACCGCCGCCCCGGCGGGAACGTACGGCTTCTTCGTCCCCGCGATACCAATCACGGAGTCGCTCCCGCGAAAGAGCGGAGCGAGCGATACGGTCAATATTCTTCAGATCTTTGGCGTCAACTCGGCTGATGCGAACTTCCGCACGAACCTGGACGTCACGAACACCTCCGGTGTCGCGCTGCCGATCGAAGTTCGCGTAGTCGATCCCGTGACGGCGGAAATCTACGGCGGCACACGGAACTACGTCGTCGCACCCGGCTCACTCCTCCGGCTCGGCGGAATCCTGGCGACCGCCGGCGCTCCATCGGTTCCGGGCCTCCGGATCACCGTCGCCGTCAAGGAGACGGCTCCCCCCTTCTCGTCGGGCGGCGTGATCGCCGCCGCGTACACGCTCGACAACCGGACGCAGGATGCCTTCGCGTTCGTCGGCCAGCGACAGAGCGGGACGGTGACGGCGACGGAGATGTTGCCGGCGAACTCCCTGCCGTAATTCACGGGAACCTCGGCCTCCGGCGTGTCTCTCATCCCGAGCGAAGCGAGGGATCTGTGTCCCTCCGGACGGAGCCCATTCTTCGGCCTCCGACCTCGGAATGACAGGAGGGTCAGGGCACCGGATCCAGCCCGCCCCGGGTGAAGGGATGACAGCGCAGGAGCCGCCGCGCCGTCAGGACGTATCCACGGGGGGAGCCGTACCGCGCGATCGCCTCGCGGCCGTAGGACGAGCACGACGGCTCGAACCGGCAACGCACGATTCCTGAGCGGGCCAGGGCGACCCCGATTGTCGCGCGGTAGGCCTCAATCGCACCGACTCCCACCTTCGCCGAGACCTGGTTGTCTACAGGGCGGAGCGAGTCTCCTGCCGCCAGTCCGACGAGCGCGCCCAGCACCGTGGCCGCTACAAAACCCCGGCTGCGACGGGGCGATGAGTCCGGCGTTGCGTCATCCGCCTCAGGGCCGTCCGGCATACCTCGAGATCCCGGGGACGAGGAGTCGCTGGCCGTCGAGGGCTTTGACGGCGGCGAGGATCGCGATGAATGCATACAGCACGAGAATGACGAACATCAACGTCGCGTACAGGCAACCGAGCGCGGGGAGAAGCGTGCCGACGAGCGTCGCGGCGAGCGAAATGGCCGCAACGGCACCGAAGAGCAGCAGCCCGTTGCGTGCGTGCCACCGGACTTCCGGGTCGCGCGAGAGAAGGAGTGGGACGACGCCCAGGAACGCGAGATAGCACAGGACGAGCATGGGGCGAGAAGAGGTTGGCCGCACGGAATCGGACATTGAGGCGGAAGGAAGATAGCAGCTCGGGCCTCCGGGGCGAACCAGGAACTGAGAGTTCTTTGCGGTGGCTTAGTTGGTCTTCAGGCGAATGGAGCCGTTGACCGTCTCGCAGCGGAGAGGCTGGGCGCCTCCGTTGTAGTTACCGCGAGCTTCTTTCGGACCGTACTTGCCCTCGACGGCGAGCGCGAAGTCCCCCTCGATGCGCCCGTTTACGGTCTCGAGGTCGTAGCGGACCGAGGAGGCCCGATCGAACGCGACGTCCACGCTTCCATTCACCGTCTCGACGCGCGAGTCCTTGAGCTGCCCGCGAAAGACGATCCGTACAGAACCGTTGACGGTGGAAGCGCGCACGGGCCCGAACACGTCGCGGATCTCGATCGAGCCGTTAACGGCGTCGCAGGCGATCGAGTTGCCCATACCGATCGCCAGCACCTTGCCGTTGCACGTCTCCAGCCGGGCGTGCGTGAGCGTCGGAATGTGGAGCACGTAGTCGACGTCGGCATTCCGCGACCCGATGTCGAGGAAGCCGAAGAGGCGCCGCCGGCGCGGGTTGATGGTCTCCAATCGGATTTCGTCGCCGCTCTTGCGCACCCGGATTTCCGTCAGACGAAGGGTCTCGTCGGATCGGGCCCCTCGAGCGGTCTTGACCGCGCGAACCTTCAGGTACGGCCGGTCCCAGGCGTAGGCCTCGATCTTTCCGTTGACGTTCTCCACCGAGACCTTCGAGACGCCCGCCATCGAGTAGGCCTTCTCGAAGACCTCCTCCCCGGCCGTTGCGACCGCCGCGAACGAAGCGAGGAGGATTCCGAGAAGGTATTTGCGCATTCCGGCTAGATTAACGTACCCCCTGCGAAAAGGTTCTCGCCAGCGCTCGCAGGGAGCCCTCGGTGGAAGTCGCCAGTCGACCTGCCGGATCTCGAACCCTCAAGGACTTAGGGGTCCGGAACTCACGACCGGACTCACAACTTGCTAGGATCTCTCCGGCCCCGCCCCATGACTTTCCCGTACCGTCTGGCCGACTGTCACCTCCACTTCGAGGGATCGCTTCCGCCGGAGACCCTCGCGTCACTCGCCCGCCGAGCCGGACATCGATTCCGAGACGTGGCCGCCTTCGAGGTAGAGCGGTCACAGGTCGTGAACGCGACGGGTTTCCTCGCGCTTTACGCCGAGGTCTGCCGCCTCTTCCGCTCGCCGTGGGACTACGGAGATGCTGCGGCGGCGATCGCGCGTTCCCTCGGCGAGGGGGGGCTCTCCTACGCCGAGATCTACGTGTCGCCGGAGATCGCCGCGCGTTTCGGCCTCGATCCGCAAGCTTGCCTGGTCGAGATCGACCGTCGGTTCCGCGAGGCGCGGGTGAACGGCGCGGCGCACTGCAGGATCCTCCTCGACGCGGTGCGCCAATGGGGCCCGGAGTCCGCCGCGCGCGTCCTCGATCTTCATGAGAGGACGCGACTCGACTCCGTCGTGGGTTTCGGCCTGGGCGGTGACGAGACCGCCGTCCCTGCCGCAGCGTTCGCCGGGGCCTATCTGCGCGCTCGCGCGCTCGGGCTGCGCACGTCCGTTCACGCGGGGGAGTGGGGAGGGGTGCAGTCCATCACCGAGTCGCTCGATGCCCTTCGTCCCGACCGCATCGACCACGGCATCGCGGCGATTGAAGACCCCCAACTCCTCGACCGACTCGCCGAGGAAGCGACGGTGCTCTGGGTCGCCCCGACGAGCAACGTCGTGACCGGCGCCGTTAGATCACTCGAAGAACACCCCGTCGCCCGGCTCCTCGACGCGGGAGTACGCGTCGCGATCGGCGCGGACGATCCGCTGTTCTTCGGATCGACGACGGCGGGAGAACTCCGCCTCGTGAAGGAGGCGTTCGGACTGGGTGAGGGGGCGATGCGGCTCCTCGCGGAGAACGCCTGGCGCGGCGCGTTCTGCACGGAGGCAGAGCGCCGCGGCGCTCTCGCCGAGCTCGGTGCGCGCCGACCGCGGCGCGGCCGCAGTCAGCCGAGCGTCTTCTCGTAGAGTTTTCGATAGCGCGACACGATCCCCTCGGTTGGGAACTCCTCGACGGCGCGCCGGCGGGCCTCTAGCGAGAATCGCTTCCACTTCTCCTCGTCCTGCACGAGCTCGAGCGCGGCCTCCGCCATGCCGTCGACGTCGCCCACCGGCCTCAGGAAGCCCGTGACACCGTCCTGTACGACCTCCGGAAGCCCTCCGGCGGCTGCGCCGACGACCGGCACGCCGCACGCCATCGCCTCGAGCGCGGCCAGCCCGAACGATTCCGAGTCCGACGGAAGCAGCAGCACCTTTGCGATCGGGAGCACGGTCTCGACCGCGGCGACGTTCCCGAGAAACGTCGCGCGGTCCGCGAACCCGAGCTGCCGCGCGAGGCGTTCCGCGGAGGAGCGCTCGGGACCGTCCCCGATGAGGAGCAGACGGGCGGGCGCTTTCTGGCGGATGCGGTCGAAAGTCTTCAAGACGTCCGGGATGCGTTTGACCGGCCGGAAGTTCGAGACGTGGATGACCGCGGCCTCGCCCTCCTTCACGAGCGTGCGTGCGTACGGCGACGCGCCCTCCGGCGAGTACCGGCGAGGGTCGATGAAGTTCGGAATGGTCTCGATCGACTTCCGCGGACCGAGCTCGCGCATCGTCACGTCCGTCAGGTAGCGAGAGACCGCCGTGACGGCGTCGCTCTGCTCGATGCCCCACCGAGTAATCGGCAGGTAGGAGCGATCCTGCCCGACGATCGTGATGTCGGTGCCGTGAAGCGTCGTGACGACCTTGAGGCGGATGCCGTCTCCGTCGCTCATCTCGCGGGCAAGGATCGCGGAGATCGCGTGGGGCAGAGCGTAGTGCACGTGAAGGAGGTCCAGGCGCGCGTGCTTCCCGACCTCCGCCATCTTGGTTGCGAGTGCGAGCGTGTACGGTGGCGACACGAACAGCGGATAGGTCGGCGAGACAACCTCGTGGAAGTACACCCGCGGGCGGGGGAGCGCCAGGCGCGAGGGCAGATCGTAGGCGATGAAGTGCACCTCGTCGCCGCGGTCCGCGAGCGCGAGCCCGAGCTCGGTCGCGACGACACCGCTGCCGCCGTAGGTGGGGTAGCAGGTAATTCCGATCTTCATCGAGGAAGAGGTCCTTCCGTCAGAATCCCGGCTCGAATCCCTCGAATGCGGCGATCGGGTCGTCGATTCGAGGCGGACGCTTCGAAAGAAAACCCTCGCCAAACTCGACGCCGATCAGGAATCCGAAATGGCGGGCGCGCGCCTCGAGCATTTCGAGGAAGCTCCTCTGGGAAATGACCGTCTGCGGCTCCGCCGAATCCTCGCGGTGGAACTGGCTCGTAAATGCCCGGATCGCGGCGCGTCGCGTCTCCATGGTGGCCGTCACATCCACGACGAAGTCCGGCTCGTGCACATAGCCGGTCGAGAAGTAGATCGTCTGTTGCGGGCGGTGAGCGGGATGGCTCGTCTCGATCTTCCGAAGGCCGGCGTAGAAGGCGGCATCCGTGGCGAGCCGGCCCGCCCGGGCGTGGTCGGGGTGGCGGTCTTCGGGAAAGGACGTGAGCACGAGCCGCGGCTTCTCGCGCCGGATCACGTCCATGAGAGCGAGCTCCTGCTCGCGCGAGCCCGTCAGGCCGCCGTCGCCGAAATCGAGCGCCTCCCGAAAGTCGGCCCCGAGGATCTTCGCCGCGTGCTCCGCCTCGCGCCGACGGATGGCGTCGCTCCCGCGCGTCCCCATCTCGCCGCGCGTCAGGTCCACGATCCCGAAGCGTTTTCCGGCCCCCTTGAGCCGGACGAGCGTGCCCGCGCAGGTCATCTCGACGTCGTCCGGATGGGCGGCGATCGCGAGGACGTCAACCGGCATGGCTCTGCCTCGTCACTTCCACGGGGCCATCCACGTCGAACACGACGACCGTCCCGCCGTTTCCGGCGGCGTTTCGAACGGCGTCCCGAACGCCCCGGCCCCAGGCGAGCAGAAACCCGAGCGGCGGGTAGACCCGCTCCGCTGGCTCGCCGCCGGGGAGGATCATCGTCTCGAGCCGCCGACGTCGATTGATCGCCACCTCGTCCTTTCGCTCGGCCGCCTTGCGTACGCGCAGGGCGAGCTGCTCGATCTGGTACGCGGCTTTACGGCGCGCGGTTTCGAGGGCTCCGGCGAGCGTCGGGTCAACCTCCTCGAGGGAAGGGCCGAGCGACGCCATCTCCGCGTCGAGCCTGCGGGCGACCTCTCCGATCCGCTCCGCCTGCGGGACTGGCGTCGATTCACCGCTTCCGCCCCGTGGATCGAGCAGATCCTCGTCCGCGATACCGAGCGCCGCGGCGGTTCGCCGCTCTGCGGGTCCGCGCGGCACGAAAAACGTGCGCGGGATGAGAATCGGGATCGGGGCGCCGAAGAGCGGAAAGAGCGGCAGAGACTGAGCGTGGTAGGCAATTTCGCTCGGGCCGAGCACGCTCACGGCGGCGGGCAGGACGAGGGACTTGAGCACGGGACGGGTCAGGACGTCGGCGGACACGCGGGCCGCTCCGCGCCCGATCTTGTCCGTGACCCGGTCGAGGTCTCCGATCTCGACGCGGCGCCGGGCTCCGTCCTCGATCACGAAGAACGGAAAGAGATCTTGCCGGAACGGGACGACCGGCTCGCGGCCCGGCTGCGTCACGGCCTCGGCAGCGCGGCGGAGGGTCTCCGCCACATCGGAATGGCGCTCCTTCCCGATCTCGAACAGGCGTCGGGCGGCTTCGCTCACTTCGTCCCCGAGCGGATCGAGGACGAGGAGCGGCTCTTCGTCCCCGGTCAGGTCGAGCAACGTCTCGATGAACGCCGTGCCGTAAGTCTCGCCGGGAGCGCTACGGCGCGCGAACTCCTCGAGGATCTGCCCGGACTCCTCGCTCCGCGCGTTCTGGCGGAACGCGTCGACGATCGCACGCACGCCGTCGGGAATCGGCCGCGGGCCGACCGGCGCCCGGTTCGAACGGTCCGCGCCTTCGAGAACGAGTCTCTCGGGCCCGTCCAGCCCGGGACGCGCCGTTTGCGCCACCTCTTCGAGGTCGTGGTCGTCAGTGAGAGCCCAGAAGACGGGCACGGCAGGCAACCCGCGCCGCGTGAGCTCCCGTGCGATCGCAATGGCGTCGAACGCTTTGCCAAGCGTGTAGAGCGGTCCGGTAAAGAGACCGACCTGGTGGCCGGCGAGAACGGCGATCGCACGGCCTGCCGCGAGGTCTTCCGCGGCCGCCGCGCCGGCTGCGCCCCGAAAGCGGAACGCGCGGGCGGGGAGCGGTGCCTGGGGGGGATGCTCGAGGAGCGCGCGGCCGCGCGCGAGAGCGGCCTCGATCGTCGGCGGGTCGGGATACAGCGAACCTCCTCCCCGAGCGAATTCGAGGAAGAGCGGCGGCAGTCCGGGGTAACGCTCGAGGGGGATCGGGCTCACGCGGTGGTTCTCAGTTCTCGTTTCACAGCTCTCAGTTTTCCGTTCTCAGTGCTACTGAAGAACGGCCCCGCTCGGAACTACGCTTCACATTCTCTCAGCGTTTCCGCGCGAGGCGATCCGATCGGGCGAATGGTGGCCGGCGGCGCTCGGCCGCGGGAGAGAATATCGGAATGAGCATTCGGCGATCGATCGGGATTTTTCTCGCGGCGGTGGTGCTGGCCGGTCTCGCCTGCGGCGGTCCGAAGACGATCTCGAAGGACGGTTACCGCGCGCTCCTCGCCTTCTCGCCGGAGGATCGGTTCCAGATCGCGGTTCGCGGGGAGAAAGTGCGAATCGTCGGAACCGTGGACGGCTCCGAGATCGTCAAGATCGTTCGGCCGGACCTCAAGAAGTCGTGGCAGCTCCGGCCTTCGACGCGACGCATCTTCGAGAGCGCGTGGTCGCCGACGGACGAGGCGGTCCCGGGCTATCCGCTCGCGTCCGGCTTCGATCCCGAGGCGTACGCCGACCGCTTCGGCGGCGTCATCCTGCGCATCGACGACGCGACGCACGGCCTTCACCCCTGCGAGCGATACCGACTGACGTTGCCCTCCGAGGACGTCGCGACGATCTGGGCCGCGCGCGACCTCGAACGTCTCGTCGTGCGCATCGAGCACTCGAAGAAGGACGGGGTGGACGAGTTTCAGCCCTTTACCGACACCCAGCTCCTCGACGTGAAGGAGGGCGCCGACGAGAAGCTCTTCGACCCGCCGAAGGACTACGAGAAGGTGGATTCCTACGAGAAATTGTCGAAGCAAGGTCAACTCTGAAAGGCTGACTTCGGGGGCGCGCCGAGCCGGGCGCAATAAGATGAGAGGTTGCATGCTGCGTATCGGCCAGCTCGTCGTGGATCCGCCCCTCGTCCTCGCGCCCATGGCGGGGATCACGGACCACCTCTACCGGCTGATGCTCCGCCGCGTGGGCGGAGTCGGTCTCGTGACGATGGAGTTCATCTCCTCGGAGGCGATTACCCGCGGGAACGCGCGCCAGCTCGCCAAGCTCTACTTTTCCGAAGAAGAGCGCCCCCTCTCGATCCAGATCTATGGTTCCGATCCGGAGCGGATGGCCGCTGCCGCGGAGATCGTCGAGGAGCTCCGACCCGACGTGTGCGACATCAACATGGGTTGCCCCGCGAACAAGGTGCTCAAAGGCTGCGCGGGCGCGGCGCTCATGGGCGACCTGCCGCTCGCAGGGCGAATCGTCCGGGATGTGCGGAGTCGGCTCTCAATCCCTCTGACGGTGAAGTTCCGCCTGGGGCTCGACGACTCGCGCCGCAACTTTCTCGACCTCGGAAAGATGTGCGAGGACGAGGGTGCGGCTGCCGTTGCGATGCACGCTCGCACCGCACGTCAGATGTACACGGGGCGCGCCGATCACGGCGAGATCGCTCAGCTGAAGCGCCACCTCTCGATCCCGGTGATCGGAAACGGCGACGTGGAGACTGCGGAGGGCGTCGTCCGGATGATGCGGGAGACCGGCTGCGACGGCGTCATGGTCGGCCGCGCGACGATGAAGAACCCGTGGATTTTCCGGCAGTCGGCGGACCTCCTTGCCGGCCGCACTCCGTGCGACGCGACCCCGGCCGAGCGGCGCGACCTTATGCTCTGGCATTTCGCGGAAATCGGGCGAACGGCGCGCGAGCCGCGCGAGGCGCTGCACAAGCTCCGGACGATGACCGGCTGGTACACGCACGGGCTGACGAACGGCCGGGCGCTGCGGGTGAGGATCAGCGAGCTCGGGACGCCCGAAGAGTTCCGCGCCGCGGTTCGGGAGTTCTTCGAGACTTCCTTTGACGACGAGAACGCCGAGGGATCCCTCTCGCCGGTTGCGTTTGGATTGACGCAGGCAGACGCTCGGGACGACCGGGAGCCACCGCCCGGGAATTGACACCCCGGGGGTTCCCGTTCTCAACGAGCGAAATGTTCGCAAAAACTCACCTCCTGACAGCCGCGCTCGTCCTGGCGCCTCTCTCTCTCCCGGCCCAGCCCAAACAGACCGAGCTCAAGACCGCGGTCGGGAAATTCGCGCTCGAGGTCACCGCCGAGTACCTCGGCATGGCCGGCGGGAAAACCGTCGTACGGATCCGGCTTGCCTCGCCCGAGCTCTCGCGGGCAGCCGCTTCCCGCGGGATTCGGTCGTTCGCGGGAGAGCTCAGAGGCACGTTCAGCCGCGGCAAGGACATGGTGCAGGCCTTCCGCTACCCCGTGGCGGGCGACGTGATGGACGGGAAGACGTTCACGTACTCCTTCCTTCGCCCGGTCCCGCCCGGGAGCTACCGCCTGAAGCTCGTCGTGACGGATCCCACGGGGCGCGAAGTCGGAGAGGGGGCGGTGGACCTCTCGGTTCCGGAAGTAGGCATCGCCTTTCGGCCCGAGCTCGCGCCGGGCGAGGCCGGCACCCTTCCCGATGCGGAGGCGATCGTGATCGCGGACGAGGGGGGAGCGCCCGCGGCAAGCGCCGACTCCGCCAACCCGAAGCTGAAGATCCTGCCCCCGTCGCGCGAAGCGCCGGTCGGCCTGCTGCGACTCGAGGCACAGGTGGAGCCGCCGATCACGCGCGTGGAGTTCTACCTCGGCGACAAGCTCCTGCTCGCGCGCACGCGGCCGCCCTACTCGGTGGAGATCGACCTCGGAAACCTGCCCCTCAAGCAGACGGTCCGAGCGGTCGGGTACGACGAGACGGGTCGCGTGATCGAAGAGGACGCGTGGGCGATCAACGAGGGGAGCGCGCGCCTCGCCGTTCGCGTGCTTCCCCAACCGGATCCGAAGGCGGGACTCGTTCGCGTCCGCGTGGCGGTCCAGTCGATCTCGGGCGGCGTGGCGAAGTCCGTCGACCTCTTTCTCGACGAGAAGAAGGTCGCTTCGTGGACGCGCGAACCGTACGTCGCGACGATTCCGTTCGAGCAGTACTCGCGCGGCAGCTTTCTGCGCGCGACCGCGATCTCCGAGGACGGCAAAGAGGCGAACGACATCCGCATGGTCAAGGGGACGTCGACGTCGGTCGAGAGCGTTCGGGTGGATGTTGTGCAGCTCCACGTCTCCGCGCTCGACAAGGGCGGCCGTTTCGTGAAAGGCCTCGCTCGCGAGGAGTTCTCGGTCCAGGAAGACGGGCGCTCGCAGAGCGTCTCCGGTTTCGAGGTCGCCGACAACCTAGCGCTGACTGTCGGGCTCGTCGTCGACGGCTCCGGTTCGATGGAGAAGGGCCTGAGCTTCGTCCACGACGCGTCCGCGGACCTCTTCAAGGGCCTCATCCGGGAGAAGGACCGCGGCTTCGTGATCGAGTTCCGCGAGCGGCCGCGATTCCTCCAGGACATCACGGGCGACTCCGGATTGCTGCAACGCGCGGCACGGGAGACCCGCGCCGAGGGGGCCACTGCGCTCTACGACTCGATCATCCTCGGCCTCTACCAGTTCCGAACGCTCCAGGGGAGGAAGGCTCTCGTCGTCGTGACCGACGGCGCCGACAACCGTTCCCACGTCGACTTCGATACGCTGTTGCGCTACGCGCGCTCGGCCGGCGCGCCGATCTACTTCGTCGCGGTGAACATTCCGCTGACCGACTTCAAATCGCGCAAGGCGCTCAACCAGATCGCGACGGAGTCGGGAGGCGAAGTCTTCTCGATCGGGAGCGCTTCCAAAATCGGCGAAGTCACGAAGAGAATCGAAGAGGAGCTGAGGTCGCAGTACCTGCTCGCGTTCCGGACCGACTCCCACAAGCCGCCGGGACAGTACCGGGCCGTGACGGTTGCCGTTCTGAGGCCGGGGGTGAGCGTGAGAACGATTCGGGGCTATATCCCCTAGGACCCGACCGCGACGGGTCGTTCAACCCGCACCGCACCAGGCTGCACGCCTGGCACCAGCTACCCTCGGATCCGCACGCGGACCTTGTAGGTCAGCTTCCCGTCTCCCCCTGCGGGCACGGGAACTGCGAACTCGGCGGTGAACGCGCCGAGCTTCTTCGCCGGCACGGACGACTCGATGACCGTCCAGTCGCCGGGGAAGCTCTCGCGGACGAGCACGGTCACCGCGTCCTTTTTCCGGCTCGTGATGACCACCTCATAGGACGACTCCGACTCGGTCCGGCTCACCTGCTGGAACGAGACCTGCCGGCGGCGCGCGGAGAGGTCGAACGTTTCGGACGTCTCGATCTCGATGTCCGTCTTCTCGGCCGTGTGCTCGATCCGGTCCTCGCCCGTGAAGACGTTGCCGTCTTCCGCGTATACGCGGACGACTCCGGCGGGCAGAGTGCGCTCGAGCGCTTTCGTCTCCACCCGGTATTGCACCGCGACCGGGATCCGCTGCGACTCCTCCATCTGCCCCATCCAGTACTGCGTTCGCGCGACATATCGCTTCCCGACCGCGACCTCGGAGCCCGCCGTGAGAGGAAACGTCGTGCGGCCACCGGGAAGCCGCGGGGGAGACGGAACCTCGTAGATTCTCGACTCCGAGAGCTCCGCGGACGTGGCGGAGGTGTCCATCGCCGCCTGTGACTCCATCCGCGCCATCATGTTGCGGGGTCCGGAGGGAGGAGACGCGGCCCGAAGGGTCCCCGCGAGCAAGCGAAGGCGGGTCGGCACGAACTCCCCGCCGCTCCGGTTGTCCACGATGAACCAGCCTTCGAGCCGGCCGCGCTTTTCGTCGGGGGAGAGCGCAAGCGCGTAGGCTGCTTCCCACGAGAGGTCACTGACCAGGTAGCGCGAGGTGAGCGTCCGGCTTCCGGCGCGCTCGCTCTCGAGCTTGAGCGTGATGCCGGTCGCGCGCTCGGGCGCGCTCTGATCCGTCGCGATCGAGATCCGAGCGTCCGGCTCGCCGTAGACGAGCTCGCCCCCCTCCCGGAAGAGAACCTGCGCCGGCGTCGGACCATAGACTGCAACCACGTCGGCTTCCGCCATCTCGCCGTTCACGCGTCGAACTCGGACGCGCTTGCCGACGAGGCCCGCCAGCCATTCCCCGTCGCCGCCGCCCTGACCGGCGAACGGGGAAATGAGGCCGAGCCACCGAACGCCCGCCTCGCGGGCGTTCGTGACGCTCCAGGTTTCCGTGCGCGCCGACGCGGGGGCCCCGTGCCACCGGAGCGTCGTCGGGCCGGTGGGGAGGGTGACGGTCCGGCTCTCGACGACGACGGCGAGGTTCTGGTTCGTGACGACGAGCTCCTGACGAGCGGGGGCCGTTACGGCCCGAGGCGCCTCCTGCGCGCTCAGGACCAGGCCGGAGACGGCAGCCGCAAGAGAGATGATCAAGGGACGATGAGTCATCCTAAAACCCTCCAGGCCGGGAGTTTATCGTGCAAGCGGAGCCCACGCCGCCCGACCGGCGTCGCCCCTTCCCCGTGCTAACATTCGCGCCGTTTTGACCGGCGAAACCCGTTCCCGTTGGGCCCTCGTTCTCGGCGCCTCGTCCGGCTTCGGGGAGGCGTGCTCGATCGCTCTCGCGCGGGCGGGCTGGAACGTTTTCGGAGTCCACCTCGACCGGAAGGGAACCCAGCCGAACGTCGACCGGATCGTTGCCGAGATCGCCTCCACCGGCCGCAAGGCGGAGTTTTTCAACGTCAATGCCGCCGACGACGCCAGGCGGACCGAAGTCGTCGCCGCGATCGCGCGGGCGTGCTGCAGCGATCCCGCCGAAGGCCGCCTTTCGGTCTTTCTCCATACCCTCGCCTTTGGAACCCTGAAACCCTTCTTCGCGCCGTCGCGGGAGGAGTCGATCTCGAAGGCTCAACTCGAGATGACGATCGACGTGATGGGCAATTCGCTCGTCTACTGGACGCAGGACCTCTTCTTCAGTGGCCTGTTCGCGCCCGGCGCGCGGATCTTCGCGATGACCTCCGCCGGCGATCACATCGTCTGGCCGGCTTACGGCGCCGTCTCGGCGGCGAAAGCGGTACTCGAGTCGCACGTCCGTCAGCTCGCCGTCGAGCTCGCGCCCCACCGGATCTCTGTCAACGCACTTCGGGCGGGCGTCACGGACACGCCCGCTCTCCGCAAGATTCCCGGCAACGAAAAGATGATCGAGCGCGTTCAGGCAATGCACCCGGCCGGCCGTCTCACCGTCCCCGCCGACGTCGCGGGCACCCTCGTCGCCCTCTCCTCCGAGGGCGCCGCGTGGGTGAGCGGAAACGTCATCGGCGTGGATGGCGGTGAAGACATCGCGGGCGGGCGGTAATTTTTTGGAGTCCAAGGTCCTCAGTCCTCCGTCCAAAGTCGCAGTTACAGAAACCGCCGCCCGCGAATCGGTTCCCGGGACCCACCCTTTCGAATTCGTGGGCGAGAAAGCGGGCATCCGGGAGTGGCGGCTCGCTTCGAACGGCCTCCCGGTCCTCCTTCTGCGGAGCACGGTTGCGCCGGTCGCGACTTTCGCCGTCGTGTACCACGTGGGCAGCCGCAATGAAGCGGTCGGATACACCGGAGCCACGCACCTGCTCGAGCACCTCATGTTCAAGGGCACGGCGGAGTACGACCGGGAGAACGGTACCGCGGTTGCGGCCGTCCTCGAAGCGATCGGCGCGCGGTTCAACGCCACCACCTGGTTCGACCGGACGAACTACTACGAAACGGTCCCCTCCGACGCCCTCGAGGTGGCCGTGAAGATCGAGGCCTCGCGGATGCGCGGCGCGCTCCTGCGCGACTCCGACCGCGTGCCCGAGATGACGGTCGTGCGCAACGAGTACGAGCGGGGGGAAAACTCGCCGTTCCAGGTCCTTTACAAGGAGACGTTCGCCACGGCGTTCCGTGAGCACCCGTACCACCACCCGACGATCGGCTGGAGGACGGACATCGAAGGCGTTGCGACGGAGCGGCTGAAGGAGTTCTACGACGTCTTTTACCACCCGAACAACGCGACCGCGATACTGATCGGAGATTTCGAGGAGGAGGAGGCGCTCGCGCTCCTGGCCCTTCACTTCGGCCGCATCCCCGCTTCGCGCCGCCCGATCCCCTCGGTCTACACGGTCGAGCCGCCGCAGGAAGGGGAGCGTCGTTTTGTCATCCGGCGGACGGGCCAGATCTCGTGGGTTGCGCTCTCCTGGCGGACGGTCGAGGCACGCCATTCCGACACTCCTGCCCTTGCAGTGCTTGCAAACGTCCTCGGCGGCGGCCTCACGGCGCGGCTCCATCTCGCGCTCGTCGAGACGAGCCTCGCGCTTTCCGTGTCCGTCGTTCCCTGGCAGCTACGGGATCCCGCGCTCTTCTCCGTGTTCGCGCCGGCCCGACCCGGCGTCGACCCCGAGACCGTCGAAGCCTCGATCCGTACCGAGATCGCGCGCGTCGCCGCCGAAGGCGTGACCGAGGCGGAGACGGCGAAGGCGCGCACGCAGATCGAAGCGGAAGTTATTTTCGACCGCGATTCGACCGATCAGGTCGCGGCTTCGCTCTCGGAGGCGATCGCCGTCGCCGACTGGCGCTGGTACGCCGACTACCCCGACCTCGTCCGCGCGGTTACGCCCGATGATCTCCGCCGCGTCGCGGCAACGTACTTCGTGGACGACGGCCTGACGGTGGGCCGATATCTCCCGAAGGACCCGCCTCCCGCGTGACGACGGCGACTGTCGCTCGCGGGAAAGTCCCGTTCGCCGAGGCGGTGCGGACGCGCACGCTCGAGAACGGCGCGCGCTTCTTCGTTCTCGAGAACCGCTTCAACCCGACGCTCGCGGTTTCCGGTTCGCTCCACGCGGGACCGCTTTTCGCCCCGTCGGACCGCCGGCTCGTCGCAGCCCTCACGGCGGGCGAGCTCACGAAGGGGACCGAGCGTCGGTCGAAGCTCCAGATCGCCGAGGAGCTCGAGAGCCGCGGCGCGAGCCTCGCCGTCTCCGCCGGCTCCGCCGACCCGGTCGGCGTCGACGTCGGTGCGGGATCGCTTTCGCGCGACCGGGAGGTGCTTCTCGACGTCCTCGCGGAGGTGCTTCTCTCGCCGGTCTTTCCGGAGGAGGAGCTCGAGAAGGAGCGGATGCGCCTCGCGGGCGTCGTCCGCGAGCAGCAGGACCAGACGTCAGTTCGGGCGTTCGAGATCGCCGCGCGACGCATTTATCCGCCCGGACATCCCTTTCACCGGCGTACAGCCGAGGAGCGCATCGCGGCGATCGAGTCGTTGAAGAGGGAGGAGCTTCGCCGCTTCTACGACGAGAGGTACGGCGCCGGCGCCATGCTCCTCGTCGTGGTCGGCGACGTCGACTCTTCGGAGGTCCTGGACGGCCTCGAGCGGCGCTTCGGATCGTGGAAGCGCGGCCCTTCGCCCGACTTCACGCGGCCCGACCCCGTCGCCCCCGCGCCCGGATCGGAGACCGTGCGGATGCCGGACAAGGCAAGCGCCGATGTCATCCTCGCGCAACCGGGAGACCTCGAGCGACGGAGCCCGGAGTTTGTCGCCTGCATCCTCGCGAACTCCGCGCTCGGCCAGTCGTCTCTCACGTCGCGCCTCGGGGTCCGCGTGCGGGACACGGAAGGGTTGACGTACGGCATCCACTCGGGGTTCTCCGCCACACATCTCGCGGGACCCTTCGCGGTGAGCCTGACCGTCAAGCCCGAGAGCCGCGACGCGGCAGTGGCCGCGACGCTCGAGGAGATTCATCGCTTCCGCGGCGAAGGGATGAGTCCGAAGGAGCTCGCCGACGAGCAGAGCTCTCACGTCGGGCGATTCAAGGTGGACCTCGCGTCGAATGGCGGGATCGCACACGCTCTCGACGCGGCGGTGTATTACGGGCTCGGCGTTTCGTACCTGGACGAGTTCCCCTCGCTCGTCGAAGCGGTGACCAAGGAGCAGGAAGGAGCAGGCGGACGCGGCGTTCGCGACACGAGTCGATCCCGATCTGTTCACGATCGTTTCGGCGGGGTCGTTCCCGGAGTAGCAGCCGTCCGGCCTTCGCTCCTCGGTCATCCCGAGCCCCCGCTCACTGCTGTCATCGCGAGCCCCCGCCCACCGCGGTCATCCCGAGCGAAGTCGCGCGCTCCTCGGAATGACCCGGGTTTCTCTTGTCATCCCGAGCGAAGAGAGGGATCCGGGGCCCAGATTCCTCGTCGCTTCGCTCCTCGGAATGACACCGCCAGGGGATAGTCGCTTCGCTCCTCGGAGTGACTCAGGGAAGGGATAGAATCCTCCGCGATCTTTGATCGAAGGAGGCTCCCATTCCGAGAAGACCGCAGTACCGCAAACCGAACCGCCGCCGTCCCGGTGAGGCGCCCCCCACGCACCGCGTCTATCTTTCGA